>Ga0315309_1000898_pt1 | contig 18100 bp, 17 predicted proteins | sample TDP4_MG_FD_203080 | JGI IMG/M metagenome (GOLD analysis project Ga0315309, IMG submission 203080) | Freshwater sediment microbial communities from Lake Towuti, South Sulawesi, Indonesia - TDP4 | ecosystem: Environmental > Aquatic > Freshwater > Lake > Sediment | place: Indonesia: South Sulawesi... | reverse complement strand
AAGAGGTTTTGGTTTCTCTCTTCGCTTTGCCACAACATCTGTGTGCATATCGGTCTGCCCGAGCCTCCTCAACTTAGCCGCCTTCGGTCTCTCAAACACCTGAGTCGTTTCTGGACTCAAAGAGATGCTCCAACATATTCTCTACTTCCACGAGCCTAATGAGGATTCTTTTGGATCCCGGGCCGAATATCTGCGGAAATAGTCGCGGTCTCGATAGTTGTTTTCTCGGACTATGTTGACAGGTCTACCGCATCCCCACTATGCACAAGGTGAACAGTCAGACAACATTGAATGGTCTAGCTGGCGGCGCTGGATAGGTAGATGCCAAATAAGTAGCGCACATGATATGTCGGCGACTTAACCATCAGAATAGGTCGAGCTGGAAGTTCAGGTGAGTGAGCTAAAGGTTCTCTTTGTCTGCACCGGAAACCTTGATCGAAGCCCGACGGCTGAGCAGATATTTCGCTCTTACCCCGGCATCCAAGCAAGATCAGCGGGCACCTCAGAACTAGCCCCAACCCGAATCTCCAGAGAATTGGTGGAGTGGGCTGACCTCATACTGGTAATGGAGGAGGAGCACGCCAAATTCATAATTCTCAACTATCCGGAACAGAGATCAAAGATCAAGGTTCTCGGTATCGAGGACGTCTACATGAGGGATGATCCTGCGCTGAGACAAATCATCAAGCAGAAAGCAGAACCGCTCATCCTTAATTTGCTAGGGGAACGCGCGCGCTGATTGAGCATGCCTTTGAGCACTCGTATGCACGCCTTTCAGGGCCAAGTTAGTCAGCCGCCCTCACTGATGGTTGGGCTGACCTGCGTTAGCCAGAGAAGACTTCGGCAAGGAGTGGTCTAGATTACCCATCTTTCCCGCTTGTACGCCATATCCCAGAACATGTATTCGTACTTACTTGCTGTTCGAAAGAGCTCCACAAGCTTTGGGTGCTCCCTTGGGCTGTGGGACTGGTCGTCCAGAATCTGTATATGCTTGTCCACGGCAATCTCGGTCTCCTCAGACGCGTAGATCTCCGCCCAACGGTGGTAGATCCTATTCTTCCCAATGTCCTTTTTGACGACTAGGTTCCTTCCGATCTCGAGGTAAGTCCACGGGCATGGCAACATACTGGTCAAACCTTCCAAGTAGCTTCCATGTGCACAGTTTCTGAGGAGGAAGTTCGTGTATGCTGCAGTCGTCGGAGTCGGCGAAGCTCTTCCGAGATCTATATCGAGTTCTTTGGCGAATGCTTTTTGGTTCTCCAGTTCGGCTGTGATCACACCTCTCAGTAGCTCTTCCATTGCAAGCTCCTCTTCCGGATTGGGAGCCTTGGAGATCAGAAGCGCCAAACAGCGTAGGAACTCCCAGAGGTAGGCGTGGTCTTGCATGAGATAGAACTTGAATTTGGCGACAGGGAGTCTTCCCTCTCCCATCTCTGCAAGAAATGGATGCTTGATAATGGATAACCATATGTCATCTGCTCTTTTCCTTAGAAGAGCCGAGAGCTTGACCATAGAGAACCCAAAGCTGAGGTTCGCTCTATAGGCGAAATAAGCGTTTGTCTATACAAGATGCTTTTGGACAGAAGTCCGTTCGAGTATCAATAAGGTCTCTGGCCTGTGGCGCCATTTTCGACAATTTTGCGTATCTTGTGGACGGCTTCTACTGGGTCGCGGGCAAGTACAACTATCATCGGTTCCTTTCCGACGTCTCCTGTATGGTATATGATGTCAGGGCAACCAGCAGTTCGAGATAGGGCCTGTGATACCCCCCACGGAATGCTCGCGCCCTCAATTCCTTTGACATCCTCAGGTTCGTGCCTCCTGTCATAGCTGGATACTGTGAAGCCAGCTTTCTCAGCCCTTCTTAGGGTTCGATCATCAAACCTGATGTTGACGGCCGCTCTCATGTGGGGAAACTTGCTTCCGACTCCGACGAGATACGAAGCCAGGTGTCTGCTTCCGCCAAACATGGGGCATGCAGGCAATAAGTAGCGAACTCCATCACTGACAATTCTACTCGCGAAAGCTGCAACCTCAGAGCTGCTACCAGGCTTCGGCAAGGCATAGGCAATGTTCATTCCAACTTCAGGCACTGCCCGTCTCGGCTCAACTTTTTGAAGCTCTCTATACGCTTCTAGAAGCTTCTCAATGACGGAGATCTTCTCCGACTTCAGATACAGCATTGCCAACGGGTTGACTGGTCCATGGCCGTGGCCGACTGCGAGGCCATATTTCACTGCTAGGTAGACGAGTTCTTTGGCCCTGCGCACCGCCTCGACGACCGGTGATCCCTTTGCGATCTCAGCCGTGATAGCTGCTGAGAAACTGCATCCTGTACCATGATCGTGACTTGCTTCTATCCTAGGCCTGCTGAACACTTGGACACCTTTATCCCACAGAAGTAGATCAACCGCTTCACCCGTTAGGTGTCCCCCCTTCACAACGACTCCGCGACATCCGAGATCAAGGATTCTAGTCGCCGCTCTTTCCATGTCTTTCTTGTCCGATATCGTGATCCCGGAGAGTTTCTCAGCTTCTGGAACGTTTGGGGTCACCAAAGTCGCTGTGGGTATGAGCCTGCGCTTGAGAATATCCACCGAGTCGTCTCTGAGCAGCGGGGCACCGCTCTTCGCGACCATGACTGGATCAACGACGAGAGGAAAGCCAAACTCTCTTACAAGTTGCGCGACTTTCTCGATGACCTCGGGCGTGTGTAGCATTCCTGTCTTGGCGGCGTCGACGCCGAGGTCCTCGACGACCACGCGTATCTGGTCTTCGATAATGCCGGTTGGTATGTTGTGAATCGAAGCCACCCTGAGAGTATTCTGCGCCGTAATCGCCGTTAGACAGGAGGCACCATGAACGCCGGCCGCTGCGAAAGTCTTGAGATCAGCTTGTACACCCGCTCCGCCGCCGGAATCGCTACCTGCAATCGTGAGAGCGACCGGGATCTTTGAGTCTGACACGGCCAAGCTCTTTGCTCACTCCCAATCCAACGAACCGGTGCCATGGATAAAAAGTTTGTACAGACTGGCCATCCTGCTGAGACCACGTTGGCTGTCCATTTGGTGAAGAGAAGTCTCAATGCTGCGGCAGCTGATCAAACGGAGGCTTCAATCCTTCAGGTAAGGGGCTTACATACTTCGATCTTTTCGTGAGCTCCTCGAACTCTCCTCTTATCTTCGCCAGCTCCTCCGGATTCATAATGAGATCGACGCCCGTGAGCGCCATAACCTTTGACGCCAGTATGCCTCCCTTATGGCCTATGCTCATCCCAGAGGCAGCTGTGACCTGCCAGCTGTGGACGGGCACACCGAGGTTGTAGGTCGCGACGAGTAACTGTCCGGTGGGCGCAACCCAGCTCACGTCTCCTACGTCCGTTGATCCAGCCATGACAGTTCCCTCGCTCTCAGGATCGTCTGTTCTGTCATCTAGGAATAGGTCCAGCTTCTCTTCGAGGCGCGGAACCCTTGAACTCTCCATCACGGTTTTCTTCTGTTCGGACGTGATCGATTCGTTGATCTTCCTTGCGAACTCGATCTCCTCGGCGGTCCATGACGGAGGGCCGACTTCCTTTAGGTTCTTGAGCATAAGGCAGTTTAACGGTTTGTTTGGAAGCACGTTGTAGCAGCCGACGAGAAATCGAACATCCATGGTCGTCTCCGTCATAAGCGAAGCGCCCTTGCCAATCCTGATAATTCTGTCATGGAGTTCGTCCACCTGCTCCCTACGGGGAGCCCTCACGTAGTACCATACTTGTGCAAATGCTGGGACCACGTTGGGCTGGCCGCCACCATGGGTGATAACGTAGTGAATCCTCGCCTTCTCTATCACGTGCTCTCTAAGATAGTTCACACCCATATTCATCAACTCAACTGCGTCCAAAGCTGACCGGCCTTGTTCGGGATTGGCTGCAGCGTGCGCCGTGACACCGTGAAAATCGAACTTCACCGAGTTCATCGCGTTTGACGAACCTAGGTCGACGGTATTTGTACTCGAGGGGTGCCAGCTCAGAACGGCGTCGATACCATCGAACAGACCGGCCTTCACCATGAAGACCTTGCCAACCAAAGTCTCCTCGGCCGGACAGCCGAATAACTTGACCGTGCCCTCGAGCTCCTTCTGCTTCATAGCCTCCTTGATGGCGATAGCGGCACCCATACTCATGGCGCCAAAGAGATTGTGGCCGCATCCGTGGCCTGGCGCGCCAGAGGATACAGGCTCTTTCACAGGTATTGGCTTTTGTGATGATCCGGCTAGCGCGTCGTACTCAGCTAAGATGCCGATCGCGGGTTTGCCTGAGCCGTAGCTTGCCACGATGGCGGTAGGCATATCCGCGACGCCCGAGTCCACTTCGAAGCCAGCCGCGGCCAGTCTCTCTGCGATCAATCTCGATGATTTTAACTCCTGAAGGCCAACTTCAGCATACTCCCAAATTCTGTCGCTAACCTCCGTGATCTCTTTTTCGTGCTCCGCAATCCAATTCAACGCAACGTTTCTCGGCATAGCTTCACCACCCATGAGATCAGAAGCATAGGTTAAAACCTGTTTCACTTCGAGTTCCATATTCTTTGGCTCGGCGCTATGGACATCATAGACCGGCGGGTGGACTGAGCGACTCGCCAACACTCCGTCACAACTCCTGCAGCTTGTCATGGAATGCGATGGTGTCAAGCAACAAATGTTGAGCAGCGAAACGACCGTTTCAAGTTGTTCCACCGCGTTCAGCAAATACTCTCACAAAGGTAGGCAATAAGGAGGCAAGCAGGCAAAGCTCCGGAAGGCCCGAGTGACGCATTGAGAAGTCTGCTGGAAAGCGCTGAGGCCAAGCTGAACGAGGCCAGAAGCAAGAGCGGTCAACAGGCAATAAACCTCCTCTCCGATGCCCAGAATCTCATAGATCAAGCAAAGGACGCTTTGCGCGGCTCTCACGGAAAGCCATAAAGGAGGGAAGATCGTTGGAGGACAGCATCCTGAGGGAAACAATGATGGCATTAGACCTCGATTACAGCTATCGAGACGAGGCTCGAGAAGCCGAGAGACGACAGTTGCGTGAGGCAGCGAAAAAGAGGCTATGTCCACGATGCACCAAGCTAAGCTGGTGCTCACCCTATGAGGTCTGCGTCGAGGTTAAGATCATGGAGAAGACCCTTTCTACCCCTCCGCAGGTGCCCTCCATCTCCCCTCCAAACGTTTCCGAAAGGCCTACTCGACTCCCAAGCTTCTAGGAAGAACGGCATTCGAACCTTGTAGCTTCACATATGACGATATCGTGAGAACTGTTCCTTGAGATCGTAGAAGCGCTTTGCGTTTCCAGATGTGGTCAGTCGTTTCACCCGCTCTTTGCGACAGCTTCGTCGATCTGTGGCTTGATCTCCTCGAACCTTGGGAATCTGCCCCTTTCCCACTTTGACCAGATCGTCTTTCCGGAGACCACTACGTCAAACTGTCCAGGTCTAAGACTGTTGGACGGTTCTGTCCTTACCTCGATTTTGTCTCCGTAGGCCGCCTTCAGCTTCTCACCAAGCTCCGTGGCCTGCGGATCGTATCCTCATACGTGACAATACATTATCTTGATTGGAACAGCCATCCTGAGTGACTTCCGGTTTCTGGGGTAGTTTCCGTCAAAGGTATAAGCGTTTAGTCTCGCCTATGCTGTAACGGTCTTGCCGGGATCACGGGAGGCTCAATTGAAAGAGGATGAGTTCGCCTCAGTCCTAGTCCCTCCTGACCTGATCCAGCCTGCCGTTACTCGAAAGAATGATGTACATATAGAAACAATTCCTCTGGTACGTGATGTCGAAGAAGGTGTTTCGAGATGGGACAGAAGGTAATCTACCATGCGGACAAAGAGAAGGACAATACCAAGGATACGCTCGAAGCCACCAAGAAGCGAGTGGAAGAACTCAAGATAAAGGACGTTCTGGTAGCTTCAACTCATGGAAGGACGGGTCTCAGAGCAGCGGAGATCTTCAAGGGGACTGGAGTCAATCTTTTCGCCGTATCCATCTGTCATGGATGGACGGAAGAAGGCTGGGTTATGACTCCTCAGGAGAAGAAGAAGCTGGAGGCAAAGGGTGTTAGAGTCCTAACCTGTTCGCACAGTCTGGGAGATGGCGTGGCCTCGGCTTTTACCGAGAAATTTGGCGGGAAGTCGATTGAGGAGATCGTGGCACAGACGTTGTATAGGTTCTCCCAAGGGATGAAGGTCTGTGTGGAGATCGCTATGATGGCCGCGGATGCGGGGCTGATATCTGTGGAGAACGAGGTTGCAGCAGTGGCTGGGACAAGTAAGGGAGCGGACACAGCTATAGTGCTCAAGCCTGCATATCCAAGAAAGTTCCATGAGTTAGAGATAAAGGAGATAATTGCGAAGCCAAGAGATCCTTAGGAATCGAACGACCTGAGATGTCTTTCTCTCTCATCTGCTTCTCGATGAAGCAAGAACAGTTTCGCGCGTGCTACATGTCTGTCCGCTGATCGGCTGCTGACGCTGATGCTCCTCAGAGATGCTCTCTTGACCGAGAAGCTGTATGGCGTCTATTGTTGGTAGTTCATCGGTTTCACTGAGGTCCGTTCCAACTCCATCCCTCTCTTTGTAGTGGTAGATGCAAAGGCGTTCAAACTGGGTCATGAAGAAGACTTTTCTGCCGCAGTTAGCTACGTCGCATATCTGTTCAGGTTCGAACTCCACCAACGATATTCCTCGATTTCGTTCCGAGCATGCTTGCTAGGTATATTCGGATATATTCGTCTCATTTGTACCCAATAAATTATTCTAAACACGATTAAACAGTGAATCAACAGTATAGACGTGCTCTTCAGTCAGTTAGAACGTGCAGGACATCACAATCAGGACAACTTGAGCTATCCGGGTCTTCGAATCTTTCCGATAAGATGTACTGGGAATGTAAACTATTGCTAAGCACATGCTATGTTTTGTCTATGCCTGCAGCAAGAAAAATGGGATAAGCAGATCTCAGCCAGTTTTAGGTCACGTACTGGATGTGGCATTGCTCAGACGTTAGGTGCTGACGACGCGGCAAGCGAGAGATTTTTTGGTCACTTATGGCTTCCTTGTTCTCTCATCATTACGGGTGCGGTGCCTAGAGGCCAATGCTGGCCTCCTTCACGGCTGATTGGAAGATCTCGAGTGCTTTGTCGATCTCTTCCCTTGTTATCGTTAGTGGGGGTGAGAAGATGGCTATGACCGCGTTCTTGACTCGCAGCCTTGATAGTCCAAAGAACAGACCCTTCCCTAGGGACGTTCGGGCGATTCTTCTTCCAAGCTCTATATCGGTTTCCTTTGTATTCTTGTTCTTCACAATCTCAACCCCCAAGAGCAAGCCTTTCCCTCTCGCCTCTCCGAGAATCGGTGAATCCTTCACGATGTCCTTTAGGGCCTTGAGGCAGTAATCGCCCACTCTTGCGGCGTTTTCAGGCAGTTTCCGCTCCAAGATGGCCTTGATATTTGCCACAGCAGCTGCGCATGCGACTGGATGGTTGCCATAGGTTGAGAAGCTTTCCCCTTTTCCGTAGTCCTCGAGTCCACGGGCGATCGTATCGTTCGTTAGAACGGCTGAGAGTGCTATGTACGTGGATGCTATGCCCTTTGCGACTGTCAGCAGATCTGGCGTGACTCCAAAGGTCTGATAGGCAAACATCTTTCCAGTGCGTCCGAAGCCCGTTATCACCTCGTCTATGATCAGTTGAAGATCGTATTTGCTGCAGATTCTCCTGAGTTCGTGAAGATACTCGTCTGGAGGGACTATCGCTCCCCCTCCGCCGATTATCGGCTCAGCGATCACAGCTGCGACTGTGCTTGGATGTTCATAGATGATTGCGCTCTCCACGATCTGCGCGCACTCAAGCTTGCAGTCCGGGTATTGTTTGCCGAAATCACATCTGTAACAGTACGGCGGAGGAACGTGTACAAAGCCCGGCGCCATAGGATCGTACTCTCTCTTGTAAAGCGCTGCTCCACTCGCGCTTAGCGAGGAGCCGGTCCAGCCATGGTATCCTCCCCACCTTGAAATGATCTTCCTCCTTCCAGTATGTCGCCTCACCGTCTTTATGGCGAGTTCGGTCGCCTCTGAACCGCTTGTGGCGAAGAAGCATCTGGGGAGTTCTGGAGCGACCTCCGCCAGAAGGCGAGCCAATCTCACTTGCGGTATGTTGAGGAAGTTCGTAGTTATGGGGGCGATCTGGTCCAACTGCTGTCTTATCGCTTCTACCACTTCTTTGTCGCCATATCCAATGTTTACGGCTGCCACCATTGCCGCGAAGTCGATGAACTCCTTGCCATCGATGTCCTTGAGCAGAACTCCTTTGCCGCCTGTTATGATGCGTGGGTTGTATGCGTGGTAGTGTATTAGATGCTTGGCGCTCCAGTCTAGAAGTTCATTTGAATCTTGGCATTCAGCTATCTTTCTAATTGTGTCCAAGTTAGCTTCTGACAAATGACCATCCCCAAAGAGCACTTTCACGTTAAGGATCGTAGACCGCCCTTTCTATTTAAATCTCGTAGGATTGTCCAGCCCCGAGACTTCCAATCTTGAGGTTGAATTACAGAACCCCTCCGTCAGTTACAGTGGAGCCTCGGGCGGCTTTGACCCTCAAGTAGAAAGGCACTTCCAGCCTAGAATATGCTGGGGGTCAAGTGGCGCTCATCCCCTTCTCAAGGTGGGTCCAAGTGATCTTCGCATCAGATTCCAGCTTCATAGCGCGCGCCAAAGATTATGAGATCGTCTTGGATGCATCGGTCGTGAAGGGTCGATTCTTGCTCTAACTAGCAAAACGGACCGGAGGCTGTCTCTATGATGTCGCGAATTCGAGGCCTAACTCCCTTAGCTTTCCCTGTGTCGGCAGACCAGTGTTCCTGTCCCAGCCTCTAAGCTCGTAGTAGTTGTTCAGCATGTCCTCCAGCTGTTCCTTGGTTAGGCGTTGTCCCTTTGAAGGCCCGTCGGGGAGGGCGTCGTCGGTGAATCTTGCCGGCAGGTAGTCATCTTTCCTCGTTATTCCTTCCCTTGAGTTGAAGCATCTGCAGAGATTGTTGATGCGCTCCCCTATCGTCATCAAGTCATTTACCGACAAGTTCCATCCTGTGACCACGTTCAATGCTTCTGTGAGGTAAGCAGGTCTAGTGTAGTTGAAGCCTGTCCATGCCGGAGACGTGCATATGAGCAGAGAGTTGGTCACGGCAACCCAGTCTTGGGACTTCTTCACTTGGTCCACTTTCTCTCTCGAAGTGTCGTGTCTATCGAGCGGTTTTGTTATGCCTATCTCGGGGGCCAAGTCTCGCATTTCGAACTCTGTATCGTGGAATGCCTGCATGTGACATCCGCCCCTGTTTCCGGTGGCATATGATAAACCCACGCCCTTCTTAGCCCGTGGTTCATGCATGGGTATCTCTAGACCTTTGACTTCCACAGCGTATCGTTCCGAACCTCTGCCTATCTTCCTTGCAGCCGTTCTGACCCCTTCAGCGAGTAGGTCTCCTACACCTATCCGTCCGGCGATCTTCTCGATCAGTGCCAACGCAGCGTCTTGGTTGCCCCACTTGGCTTCAATTCCATCGATGTCTGTTTTTGTGACTATTCCGCGGTCGTAGCATTCCATGATCCAGGCGATCACGGCACCGGTTGAGATGGTATCCAATCCGTATGCGTTGCACAGCTCGTTTTCCTTCGAGACCGCTTCAAGATTGCTGATTAATAGTAGGGAGCCCAGCGCCCCCACGTTTTCGTATTCCGGTCCACCGTACTGTGCATGTACGGGTGCATATGGTCCTCTGAGAATTTCCACCTCACGCTTGCAGGCAACGGGGCATTCGGAGCAAGTGCCTCTATTCTTCAGGATAGTCGCGGTCATTGTTTCACCGCTTATCGCTTGATGGTTCTCGAAGGTTCCTTGCAGAAAGTTCTTTGTCGGAAGCATTCCCATTTCATTCAGCGGGGTTACGAAACCCGCTTGGCCGTGGGCGGTGAAATTCTTCATATTCTGATTTGTGGCACATTCCTTCACAGTCTCTTTCATCATCTCTCTAAGCCTGTCTGGTCTGGCGACAGGGACTTTCTTCGTTCCTCGGACGGCGATAGCTTTCAGTTTCTTCGATCCCATGACGGCGCCCAAACCGGTCCTTCCGGCGGCACGATGAGCAGTGTGCATCACAGCTGCGATCTTCACCAAGTTCTCTCCGGCGGGGCCGATGTTCACAACAGCGGGGTTGTTCTCTCTACGTTCCTTCAGCCCGATGTCGCGAGCGATGGCGATCTCGTTATCAAGCGTCGTCTGACCCCACATCTCACTCGCATTTCTGATCTCCACGTTGTCGTCTAGGATGTTAACGTAGACCGGCGAACTTGCCTTGCCCTCTACCACCACAGCATCGTAGCCAGCCTTTCTCAATTGAACCGCGAATGTGCCACCGCAGGTGGCTTCACCCCAGATGCGCGTCGCGGGCGACTTGCCTGCTACTAGCCAGCGCGAGTTGAGGGGAAAGCCAGTTCCTCCGAGCGGACCTGTGGCATATACAAGTTTGTTCTCGGATCCAAGCGGGTCTACTCCGGGCTTCAACTCGTCGTAGAGGATCTTGGCTGCTAGACCTCTCCCTCCGAGGTATTTCTTTGCGTTGTCCTCTGACCATTTCTCTTTCAAGATTCGCTCTTTCGACAGGTTCACTCTAAGGATCTGCCTATTGTATGGAGGCACGAGAGTATCACTGCCCAACTGTGGACGCTCTGTCCACTTAAAAAGCTCGGCCAGAGCACGCGAATAGTTGTGCTAGTGAACTGCATACCTGGGCACGCCAAGGAGAATGAGGTCGTCTTAGATACGTTTGCGGGAGGCAGCCCCACATTAGTCGCATGTGCCGTGCTGAGACGGTAGCGTAGCGCGCGCCGCATAGATTCATGGCTATGAAGCATTTCTGGATGCTGTTTCGGAGCCTCTCAAATTCCTTGCCTACTGGACTTGGTCAACAAACTCTCTCGGATTGGGAGAAGGTCATTGAGGTTGCCCGCTCAATGTTCTTCCAGCGCGCGTATGGAGCCTCGGGCGGGCTTTGATCCCGCGACCTTTGACTCTTTGTCAAGGAGCTACCAAGCCAACGCTTCAGCCTGCGAAGATGAGCATCTGACCAGCTGAGCTACCGAGGCACATCGGTTGCTTCCATGCGTGCCGTAAATAACCTTTGTGCAGACGATTCTCAGAAATGTTTCCCGGAATTCAATTGACGTTCTTCATGTGCCAGAATCTGCGACGCTTTCTCTCTTCGGGGGGAAGACATGGGCCACATCGTTCCATGTGATGGAAGCGAGAATTCTTGGAGCCTCCTTCATGCATCGAGGGCTTTTAAGCGGATGGGAGGTATCTATCTTGAGGGTTCTCCATTGTCTGTGCCAACAATCGTGGAAGAGCGGGCCACGGAAGCCGAAAAGACCTACAAAGCCTACGTGATCTGCCTAGAGAACGCGGTGCTCTCCTTCTTCAACGACTCAGAAGCGGTGAGACTCGGAACGCTTTCGGTCTCAATGCCATCGACAATCCAAGAATCCCCTAGTCCAATCTCCTCCACGATCATGGGAGAGAGACACGTGGTTCTGAGCAGGGTTATCGCTGAACACATCGCTTCAGCCACTGGAAGAATATCACTAGCTTCGGTCAACCTGAGAACGACCGACGAGAAAAAGGCCAGCCCACATCTTGTAAGACTTTCGCAGAAGATCGTGGAGAAGCTGAGGAGATAGTCATGCGTCTCGTGATAGGTCTAACAGGAGCAAGCGGAGCAATTTATGGAGTGACACTGCTCAAGGAGCTGAAACGCAGGGAAGTCGAGACTTTCTTGGTGATCACAGAAGGGGCTGAGATCATAGCGAAACACGAGTTAGGCATGAATAAGAGAGCCATAGAGAAACTGACCTCAAGAGCCTACGCCGAGGACGACTTTCTATCCCCTCTAGCGAGCGGATCCTTCCAGATAGACGGAGTCGTGGTTGTGCCCTGCAGCATGAAGACGCTCTCAGCGATAGCCAATGGTTTCTCAAGCAATGTACTCTGCAGAGCCGCAGACTGCGCCCTAAAGGAAGGGCGGAAACTCATACTGGTTCCACGAGAGACGCCGATAAACCAGATTCACCTAGAGAACATGTTGAAGGTGGCGAGAAGCGGCGCAGTGATACTTCCAGCCTCTCCAGCCTTCTACCATATGCCGAAGACCGTTGAAGATCTTGTTCATTTCATCGTTGGCAAGATCTTGGATCAACTCGCGATTGAACATACGCTCTATGAGAGATGGCAGGGCAGGGCCTGAGGCTATCTACGGGAGAGATCAGTCCTTTCGACCAATCTTCCAACAGACGCCAAGGTTCTCTTTGCCTGGTCGCTCATTGGAACCTTGGGAAGTTCGAACTTCTCCCTAGGCTTCGTGAAGGGGACGGTCGCGTCGACCCCGACCTTGCATCCTGTCTGAAGTGACTGATCAGAGGCCGGGTCAAGGCTAGACACGCGAGTGTTTGACACCACCAATAGATCCTCGTCACCTCTCACTCGAGTAGCGATAGCCCACTCAACTTGGTCGAGGTTAAAGGCATCAATATCCGTGTCGACCACAACTACGTGCTTTAGGCTCGGGTCTGCACTGAAGCAGGCCATGATCACGTTCTTGGCGTCTCCATCGTTCTGCTTCTCAATGGAGACGATAGCGTGGAAGTATCCGCAGCCGCCGGGTGTCAGATTTACGGCTTTGACTCGAGGAACCACGTTGGATGCGAACTCGAAGATCTTCGGCTCCTTTGGCATGCCCATAAGTATGCGGTGTTCAAGGCCTCCCGGCAGAAGGGCTTGATACACATAGTCTCTGCGATGCAGTACCCGAACAACCTCAACGACCGGCTGCCTCCTAACAACGTCGTAGGTTCCACTTATGTCGACAAAGGGGCCCTCATCGACCAACGTCTCCGGGTGGAGCCATCCTTCCAAGACCAGTTCCGAGTCAGCTGGAGCGTAGACCTCGGAGTGCTCACACTCGATGAGTTCGAGACCACCTCCCATCAGCGAGTTTGCGATTCCGAACTCGCTAACGCCGTATGGCGCCGAACAGGACGCTGCGAGCAAGACTGCGGGATGAAGGCCGAGGCTGATCGAGACGGCTAGCGGCTTTCCTCCCGTATCTGTCGCGATTCTATGAAGGTGGCGCGGAACGATCCGTATGGCTAGGCGCTTTTCGTCCAGAACTAACAGTCTGTGAAAGGAGACGTTCTCTACTCCATCATGAGTTCTGGCAGCAACAATGGCGGATGTAAAGTATGGCCCCGGATCTCTCTCAAAGTGTGTCAGCACCGGTATCTTGTGCAAGTTGGGTTTCTCAACCATCTCGGAGACTGGCCCATCAGACACGGTCTTGGGTGTATGCGGATTCTTGATCGCATCGAGCAGTCTCGAGTACAGTGAGTCATTCGAGACGCCCATTGCACTAAGAATCCTCTTCCTTGAAGAGCAGGCTCCTGCGAACATTTTTCCGGCAAATCCGGAGACTCTTTTGAAGAGGAGAGCGTTTCCATCGAGTTCCTTCATAATGGAGGATATCTCAAATCTCGGTGAAAGCTCGTCTTTGATCTCGAGGAGCTCGCCAGAAGCTTCAAGATCTCTCAGGAAGTCTCTGAGGTCCGACATCAGATATCTCTCGAATCTAGATCAAGGCACGCTGGCTTTAAATTTGCGGCAATAGGTCATTTGCCTCCAATCGGAACGGCGGAGAATAGAGATTGCGAGCAATTCCTGTGCAGACGCAGCTGATCAAACCTCGTGAGGACGCCATCACTACCATACTGGGCCAAATCCGGAACCTGGGCGTGAAGATAGAAGAACGAGACGTACTAGCTGTGGCTAGCAAGGTCATAGCGACCTCTCAAGGAAGACTGGTGGATCTCAGAGAGGTCGAATCCTCGAGCCAAGCGAGACGCCTGTCCAAGGTTTATGATCTTGAGCCAGAATTCGTTGAAGTTGTCTTGAGAGAGTCAGATCAGATCTACGGCGGTGTCTGGAGGGCGATCCTAACCCTCAAAAGAAACATCCTGATAGCCAACGGGGGAGTAGATCATTCAAACGCTCCTCTAGACACTGCCATCTTATGGCCGCTGGATCCAGACAGAGAGGCTGAATCGATAAGGCAAAGGGTCGTCTCAGAGTTCGGAAAGAAGGTCGGCGTCATCGTCGTCGATAGCAGAACGGCGCCCATGAGAATGGGGACAATAGGTGTTGCAATCGGGGTCGCCGGCTTCAGACCCGTAAGAGATTGCCGCGGCGAAAAGGACCTCTACGGACGAGAGCTGCGCATTACAAGATCCGCAGTTGCTGACGATCTCGCATCAGTTGCACATCTAGTGATGGGAGAATCTAGAGAAAGCATCCCTGCAGTCCTCATCAAAGGAGCACCAATCGAGCCAACTGAGACGATTGATCGAGAGGCAGCTATGATAAGCCCGGAGCAATGCCTCTTCATGAAGATCTTCAAGCCGAGGCCCTTGAAGATCAAGGCCTGAGTTGATATGTCCCCAAGACAGCCTACACCTCGAGTCAATAAAGAGAATAATAGAAAATGAGAGGGTGTTCTCTGAAAGTCGCGAGGAAAGCAACGCTTGAAGCTTACAGTACAGGAAGAAGAAATGCTCAGAGGGCATAGAGGAAAGGCAGCTCAGAGAGCGATGGAACTACTCGTGGCTTTGGGCGAGGTATTCTACGCTCAGAACATGATTGAAGTGTCTAGCGTCCAGATCTCGGGCGTCTCCTACAAGAGTATCGGAGACGCAGGCCTCGACTTCTTGGAGGATTTTGCAGGGCTAGGCGGCAAAGTCCAAGTTCCCTCCACAGTAAACCCGGCTGGAATGGATCTGGATAGATGGCAAGAATTCGGAGTGTCCAAGGAATTCGCAGACAAACAGCTGAGAATAGCACGAGCCTTTGATCAGATGAGCGTACAACAGACCTACACGTGTGTTCCATATCTAATCGGAAACGAACCTAAGCTGGGAGAGCATGTGGCATGGGCGGAGTCGTCCGCTGTGGTCTATGCCAACTCTGTTCTGGGAGCGAGAACAAACAGGGAGAGCGGGCCATCCGCGTTAGCCGCAGCTTTCGCCGGAAGGACCCCAAACTACGGAATGCACCTCGTCGAAAACAGGATGCCGAACGTACTGGTCGAAACCTCAGCCACTCTTAAAGACCCTTTACACTATGGCCTGCTTGGGTATCTTGTTGGAAAGAGACATGGCAAGTCTGTGCCCTACTTTCGAACTAGAGAGAGTCTAGGTAGAGAAGAGCTCCAATCTCTCTGCGCAGCTTTGGCGTCGTCTGGGATGATCTCGCTCTTTCACATGGATGGAATTACGCCAGAGGCAGCGAGCTTTCGAGAATTGTTGAATAGCGTGGAGAGGTTGTATGTCACTCAGTCTGACTTGGAGGCCATGCAAAGCGAACTCTCGGACGTCGAAAGCGATGTAGACCTCTACGCCTTTGGCTGTCCACATCTAGGAATCGCCGAAGTGGCGCACATAGCGCACAGGCTGAAAAACAACAGGCTGACCAAGAGATTGTGGATTTTCACCTCTAGGGAGACCCATCAGAGAGCGGAAGAGAAAGGATACGTGAAGACCATCAGCCAAGCGGGCGGAAAGGTCTTCCGAGACACGTGTGTAGTCGTTTCACCTCTTGAAGAACTGGGAATAAGGACGATCGCCTCAAACTCGTGCAAAGCAGCTCACTATCTTCCATCAATCTCTGGAATCAAAGTAAGACTGGGTACGATGGATGAACTCATCGAGGAGGCCATAAGATGAAAGCGCAGATCAGATGCAGGACCGTCGTCAAGGGATTTGGGGAAGGCCCTGCTATCGTGAGTCGATCGCCCATTTCATTCTTCGGAGGAGTAGATAGGGAGACAGGCCGTATCATCGAGAAGGATCACGAGTTAAGTGGAGAGACTGTTTCGGGGAAGGTCTTCCTTTTTCCATACGGAAAGGGTAGCACGGTCGGATCGTATGTGATCTACTCGCTCTCAAAGAAGCGTCTTGCTCCTGCGGCGCTGATCAACCTCGAGACCGAAGCAATCATCGCCACCGGCGCTGTACTAGCCCAGATTCCGTTGGTTCACAGACTCGACTGCGACCCATTCAACGTCATAAACAACGGTGACTGGGTGCAGGTGGACGCAGACAGAGGATTGGTTACGGTTCAATAGGTTACCTTCGTGGAGTAAGGTCTTCTCCCCAGAACGTTCTCTGATACAGATTCGACCTTCTCACGATGGTCTTCAGGGCAGTACACGCGCACGACATCGACATAGCCAGTCAATGTATCGACAAGCCTTGAGACATCCGAAAACTTTCTCATTACCTTCTCATCGCCGGCTTTCCTCTGAAAGACCGAGATCTCAGTCGGACCGCCTTGAATGGATCGCATCGGCACGGAGGGGGCTGCAGGCACATCTATGATCACGTAATCCTCGTCCACGGCTGACTCTTCTGCAATCTCCGATGCAATCGTTCTCCTGTAGTCCTCACGGCTAAAGACGTTCGTAAAGAACGGGTCTCGATGGTGAATCGTCACCTCATAGGCGCACTTCAGAAGTCTTCTCTCGATGAATCTCTCTGCAAAGTCACGCGCAATCCTGAGCTTCGCATCGCTTCGGCTCAACCCTAGGAGTGCGGAGATGATGGATGAGTCATCCCACCTCAGATAGTCATCGGGAGTATCGTACGAGGTTAATCCAAGGTACTCGTTCGCATAATCCATGGCTCTGATTATCATCACCTGCGCGGCTCTTACCGACCTGTGGAAGTACACAGCTTTGAACATCTCGTAGCGAGCGATTATGTACGCTTCGAGCGCGTAAGACGCGGTCATGTCCATTGCAAGGGAGTCGTTCACAACGTCAAGAGAATCAATCAGTCTGTGAACGTCTACCTTGCCGTACTCGGCTCCAGTGTAGTAGGAGTCTCTCGGGAGGAAATCCATAATATCAGCAGCGAATTGGCTCCCCATAATCTGGGAAAGACAGGGTTTCCCCTGCTGGAGTCTACCGACGGCGAGAAGGGAGATTTCGCCAGCAGAATAGCCGTGACCTTCGAGAACGTCTCTGAGGCCGCTCTCCTTTATGAGCCACGTCGTCACGTCCTCGTGAGTGATATGTCTGTACTTGTCAAGGATCTCCTCGAACATATGTGAGAAGGGCCCGTGGCCTACGTCGTGGAGAAGTCCGCCAATTCGAGCCTTCTGGACCTCATCTTCGTCAAGAAGCCCTTTTTCCGAAAGATGTGAGGCGATTCGGCCTGCAATATGCATCGTCCCGAGTACGTGGCCGAAGCGGGAGTGCTCTGCTCCGATGTAGGTCAGGTAGGCTCCCGCAAGTTGTTTGATTCTGCGTAGCCTCTGGACCGGCTTCGTGTCTATGAGGTCCTTCTCAAGTTCAGTGATGTAGATGTATCCGTGAAGAGGGTCCTTGATCTCGCCCCAGCGTTTCAATTCGGATCATCTCTGATATGGGATGCGCGCTAGTATTCAGATTTTCCACCAGAGGGAACGTTGCGAGACAGGATGCTGTTCACGCTAGTAGCCGAGCGCAATTAACCTTGAGAGCAGATCTCTGTTCACTTCGATAGGAGAGCGTTCGCCCTCGATCACGATGATCTCCCCCAAGAAACCTCTGTAACGATGGAGGTCGAGGTAGTGTCGCCGAACGGCTCTCAGGTATTCGACCTTCTCGTACATATCTGGCACTTCACCAGAGGCAGACATTCGCCTGACCGCTTCTTCGGCGGAGATATCTATCAAAAAAGTGTGTGAGGGTTGGATGATGTTCCGCTCGAATCGCAATATCCTCTCAGCGTCGACACCGTTTGCCAGCTGATAGGCAAGCTGGCTCTCTGTCCACCTCTTTGAGAGAACTAGGTTTCTCTCATCTGATTTCTTCAACAATCTTTGGATGGTGTGATTATGTTGCGCCCGATCCAGCGACCAGAGAATCCAAGCGACCTCTTTCGGTAGCGGACCCTCGATTTCGTATCTTGTCTTGGACTCGGGTCTTCCGAGGTATGATCCGACCAGA
>Ga0315309_1000897_pt1 | contig 18100 bp, 20 predicted proteins | sample TDP4_MG_FD_203080 | JGI IMG/M metagenome (GOLD analysis project Ga0315309, IMG submission 203080) | Freshwater sediment microbial communities from Lake Towuti, South Sulawesi, Indonesia - TDP4 | ecosystem: Environmental > Aquatic > Freshwater > Lake > Sediment | place: Indonesia: South Sulawesi... | reverse complement strand
CTGGTTGTCGTTTGGGCTCTGCTTTTGGTTCTGTTGGTATTTCTGGTTCTGTTTAGTGTGCACTTGTATGTTGTTTAGCGTGAAGTTACAACATAGTTAGCGTGAAGTTAGAATGTTGTTGAAAGTGACCTTTAATGTTGTTAAACGCATGTTGATTGTTTATTGTTTTTGGCTGGGGCTGTGGTTGTGAGATTTTTGAAGAAGATTGTCAACAGTCACTTATGCCTTCTTCTACTTGAGCAGTGGGTGAGCTTGCTGGGGTGGGTGGGTTTAGGTTGGGTGGGGATTGTCTTTTGGTTCTGAGCGGTACGTGTAACGTGATTGTTGAAGGGTTGAAGGGTTTCGGCGTTGCTGCTGGAAAACTCGAGACCTATGTAAGAGGAGACCGTGTTAAGGCGTTGTTTGGTTAAATTTTCAGAAGGAGAAACATCGTCTTAAGACAACGGGATATATCCTCTTTAAGCGTCGCCCAGACTGCTATGACGTGTGGAGAACAAGTTAGATGGGCAGATGTTCAATATCATATCGGGAAAGCGTCAAGTTATGGTGCAGTTTTTCACAAGTTGTCGGAATTGCGGATCTCGCAAAATTTTATTTATCATCTGAAGAGAATTTCGCTAATCCTTGGAACAACCTAGGTCAATCTGTCAACACACTAGGCTTTACACGGTTCCGTTACCAGTTGAGCGAGCAAAATGCCTTTAGAGAGCCGCAGTTTCGAGAAGTGTGCGTGCAATCATTGCCAGGGTTCAAGGAAATCTATGACTCGCCGAAAGAGTGTTTCAATTTTTCGAGAATATTTTAAGTTCAAGGTTCTCGAATAGTTAGGATAGGCGTATCCCAATTTTGGGACAACTTGTCTCCATCAACGTAAACGCTGAAGTGAATGAGATATTGTGAACTTATTGTACCTGTTTCAAGGTTACCGCTAATGGTGAAAACCCTCCTTTCATCAGAGTCTGTTGCTTCTAAGCGAAACGTATAGGTATTATCCTGTAGAAGGTATTCGTTTCCACCATAGACTGAGATTCGTGGGCTTATTTCGAAAGCAACTGCGATCTCGTGCGTTTTAAGATCCACATTTTTGAACGTCACAGTGAGTTTAGAACGCTCATTCTCTTTGATGGTGGAGGGGTCGATGGCATACATTACCTCAACCATAGGTTTCGGTCGAGCGAATTGCAGTATTAATATGGCAATTATAACAAGAGCCGCTATCGCTAAAATTCCAATCAAAAATGCGAATCCCGAATTCTTGTTCCTCAGCATTGAACCCCCTATATAGCAATCTGTAAAATGTTTCCAACTTCTTAATTCAAATTGTCCTAGAACAAAGAAACACTTGACATCCTAGGACTTGTTGCATCCTCAAATCTAGAACCAAATATATACGGCTGGAATAAGCATCCATTTGTGGAGGATGTAAATTATGAATGAAGAAGAAGAAATGCTTCAACTAAGAAAGTTGTATGATGAGCTGTGGCATGATGCTAAGACTCTGATTCGTGATATGAAAGAAGGCATATCGATGTACAAATTCTCTGGTTTAATACTCTTGGCTTTTTCCTTCGTCTATTTTCAATTTGTTTACGGCGGTTCTTTGAAGATACTAGCAGGAAGCACTGATTTCATGGACTATATAATAACGCTAGCCGGAATCTTTGGTATGGTATTTTTTGTTTTATTCGGTATTCGGTTGTTGCGTTGGTATTATAGGCTTAAAGGAAGATATACCAAACTGCTTCAAATGGAGAAAACCATTGAGGCGTAATTGATGCTTGGACGCCGAGCGCCTCCTCCACCTACCCAATCCGCAAATATGTTAAAAGAGTATTTAGACATTATCCATCAAAAACAAGCTGAAAAGGGCAAGGCAACCATGTATGATATCTACCGCAGGGCTATGAGTGATGCGCAGACTCACAGAGTGATAAGGTATATGAACGAAAATTATTTCATCGAGGGAAATGAACATGAAGGCTATAAGTTAACAAAGAAAGGCGAAGAGATGCGCGAGATATTGAAAAAGAGAGACTTGGTTGGGATATTAACTCGTGATCTTCGTGGTCCTAGAATAAGGCCTTGGTAGCACTCAAGTTTCCCCATTTAGCCTATTTCAAAAAGTACGGGCGAAAATCTCTAAAGATGATGAACTATAGGCACAGTCATCACTAACACGCACAAACACATTGACTCACGTAAGCATAGTTTAGTGCAGACTAGACTAACACTATTGGTTATTATCGTCATATCAAGAAAAAAGACGAATAAACTAATTTTCGCATTTCTCTCCTCGCCACAAACCCTCCTTCGAGTCACAGATTGGTTTAAATATGTATACAATTTCTTATATTGTAGACGAGTGCATCCAATTGAAGAAAACATCAGAAGTTATATCGGCTCGATTATCAAAACAGCGCATCAAACTGATTGAAGAAATCGCTCAGGAAGAGAAGGTGGACAAGTCAACAATCTTAGACAGAGCCTTGGAACATTACACAAAAGAATGGAGACTTCAAAAAGCCCTAGAACTATACAAAAATGGAGCAATCACCCTATCGAGAGCTGCAGAGATAGCGGGACTCTCAGTCTGGGAAATGATAGACATGCTCGAAAAGAAGAAGATTATTTTACAGTATGACGCTGAGGACTTTGAAGAAGACATGAAGACGCTTGGGCGTGACTAGAATTCCGCCAAAAGTCGTCTCCAACTCCAGCCCTCTAATCTACCTAGCCAAAATCGGCAGATTAAACCTAATCAAAAAAGTCTACGGACAAGTCTGGATCCCTGAAGCCGTGTTCAACGAAGCCATCACACAGGGAAAAACCCTCAAAATCACCGACGCATCCATCATAGAAGAAGCGGTCGGCAAATGGATCTTCAAAGAGAGAATAAAGCCCGAAATCAATTCAAAATACGCCTTCCTAGATGAGAATGACAGAATCGGTCAAGGAGAGAAGCAAGCATTAAAACTGTGCAAACAATTAAACGCGGTCATCTTCATCGTTGACGACAAAGAAGCCAGAAGGGTTGCAAGGATACTTAAAATCAAACCCATCGGAACGTGTGGCATCCTAGTTCAAGCCTGTAGAGAAGGCTTAATGTCAACTAACGAAGCGGAACAGATGCTTGATGATTTGGTTAAAGCCAAGTTCCGAATAGACCCCACCGTATACCGGTCAGTCATCAGAAAATTAAAACGAACACCCTAGCCTAATTCTAACTTTCCTTCGAGCTTTAAACCTAATCGAAAAAGTCTTTGTAGCCATGCATGTTGATGCTTATACTTCCATTTGCCACAACCCTGTTTTTCTTTTTAAATAGACAAAAATCATAAATGGCACAACCCAGCCAACATAAAGGCACCAAAGGAGCTCGCATACTCATGTTCACGTATTCAAGCGTGTTCAAAGACGAATCAAAACTTGACATAAACTATGTACCACCGCGCCTCCCGCACAGAGAGTCCGAGCTCAAGCTGCTCAACCAGTTTTTCCGATTCACAGTGGAAACGCCTGGCAAAATGACCCAACGAGTGTTAGTGGTGGGCAAGGTTGGAGCTGGAAAAACCGTTCTAACCCAACTCTTTGGGCAAAACATAATCAGAGAAGCCCAGAAACATGGAATCAACTTCCACTACGTTCACGTTAACTGCCGCGAATGCAAGGGCAGCCTCTTCATGGTGGTTCAACGAGTTATCTTAAAATTCCACCCCAACTACCCACGACGCGGATACTCAGCCCAAGAACTGCTACAAGCTCTGATGCAGGTTCTCGACGAGCAGAAAGCCTACCTGATTCTCACCTTAGACGAATTGGACGCCCTCATCCAAAACGAAGGCTCAGACTCCCTCTACAGTCTCACTCGAGTGCAGGAAGACCGCCAGACAACGGTGCAGCGGCTTTCCCTAATCGGCATAGTGAGAGACACGGCGCTGTTGAACACGCTCGACGCCAGCACCAAGAGCACGCTTCAGCGCAACATAATTCAGCTCGAAGAATACTCACAGCCGCAACTGCGAGACATCTTAAACGACCGCGTAACAAACGCCTTCCGCGAAAACGCTGTTCCTTCGCAGAGTGTTGACCTAGTCGCTGAACTAGCAGCCTCAGAAGGCGGAGATGCACGCTACGCGATTGAGTTGTTGTGGCGAGCTGGCAAATACGCCGACGCCGAAGAAACACGTGAGGTTCAGCCAGAACACGTGAGGAGGGCAGCATCGAGCGTTTATCCAACAATCAGAAAGGACACGTTGTCATCGCTTAATCTGCACCAAAAACTCCTGTTGCTCGGCATAGCCAGACGATTCAAACAGTCCGGTACAGCGCATCTCTCCATGGGCGAGGCTGAAGACGCATACGCCGTCGTCTGCGAAGAATACGGAGAAGAAAAACGGGGACACACGCAGCTCTGGAAATACGTGAACGAACTCTCAAACCTCGACATAATCAGCGCCGAGTCCTCAGGCACGGGGCAGCGGGGAAAAACAACGCTGATCAGTCTGCCCAAGATTTCCGCGGCTGAACTTGAAAAAGAATTATGCAAAACGCTTAAGGTGTGACAGATTCATGTCGATTGAAACGGTTTTTTCCTCGAAAGGGAAGGTGAAAATCCTAAAAATCCTAGTGGAAATAGATGAACTAAACATTTCAGAGATTGCCAGAAGAGCAAGACTGAACTACACGACGACAAATCAGCATCTGCAGGTTTTAGAGGCTTCTGGAATTGTTCGGCACAAAAACTTTGGAAGAATCCGCATCTTCAGGTTCAACGAAGAGAATCCCCGGGCGAAAAGAATTAAGGAATTAATGAATGAGTGGGATAAATAATCTAATAAAAACCTGATATGAGGGTCAAATAAACATGTCTATGGTTGACATAACAGCTAAACCCGAAATCCACCGGGAAGCCACCGCGAAAGGACACATAAAACTAAAGAAGGAAACGATACGCCGTATCAAGGAAGGAAAAATCGAAAAGGGCGACCCCTTCACCGTTGCCAAAGTCGCTGGCGTGTTAGCGGCGAAAAACACATGTTCCATAATTCCGTTGTGTCATCCTCTTCCGCTAACCAGCATCAGCGTTGACTTCAAAATAATCGATGACTCCACAGTAGAAGCAGAAGCAACCGTAAAGACCAAAGCGCAGACCGGCGTAGAAATGGAAGCGCTAGCCGCTGTTTCCGTGGCACTGTTAACTGTTTGGGACATGACCAAACAATACGAAAAAGACGTTAGGGGACAGTATCCAAACACGGTTATTGAAAGCATCCGTGTAGTCCGTAAACTCAAGGAGAAAGAGTAGGAGAAACACGCTGAATGAGTAAGACTTCAAAGATGCACAAAGAGGAGGCGCCTAAAAGCCTTGGCTTCGGAGTTATCACCGTTAGCTCAAGTCGGCATCGAGATTCTCAAGTAGGCAAACACGCTGTGGACGAGTCTGGCGACCTAATCGTTGAAACACTAAGAAACCATGGGCACACTGTTGTTTCAAGGCAGTTAATACCAGACGACAAAATAATGATAGAAAGAACTATTCGAGAAATGTTGAAGTCTCCAAATGTTGACGCCATAATAACTTGCGGTGGAACCGGAATAAACCCATCCGACGTCACAATCGAAACGGTTGAACCCATCTTAGAAAAAGAGTTGCCGGGATTCGGAGAAGTTTTCAGATGGTTAAGCTACGAAGGAATAGGCTCAGCAGCAGTTATGACTCGGGCAATCGCCGGTGTTACCAAAGGCAAGGCGATTTTCTGTCTCCCAGGCTCTCCGCAAGCCGTTAAGTTGTGTCTTGAAAAACTTATATTGACCGAAACGGGGCATATTATTCTCCACGCCCGTGGAAGATAGGAGTCATAATGTGCTGTTCGATAATTGCGGGCGTCCTGCACTGAATCTGCGGATTTCCCTCACGCAGCGCTGCAATCTAAAATGCGTTTACTGCCACAGAGAGGGTCAGATTCCAAGTTCTACTCTGCCCGAGATGACAACCGACGAAGTCTTGAGAATTGCCCGCATGGCTGTATCCTTAGGCATGGCACGCATCAAGTTGACCGGTGGCGAACCACTGTTGCGCTCTGACATCGTGGACGTTGTGCATGCCTTGGCGGCAATTCCTGGTTTGCATGATTTAGCCATGACAACCAATGGGACCCACCTGTCTATTTTGGCGAAGCCCCTTAGAGAGGCAGGCCTTAGACGAGTCAACATCAATCTTCCTTCTTTAGATCCGAAAACCTACTCAATGGTGACCGGTGGAGATTTGAATGATGTTTTGAATGGCGTTAGCGCCACCGTAAAGGCTGGCTTTTACCCGGTTAAATTGAACACACTGATACTAAATAAAGTGAATGCCGATGCCATTCCGAAGATGATTGAGTTTGCACGGCAAAACCAGGTCATTCTGCAGTTGATGGAACTAGAACCTATCAACGTTAAGGATGATTTTTATAAAGAGCACTTCTTCTCGTTGGCGGGTTTTGAAGATGAGTTGAGGAGACAAGCCTTAGACGTTCAAACCCGAGGCGACATGCAGAACAGACACGTTTACACTTTGCCCAAGGTAAAAGTTGAGGTGGTGCATCCCATCGAAAACACCGCCTTCTGCGCCCACTGCACACGCCTACGGGTAACCAGCGACGGCAAAGTTAAACCATGCCTAATGGTAAATGACAACCTCGTCGACGTTTTAACACCTATCCGAAACGGCGTCGCCGACGAAGAAGTAAGAGAATTGTTTATCATGGCTGTTAAACGACGCGAACCATACTACAAACCGTCGAAGAAAAATTAGAAACCAATGACAAATCGCAAAACGTTGAATCTAACCCATAAGCGAGCTTGCTACTTGATCGCCGTTATTTTCCAGTAGATGGTTTCGTCCTTTAGAGTTTCTATCTCCGCCTTGGCGAAACGGGATAATAGTTGGGAAGCTTCCAGCTTTGTGAAAAAGTGGTGCAGTTCTTCAAAACGTTTTTCCTCAAAACCCTCCAAGAGTCTAAAGGTGCCAGCTTCCACCTTCTCGCCTGTACCATATCTGGGATCCTCCACTGAAGCTAGATTCGCCAAGAATAGACCATTTCTTTTGAGAACTCTGTAGATTTCATTAACAGCCTCCTCAATGTCCGTTTTCACAGCATGGTGTATGACACTGACACTGATCACCGCGTCGAAAAGACAGTCGCAAAATGGAATGTTAGTCATTGTTGCCTGCGTAAATGTCACATTTTTCAAGTTTTCCCCTCGCGCCCATTCCTCTGCTAATCTTAATGCACTCTTAGAAGCGTCGACTCCCACAACATCAAAGCCATTCTTAGCCAGATAGACGCAGTGCCTACCTGCACCACATCCCAAATCAAACACACGCTTGATTTCGCAACGGTTGAAAATAGGTAATGCCTCAACGACAAAGGGGACAGGCTGTTTGAGTCTTTCTGGTAGACATCTCAAAGTTTCGTAATAACTTTCCCATGATCCACTGATTCTAAAACAGCCTCCTATGGTTTCTTGGTTGGTGTTCGTGATAAGTATTCGTTTCTCATAAACTCTTTTTCTGTTCTGCTGTAGATATTTTTAATAAATTGCTTAACGACAATATTTATGCAGGTGTCTTCGGCGATTCTGTAAAAAAGGGTTGGTCTGATTTGAGCAGGCTTATTTTCACGACGGTTCTGAGTGAGGTTTTGAGCGGAATCGGCTTTCGTGTGGATCTTGGCGACACCGATAGAGAGCAACTTTACAATGAACTTCTCTATTATTTCGGTTTGGCTGGCGGACTAAACGTGTGTGAGGCTTTGGAGGCTGCTTGGCGTGATCCATACAACCAGAGCGAGATAAAAGAATTCATTCTAGCTTGGCTTAGAAAAAAGGCTAAGAAAGACGTTAGAGCGACAGGTGTTATTTGAAGAACTCGAAACAAATAGTTTGACACCTTAAAACATGATAATTTGAAAAGGTTTCCAAAATTGAGTTCGAAAACACTGCTAAAAAAAGACCTGGTGGAATGGCTACTCGCTGGAGAGCCTTGGGTGGCTTATCGTACAATGACTGACCTTCTGGATAAGGACGAGAAAGAGAACATAGTCGTAACAACGAGAATAGCAGTCCCTGAGCATCCACTCCTAAAGAAGATTTTCAAAGGCTTGAATAAAGAGGGTTACTGGGGAAGACCAAAAGACATTCACACGTGGTGGCCGAGAAAAGATACCACTTTCTGGCTACTTCCAACGCTGGCGGATTTCGGGTTCACTGTGGAAGACAAGAGGATTGCAAGAGCCTGCGAATACGTGTTCAGCACCCAACTCCAATATGGTGGGTTCGGGTGGGATCCGCCAACGACGCCTAGTGATTGCCACAGTGCCATTATAATTGAATCATTAGCAAAACTGGGGCTTCTTCAAGATTCCAGACTGCAAAGAGCTTACACATGGCTCATTAATAGGCAGCGACTTGACGGTGGATTCTGGTGTAAGAACACTGGGCAGATTGGCAGACCAAGAGAAAAAGAACCGAGTTGCGCTTTAGCAACAATGTTTGTGCTTGGAGCGTTCGCTCAAAGTCCTAAACTCCGGAACAGTCAGGCTGCCATAAAAGGCGTTGATTTTCTCTTTGGATGCTGGAAAAACAGAGGGAAGACAAAATACGCGGGTCATGATAGTCAGGTTGGAACTGATTGGGAGAAACTGAAATACCCCTTCACCGATTACAAAATCCTAAAGTTTTTGGACGTTCTCTCACAGTTTGAGCACGCTAACCACAGGCTTCAAGAATCGGAAATGGTCAATCTGCTTCTTTCAAAACGAGACCAAGGAGGAAGATTCACACCTGAATCAATCATCAAAGTTTGGTCTGATTTTGACTTTGGGCAGAAAGAGAAGCCTTCGAAATGGATAACCCTTCTAGCCTTGCGAATAGTAAAGAGAATTTACCAATAAAGGTGTGGGCTCACGCACTCAAGATCGAAATCACTTTATTCAGTGGGGCCAGAGTCGTCATCGCCCACAGAAACAAACTAGTGCAGAGCTTAAATAAAAACCATACTTTGAGTCTGGAAATGCTGTCTTCTTGAAGCTGTTCGGAATCTTATTTTTTCTTATATGAAGGGATGAGCAATAGTGTAGGCAAGTGAAAGGATGCTTCGCCACATCAGGATCGTTCCTTTAGCTGCAGAGAGCCTGGGCGTCCGTTCGATGTGCACGTTTGTACAGACTCCCGACGTTAGGATTCTCTTAGACGCCGGTGTTTCGCTTGGTCCAAACCGCTTCGGGTTTCCACCACATCCGAGAGAATACGAGGCCCTTAAAGAATGTCGCAGAAAAATCGCTGAATCGGCTGAAAAGGCTGAAGTTGTCACGGTTAGTCATTACCATTTTGACCACCACACGCCGTCTTACATTGACTGGTGCTTCAACTGGTCTTCGGAAGAGGTGGCGAGGCAAATCTACGATGGAAAAGTGGTTTTGGCTAAGAGTTACAGAGATAACGTCAATTTCAGTCAGAGGCGCCGAGGCTGGGTTTTTGCAAAAACAGGCGGCAAACACGCTGAAAGGCTGCAATACGCAGACGGCAAAGTGTTTGAGTTCGGAGACACTAAAATTCGGTTTTCTGAGCCGGTTTTTCACGGACCCGGTGACTCGGAGCTGGGGTGGCTCCTTATGATCACTATTGAGCGCGAAAACGAGCGAGTCCTATTTGCGTCCGACGTGCAGGGTCCAATGTACACGCCTACGCTTAAGACTATTCTGGAGCAGAATCCCAATGTCGTCATTATTGGCGGTCCACCTACATACCTGGCTGGGTTAGTGAGAGAGGAACAGATTCAACAAGGCATGCTGAACCTTGAAAAAATAGTTCAAAGCGTGCCAACGACACTTTTGGAGCATCATCTCCTACGCGAGGAAAATTGGTGGGCACTCGCGCACTCAGTTCTCGACACAGCCCTCAAGGCTGGACATACAGCCTTAACCGCTGCCGACTTTCTAAAGAAACAAAACATTCTGTTAGAGTCTCAGAGAAAGCAACTGTTTGAAACTGAACCGCCTAACCATGAGTTTGAGAAGTGGATGCGCCTGCCGTTGCTCAAGAGAGAAACGACGCCGCCGCCAATCTAGCAGTTTGCCTTGTTAGATGAAGTCATTTTTCTGCAAATTTAATAAACAATTACACCATAATGATGTGGAAATATTTACTACGATTTTCACAAAAGAGAAGGCTGCGGAATAGTTGGAAGGCTTGTTTGCGCTGATGGTGATGTGATTTGAGAAGCATCGAAATCGCTCTTGGTAGCGTTTTCACAGCTTTGGCTTTGGCTATACCTCTAGCTTTTCGAGGAACACTTCAATTCGTGATTCCAACCGTTGGATATTCAGCAACTCTAGCCTCCCATGTTCCAGTAATGCTCTCAACTATACTTGGGCCTTCAATAGCTGGCATGGTGGGTTTCGCTTCGACTATTGGGTTCTTTGCAACTCTTGGACCTGTAGTTGCGGCTAGGGCAGCTACCCATATCCTATGGGGTGTTGCGGCTGCTTTCGCTATAAAGAAAGGAATGTCCTATCCCAAGGCTCTTTTCGTTGTCGCACTGCCACTTCACGCCATTCCTGAAGGATTAGTGGTTGTACCGTTCGGCATCCCCTTGGAGGGCGCGTTCATTAACATTATAGGAACTGCAATCCATCATACTGCAGACTCAATAATCTCCATCATCGTCTTGAGAGCGGCTCAGCCTTTGATAAGGAGCTTGAAGCTTACAAACACCGCGAAGACTTGAAATGGATACGCCTAGTGTCTATTTTGGTCTTGTGATTTGTACGTCTTTCATTAGAATATATGGTGAAAGCGAAGGCGGGTCGGCTTCGCCCCACCAATGAACGTGTTGTCGCTCTTTGGATATGCCAGATATATTGTTCAACATTTTTAGGGCGTTGTCGCTCAGGCGTATGTCTTTCCATGACTGTTTAATCTCGCCTCCTTCTATGAGGAATATGCCGTCGCGGGGGATTGTGGAGAAGTCTCCGGTTGCGTAGTTTTGGAATCTGGTATACCACGTGTTTGTCAGGTATAAGCCACGCTTTACCTCACGGAACATTTCTTCTCTGCTCATGTCGCCCTCGTCCAATTCAATGTTCCATGGCGTGGGCATAACGAGTCCCGCGTTGCCCGTGGTTTCGGTCTTGAAGATTTTCGCGGTAGAAGTGTTGTGTAGATATGTTTTGAGCACGCCCTTATTGATCAACACGTTTTCTTTTACGGGAACACCTTCATCGTCGAAAACCTTGCTAGCCAAGGAATATGAGGCGGGCGTATCGCGCAGAGTTACAGTGTCTGGAGCTACTTTTTGCCCGAGCTTATTCACAAAAATAGACTGCTGAATCATCACGGAGTAGGCGGAAGTCATGGGCCCCCATATTCCCAACAGCGAACCTACAAACAGGGGCTCAAAGATAACGTCGTAGCGTCCTTCCACGCCAGCTTTAGGATTTTTCGCCTGCCTCGCTATCTCCCCAGCCTTTCTCCCGGCTTTTGCGGGATCAAATCCCTTGATGGTTGAGCTGCATTCAACCCCGTGGCCAGAGGATTCTCTCTGTGAAAAAGCTCTGATAGAGAGCTCAATGGCGGACCTGTGGTCCTCGCCCATCGGTCCTTCAGAAGAGACTAAGTAAACATCCTCAAACTTTGTGAAAAGAATTCCGCCAGCGTTGGTGTCTGATCCCGCCTCTTTCTTAGCCGCTTCTATGGCTTCGAAAACGTATTCAGCCGGGTTTTCAAGGTTTTCCAAAGCCTTGTCAGCATTGCTCTTCTTGTAACCAAACTTTCCTTTAGCTACACCGCCGTACTGCGGATTCTCCTTCGAGACCTCGGCAAGATTGAAAAGGCGTTTTACACTCTCGTCAATGTTTTGGAAGTTGCGTATCAGCGTGCCGACAACCCGTTTTTTCCAAGACAAGAACACATCCGTAGCATAGTCGTTCCAAGCTACCGATATGTCGATTTGGTTGTTGCTGAACCGTGTTTTGCGATAGCGTCCGAACGTTGTTTTTGCGATGACTTCGTCAGCGCCAAGGGTTTTGGCTTTTTTCACGATTTCTTCGGTTTTTGCAAGCGTTTCACTCATTTGACATACACCTCTCTAAGCCGGATAAGTGGACCTCCTGTTAAGACAGGTGCGCCTTGGCTAGGGTCACCTTTGCCACAGCTGGCTGCTTCGTATTCGACTTTTTTGGACACAGCATCTACGGCACTCCAAAAAATCTGAGTGGTAGTTTCGATAACAGGTCGAGCAACGGGATGCTTCAGTTCGCCCTTTTCTATCCAGTAGGCCTCGCGACCCACATAGCGTTGGTTGAAACGTTTGTCGTCGATGTTCCATTCGGTAAACGATCGCATGTAGACGCCTTGCTTCACGTCTTCAAACATTTCTTCCTCGTTCATGTCGCCAGGCTGAACAAACGTATTCGCCATCCTAACTATGGCTTCGCGGTCATAGTTCATAGCCCTTGAGGCTCCGTTGCTTCTCGTGCCCAGTTTGGCTGCGGTTTCTCGGTTGTGCAGAAACTCATTGATAACGCCGTTCTTGTAGAGATATCTAGGTCTCGCCTTGATGCCTTCGTCGTCGTACTCATAGTAGCCGTAACTGTTTTTGACAGTAGGGTCATCTACTATTGTGACAAGAGCTGTGCCGATTCTTGTTCCCAGCCAGAAAGACCCGTTAGGATAGATGAAAGATCTGCCAGCTTGACTCATTTCTCTTCCCAGTATTCTATCGGCTTCCATAGGGTGTCCGCAAGACTCATGAGCAGCTATGCCTGTCACTTCGGGTCCACAGACCAAGTCCATTTTCATTGGCTTGACCCCTTTCCCTTCTTTGATGACTTTCCGCAATACATTGGCTTCGTGAGTCATCTGCTCGGTCAATTTCCATTGGTCTAGGGCTTCAAAGCCGCCGACGTAACCGAACTGTTTGTAGGCTTGTTCAGGTTTTCCGTTTTCAACCACCATTATGAATCCGTAGGCGCCGATTCTGGGAATGTGTGAGGAAATCACAGAGCCTTCTGTGTTGACGAAATATTTTTCTGTCAAGCTCGATTCGAAGTCGAACATTCTAGCTGCAATGTTTACTCCCTGTGAAGTTAAGAATTTGTCTAACTCCGTTATTGTTTCTATCCGAGTTTCCGGAGATGTATCCTCAATTTTCTTCTTTTGGGGCACTCTCCAATTTGCTTTGACACTTTTTTCTTCGGCAAATGTGATCTTGTCTTTGCGTTTTGCCATTCTGGCGAATTTGCATGCGATGTCAACAATTGTCTTGGCCTCTTCCTTCGTCCACTTGTTCGTGGAGGCGAAGCCTATGCCGCCTTCCGCCAGGATGCGAACGCAGAAGCCGCTGTCTACGAGTGAAATGTAGGCGTCTAAGACGCCGTTTTTCATGACGAGTTCTTGGTAGTCCCCTCTGTGGGCTCTAACCTCTGCATAGTCAACCTTATTGCTCATGGCATGGTTCAGCGCAAAATCGGCTATGTCCTTATCCAAATGCCCCTCACCTTTTTCTTTGCATACATGTGTCGGAGGTTAAAAACTCTTTCCGCCAACCTATGCAGCCATGTTTAATGTTAGTTACGCGCAATTTCAGGCGTAAAAAGCATACCCCGATATTTTCTACATGCCAACCGCGACTGTTTCCGTCTGGAATGGTGCGGCCGCCGGGATTCGGACCCGGGTCGCCGGCTTGGGAGGCCGATGTCCTAGACCAGGCTAGACTACGGCCGCACTCCTTTTTTGTTGCTATCGTGACGCGTACTAGAATATATCATGAATGTTTCTCTGCAAAGCTTGTTGACATATTTGCGGTGGTTGGATTATTCATGTTTGTGTTATTCTAAGTTTTTTAAAGAATGCTTTATCGACTTCAATAAGCCCAACTTTAGGAAGTTGTCTGACGACCACTCTCATTTTTGGGTTTATGCGAAGAGCCTCTTTAAAAGCGTTTATTGCCTTCTCTTTTTCTCCAATCTTCATGTACATCATGCCCAAATCGAGGTATGCGTCATCACTGTTTGGGTTGAGTTCTATAGCTTTCTTTATGGTGGAAACCGCCTTTTCCGCTTCTCCACGCACAAGCATTTCCTCTCCTTCGTCAATTAGGTAGTAGACGCGGTGAAGGGTTAAGAGACGTTTTAGCTCCCTAATCGGGTTCGGATGATCTTCTACACGAAGGTCTATTAGTCGGTCACCATAGCCTCCCCGCCCCTTGCCTTTTCTCACAACAAGCAGGGCTGCTGACTGTCGCCCTCTTGCGTCGCCTCCAGCTTCTTCTCCACCCTCTAAAGCAGCTATCAACCTGTCTGCCAAGTCCCCCCTTGACCTTTCAAATTTCCTGCCCATGCGTTTCACGACATCTTCATCGGCCAGGATATTGCCCTGCGCTGAGTAATATTTTCCAACTCTGCTTCCAGCCCATTCAAGACATTTCTTACCAGTGTATGCCGCTGAATTACCTTTAGCATCTATTATTCCCAGTTGCCTAAACTCTCGTCCCTCGTCTTCTCGCGTAAGTTTTTCGATAACCTCTTCGACTGTTAAGCCCTCTTTCAACAGTTGAAGTCCCTTTGGACCGTATGAGACGTTTACAAATGATTGCGTTGCGATTGCGCCAACATGGGCTTCTGCCCAAGGAACTACTGGACCAACGGAAAAATATCGTGACTGCACGGCAACGCCCAAATCTCTAGTCGCTGGGTCAAAGGCCAATATGGAAAATGTTGAGGACAATCGTCCCATTTTCAAACGCATATTTCTATGAGGGCTCATAAGTCTATCTTGTAGAATTATTTATTTTATATTTTTTCCAAGCCAAATCCTTAAGCCATACGCTGAACACAAGCACAAACAAAGGTGGCAAAATGACACCTACGAAATATCTGCGGCCTGGAAACCACTTTATGCAGGGCAACGAAGCCTGCACAGAAGGCGCAATGGCAGCTGGCTGTCGATTTTATGCAGGCTATCCAATTACCCCAGCGAGCGAGATAGCAGAACACATGGCCTTGAGGCTGCCTCAGCTGGGCGGCTTGGCAGTGCAGATGGAGGACGAGATGGCGTCACTCGGCGCTGTTATTGGAGCTAGTTGGACAGGCACTAAGGCTATGACCGCCACTTCTGGTCCAGGCTTCAGTCTTATGCAGGAGTTAATTGGCTACGCCTTCATGACTGAAACGCCTTGCGTGATTGTGGATGTTCAACGCGCCGGGCCCAGCACGGGGCAAGCTACTAAATGCGGTCAAGGTGATGTTATGCAGGCTCGATGGGGCACTCACAGTGACTATGCCTCAATTGTTTTGACGCCTAATTCGGTGCAGGAACTGTTCGATTTAACTATTCGTGCTTTCAATTTGGCTGAAACCTTTCGGACACCCGTGGTGGTCTTAAGCGACGAAATAATCTCCCACATGCATGAAAGCTTAGTCATTCCTCCTCATGACCAGATTGAGATAGTCAATCGCAAGAAACCTTCACCTAACGATAAGAAGTTCTTTATGTTAGATGAGGTGGCGCCTATGCCGTCCGTAGGCGAGGGCTTCAATGTAACCGTCACCGGTTCCACACACGACGAGACCGGTCGCCGATTTACGGCAGACTCAACAGTTCATCAGCGGCTAGTGAAAACACTTGTTGGAAAAATAATCAACAATGTGGATAAAATAGTGGACTTTGAAGCCTACAACATTGAAAATTGTGACGTGGGCGTTGTTTCCTTCGGATGCACCTCGCGGGCAGTGTACGAAACGGTTGAGTTGGCAAAGGAAAAGGGAATAAGCGTCGGGTTTGTTCGATTGAAAACGGTATGGCCGTTTCCAGAGAAAATAGTCAACGAAATGACGCAGAATGCCAAAGCGTTGCTAGTTCCTGAATTAAACATGCGTGAATTGTTTTATGAAGTGGAGAGAGCAGTACACGGGGCCGTGCCAGTTGTACCAGTCAACAAGGTGGGCGGCGGAGAAATGATTACGCCCGAAGAGCTGTTGGCGGAAATCTTGAGGAGTGCAAGATAATTGGCTGAGCCCTTCAGCATGAAAAGGTATCTGCGTCCCGACTTAACTCTGCCCTTCTGTGTGGGTTGCGGATGCGTAAACGTGATGAGCGCTTTTCTCAAAGCAGTTCATGAACTCGGCAACCCCGACCTGAGCAAGTTTGTTTTTTGCAGTGGAATAGGCTGTTCCGCTTGGATTCCCTCACCATATCTAATGGCTGATTCACTTCACGTGGCTCATGGACGCAGTATTCCAGTTGCCATGGGCGTCAAACTCATGAGACCCGACTTAAACGTTGTTGTGTTTGGTGGCGACGGTGACATCTCTGGCATCGGGCTCAGCCACCTTATCCACGCGGCGCGCAGAAACTTGAATATAATGGTTGTGATGGTGAACAACATGATTTACGGCATGACCGGCGGGCAAGTGGCGCCCACAACACCGTTTGGAGCCAAAACCACAACCACGCCCTATGGGAATTTTGAGTTCCCTTTAGACGTAACACGACTGGTTGTTGCCGCGGGTGCCAGCTACGCAGCACGATGGACAACAGTCCACGGAGAACAGATGAAAGAAACTATGAAGAAGGCTATTATCACAAGAGGCTTCGCCTTTGTAGAAGCTGTCAGTCCATGTCCCACTGCGTTTGGAAGAAGAGCGGGCTTCAAAGACGTAGCCGATATGCTCCGTTGGTTCCTCGATAATTCCATCCCCCTAGAGCAAGCCTCGAAGCTGACGGAAAAGGAGCTTGTGAACAAGATTGTTGTGGGCGAATACGTGAGTCACGAGGCATCCACGCTGACAGACAACATCTACAGGACTTTGAAGGAGGCTGAAAAAATTGCCTAAACGAACGGAAATCAGAATCGCTGGTTTAGGTGGGCAGGGTGTGGTTTTGGCTGGGCTTATTTTGAGCAAGGCAGCGGTCTACGATGGACTGCAGGTAGTTCAGACCCAGAGTTACGGAGCTGAAGCCAGGGGAAGCGCCGCCAAAAGCGAAGTTATTATCTCAGACCAAAAAATCGGCTTTCCTTTGGTGAGAAAGAGTGACGTGTTGGTAGCGATGAGTCAAACAGCCTTGGATAAACACTTGAAAGACCTGAAGGAAGATGGAATACTCATCATAGATGGGGGCACAATCAAGGAGACACCTACTGTAAAGCCGCAGGTCTTCAGGGTGATGGCAACTGAAACTGCAGAGACTGAACTCAAATCTAAAATGTATGCGAATATGGTTATGCTTGGCGTTCTTGCGAAAATAACCAGAATTGTGACTCAAAACGCTGTTGAAAAAGCAGTCAGGGACACTTTCTCCGCTGAAGCTGGAGAAAAAAACCTTACAGCATTTAGAGCTGGTTTAAGCCTCATCGGATCGTAACACGATTTCTTTCGCGAGCAATTGTCATGAAACTATCCCTATTCAACTCTACTCAAGCAGCGTTTTGTACATGCCTACCAAAATACAATTTGAACACGTATCTCGGACGCTGCACTCACCAGTGCGTCTATTGCTACGCCGTCAAGTTTCCAAGTTTCGTGGGCCACGTGCAGCCCAGATTAAAGTTGCTAGAGCAAATAGAGGGAATGGCACGGAACACAAAGGTGAAGTTGCCAGTTATGCTTAGCGATTGCACTGATCCCTATCAACCGTTAGAAAGAGACTGCCAGATCACCCGCAGATGCAGTGAGATCTTAGCTAAACACGGTTTTCCTCTTTTGATGGTTACTAAATCCGATATGGTGGTTCGAGACTTGGACGTTTTTAAGCAGACCCCAACCGTGGTGGCAGTGACAATTACAACGCCGAGAGAAGAAGTTGCCTATTTGATTGAGCCTTTTGCGCCACCGCCTGAAAAAAGGCTTTCAGCACTGCAGAAAATTGTGGAAAAGGGCATTCCAGCCGTAGCTAGAATAGACCCGATTTTGCCCGGAATAAACGATGACCTAAAGGATTTTGAAAGCCTCGTCTCTTCGCTGGGAAGCGTGGGTGTTAGGCAAGTCACAGTGGCCACAATGAAGCTTGTAAGAGGAGTCTTCTCTACGATGAAACAGATCCAGCCGCAGGTTTGGGA
>Ga0315309_1000895_pt1 | contig 18154 bp, 20 predicted proteins | sample TDP4_MG_FD_203080 | JGI IMG/M metagenome (GOLD analysis project Ga0315309, IMG submission 203080) | Freshwater sediment microbial communities from Lake Towuti, South Sulawesi, Indonesia - TDP4 | ecosystem: Environmental > Aquatic > Freshwater > Lake > Sediment | place: Indonesia: South Sulawesi... | reverse complement strand
CTTCCTGGTTGCAAGCTTCGCTGCATCATCAAGAATTTGGGTTGAAGGGACATTCGGTTCAGGAATATCATGCGGAACATGCTTATCATAATTCTTCAGCCAGATCTTCGAGTCATAAGGTGACCTGCTGGCCAACTTCCTTCTCTCCTTCAGAAGGAAACCTATGTGGGTGACCTTCTACTTTACCATCTAGGTAAGTGGGAGTGCTATCAAAGTTCTAGATGGCTAAGGTGTCAGTTCCCATTGAGCCTCTTGTTGCAGTTTTACTGGATTTTGACATATGTTTGCTCTCCATCGGTCACCCGAAACCAATTCTTGATACATGTACAATGATCAGGACCTGTGTTGAACGTACGTATAGAACTCTCCTAGGTAGGGATAAGTATGTGCAACACCAGATATAACAGCATAACACTTGGCGTGAGAAAGGAGGTTTGAAGGACTTGGGAGAATGTGAATTCGCCCGGAATTCGGAGAGAGGACGACCCAAATGTGGACATCACAGCATGGTCCTCTATGTAGGCCTGTACTGCAATCCCGAACTATGTGAGAAGGTCAAAAAAGGCGAAATAAAACCGATTTAGCGCACGCCCTACCCACTATTTTTGTTGAGGCATCAACTCGTTGAGAAGCTACTGAAGGGGCCCTCAGTTAACCGCAGGAATTGAGTAGATTACTTTGTCATGATGGATTGAATGCGGACGAGTATCTCAGTTATTTGAGATCCGTTGCTTTGGGGCAGATCGCTTATGATGCTCAGTCCAGCTAGGAGTAACCTGGCCAAGGGGAGACTATGATATCGCTGGTATATGGGTGGAATGATGACGTCAGATATGAGTCATAAGGCGACTCATCGACCAAGTTTCTTTCTCCTCACTGGGGGATTATCTCCTCGATCATATATTCTATTGTTTTGGAAAAACCGGGTTTTCTATTCCGATACATTAATTAGAATCTCTGATGTGAACATGTTTGAATGTTTTCGATCCAGAGAGGGCTTATGACGCTCGAGGTATTCCTTGCAGTTAGGTTCGTGGTGACTCTCCACTCTTGCGCCGAACGGCTATCTTGCTGTCAGAAGCTTCACCGGTCTAAGAACTAACCCGGCGCAGTGGGCATGAACACCACCCGAACCGCATATATAACTTCCAAGGAGAGAGCATTCATTTCATCCTCGTCAGTGAATTGGCGTAAGGATATGGTTCATGAGAATGCGATCGAAACAAAGGGGCTGACAAAGAAATATGAGAAATTTACCGTTTCAAGTAGCTAATGCTCTCAGACAGTGAGGGGCTCACTGTATGTATTGCTCGGGCCAAACCAAACTGTTGCGAGTATAGCATAAGGGAATGGAGGAGCAAAGGAAGTGGTAAAGTCCCGCGAAAGCAAACAAGGGAACGAGGTATTCTCTCCTCCTCCTCGCCTTGCGATCATGCTCTTACTTTACTTTCATAGGAAGGTTGGCTTCACGGAACTTTTGAAGCTTCTTCATTTCACGCCAGGTAACCTAGATCACCACATACGAAAGTTAAGTCAGGCCGGCTTTGTGAAGACCAGCAAAGCCCTATCATGGCGCCCGCTGACAGTTGTTGAGATTACAAGGGACGAGGCAAATGCTTTTCGAGACTATGCAATGAAACTAAGAAAAATGCTAGAGGCCATCTCATAGACGCAGCTTGTAAGGATCTGCAACCTACAGGGACTCAAGGACGCTGGCATTGGCTTACGCATGTAATCTAGAGCGTATCCCAAGTTATTGCTCGCTTTCAAGCGCTCTCGACGCGGTCAAAATCGCATAGAATCCTCCGGTGACAAGGCTGGCACTGGAAACGAGAATTGTAGCAACCTCCTCGAGTGTTGCATCGTTGACGACTAAGATTGGAACCGACGCAGCCAGTAGAATCAGCCCCATTATAGGGAGTTCTCGCCAACGCTCGTGCACAGACATAGTTCTTAGTATCAGATACGTCCCGAAGAAACCTGCGCTCGCTGCCCAAAGCAGAGATACCGCCTCAAAGGGGTGTGGAGCAAAAACTCTGAGAGAAAAAGAGATAAACCACGAAAGAATATCGCCCAAAACCCTAACACCTTCCTAGGTTGGCGAGTTCTCCGGTTCTTGAATGCTACTCTTATCGCTGGAGCAAATAGAAATATGAAAGTCGCGAACCATATTATCAGAGTCATTGCTACGACCATTGTTATGAATACTTCGACGTTCATGCCAAGTATCGTGGCGAGAGGCTGAGCCATCAGGGCCAGCATCCCGCTAAACGGAACAAGTACTCCTTGCACAACGAGGCTTCTACCCCAAGCTTTTCGGAAGAGGTAATTCTCATACCTCTCCACAATCCGAAGGGCCTGGCTCACCTTCTTGATTTCTCCCACTTCTTCGCACCACCTGAAGCTAACGGATTAACTCTGGGCTGTAGTGAGTATATAAGAACTAGTTTTGTTCTGTGTCGCAGAATTTGGTCTCGCTTTATATCTGAAACAAGCTGATATCTTTCTCAGTCAATAAGAATGATGGCCAGAAGGCGATCATAAAGTTGAAGGAGTCGAACGTTGGTGTCGAGTAACATGAACAATGTGGGGGCTCCTGAGAGATCCATGAGATCGAACGCTGTCAAAGTAAGGAATCTGATGGGCACGCGCGCGATACATTAATTGGAATTTCTGGCATGAACATGTTTGAATGTTTTCCATCCGGAGAGGGCTTATGACGCTCGAGGATATGGTGAGTGACATGATAGTCAGTAAGGATCTACATGTTGCATACAGATGGCGCCAAGAACCAGTATTGAAGGGCGTAAGTGCGAAATTTGATGGAAAAGCTCTGATTCTGGGTCCGAATGGATCCGGCAAAACCACTTTTTTCCGCGCAATCTGCGGCCTCACCAATATCGAGTCTGGGAAAGTCCTCATCGATGGAAAGGATGTCCGAGACCTATACGCTACGACCGGCGTGTTATCGACCAACTTTCAAGAGGTCTACACCCTCATCTCCACAAACGCATATAGTATCATCAGACTCTACACAGACCTTTCTGATGGGGACGCTGACCTAGCTTTCGATGCAATCAAGACCATGGGGATTGGCACGGACCTCCTGAAAGAAAGGAAGATCAGCGAGCTGTCATCTGGACAGTCGAAGATCGTCTGTACCGCATTGGCCCTCGCCATGAAAAGCAAGCATGTTCTTCTCGACGAGCCCTTTGAGAACCTTGATCCAGCGAAGAAGGGGAAGATGGTCAAATACCTTCACGAGTACAAAGGCGTGGTTCTTGGTAACACGCACGAGACGTGGCTACTCAAGAACCTGCAAGATTGGAGAGTGTTCTTCATGTTCGAAGGTCGAATCTATGGCCCACTCTCAGTCAAAGAACTCCTAGAAGCGAAGATATCGTTCGCTGATGAGAGTGGCGCACTCGTCAAGGTAAAAGTCAAGAAGAAGACTGTCAGCATACTCGAAGGAGGAAAGAAGGGAACACTCCTGGCAAGCCTCGAAAGCATTGACAGAATATATGACCTAGCGGAGGAAGCCTAAATGACAAAGTACTTGGGGATGAACGCGAAGAACCTATTGACGAACCCCTACTTGATCTTCTGGTCTGTACTCTTCATGGAGTTCTGGGTAGTATTGTGGGCCTTCGCATTTACCGTAAGCCTGCCGCCGATCGAAGAGGTCTTGAGGACATCCGTTGCCACGGCCTGGGGATCATTGGCCGTGTATTCACTGTCAGCCGCAGCTTCGAGTATAGCGATGACACTTCTCTACTCATCCAAGTCAGTTCGGTACGTGACAAAATACACGAAACTGTCACCTTCTCGGTTCTTGCTGGAGAATCTCCTATCTTCACTTACCGTTCTAGCGACAATCTACGTCATTATGTTCCTCTCAGTGGTGCTTGCCTTCTATGGTAAACATGGTATGATCCTTTTACCGGTTGATCCGGTGGGCTTGTTGTTTTCTGCTTTTCTTGGGATTCTGTTTCTGTATGCCCTGTCACTTTTCCTGAATCTCATAATAGTTGTGCTGCGGGCGCCGAGATCAGCCTCATTCATTTCATTCTTACCATTGATGCTTGGCACCCTCTCCTACGTCGGCCTCTGGATAGACTATGGAATTATAGCCTATATTTCTCCTTTCAATTGTCTGATGTCACTAGGGTACTATTATTATTCGGGTAGAAGCGCCCCTACTGGCAACTTTCTCATGCCTGGAACAGGGGCGTTGATGGACATGCCTCTCGTAATGCTATCACTAATCACGTGGGTGGTCTTCCTCTTGGCTTTTGACGTTGTGTTGCTTAGGAAGATGAGGGGGGTCGGTGTGGAAGACATTAGGGTTGCCTAGCGATTTTTCGAGCGATGACCTCTGGCTGAGTTCGATTGTTCGGCACATCTTGCGAGGGATCGTCGGTGTCTCTCTAATCCTTAAGCTTCTGTTTTCAGGGTTCTTGATGTCGGTTCTTTGACCAATCCCTTAGCCGCAGATCCGGGATTCTTGGGTCTTCAGGTCTGACGATAGAAGCCCGATCTGTTCTTTCCTGTGGAATAGCGCCCCTCCACTATTACCAGTTTTGAGTCTTTGGGAAGGAGCGTGGCCGACTTCACCAACCTTTTCGCTAGACAACTAATAGTATGAGCGCCTCACGATAACTCTGTAGGGAGAAAGGATTAATAATGAGAAGCTAGAAGAATCGCATACATTCATATATTGTCTGACTTGGATGGTGCCAGTACCTTGGCTACGGGACACCCAAAGACCACGCCGAACATACTGTTTTTGGCACTTCGCATTTTCCGCATTCTACTATTTACGCTTGGCGTTTATCTTACCGTGACTTACTTCTTCAGCCTTGTAAGTCTTGTCATCGGGATTTCGTACTTTGTTATTTTCCGAAGATCATCGTGGAGGTACCACGGCCTTATGCTAGCTTGGGTAGCAGCAGTCACAACATTCATTCTTAACACTCTTGGAGCGTTGAGTGCAGAGGGATTGGGCAATTTCCCTACCAATTACTACGGCTTGACGTTCGGACCCGGTACCATGGTCGCCTACGCTGTTGGCTTCTTTGCATTAAGGATCTGGCTGCGAAGAAGACCCGAAAAGCCAAAGTGGCTTGCCAAGTTCAATCAATTCACCAAGAAGGTACCCAAGTACGGCAAGGTGTCTTTCGCCCTTACTATGGTCATTGCGCCAACATTAATCTGGTGGGCTACGAGTGTTGACTTGGGAGTCTTGCTGGACAATAACCCTCGCCTGCTTTGGGTTCATGCACCCACCACCGTAAATAAGAACTCTACTTTTCAGGTAACTGTCGAATGTTGGGACGCGTATGAACGGTTAAGTGCAGTGTACCAAGGAACAGTCAACTTCTCCACAATATCCTACAATTTGACAACCTTAGAGTTGCTCCCCTTAATCAACGCTGAGTTGCCAAGCAAATACACCTTCACAGGACAATACATCGGAAATGACATGGCTTACGACATAAGGGATGGTAGAGATAACGGACTACATGTGTTCAACGTGAGGATTGATACGCCAGGCATCCATTATATCCTAGTCAATGATTCCGTTACGCAGAATACTTATTGGAGCAACCCTATCGTAGTTGGAAACTTCGGGAGTGCGGATCCGAAGATCTATTGGGGAGATATTCACGGGCACTCTGCTCTCTCCGACGGGACGGGATCGCCTGAACACTACTATTATTATGGAAGATACATTGCCTGCCTGGACTACTGTGCGCTCACGGATCATGGGGAGACCATGCAATATGAAATCGGAGCCCTTGACCACCTGGAGGCAGCGACGAACGGGGCATACGACCCCAATCACTTTGTTGCGTTTCAGGGAATCGAGTGGACGCAGGTTGAGACAGGTCACTACACGTGCATCTTCAGCGGAGACAAACTGATCAAGAATCCCGTCCTCTCATTCATGGTCATTCCTAATATAAGTCAGCTCTGGAGCGCACTCGACGAGTTCACGAACTCCGCTGGTTGCCACGCACTGGCGCTTCCCCATCATACAACAGAAGATGGATACATTCAGGACTGGACGTACATGAATCCAAAGTACGTCAAGATAGTTGAAGTCGCCTCTGTCCACGGTGAATGCCTCTTCGAGGGCCGAGATCTGCTGAACTACGTGGGCATCGTTATCGCCCCGCCAGAATATACGCCAGGTGCTTCGATTATCGATGCGTTCAAGATGGGGTACCACATGACCTTGTATGCTTCGAGTGATGGACATGATGGTCATCCGGGGCACTGCCTCGGCCACACGAACGCATACATAGGACACCAGCGCCCATGGACAACTTGGCCCAACCGAAATAGTCTTCCTTATCCCGGAGGGATTACAGCTGTCTATGCGCTGAATCTCACGCGCGAATCGATCTTCGCAGGATTAGAGAATCAGTGCGTCTATGCATCCTATGACTATGGGCGACCATTCCTGCAGTTCACAATCAATGGGACGCGGGTTGGAGACGGTTCCACACTGACCGCAAGCAGCACGAATGCTGCACGCGAAATAAAGGTGCTGATAGCGCAGGACGGCGCACCCGCGGCGGGTAAGCGCCCCAAAGCCGCGTCTGTCACGCCTAGTTGGACACCGAATTGGACGGCGTATGTTGAGATCATCAAGAATGGGAACTTGATCGCAAGGATTCCAATCAATGGGCCTGTGGCAAACGTAACATTCATCGATACTGCGCCTATCACAGGCGCATCATATGGAACGGCGAACTGCATTCTGAGATACGGGAAGTACTACATAAATCAATATAGCGACAATCCCATAGATCCAAGCACGCTAAACACCGGGGGAGCAGATTTCTATGTGGTGCGGCTTGTTGGCGAAAACGGCAGAATGGTATATGCAGGACCGATCTGGGCGGAAGTGGCATAATAGCAGGTCATTCTGTCAATCTTTTGGCGCACGGTCTAAGGAGCATGAGTTTTGAATACTCTTCGGTCAAGCTGACAGAGTATCTTCACAACATCTCTACCGGAGAAAATGCAAGTTGGAACTCCCCCTCCAGCAACCACCCATTGTCCAGCCATGTAGAAGTTCCTCAGGCCTGGCAGGCTTCTCGGGGTCTGAGTCATAATTGTCTTGGAGGTCATCAACCATCCCATTGGAGACCCCCTGTGGTTCAGGGTGTTCCGCCAAGTGGTGTAGGGGGTCGCAACATCTGTAATCTCCACCTGTGAGGACAAGCATGGGTAATTCTCCTCGAGTCGCCGAATGACTTCTTTTGCTATTCGGCGTTTCTCCGCTTCATACTTTGGTCGGTTCTCCTGCAGATTGCTCCAATAGTCCCACTCCGTCTCTATCATCGCCTGGATCACCGTCTTCCCGCGAGGAGCGAATCTGCTACTGTAGTTGAATATCCTCAATGAAAGACCGTCGATCCACCGAGAGCCCACTTTGAAAGGTTTCTTGAGCAGGAAAATGTTGAGAGGGGGATCGTCTCGAAATTCGCGCGCAACCCCGAAACTAATCGTAAGTGTGGGACGGCACAGCTTCCAAGTCCCGTACTGCTTCATGATTTTCCAATTCAAGTACCGTCCGCCAAGCAGCTTGAATATGGTGCTGTAACCATCGGCGGCTGATATCACAGCATCTGCTGGATGTTCACTGCCGTCGGCTAGTCGTACGCCCACCGCCCTATTGTCCTCAACTAATATTCTCTCTACCGTAGAGTTGTATTTGATGTCGCCACCGAGGGCCTTGTAACGCTTCTCGATTGATAGAACGAAATCGAGGCAGCCACCTTCAATCAATCCAAGCTGCCCCGATGCGACTGAAGCGAGTATCAGGATGATGAACCAAGAGGGGCTCTCGGGAACGAAGAGGTTCTCGAAGATCTTACGAAGCAGAGGGCTGTGCATTTTGCGCGAGTACTCAGCCGTCGATTTTGAGAACTCCCCGAGGAGATACTTGAAGAAGCCTCGCATATTCCAGAGCTTCTTCACCGTGTCCCACGGGTGCCTCAACTCCACTGGTGAACCCATGCCCATCTCAGATAACAATGGAGAGTCCTTAAGTCTATAAGCTTCTCTCACGATCCTGTTGACGATTTCGGAGTCGCTCGGAGACATCCTTCTTAGATCACTCGCGAGCCGACTCAAATCGGCAGTGATATCAACCGTTTGTTCGGACGCTTCGTCGACGAAACGCAGGTAGGTGGTGAGGTCAAGGAACCTACCAGTTTCCACTGCCCCTATCTCACGATAAACATTGTATATAGGGCTCCCGGGTCTATGGGCAATCAGGAAGTGAATCCCACCGTCAATAAGGTAGTCTCCTCTTCTCCACCATGCAGCCACACCACCTGGCTTCGAGCGGTGCTCGAATATCTTGCTTGTGTAGCCGTTGATTTGGGCATAGCATCCAGCGGAGAGACCTGCGAGCCCCGCGCCGATTATAATAATCGATTTCCGCGCCATCTGGATCAACTCTCCTGATCAGGTTTTCTTCCGGATCTCTCCCTTTCGCTGCTTGGCTCCTTTCTCTCTGGAAATTGAATGTAGAAGTCTTTCAATTAGCTGGTTCCACAGTCTTGCTCCATCAATTTGGTACGTTAGTGCATTCTTGAGGTCAGCATCGCCTTTGATGTTCTGTGAAGCCAGAGTTTCAAGCCTTTTAATGAAGTTCTCGTTCACGGTCATGAAGCGCTGAAGCATCGAGACGATAAGACTCGAAGAAGGTCTCAATCGATACTTGTACCCAATCTTCCTTGAACCGGATCTCTCGATAACTCCATAAGCCTCAAGCACCTTCAGAGCCCTATTAACCGAGGGAACTGAGGTTGGATACTTAGAATCCGGAAATAGTTGTCCCAGACGATCGGATATCTCATTCTGCGTCCACTCATGCATCTCAAGCAATAGGAGTCCTTCGATCCAGCCGCAGTAGCTCGGATAACCGTACTGCTCATAGGTCTCACCCATGACTGCCAAGAACTCTCTCCGCAACTCATCAGACATCTCGACACTCACCTACTCAGGTTATCGTTACCCTGCGATATATTTATTGCGGTATTCTGAAATTCTGAATTTCAGAAACTAGAAATTCTAAATTTTAAGGAGGGAGGGGCCTTGCGACCTGCGAATTGTGAAAGAGAATTGAAGCAGAAGCGTGTGCATGCGAGACGGGAAGAAAGGGGACCTTATTGAGTAAGGCTGAAGGCATGGCGCCATGGAAGTCCAATGGAATTGGACAAAATCCAATCCAGTCATTAGTTCAGACACGGCGGTCGGATAATAGCCAGTCGGTGAAGTACCATGATGAATGAAGCACGAACCGTAACAAGTGGGGAAGCGCGAGGAATGGGTCTTTGAGACACTGGGCGACCAGAAAATGCGAGACCCTATACGCCTTCCAGGCGAAAGAGCGAAAGCCACTTTCACTGAAATTGAGCACTCAACCGGTGAAGATAACCCCCCTCCCTCTCATATCATCAGAACGCGCTGCAAACACTCATAGTACAGAGGGGAGGTGTAGGTTGTCGGAGTTGAGGACACAAGGTATGCAAACTGATGACCAAGACGCTCACATCGACATCAACTACATCTCCAACGTGGTCCTTTAGGAAGGGCACCGGCGCTATGATACTTGCCAAGGCCAATTTCTGGGCTGAGGCTATCTTCCAAGTTTCCGCGCTTCAGGGGAGCCTGAATGACTTGACGCTATACAGTTTCGCGGCTCTTTGGTTCATAAGCAACACCACGCTTTGTTCGATGTCAAAAAGGGCTGGAATGGAGGAACATCGGCTGCGTCTCCCTCATTTCGCGTACATGGAGAGCACAAACAACGTAGAGAGTAAAGCATAGAGTAGAGTCAGTCAGATAGTTCGGCAAGCAATATGAAAACTGCATCTGGAGAGTTCCCTTTGTTGTCCCGAAGATTTAATAGTTACGAGATTAGTCCTCTGAACATGTGAATTCAATCTACATCGCGGACTTGAGTGATCGATTTGGTTGACAGGCAATTCGCGTTCATAGCCGGAGGAGGCAAATATGGTTCAGGTGCTTTGAAATGGTTCCTGAAGAAACGAGGCTGGAAGGTTGTCGTCTGCGACGAGGACGAACGTTGCCAAGTATCCGCAATAGTAGGAACCATTGTCAAACTGGAGGAGTCGGGTGGTTTCACCCAAATAGAGAAACCGACGCTGCTAGTCGGTGACGCTGGGGACGCGTTAAGCCAGTTTTACTCGGATGAGACTATCCCCAAGATTGTAATTCCATGTGTTCCATTCCATTTGGCCGCAAAAGTGCTGACTGTCTACTTGGCCCGAAGAGGTCTGAAGGTCCAACCCAGTTTTGAGCCTCTGAGACTGGCGTTCGAGAAGGCGCATCTTGAAGGGGTGGAATATAAGCTTAATCAAGACCATGCCTTGGCTGTGGCGAGTAAGATGCCATTCGACCTGCAATGCGTTTCAGGATGTAATCAGCCGCAGATGTGCCCCGTAACAAAGAGAAAGCTTCTGAAACCCATGTACGACCTTACGGCTGAAACATTGAGTTACGGGAAGGTTGACTATGTGAAGGTTCTAAGAAGCCACTTGCTGGCTCCAAACATAGGTGGCTTCCTTGGTGAAGAATTGAAACAGACGCTTGACCTTTGTATCAAAGAGGAGCCTTTCACTGTAGGTCTAGCAACTGCTTGCAGTTGCCATGCTGTCATGAACATCATAAGGATCGAAGATTGAACGTGGGCAAAAAGCTCCGAGTCCACCTAAACTCAAGCGATTTGTTTGCTCATTCTGTGATAACTGGCAATTCAATTGCTGCATCCAAGGCACATCTTCTATTACATTGGTAACCTAAGATTGATATAGTCGGTTTCCAAATCTGCTTGTTATGGAAGCCAGAACAAGACTTATTATTGGTGTAGTGCTGCTAATTGGACTTGTATTTGCTTGGGCTCCTTGGATTACAGACGATTATGCTATTGACCGAGTAGTTGAGGAATTGGGCGGTCCGGAAGCCCCTTTTACCTACCTCGGTGTAGACATGGCTCTGAAAGATGTTCCAAAGGAGGTTCATTGGCTCCCCTTTGGGAGATTTGTGACGTTTCCAGGCGAGGCAGGCTGGTTTGTGACATTCTATGGTGACGTCGTTTAGATGAGCAGTAGCTATACTTTTTTGTTTAAGGTTGATTGACTCTACTATACACTCTCTAGGTCTTTTCCAATGAAATGGTTATAGTCGTGCGATCATGCCTATCGGAATCGAAGAGCTATCAGCATAGGGCGTATTTCAATTCGTCTAAATGAATTCTTTAACTAGTTTGAGTATGATCGGCTTGAAGCGAGAGGAACTGGGTTATCCTGAGGATTGGTGGACAGAAGCTAATTCTCCGTCTTCTCGGCAATCGGGTCAGAGGACTTTAGGGCGTAGAAAGAAAGTTATTAAGGTATAGATCATATTCATCATTGGAGGAGAGAGCTTTGATTCATGCTTGTATATTGGTCTGCTGTGAGCCTGGGAAGTATACCGATGTTGCCAAGAAGATTAAAGAAGTAAGGGATGTGAAGAGAGCCTTCTCTGCTAGTGGAAGGTGGGATGTGATCGCTGACGTTGAAACCGCAGATCTTAGGTCGCTGGCAGAAGTTGCGCTAGAGATAAACGGACTACCCGGGATTAGGACCACCGAGACCCTTGTGGAGGCTCCGGTCTAGGAGGGAGTGAGATATGTATGCTTGCATCCTAATCAGAGTCATTCCGGGCAACGTGTTGAAGGTTCTTGAAGCTGTCAAAGGCGCAAAAGGTGTCCTAAGGGCTTTCGCGGTTTATGGAAGATACGATATCGTTGCTTTCGTCGAGGCTCCAAACTTCACTTCAGTGATCAAAATCGCGGAAAAAATCAACGCTACGAAGGGCATTAAAAGCACAGAGACTGCTATCGAGGCATGAGCTCTGATACCACCATGTTACTCTACCTGGTGGGACGTTCCATCTGACATGAGGATAGCCGAGAAAGCTACTTGAAAGACCGTCTCTGACACTCGTTTGGAATGCACAGGGCGCACCGACATTTTTATTGCTAAAACATATATGAAAGAATGGCTCCAGCTGTAGTGATTACATTTGCTGAAAGCGATTACTTTAAATAGTTGAATATTAACCTTAGTTGGATTGGTGATGAAGGAAAGTGTCTAGGTGTCCCAACTGTGGCACCCAAGTATATGGGCGAGTCGGAAATCGTGAAAATCTCATATGTTCGAGCTGCGGTGCTAGGCTGAGGATCAGTGTCTCACGTGGGGTGGGTCCATATGCGCTGTTCTTCTTGTTCCCATATGCGCTGTTCTTCTTGCTCATCTGGCTGTTCGCGCTCCCGGTTACATGGGGGTTTGGATTTTTCTGGTTATTCATATTTTTCTGTTGCCTTCCCGCCATGCGTAGGAGAGTGGAAGTCGTCCAGCTGAGCACACAGACGGTTCAGCAAACATCCTCCGATAGAAATGAACGGGCAAGGTCTGCCACTACCCTGATCAGGCAGAGCATATTGAACAGACAACCGGACTTTGTACGAAGTCATCCCGCTTCCAGGTACTGTAGCTACTGTGGCGCCGCTGTCCCCATGCCAGACTGGAGATTCTGCAAGAACTGCGGAGCAAGCTTGTCAACGGAAACTGCGGAAGCCCCTCACTTAAGCGAAAGGAATACATTACGTGGAAACGACCATGCGAGGAGATGCATGGTTTGCGGTCTGAATCTAAGCGGTGACGGATCGGTAGCCTGCTGCCCGCACTGTGGCAATACTGCGCACAGAACTCATCTGCTGGAATGGCTCCATATAAAAAAGTACTGCCCGGTATGTGGTCAGCACTTGACTGAACTGGAAATTGAGTAACGACCAGACCAAAAAGAGTTCGCTCTCCTTCTAGACTTAGGAGTCGTACACATATCTAGCCCTTCGATTTCCCAACGTCATTGGGGTTCCCATGCTTTTCATGATCCCTTTTGACCCGTTGGCGGGATTACTTCTCGATCGGGTGCGTTCACGTTTCGGGAGAAGGCGAGTTCTCATTTTGATTTGCAGTCCCATAAGCTCAATATGTTTTGCGCTGTTATTCTATTCTCCATTTGGCTGGTCTCCGGGCGTGCTCATCATTTACCTTTGGATCGTCCAAGTGGTTTACCTAGTAAGTTCAAGGTTGACAACGTTGTCATATTATTCCTTGGCACCTGAATTGTCCCCGATCAATGTTGAGCGAACGTATCTAGTTATCATGTCGCAGATCTTCGGTATTGTGGGTACATTGCTAGGTTCAGGAGTCACGCCGATAGCTGTGAACGGCTTTGGAGGTGGCGCGATGGGGCTATACGATCATGGGCTCCCTTTTCGGAGCAGTCATGTTTCTATGTTTTCTCACCGTGTTCTTTTCAGCTTCAATGGAACGACCTGTACTAGTGAGATCTTTTTCCATCAGGAAGGAAATCTCCCTCACTGTAAGGCTCAAACCGTTCTGGTTCCAGCAAGGGATCAACTTTGTGTTGAGCATGGTTCCGGTTGTCATCAACAGTCTCCTGGTCTTCTACTTGACTTATGCTCTTGAAATACCGGATTTACTGCCAGTGGTGATTCTCGCTGTTATGGCGGTGGCTGTATTATCATTTCCATTATGGAGCTATCTGAGTAGAAGATGGGATCGACTGAAGGTCATGGCTCTGGGAATACTGATCTATGCTTTCGCACTGATCTTATTGGTATTTGTGCAGGAAGGCAACATCACTTGGCTTTGGCTGATAGTCATTCCAGCGGGGTTAGGTAATATGGCTTTAGTGATCTTCTCCAAGGCCCTCGTAGCTGACTTGGTAGCCTATGATCAGGCTTGTCAAGGTCGCTCGCGTGCAGGTTTCATAAATGGTCTGCTCGGTCCAAGCTACAGAGTGGGAAGCGCACTAGGTAGCGTCCTGGTAGGATGGCTCCTAACCATCATAGGCTATAGTGGTGGTGCGCCGATTACGATACAATTGAAGGAGGGGTTGAAACTTATAACTGGTCTCATTCCGAGCATTCTATTGCTTACAGCTATTCCGTTGGCACTTTTGTATCCGCTGAGGAAGAGTGAAATGGCGAGGGTTGAAAAAGTCCTAGAGGAGAGCGCTTGACAGTAATAGAAGTGAGAGACAGTCTGGTCATGCAAAACTAGAAGTGAAAAGGGCACCCTCAGGAATCTCTTTCCTTTCGTCAAAAGGCTGGACATCTGGTGTATGTGATATTTCCTACTGGTTTCTGCCCAAGAACTTGGTGTTCGCAGAAGTACGTGTTGGAAGTGATGAAGCGGGATGCGAAAAACGAGGCATAGAATAGTCCTCTTGTCTGGCGGTTTTCTTCCCAGTTTGGACTCTTTTGTCTTACTTGGAAATAGGAATTAGTTTCCACATTCCATATGCTTTTGTCTTTGCCATTTCTGGATCGGGTGTTGGTTTCGGTTGAGGGGAAGAGAGTTTCTTGCGAAGAGTAGGTTGTAGGGTTTCCACCTTAGGGCGTATCTATTTCCACCTTTCTATTATATCATTTAGAAAGAGCATTCATCAAAAGGAAACAAAGGAAGGGAAGACTAATGAGGAAACAATGGGGCGGACGCGCCCTAGTGGGGCTGCTACGACACTTCAATAGACTTCAACGCAAAGGAGTACTAGCGCGCTCCATGGGAGTAACCTAACAACGTCATGCCTGAAGTCTAACACGCTAGAGTCCTTATGTTTCTAGGAATAAGTAGTCCGGAGGGTGGAAGACTTTAATCCTGATCATCATTTGTTGTTCGTCAGCGGAAGATTGATCAAGATAGACTTTGCTCTCGATGAAGCGCTTAACAATAGTCTCTTACTCGTTTAGAAATCGACATATAAGGTGAGCGAACAGGAAGTCTGATAGAGTTGAGCGGCACGGGTCAACAATAAGAGGAAGCATAGGAGGCGGAAAGAGAAATGATCATGGTATATGCACCTGATGAAGAGAAAAGGAAACGGCGGAAGGAGAAATTAAGAGTAATGAGAGCGACTGAGGAGTGGAGAAGAAAACGCGCGCTGTATGGCGCAGGAAAGGTATTTAAGCGGAACATACGGTGGATGCGAGGGGGATGAGCAATGAGCATGAGAATCCCCACTAGCACGAGTCTAACTAGGACGTATGTCATTCTTGGATTCATGAGCGGAATCTTCGGCATGCTTTTCTTCACCGAGATATTCAGTTCCGCCGCGATAGTACTCGGAGCGTACGCTTGGAAGCAGGAACCTGAGAGATCGATGGGTCTCATAGTCTTGATCTTTGGGATAGTAAGTATGCTTGTTGGGATATATTATACAGCCTACCCGTTAGTAATCAACTTCTTCTACACGTCTTGAGGCTACGCCCTTTTTTGGGCCACTTCATGATCCTAACCCGTCAAGGAGCTCACAGAAATAGACGGTCAAACTCAATTCTCCCTGGAAGGGCTTGACAATCAGAGCACGCAACTTACGCATAGCTTTCCGTCGGTACTCCTCGCTTGCAGTAAGGACATTGCACTACTGAATGTCGGGAAACCGGTTTGCAGTCTAGAGCCTTGCTACTGTTGTCGAGGCCTCAAGTCGCATTTTCCTATTCAATCATCATGAAGGCGTAACGGTTCATTTTCTCCGAATAATCCTTCAGAACTTGGATGGGATAACCGATCTGTTCGACCGTAGCAAAGACATCAACAGCTAGCGCCTCTGGAGTCGGCCGCGAGAGCTTAGGTTCTCTACAGGTCTCCCTCTTCCCCGTGCACTCTTTGCAGATCTCACAGCTGTCCATGAAGAGGAGGAACGCTTTTCTGTAACCAGAGAGGAAAACCTCCTTCTCAACTTTCAATAAGCTCAAATTGACCTCTTTCGCCCAAGCATGACGATCTTCAGGTTTAGCCACTCTCTTCTCAAAATGGAATACCACTGCATCACTGTACTCCTGGAAGAATCTCTCGCACTCCGAGACGGAAGGAGTATTCGGAGGACAGGACGCCGTTCTCCCATATTCAGGACAGCCGTACATGCACTTCATCCTGACCCAATTCGAAACAACGATTTTCTTCGGATCGATCCATTTGAAATCGAGTCCATTCTTCGAGAAGATCTTTTCCAAATCACCTCTTGCTCTCATGTTCTCACCAGGGGAGTATACATTACGTAGCATTACGTTGAGGTGGCACTTACTTCAAGATACATCTTTCTGCAGTTTCCTGACCCATCTCTTTATTGAAGTTTCAAACACTTGCTTAAGAAGATGCTGGAGGCCCCATAATCTCCTGCCATTGCTGACTAGGAGTGTTTCGCTCGGAAGAATATCCAGTTAGAACTGTTGAATGCCCTAGATGAAAAGAGTGGATCTCAATACCTTTCTTTTGGATGTCAGGGAGAGCTAGCATCTATCTTACTCTCTAGTTGCATCTTTCTGATGGTTTCACTAGTTTATCTCCGAGAATCCTGAATACACACCATTCTCCGCACATGGAGCATGCTCCTGAGCTTGATTTCACGGTGTTATGGATCTTTGCTATTTTTCAGGATTTATTGCTAGTGCCATTTGCTTCTGCCAATAGGACTAGTAAACCTTTTCAATTAACCCTCGCAGACGTTTTAGTCCTGCTTTTGATTTCCCGGAGTTTGAATCCCGCTTCAAAGGGGGCACCCCATAACCAAACCGTTTCCTTTTCTTCCATAGTGAATTCGTACTGCTTTCCACAACCTGGACACGTGAGTCTCTTCACGATCTTTTCAGATTCGATTTGTGTGCCGCAACTACACCTGAACCCGCCCTTCATCGTCGTTCCCAGCTTCCTGACCTTGTATTCCCTGGCGTCTTCCGGCTTGTTGTTCCTACTGTTTGTTCTCCAGATGACGGCACCGTTAGGCAAAACGAGTTTTGCGGGTCTAGGCTGAGCGTCATGAACCATCGTTAGGCTTGGAAAGAAGAGCCACGCAGCACGATGGGTTCGCCGCACGACAAGAATAATGCGCCTTCCAAGAGACGAGGCAGCGAAATCAGCAAGGTCTTCACCGGAGTAGTGGGTCCGATTCACTAGGTCTTGATCGTGGGCAAGTTTGTAGAGATCGTTCTTGGTTGAGTGGGTTTCTTCCACCATGTGAGATTCTTCGCCACATTTCTTGCACCTATTCCTCATACCCACTTGGCGTGCACCCGCAGCCACCACTACTATCGAGACAAGACAAATTGCGATTATCGGGAACCAAGGTATTGCGGGCTGTCCGCTCTCGACTATTAACGTGTGCAATACATCAGCTATCAGGTTAACCGCTAGGTTCAGTGACTCGCCGGTTCTGCCTCGGTACTCTGCTGTCCAAGCACTTACACTCGTCCCCTGAAAGTTGGCGTCCATCCATGCGGCTGTATACGTTCCCCCATCATCGGAATACGTGTTTAGACCCAAAGACGTTGCTGCATCGTATGCTGAGGTGGTCTCGATGCTACCATCGAATGAAATCAAGAACGTACCCTGATCATAGCTATCGGACACCTCATTCACCCGGTCTTCGTAGTCACTGTGGTGAATCTCGTCAGTCATCACATGCCCGAAGACCGCCACATCAGCAATGTAGTGAGCCATGGCTCCAGCATACCATGCTGCTACAGCATAGTCGCCACTCCTCAGACTGTCCAAGGCACTCTGATACTCCTGGCGGGCTCGAGTTGAAGCTGAATCATCGGTGCACGAGGTGCCGGAGTAGTAGTTGTGATGCTTTGATGTGTCCCCGTATCCATTGTGCCCCTTAAATGAGGCGTGACTGTTATCTGGTGCCTCAGTTCCATAGAGAAATGCGTTCTTGTTTTGAGCTAACCAATTTGATTCGTTAGAGAGTAGTAGGTTCATCGCGTGCTCCGCTATCCAATCGTGCGTTCCATACGCGGGATTGTTCGGATCACTACTATAGCCACCATTCGACCATGCAACTGCAAGACCTGCTAGATTCAGGACACTGCAAGAAACGAGCAGTGAAAGTGCGACTGCAGTAACCTTGAAACTGAATCCCTTGTCCCTCAGTTCCGACAACCCCTCCCAGCCGCTATCTGGATCAGAGACAATATCAATGGTCTTTCAGAACGCAATATAAGGCTTTTCAATCAGATGATTTCGCCAAGTTGCGC
>Ga0315309_1000894_pt1 | contig 18194 bp, 19 predicted proteins | sample TDP4_MG_FD_203080 | JGI IMG/M metagenome (GOLD analysis project Ga0315309, IMG submission 203080) | Freshwater sediment microbial communities from Lake Towuti, South Sulawesi, Indonesia - TDP4 | ecosystem: Environmental > Aquatic > Freshwater > Lake > Sediment | place: Indonesia: South Sulawesi... | reverse complement strand
CTGGAGCCAAAAGTGTACAATGTGCCCATGAAGATTGACGACATGGTGGCCACATTGAAGCTGAAATCCATGGGTATAAGAATCGACGCCCTAACCGCTGAACAAAAGAAGTATATAGCCTCGTGGGAGGAGGGAACCATCTGATTCTAATGGTAAACCTTATAATAAAGTTGTTTTCTAAACATGCCTAAATTGGTGGTGAAAAATGGTGAGCAAAGATCAAGCCATAGGCGGATTGATATTCCTTGTTTGCATCGTTGTCATAATTGGATACATTCTAGGACTGTTCTTCTATGATCCTTGGATAAAGGATTGGCTTCAGAATTCATTTGATATTACTTGGTCAACTGGTGGTGTCAGATACTGGTTAGTCGCTGTTCCAGTGTTCGTAGCCTTCGTGGCAGTGCTCGGCATCGGTGCATGGATAGGCTGGACCATGGCGACGACTCCGCCTCCGAAACCTATTGAGGAAATAGAGGCAGAAGAGAAGAAAGAAGAGGAAAAAGAGAAAGCAGAAGCGGAAGAAAAGGCGGAAGAAAAAGAGAAAAAGAAGTAATGACAGCCAAAATCCGCCTCTTTCACTTCTCCCCGGTTCGTCTTTTTCGCTAGCAGTGTGAGTTATTTGAGAAGTGTTAAGGGCTTAATTCTGTGTGGTGGACCTGGCACGAGGCTGCGTCCCATCACCTACTATTTCCAGAAAGCCCTCATTCCGATTGGTTTAAGGCAGAAACCCTTGTTAGAATATGTTGTTCGTTTGCTAAAGTTTCACGGCGTCATCGATTTGGCCTTTCTTGTTGATTATAAGGCGGAGCAGATCGTCAATTATTTCGATGACGGCTCTAGGTTCGGCGTCAAAATCTCTTATGTCCGAGATGTTCCCACGTTCAAGGGCACAGCGGGCTCGGTGCTCAACGCCTTCAAACAGAAAATGGCAACCACCAACGATACCTTGCTTGTGTATTACGGAGACATAGTCACCACCATGAATCTAAGCAAGCTTTTAGACTATCACAAACGCCAAAAGGCTGTGGCAACAGTTGCCTTGGCATCAGGCTTCACGGTAAGAGTGGGATTGGCTGACGTTGACAAAAAGGGCAAAATCTTAGGGTTTGTGGAAAAACCAGAGTTGGAAAAGCCTGTGAGCATCGGAATAATGGTTCTCGAGGGGGAAACACTTAATGACATTGAATGGTTCTTTCCAAAAAAGCGAGGGGTTGACCTGATGAAAGACGTGATTCCACATCTGGTCCAGAGCGGCAAACCAGTTTATGGTTACTTGTCTGATGCTTTCTGGTATGACGTGGGCAGCATGGAGGCTTATGAGAAATTAGACCACGGTTTCGTCGAGAGGTCACTCTCTTTCCTCTTTAAGTAGTGAAGTCTCCTTTTTTTCTTTAAAGATTAATAACCAAAAACCTCAATTGTGGTTGTGGTAGCCGAGGTATGCCCACAGCCAGTTTGGTTCTGCCCTTTGCGGTTCCAGTTAGGGAAAGAGTTAAAGCCTTTACCCCAAACATGGAAGTTGCCGCTATTCTGCTTTTGACCGAAGCAAAACGCAGGAAACGAGGACTCCTTGAAACTGTACCGAAGAAGACATCTTTTGTATCTAAACTACACTATCCCTTGTGGGCAGTTCCATGGGAAAACGAGTCCTTAATAATAGACGGCCTAGGTGTTTTTTCCTCCAACATTGCCTTTCAGATTTTGCCCGACCTTACACCTTTTGTGGATGATATTGAGCGTGGCGCCTCGGTTCGGGAGCAATTTCGAAGTGCTCTTGAGAAACACGAGAAAACATTTAACGACTTTGCCAAAATCAACGAGGTCCAAACTAGAGCTCTTATGATGGATAGAGAGTTTTTATCCGCTGCTTTTGAATATGTTAAAGAAACTCTCGCTCTAGCTCTAGAGGGTAACGACGCTGTTGTTCTGGCTCCGCCTAGACTTGACCAACAGGCGGCCGTTGAAACCGCCAAGCAAGTGTTAAACCTTTACAAACAGATTCAGTCGGAGATAAGGAGTCTAGAATACACCAAAAATCTTTTAGGCCAGACTTCCAAGGCTCACGAACAAATGATTTTGAAGGAAATTGAAATCACTCGTGAAACCTATGAAATTGAAATCTCCAAGTTTCGACCAACAGTAGATAGGAAGGTTGACCAGCTGCTGAAAGAACGAGACGCGCGAATAGCCAAGATGAACAGAATCGTAGAGAATGAATTGAGGACAAAGGAAAGAGAAAGGGAAAGACTTGGACGTGAACTGCAACGACTGGAACTTACCAGGGCGGATTACATGAAGAGACGAGAAACTCGCAAACGCAGACACGACAAAATAGGCACAACACAGTGGGAGCACCGAATTCGGATTTACCAAAGCAAAATAGACGAGATGAAGGCAAGGATACGCATCCTTTCAGAATTAATTGAAAAAACCCGCAGGGAAAACGAGGCTGACATCGAAAAATTGAGGTATGGTTATCAAGCGTTGATTGATGGAGAGAGAAAGAAAATTGTACACATCGAGGTTCAACGGGACAGGAGTGTTGAAGCCAAGCAAGCAGAAATTGAGATGCTCAGGCGTGCGACTGGACGAATTGTAAGTCAGATCGAAGAACTCATTGAGCAAAAGGGAAAGCGGAAAGAGGAGCTGAAGAAGTTAGGGATCCCATGGCAGTTTGAGGATGTTACACTACTGTGCCTGCCTTTTTACCTTGCTTGTTATCAAGCTGAAAAGAAAACGCAATTTGAAGTCTTTCCGCCATTTAGGGTGATGAGTTCTGAGGGCATTGTTAAAACCTTTCAAAAAACCATAAGAAGTCTCCGACCGGGCTCCAGAGTAAAGCTGTTGCTGCAGCCGAGGTCTAAGGCTCTGAGCAAAATGCTTGACTTTGTTTTTGAGGAGAAAATGAAATCTGAAAAAGCCTTTAACGAGAGCTTGGTTCAGGCAGCCGCCTCATGCAACGTCTTAGGGAAACACGACTTTAAGGAAAGATTGATGAGAGGAGTGGAGGAACTTAGGGCTGAAGGCTGGATAAGTCAGGGGCAAGTAGACGCCCTCATTAGAGCACACACTTACGCCCAAGAAAGCATTTAAATAAATTCTCCATTTTATGATTCCGTATGGCTGTCAAACTTCTTAATTTCTCCGAACTCAAAAAGGCGCTTGATAAGAAGAACATCGAATTTGCAGATTACTTTGTTAAGAATTTCGGAATAGCCTATGTTACCGTTGTTACAAGGGAAAAATGCAGCGGTTGCGAAAGGCAGAAGACATCATTTGAAAAACTGTCGGACAGGATGAAGAGTAAACATGGCAATCGAGTGGAATTTGTTCGAGTTCACGCGTATTACAGTCAGGAAAAAAAAGAGGAGACAATGCAATGCCTTGACGCTTTTCACACTGTTGCATTTCCAACATATGTAATCTACGTGCGAAATCACCAAGGAAAAAATCGAGAGACGTACAGAGCCGTAGAGCCACCTATGAGCGAGATTGAAAGAAACATAAAGACAAGCGTTGAACTCGCCGTCTGGTTTGAGTCAAAGAGAGAATAGACTTTCCTAGAGGGACTATTGAGTGACTGTTGAGGACAAGGTGGTTGAACGTAAAATCCTCTTGAAACGCGCCTTTCCACGTCACCAACTCTTTGAAATGGGCAAAAAACTCACTATTCCATATTTTGAACGCTTCGAAGACGCTTGGAACATTGATGAGGACCAAGCAGCTTTTGAAATCGCATCTGCGATCAATGATGCTCGTCTGGAGGAGATTTTTGATGCTTACGCGCCTCGCGAATGGATTGTGTTTAGAGGCAGACACTACACATTTGAAGACGGCACCCTATTACTTGAAGGGCAGTGGAAAGCCCTTGAGAACAGCCTTCGCCAGATAAGAAAAAAACATGGAAAAAACGGATTAGACGTTTTGAGGGTTCTGGTTGAGGCTGGCAAAAGCTGTGGTTTGAAGGATATAACCGTCAATTTGAGACATCACGTTGATCCTGCACCCATCGTGAATGAACTCGAAAGACTCAAGGTTATTGTTGTTTCTTACCAAGGAGATGATTACCGAGAATGGAAGATTTTGGAGGAAGTTTCCCCTCTTGTTCAATCTGAGTTGGGCATAGCTCCACCTCCGCCTGCTCCTACACCCGTAGCCACTGTCCCCTCTACGGTGGTGTCGGCTGAGGTGGGCGGGGTCAATTATGTCGCTTTGGAAAGACAAGAAGTTGAAAAGATGGACGCGGCGCTCGACGAATATCTGAGTAATCTGTTAAGGAACCGTCTTGACGCCACAATCCGATTCGGGAGAACCTTTTCAGTATCGGCTTTGGCTGATTATCTCATGAAACTTTTTGGGCCTGTCTTGTACTTTGACAGCATGCTCAGCATCACTCAGCAATACGGTTTGGCGGATGTGGACATTGTCCATGAACATGGAAAAACGGGCATGTGCACCGGGTGGAACCTCTCTCTGTTCGGTGAACCGGGAACGGGTAAGAGCTTTTCTACACGCGATATGATTTTGGGAAAAACCGAAGCCAAGATTTTTCCACACGGCATTCCAGGTCGCAACCGTTACGCGGGCGGCATGACGCCTGCCCGTTTCATTAGGATTGGTCAAGCGTATGTGAACCGGGTTTTCAATTTTATTGTTCCTGAGTTTAACGACTGGTTCCGATACAAGGGCATGGTTGAACCCTTGAAGTTGGCAATGGAACGAGGTGAAATCAAGTACGAGTTACATCGGGAAGTTATAGGACCCTACAAATTCAAAAATTTTTTCAGCGTCAACTACAACGTGACTACATTTGGGAGAGGCTATGAAGTCACAGTTCAAGACCCCAACTTCAACGCCATCGAAGATCGCATGCTTTGCAGGTTGCACAGATTGACCAAACAACGGTTCATTGAAATCGCGCAGAGTCAAATGAAGTTGGCGTTTGGCGAAATCGACATTGAAAAAGGTGCAAAACAGATTCGAGACCACCTCACGCTTATCCATGCTATAGAAACGGGTCATCCTTTGGTTAAGGCTCGTTTTTCTGCCAAGCCCGTGCTGATTACGCCTAAGGCTTATGAGATGGTGGAGAAGGCTCGCAACGCTATTTTGGAGCAGATTCCAAGGGAATTCGTATCCTTCTCCGCTCGTTTAGAAGACAGAGCCATGCGCTTTGCATGTGCCGCTTCGCTTCTCAACTATTTTCAATCCAGTTCAGATTATGTGCCAGTGAGCGAAGACGCGCTCAAGTATGCAGTTCAACTTTATGTGGAAGAGGCGTCGGTGCGTTCCAGACAAGAGTTTAAGCCGGAAGAGGTTTTGACTGGAATCCTGTAAGAAGTTTTTCAGATTTTGAGAGAGTTTGCGATTTCTTTCAGTATTGTGGCTGATTTTCGGAAGCTGTCATTTTCGCTCGCTATTCTCTCTAACCTAATGGAGAGAGCATATACGTTCTTCGCAGTCAGTAAGAACTAAGGGGCAATAAAGGAAGCTACAAGATTAGTTTAAATGCAACAATACACGCGTCAGGTATAGGATTATCGTCACAATTTTTATAGGCACTAGAAGCTAACGATTACACAAGCTAAGTTATTTCAAATAGTGAACGCAATGAAAATTGAGTTGAACAGAAAGGAAGAAATAATCCTCAGCTTGGTGATCTCTGCAATTTTCGGTGTTCTTTGGGGCGGTCTGGTCGGTTATGGTTCTTCGTACGGCGGAGAGTTGAGTGTTGTGCGCATTGATTTGACTGTTAAGAAGGGACAAACTGTCAGTGCGCAAAGTCTAAGAGAAGGAACGTCCACATCCTACGTTTTTCCTCCGCCGTTGTATGTTTTTGAATGGATCGAGTTTGAAGTCAACGTTTACGACCCGTCAGGAGGCATACTTGAAATTAACTTCACTAGAAATGACAAGATTCTTCGAACAGAACCCATCCATGGTTCATCGAAGATAATGTTAAGCGGTTACGGAGAATACAGGCTTCAAAATTCAAACATTGATGTCACACTGCGAGCAATCAATGAAGATGTCAGGATAGGTTTAGTATCCATCAGCATAAGTCGCGGTGTCAAGGACTACAATCCCATAGTCGGCGCGTTTTCCTTCACATTTTTCATCGGTATAACTGTAATTGTGTTTACATGGCGCAAGAGAACCTAAACAAGATGTTTCTTGAGTGCGTGTTTCGTGGTTGTTTCTCCTTCGATGTGTTTTAATCGAAACTTGTCACCGCATATTGGGCACGACCAAGTTTGACCCGTGTCGATTTCTTTCTTCCTTTCTCTTGGTTTCTTCCTCTCTTGCTCTTGTAGTGTTTTGAGTTTTTCTTCTGGTGTGACGGTTGAAAGCGTCCATGCTCGTTCAAGGAGAAACAGGCTTATCATTGCTTTTTCGTCTTCCCGCTTGGATAGGGTGACTAGGTTTTTTCCAGGCGCTGTTTTTCCAGTTGCCTCTTCGTAGGGTTTAACCTCGTAGTTTTCCCTGATGATAACCGGTATGTCTTCGGCGCTGCTAACAATCTTTCGACTAACCCGGTCATTTTCATCCGCCTGCGTCAGAGAAACCACATCGTAAAACATGTCTTCGATCACGCTTTGCTGAAAAACCATTGTGTTTCCCTCGAGCTGAGCAAAGCGGGCACCAGCTGGGCACTTCACAGCCTTGACCAAAACTTTGCCAAGTTCTCTGTCGCTACATGTTTTGAACAGCCAAGCCCCTGTGAGAAAGTCTCGAACTCGATAGAAACTTACCTCACCGTTTCGCAGTTGTCGCAAACCCAAGTCGTACCAAGCATCGTTAGGTCGTGTTTCAACTCGCGTAACCTTGATTTGTTTAAGGACCTGCAAAGGAAACTCGCTCCGTTTTCATAATAGGCGATGTGTTAGGCTTTAAACATTGGCAGGTTCAAATTAGTTTCCATGTCTCAGGTCGAAACAGTCTTGCCGTAGAATAGAACTGTTTTTGGCGTTGTCCCAAGGCGAGGTCAACAAATTCGGTTAGTGTTGTGTTCATGAACTCGGGGTTAGGGTAGCCCCAACGCAGTCCTACACAAGATGGATCAACGTAAATGTACAGTTTCATGTTGGTCAAATCATAACGTGCATCGTTTGGTCTTCCATATGTGGGTTTGTCAGAGATTTTGAAGGGCCACAGTTTGCACGCTATCGGCTTCATGGGCTGTAAGGAGCACAGCCATTTACCGTAATAGTTGCCCAAGAAAACACATGTGCCATCACTTTTCCGCTTCAAATAAAATCTGCTTATGCCTGGCATGGTGTAATTCACGCCGTAAGCCTTCACTATGTTTATCCACTCTGGAAAGTCCAAAACGACGTCGAAGCCCTTGCAGCACAAGCCGCAAACTAGGCAGTTCCAAGACTCAACGTAGCGCCAAGGCACAGGCAACATGGGTCAATCAAAATGAAATTTCAGCTTACAGGCTCTTATAAGCGTAACTTAAGCGGTTATTCCTCGCGTTTCTTGAGAACATGCGTGCGCACTATGTTCTCCAGTTTGGGCAGAACCCAGAGGCACTTTGAAACTCCGTCTTCGATAACAATGATGTACATGCACGCAGCCTTCAAGAAAGACAATACTGAAGAATTAATATACTCATTCTTTCCAAGACGAAATATTCTCAAGAGAAAAATACTCTCAACAACGATATATGGCCGCCCTCGAGACTATTTCTGGAAGAAGAAGATGTGCTAAGGTAATTCAGTGCATTTTCTGAACCACTTCTCAGACAACCCTATCAGATTTGTGAGCTTGTTGCGTTGGCGTGAACGTAAATTCCTCGTTGATCAACTACGTGAGCTGATATTTCCACGTCTTGTGAGGGAATATCGGCAACGAAAGATGCTTGGTAAGTGCCGTCTCCACAGTCTGAGATCGTGTAGTTGTTGGTTGCGTTTGGAACCTGCCAACTGTCTAGTAGTTTGTAATAAACCGTGATTTGTTTTGCAAGCGCATGGTTTTCTTCATTTAATATACTGATGGTGACGTTGACCTGCTTTATGTCTCCACTCACCATCTGATAATAGCTTTCAATGAAAACCACAGTCGTAATGTTCATGAAGTAGGACTGGTCGATGTCGACTTCACGATCTGAAAGTTTGTAACTGAAGCTGGCGTGGGCTGAGGAGACTCCGGTGCCGTTTTGACCCCAGGATATCCAGATGCCAGAAGCGTAGGGAGTCGTTTCTCTTAAAGTGCAATTTAACACGTTCTTTCCAAACTGGTACTGTCTGCTAACGAGAGAAGACCATCTTTGAAGATTCCATACGAGATTACTATTCTGTCCGCCATTAGATATGTTTGCAAGAGAACCGATTACAACGTGCCTAGAACCCAGCTTCAGGGCTAAGAGAAAATCGTTTAAAGAGTCTGACTCCGTTTCATTCGAGATTTTTCCAACTTCAAAAATGTAGAGTTGGGCAGACAAGAGAAGAGATGCCATAATGAAAGCGGCAATCAGAAGAACTTGACCCGAATTATTCCTATTTCGGCGCACTTTTTCACCTCTCATCTTGTCCAAGCCAACTGCAAACGAAGAACAAAAAACTGAACGTTTAAGTTTTGAACCGCGCAAGCATACTGGATTGAAACGGCCTCGTGACCTAACAAGTTGGAATTTTGAATAGCCTGAGAACTTACTAGGCGCAGATTGTCATCATAAATTGTAAGGTTGAATGAAACACCGATGGGCAGTAAAATGTCGAGAGACGTCTTTATGTCTGTCCAGTTTTCTTGCAGGATTAGGTTTCCAAGTGTGCCATTTGTGTCAAGCGTTATCAGAGCTTGTGTTCCCATGTTTGCCAAAGACTTCTGATTGTCAAGGTTTGGGGAAGAAGGAAATGTCACAGAAATCAATAGCACCGAAAATATGACAGCAACTGCCAAAAAGGCTTCGATGATTCTGATTTGCCCTTTCTGATCAAACATTTTAGCTTAGCCCTCCCCATTTTGTCACAACCTCATAGAGTGCAAAATTTATGGTCGCTATGTGGCTGATCGAAACAGTCTTCGACTCTGCGATGCTTTCACTGAAGTCAACTCCTATCAGTAGAGGCAATTGCGGATAAGACACCCATTCTGCAAAAGAGGTCGACCCATTGTATCCGGTGAGCACCATTATCATTGGACTTGCATCCAAAAGCTGCGGGACAAAATATTCTACAGTTTGAGTTCCTTGTGCTTTCTTGGTTAAACTGAAATTGTAGTTGAAAGTGAATATCTGCGCCTTCAGAATTTCTGTGGTGGGGTAGACTAGAGACGCATTTAAGACGTCGTTTAATGGGCTGAGCCTTGCGAATGTTCCGTTGGGAAGCGTCGCTGGTGATGAGTTGTGACTGAAGGCGTAGGTGTTGAAGGAAACCATTTGAGGGTTCACTTGTGCCTTTGCAAAAACCAGCATGAGCGCTGTTCCATTCACTGAATTTGGAATATAAACCGTGAGTGAGCCAACGCCGTTAGAGCCTGTGGAAGATGTGACATTATCCACGAAATTGTCAACAACTACATAGCTGCTTAGATAAGTTGATATCGGCATTCCAGATTTTCTCGTGGCAACCACAAACTCGTAGACAGTTTGGTTTCCAAGGGTTGAATTTGAAATCAAACTAATTGAGAGGTCAAACAAAGTCTTAATTTCAATTTGAAAGGTGGCGTCTTTTACGCCAAGTGCTTCCCACAACTCAGAGTAGGTCAGATAATAGCTGTTTCCGCTGTTTAAACGTGAAACTTTGTCAATGTCGAGTTCATAAGGCAGAGAAGAATCTGCTTTGGCCAAACCCAGACTGATTGGTTTCGTGTCTTCCATTTGACCCCAGTTAGGTGGTGTTCCACTGTTTAGAAGAATGTAGGAAGCAAGTTGCTGGAAACGTTCAGCGTCGTCTCTGTGAGATAACTCACTTAGGTAGGGAGCCATCAGTTTAGATGTGCCTACCATGGCTGACAAGGCGAGTATAATCATAATTGAGCATGCAAGAAAAGTGTCAATAGAAGATGATGGCAATGGGAATACCACCTCTAGGCAGGTACGGCGGAAGCTAACGTGTAAAGCCCCGCTAAGAAGTGTCTAGACATTACAAGAGAGACATAAGCCGTGGCTGCTAACATTGCGGAATACTTGAAGCCTGCAGCAAAAGTGCCCTCGTTAATCTTGCCTATAAAGAAGCCTGACATCCATGTTTGAAGGATTATGCCGATTGAGAAGAGGGTTATCTGCTGCTCCATAACATCAAATGACGCCTTAGCCATGCCTGGCAGTGAAATCTGGGCCAGAACGTATATTGTTAGAGCCACAATCGTCGTTGTTAGCGCTATCAGAACACTCCAGATAAAGGCTAGAATAATGTAGGGCCTGAGCATGGACCGCTTATTCGTTTCAATGTCCTTGTTTTTCTCAGAGTATTCAGCGAGTATTTCCAATGCGTTGGAAGAGCCGCCTCCAACCTCTATTGTTTCAATTAAGATGAAAAAGTGAACAAGCACAGGCCAACTTTGTATCTTCTTTCGGATGTTTGCAAAGATTTTTTTCAGCGCAACACCCCATTCTATTTGGCTTCTAACCAGCTCCAGAAGTCCGGAGAATCTTCCGTATCCGTGTCTTTTTGAGGCGTGAATGATGCTTTTTTCTGGAGACAATCCAATTTTCCTCGCTTCCGTGACATCTCGTAGAAAGCTCGGCATGGATTCTTCCGCTGCAAAGTTCACAACTGCAACCTTGTGGTAAGCTATTGTTGGAGGTACTGAAGCGACTATTAGGCAGAGTGTCACAATTGCTGGCAGTCCAACTGTTTCTGTAATGAACTGCAATTGAGGCACAAAACTAACTAGTATGAAAAACGCCAAGGCGCCTAGTGCAGGCACTATAGCTTTGCGGTACACAGACCTGAGAGATATGAAGGTGCTTTTGCGGGCTTTTTCCGCAACCACCATGAACAGAAAGGAAATCGAGGGCATTATGACGAATATTAGGACATATACGAGGGGTGAGGGGGCACTTGTCCTTACGGCACCTGCGTGCATAACTTCGAAAATCGAACTCGAAGATATCACTACGTACAGGATGTAAGTGCAAAGAGTCACTATTAGCATAACAGCGTAGGCTTCAACAAGTGTTCCCAACTTTTCAATTGACCGCGTTGCGGCTGCGCTCTGAACTTCCAGAATTGAACGTAGTTTGCTTTTCAAAAAGCTGACAATGTTTCCTCCACTTCTAACTGACGACACAAACCCGGCTAAGAAGTCTCGATACAGTTTCGAAGTGGTTTTCTCAGCCTTTTTATGCATTACCGTGAGTGGGTCGTATCCTAAAACTTCAACTTGCCGAACCATGTCTTCGGCGTCTTTCTGAATTCTAGGGAGGAGACGAGCATTACGCATTTTTTTCCAGCTTTCATAGAGCGTTACACCGCTTGCAGCCAGGGTCGTAAACATCATGACCGCAAATGGCAACTCACTGTCGATTTCATCGGATTCTCCCCCAGAAAATAGGCTGAGCATCCAACCGAAGACTCTGTTTATGCTTTGAGTTTTCAGCAATGTGTATCACTATTTGGAATCTCTGATTGACTCAGCCTGTAACACGCTTGGGTTGTGGTAATATTTGCTTAATACCTTGTTGACGCTTAGGTGGTCCCTTATGTTATGTTCAACCATGTTCTGCAACATTTTCTTGCGTTGTTCATATTCGCTGATGAGACGTTCAAGAGGTATGTCCAGCTTTCTTGCTATGCGTCTGAGCAGAATGCTTTCCTCAGGTTTTTCTTGGAAAATGTCGGATGAGGCGTTCCATTCGAAAGCGTTAACAAATGTGTTGGAGTCCTTTATTTCCGAGACTTGGACAAACTTTCTGCTTGACAGTTTTTTGCCCGTCTCTAGAAAGGCAGGTGTTTGAACGTGTCTCACAACAATTACACAGTTCATTAGTGTGATAATGGAGCCTGGAATATTCATTGGAGGTTGAGTAAGCCTCTTAATAGCGGTTTCAACATCTTCAGCGTGCATGGTGCAAAGTCCACCGTGTCCTGTGGCTAACGCTTGAAACAGCACATAAGCCTCTTCACCTCGAATTTCACCCACGATTACTATGTCCGGGCGATGTCTCACAGCCGATTTTATCAGGTCATAAAGGGTTATCTCCCCCTCTCTTTCTGCTCCAAAACCCGAACGCGCGATTGTTGAAGTCCAGTTTTCATGGGGCAGATTTATCTCAGCCACTTCTTCAACCGTGATTATCTTGTAGCTAGGGCGAATCAAACAACCAATGGCGTTCAAGGCGGTGGTTTTGCCGGCTCCAGTGGCGCCCACAATCATGATGGGCATCTTATTCTCTACAAGAAGCCAAAGATAGGCTGCAATAGACTCGTTTATGGTTTCGTTTTCAATCAAATCAACAATAGTGAACGGGTCTTCACGGAATTTTCTAATAGTGAAACTTGTTCCAGAAGGAGTTGTTTCTCTTCCATAGGATACAGCCAAACGATGCTTACCGGGCAGGGTTACGTCCACTATCGGATAGGCAATGCTGACGTGCTTTCCAGCTTTGTGAACAATCTTCATCACAAAGTCATTCAATTCTTCTTCATCGCTGAAGAAAACATTGGTTTTAATGTTTTCGTAGACTCTGTGCCAGAGAAAGATAGGCTTGTTTACACCACCGCATCTTATGTCCTCAACGTACGGGTCATGCATGAATGGGTCAATCTTTCCATAGCCTACTATGCCTCTTTCCAAATAATACTCGATTTTTCTAGTCCCAATAGGCGATATTCCCAGGAGCGTCTTGGGATGTTTTTCGAGTATGGTTGGTAGTTGTCGATGAAAAGATTCGCTCAGGCTTTCTTCCTCTTCAGGGGCCTTTAACTCGTATTCTAACACGTTTTTCATTCGGTCGAATGCTTCTTTCTCCTCTTTCTCCAACGGCAGCTCATCAATTATGTATAGAAGCTCGGCCGTAGCTTCATTTTGAACTATTGAAGCATAAGAGAACGGGGGCTTGAGGGGATAGGTTTCTACTTCGGTATATCCTTCCGGTGCTCCTTGACGCTTGAGACCCAAGTATCCGACTAGGGTTTCTACGGGAGGCTCCTCAGATGTGTTCTCCTCTTGTTTTTGGCTTCTTTTTTCGTGGTTTGGCTTAAATTTCACTTGCACTAGCCTCCTGAAGAAGCGAGATTAAGCTGAAGGGTTGAACCGTTCACGTATGACTCTAAAATTGCCGAACCGTATCCTCCAACAAAATAGCCTGAGGCAGATGTTCCTTTAGGCAGGAAAACCTGATTTGGAGCCCTGTTCACTGTCATCTGACCTAGAGAACCCTCTATCCATGTGCTTGAGGAATCATTGGTAGCGCGTATCCAGTATTGTTGATAGCCTATTGTTGCTGGCAGTTGAAGGTAAACGCGTATCGAATAGTTTGTTGCAGCTGTTGTTGTTAAGAGCTCGTTTCCCTTTGCGGCAACCTGGTTAATTAGATTGTTGAGTTGCTGTGTTTCCGATGTTGTTCTGAGAGTGATTGTGTAAGAGTTGACTGTGGCAACTAAGAGGCTGCCTACGGCGGCTAGGGCAACCATAGTATAGATGTGACTTGGAATAGTTGATGGCAAACAATCACCAGCCTACATCTTCAATTTTAATGTTGCAGATGATCGTCTCTAAGTTCACTATAGCTCCTTGAGCACTGCTTGAAATGGGCAGAGAAACCACTCCAAGGGCTCCGTCCAAACTTGCCTTCACCAGAAGAGACGTTAGAGGATTAGAGAAGTTGTAGCTTCGCCAACTTGAAGCAACGTCTAAGCAGGATACTTTGAGACGGAAGCTTCCCAATCGTGTTATACTTTGCGATGAATTGAGGCTAATTATGTAGACTCGCAGGCTGTTCATGGGCTTTCCACTGCTTTCACTAGTGACTGCCGACCCTGCGAGGGGACGGTATGAAAGCGTTATTTCATAGTTCTCCGCGCCTTGAGAAATGTAAAGCTGAGTCATCGTGGATGAGCTTTGGCTGACAATGACGCGGTTGTCTCCCTTTAAGAAAAGATTCTCCACTGTATCTGACGGCGGTAGTTCGTAGGCAACCTTTCCAACCGAGCTGTTAAAGAAGACATCGTAGAAAGAGAAGTTGTCGGTCAGGTTCAGCATTAATTTTTTTGAGGTTGGAACAACTTTGAATTTGCCTCCAAAATCTCCGAACTCGTAAATTTCGTAAGACTCTGGCGACCAAGCCACGAATTTAGCGACTTTGTCAAGTGAAAGCATTTCCTGCTCTACGCCTGAAACCTTCAATTCCTGAGTTTTGGCGCTGATTCTCATTATCGAAAAATAGTATGTGGCTGAAATCAAGATAATCATAGAAACGAATAGCATCAAAAAGGTAATTGGGAGAGCTATCGCTCTTCGAGAACGCAGAGGCTTTAGCGATTTTTCTTTAGCTTTATGCTTTCCCATACCTCACACTACGCGAGTATTGAAGATGATTGATGGAACCAGCTACTTCTGATGGGACAATGGATATGATGATTTGTGTGTAAACCAGTACTACACATCAGAACACAGTATACATACTATTGAGGCACTTTTTTCAAAAAATAAAAAAAACGGGAAAAGAAAAAAAGGGTTGGGCTGTTTTCTTAACTAGAAGCCTGAACGTTTGCTTCTTTGTAGTATTGAGCGTTCGCTGTGAAGATGGTTACGCCCACAGTTACACCAATGTCGCTAACCGATAAGCTGTCAGGGTTCGTTACGTAGACGATCATGCTCCACGCAGATCTGAGGATCATATCTTCTCCGGCAACACCTGCAGTCAAGTCGTAAGTGACTCCACTTAATGACACATTTTTGCCAGTCAGTGTACCATCCACGTTTGGTGCAACGAATGATAGATCAGGCGAAATTGCATTCTGGGTCTTGTTATAATAGATGGTGTCCCATTCGCTTTCTTGTCCTCGAACACATATTTTGTCAAGCACTAGGTCACGTCCGCCAGTGTTAACGATGAGGAAGGCTGCTTCTGAGAAAGTTGTACCATTGTGCCAGAAGTGGAGCTTTTTCACCTGGATGCTCTCTTCTTGAACCCTTGTCGTTGTAACGTTGACGGCGTAGAAAGTGACGACGGTTGCCAATAGCACTGAGACTACTAAGATTATCAGCGTTGTCACTACGGTGCTTAGCCCTTTCTTATTCTTCAATAATGTTTTCATTTTCTTATTCTCCGTACGTGCGGCGAAGGTTTGCATCTTAAGAGATAAGATAATTTGTGCGTAGAACTGTACTACACATCGACAAATAACGATGTTGAAAAGACGAGAATAAGAAAAAAGGAAGGTTGTTTACGCCGAGGCTCCAACATTGCATTCCTTGTTCCATTGAGCATTTGAAGTGAAGACCGTGAAGCCAACTGTAACCCCTATGTCATTAACCGATATGCTATCAGGATTTGTTATGTAGACAATCATACTCCAACCAGATCTCAGGATCAAGTCGTCGGTAGCTTGAACAAAAGTATAATTCTTTAGACTCAAAGTGACACTTTTTCCCAAGAGCGTGCCATTCGGGTTTGGATCAAGGTAGTACAGGTCGGGTGAGATAGAATTCGTAGTTTTATTGTAGTACACCGTCGCCCACGGGCTTTCTTGACCTCGAACACAAATCTTGTCGATGACGAAGTCGCGACCGCCACTATTGATTATTAGGAATGCGGCCTCCGCATAAGTCGTGCCATTGTGCCAAAGATGTTGTTTGTAAATCTTCACACTTTCCTCCTGGACTCTAGTACTGACAACGTTGATAGCATAAAACGTTACAACTGTGGCTAGCAAAACAGCTACGACTAGAATGATCAGTGTAGTAACAACTGTGCTCAGTCCCTTCCTATTTCTTACGAACTGTTTCATGCAGTATTTCGCCTCAAAACAGCGCGTTTATAGAAAGATAGGGTGAAGTTAAGTAATAGGATTCGTCTGTAGTAGACTACTACACATTCGAAAAATTTTAATCAAAAATTCAGAGCCCGACTTCACTCCAACTGCAAAAAATTATCCAGATGCAACTCTAACTCTCAAGTGTCACTCCCGGCGACCACAATTCCGTAAAGAGAGCTCCCAAAGCTTTGATAAATGCCTCGTAATTTGTCCAAAGAGCCGCCAGTTTCTCTCTTTTCTCTTCCAAGTCCTCGTATTGCTCGCCATTTCTTTTAATTAAGAAAAGAAGTTCCTGCTCGTCCACTATGATGAAGCTTGGAAGACCGTCGGGGCATATTGATAAGCATTTAACACCGTTCAACTTCAATTTTTTAACGAAAAAACAACTCTTTGGTGAATCGTTAGTCAAAAGCCGTACTGACAAATCCTTCTTAGCTATTCTTTCTAATTGGTCCAGGAGGCCAGAATGGTAAAAACGGGAAATGTCAGAATCTGACACGAACACCCAAACTTCAGCATTAGTTTTTCCCAAGATTTCTTCAGCTTTCAAATTGATTTGGTCATCGCCTTCCAATATTTGAAAAACCTCTCTTTTTACAAATTCAACCGCCGGCTGTGGAAGAGAAAGCCACAGGTCAATAAGGTCTTTCTTCTTCCTTTCAAGAAGCTCCAACCTAAGTTTCTTGCCCTTTATTAGAAGATCCAACGTCTTTTCGAAGGGGGTGGCTACAAATTTTAGCGGTTTCTCGAAAACAGAGGACACCAAACCCATCTTTTCGAGATCTCGCAGAATTCTGTATGTTTCGGTTCTGTGCAGGGAAATAACCTCAGAAACCTCACTGGCCTTAAGCATCCCTGACCTCGCAAGGTAAATATAAACCCTAATCTCGTTTTTGGAAAGTCCAAGTTTCTGAAGTGTGCTTTCAATTGTCTCCAGAGATTTCAGTGGACCCTTATCTTTCATTACAAACTTGTATAGTCCTGCCTTCTCATCATACAGCTTAACAACGGTTTCAGGGGTTTTTGCCAGGGTTTCCATAAGCGTCAACATTCTTGCTTTTGAATCTAATTCCGACTCACGTTGAAAGCGAATTTCTACCATCTATATATTTTATACTTCTGAATTCAAAATTCATATCGGCAGTCAAACTTTGAGAAAACCGCCTAGTATGTAGCATAAGGCTATATACAAACTCTCTTATGTTCTCGCCATCTCTTGTAAGCAACGAAACAAGTCACAGACAAGTCTCTTGAGGGTTAGGTTATTGGAAAAAGCTGAAGTTGCAGAAAAAAGTAGTGAGGGCTCCCAGAAAACGACTACAGGAGAAGCTACACCTCTTCTTTCTCCATCTTCAGACGACCAAATTCAGGAGTCTCTCAAAATTCTAAGCGAAGAAACTTTGCAATTGAGTGAGTTTCTTTGGCAGGAAGAGAAACTCATCAAGGAACTGTGTGTTCTCCTTAAGCTGGTTTTGAAGCAGCTGACTCTTTCTTTTAACATACCTGCAAATGTTCTACCTCAAACGGAGAAAATTCAACGGATAATTCTGAACGACGAAGCACATCTGATTTTAATAAATGACCAGAATGAGGTGAAATCTAAAGCATTAGAAGACTTTCCTCCGCCTGTCATATTCAACCTAGTTTCATTCGTTGTCCCTGAACTAACCAAATCATTCACTTCATACAGAAAAAGAATCAGTTTAAGAATTAGCCTCTTTGACAGGATAAACCAGGAGCTTAGGAATATTCGAAACGTTTTTGCAAGTAGTTCAAAAAAGGCTGAAGATGGCAATCCAATCAATGATGGAGTAAAGAAAGCTCTGCAGGCTCAAAAGAACGAGTCAGGTGATCAACAAGGAAACAAGGAGAGCACTTAGTATTGCTGGAGAGTTTGGCAACGGAAATCCGCAGTTTCTATTCTCTGCGCGATTTACGGGAAAGCATTGAAAAAGAGATCGATCAGTATAAGGCTGTTGACGATGAGTACAGTCAGTGGCTGGGGTCCTTTCTCAGAGACATGGAAGCAACGCACGGCGATGAGGAATGGTTTAAGATATTATCAGCATCTCAAAGATCTGCGAAAGGAAAAACAAAAAGAGAGTATGAAAAAGAAAGCAAGGGCGAGAGGACGGGGAAGGCGGTGTCGTCTACCGAGTGGGTTTCTTACAAAGGCGTTATGGTGAGCGCGAGCGAGCAGGGAGAAGCGGAAATACTCTTTGATGCCATCGAAGAAATAGACAGAAAGATAGAACAACTTAA
>Ga0315309_1000892_pt1 | contig 18209 bp, 16 predicted proteins | sample TDP4_MG_FD_203080 | JGI IMG/M metagenome (GOLD analysis project Ga0315309, IMG submission 203080) | Freshwater sediment microbial communities from Lake Towuti, South Sulawesi, Indonesia - TDP4 | ecosystem: Environmental > Aquatic > Freshwater > Lake > Sediment | place: Indonesia: South Sulawesi... | reverse complement strand
CTCTCCTGATCTCAGTAAGAGGGGCTTCAAATGGTTTTGGAGGGTTACCCCCCATGAGACCTGGTTTACTGCCGATCTATTTGACCTCTTGGATGGCTTGGTTAAGGGGAAGGCTCCTGGTGTAGGTCCTGTACCTAAAGAGAAGATTATTACTTTGGCCGTTGCAGCAGAGAACACTGAGTGGGGTGCGGCTTCGCTAAAGGAGATTGAGAAATTCGCATCTGAGCGGGGATATAAGATTGCTGAGGGGATTAAATATCCACACAAGGCAGCAGATCTTACCAGCGAGACGAGAAGGATGATAGCCTCTAAAGCTGGCTGTTTTCTCTTTGCTCCTTATCTCGCTGATGCCATTCTCTTTGTGAAGACCATGAAAGAGATGAAGGCCAGCCCACTCCTTATTTGGGGACAGAATGCTGGATTTGTTGAGGCCGACTTTTACAAGACGCTTGGGGCGGACGTAAATGGCATTTTAACCCGTGATCTTTTCTCGGCTGAGATGGGTAAAGTAAAACCAGTGGCAGGTCAACTTAATGCGATGTATAAAAGAATGACCGGTTATGACTTCTCCGGTAGTTCAGCAAGAGATTTTGTCGGGGTTCAGGTCTGGGCTCATGTATTAAATAATGCCAAATCAACAGCTCCAGATGCAATCCGAAAGGCTCTTAATGAACTTTTCATTCCGCCGGAGCAGCTTATCATGCCTTGGAAGGGTGTAAAGTTTGGTTCCCCCTTCCCTGGCGATACCCAGCAGAATGAATTAGGATCAGGCGTAATCAATCAGTATCAGGGATATCCGGATGGGAAGTTGCATATCATCTACCCCTTTGAATTTGCAACAAGCAAGCTAATCTTCCCCTTCCCGGGCTGGAAGTGAAAAGGGTTATCTTTCACCTACCAGCGGCGAGCCAAGCAGCAGTATAGCCAATCTTCTAAAGCTATACTGCTGCCTATATTTATTTGACTGGGATGGAATTAGCAACTCAACTAATAATCTATGGCCTTTTAATGGGCCTTATCTTTGCCTTTATTTCATTGGGCTTGGCCCTTATCTTTGGGGTGATGAACATTGTGAATTTCGCCCACGGGGAATTCATGATGATAGGAATGTACGTCGCCCTCTTAATCTCTTCCTATCTGCCCTTTGACCCCCTCGTTTCTCTCCCCCTTGCAGCAGTTGTGGGATTCTTGCTTGGCACTGTAAGCTATCGATACCTCATTCAGCACATTCTTCGTGGGCCTATGGTGGCCCAGCTCTTTGGGACGTTTGGGTTAATGTTATTTCTTCGCTACCTGTTTATGCTCATCTTTGGCCCGGATGTTCGTTCTATTAGGCATGGAATCCTGGTGGGGAAGACACTCTCTCTGGGCTGGGTAATGGTTGATCTTAGTAAGGTGGTCTCGGCAGGACTCTGTCTGCTGTTATTTGCCTTCGTCTATTGGATGATAAACCGGACAAAACTGGGAAGGGCTTTGAAGGCCACATCTATCGATGCAGAAGCTGCCCGCTATATGGGTATCGATACGGAAAAGATGAATACCTTGGCGTGGGGGATTGGAGGAGCCACGGTAGGGATAGCGGGAGGACTCCTTGCCCATTTCTATTATATCACCCCCACCGTAGGGATGCTTTTCATCCTGATTGCATTCGCAACAGTTGCCCTGGGCGGATTTGGAAGTATCTTAGGAACCTTCATTGCTGGTCTGATCATCGGCCTGATACAGGTCATAGGCGGCCATTATCTGAGTGAATTGAAGTTCACTTTCGTTTATATGGCTTATTTTCTGGCGGTCGTGCTTAGACCCCGTGGCTTTTTCGGTTGGTAATATGTGGCAGGCTATAAAGGATATTTTTTTATTTGAAGACTATCCCCGTTCAGAAAGGATTGGCCTCCTTATTTTTACTGTAATCATTCTCGCCTTCCCTTTAATTGTCGAACATGCTTATAGCAGAGTAGTGATGATTAAATTTCTCCTCTTTGCCTTGTTTGGCATTGGCTGGAACCTCATTGGCGGCTACGGAGGCCAGGTAGATCTTGGACAGGCTAAAAACGTTGGGTTTGGAGCTTATACGACGGCACTCATGATGGTCTGGTGGAATACACCTTTCTGGATTACCGTTCCAATAGGTATGATCATCGCTGCATTCGAGTCTTTTGGCGTGGCCTATCCTATGTTTCGTCTGAAGGGGCATTACTTTGCCATTGCTACCCTCTGCGTCGCCCTGGTGTGGAAGGAACTTTTTGTTTTCTGGGACTGGACAGGAGGGGCACGGGGTGTAGAAATACCAGTAAAAGCGACAGCTGACTTTGTTCATATGCAGTTTCCATCTACCATTTATTATCATTACTTCGTCTTCTTTCTTTTTATCACTCAGCTTTTATATATGAATTGGTTCAGGAAGTCTAAGCTGGGCTATGAGCTCCAGGCTATTAGGGACAATGAGGAGGCGGCAGCAAGCTTGGGAATTAATGTCACTTGGACAAAAGTGAAGACCTATACCATTACTGGAGGGCTTGGGGGAGTGGGAGGCAGCTTTATGGCTGTCTATTACCTATATATTGATCCCGATCTCGTTATGCCTTTAGACCTATCTATTTTAATTGCAATGACCGTTTTGGTCGGAGGGGCAGGTTCGATGTGGGGACCCATCATTGGTGCAGCAATTCTAATCCCTCTGGATATGTATCTGGGAGCCTGGCTGGCCCTTATAGGGGGTCGTTATGGCATTGATTTTATGGTTTATTCCTTTATTATCATGATTATCGCTGCTCGGGAGCCAAAAGGGATCTGGGGTATCATTGAAAGGATAAAGGGAAGGGGATAAGACAGGGGCGATGTTACTGGAGGTCAAGAATCTTGTTAAGGAATTCGGAGGGGTTACAGCCAATGCCGATATTTCCTTTAAATTGGAGGAAGGGGAGATTGTTGGCCTCATCGGCCCCAATGGGGCAGGCAAGACTACCCTGTTTAACTGCATTGCAGGTTATTATAAGCCTACAAGTGGAAAGGTCTTTTTCGATGAGAAGGAAATTACTGGCTGGCCAGCGCATCAAACTGCAAGAGCAGGCATAGGCCGGACTTTTCAAATCATGAAGATAATGCCAAACCTTACGGTCGAAGAGAACACAATGATCGGAGCCCTTTGTCGAACTGATAACCCACGAATTGCAAGAAAAGAGGCTCAGGAGATATTGAAATTCGTAAATCTGAAACGGGAAGCCAATGCATATCCTACAGCACTTCCAATAGCCACCCAAAAGAGGATTGACTTAGCTCGGGCTCTGGCTACCAAACCTAAGCTCTTAATGTTAGATGAGGTCGCAGCAGGCCTAAACCCTCTGGAAACGAAGGAGATCATTCAGACGTTGCAAAGGATAAAGGGAGAGAAGAACCTCACCCTCTTCTTAACCGAACATGTGATGGAATTTATCATGACTATCTCGGAGAGGGTAATTGTCATAGCTGCCGGGAGGAAGATTGCTGAAGGACCACCTGGGGAAGTGGCTAAGGAAGAGAAGGTGATCGAGGCATACCTTGGAGAAAGATATGCTAAAGGTAGATAAGATTAGGGTTCATTATGGGGAAATTCCTGCTCTCCATGAGGTCACCTTTGAGGTTGGAAAAGGGGAACTGATTGCGATTGTAGGTGCTAATGGTGCTGGGAAGAGTACTGCATTAAAAACGGTTATTGGAGCTCTGTGCCCTGCCTCAGGAAAGATCGAATTTGACGGGATGGAAATCACGGGAAAGAATTCGGCAGAGATTGTCCGGTTAGGAATTATCTATATTCCGGAGGGAAGGCATATTTTTGGCCCTCTTACAGTTGAGGAAAACCTACTTTTAGGGGCCTATACCACCGGATCCATTGAAGAGATAGAAAAGGGTTTAGATTATGTTTATGGGCTCTTCCCGATATTGAAGGAGCGTAGCAAGCAGAGAGGGGAGACCCTGAGCGGGGGGGAACAACAGATGCTCGCCCTCGGCCGTGGGCTTATGAGTCGTCCCAAGCTGTTGATGTTAGATGAGCCCTCGCTCGGATTGATGCCGAAACTTGTTACCGAAGTGTTTAGGGCAATCTCTTTATTGAAAGAAGAGGGACATACTATCCTTCTTGTAGAGCAAAATGTGCGAGAAGCACTGGAGCTTGCTGACCGAGGATATGTTTTACAGACTGGTAGAACTATTTATTCAGGTCGGGGAAAAGAATTGTTAGAATCGGAGATCGTCAAAAAGGCCTTCCTGGGATTGTAAGGAATCTACTCCTTTAACCCTTTGTTTCCGTTCGAACCTTCGTTTCGTTAGGTCTTTATTTTCTTCTTGACTCGCCTGCAATATTTCTTGAATAATCTTTCACATCTACACATCACTTTGCTGCGCGGGAAGGGTTTACCATGGCTGAGGTAAAACTGACCGGTTATGTTCCTGGGGCCATTGGTCGGGTTGCCGAACTTCATGGGAGGTATTACCACGAACACTGGGGCTTTGGCCTCTATTTTGAATCGAAGGTGGCCACGGAGCTTTCAGAGTTTCTGTGCCGTTTTAACGAAGCGCGCGATGGTTTCTGGGTGGCGAGTGACGAAGAAAAGATTGTAGGCTCAATCGCTATCGATGGGATTCATCACGATAGCAAAGGTGCCCACTTGAGATGGTTCGTTGTAGCTCCGGAGAACCAGGGACAAGGCATTGGGAATATATTAATTAGGGAGGCTGTCGAATTTTGCAGAAGGAAGAAGTTTAAACGAGTCTATCTCTGGACTTTTGTAGGCCTTGACGTAGCGCGCCATCTTTACGAGAAATGGGGTTTCAGACTTCGCGAACAGCATGAAGGTAACCAATGGGGAAAGACCGTCGCTGAACAGATGTTCGAACTTGTCCTTGGATGAGTCGGCTTGATTTATTAAGTGAAGGGAACAACAGATTTGATTTTCGAGAGGAATAGAAGGAGGTTTACAACAAATGAAAAAAATCGATCAACTCTCTCCAAAAGAGATTCGATTCCTCATACGGAAAGGGAAATGGGATAAGCCGACAGCTGGATTAGCCATGGGCTATGCGCAGGCCAATCTTGTCATCCTTTCGCAGAAATACGCCTTTGACTTCCTCCTCTTCTGTCAGAGAAATCCAAAACCGTGCCCTCTGCTTGAAGTCTTGGAGCCTGGAAAATTTCGGACGGGGTTTTTGGCCTCCAATGCAGATATCAGGACCGACATCCCACGCTATAATATTTATCGTAAAGGAAAATTAGGAGCCACCGTAAAGGAGATCAAGAATCTCTGGAGGTCTGATTTTGTCACCTTTCTTTTAGGTTGCAGTTTCTCTTTTGAAGAGGCACTGCTCCGATCGAAGATCCCGGTGCGCCATATCGAGGAGAATAAGAATGTACCGATGTATACCACGAATATCCCTTGTAGGGCTGCTGGAATGTTTTATGGGCCCATGGTTGTTAGCATGAGACCCATGCCTCCGGAAAAGGTCACTCAGGCTGTCCAAATCACCTCCCGCTATGCTTCAGTTCATGGTGCACCTGTGCATATCGGTGATCCTTCAGCCATTGGAATTAAGAATATCAAAAGGCCCGACTTTGGAGATTCAGTCAGGATAAAAAAAGAGGAGGTCCCTGTCTTCTGGGCCTGCGGTGTGACACCACAGGCCGTTGTGATGCAGGCCAAGCCCGACCTCTGCATCACCCATACTCCCGGACATATGTTCATCTCTGATCTCCTCAACGAGGAGTTAGCCATCGTCTAATCGGAGGTGTCCCCCGGATCACATTCCCCTAATCGTTGAGAAGGGGGGAGAGGGTGCGGTGTTTGACAACCCAATCTAATTCAGATAGGATTTCCAAATAGGTTCGAATGTCTTAGGATGAGTCGTTGAATCCTTGATGACTTTCGCGGATTCTGTCAAAAAGGACAAAATCATTACAACTTGATTAAAAGAAGGAGGACTGAGAAATGAGAAAGGTTCTTTTTGTATGCCTAATCGGTTTGTGTTTTGCTTTGTTAACATCGACTCTCCATGCCCAGAAGCCGGTCTATGGAGGATCCCTGACCATTGCTCAGGCTGTCGAACCTCCAGGATTGGACCCCACCACGGCTACCTCAGTCGCAATTCCACGGGTCGTCTACAGTAATATGGTGGAAGGTCTGGTCAAGATCGATCGGAACGGAAACATCGTCCCTGCCCTTACCCAGGAATACAAGATTTCAAGAGATGGAAAGGAGTATACGTTTATCCTGAAGAAGGGTGTGAAATTCCATGACGAGAAACCATTTGATGCGGAAGATGTGAAGTTCACGTTTGATCGATTGTTAGATCCAAAGACCGGCACCGCTCATCCTGAATACTATAAAGATATTGAATCGGTCAAGGCGGCGGATAGCCATACCGTGAAGATCAAACTGAAGAACGTCAATTCGATGTTCCTTTTCAACCTCGCCAGGCCTGATTCGATCATCGTCAACAGGCAAGCTGTGGACAAACAGAAGAGCGCGCCGGTCGGGACAGGTCCGTTTAAGTTCGTCGAATGGATACGGGGCGACCGTGTCACCATGGCGAAGTTCGGAGACCACCATCAGAAAGGCATCCCTTATCTCGATAGGGTCACCTTCAAATTTATTGGAGATCCGAGTGCCCAGATTGCCAGCCTTAAGGCGGGTGACATCGATGTCATCGGCTATGATGTCAGCCCGGAGAACGCCTTGCTCCTTGAGAAAGATCCCAAGTTTAGAGTACTCAATGGTTACACCACTTCTAAGGTCATCCTGTCGACCAATAATTCAAGAAAACCCTTCACTGATGTCCGCGTCCGTAGAGCAATGGCACTCGCCATCGATCGCAGGGCTTTGATCAAAGGGGCCATGTCGGGCTACGGAGTTCCCATCGGTTCACACATGGATCCTGGAAATCCTTATTATGTCGATCTCACGTCAGCCTATCCTTACGATCCTCAGAAAGCGAAACAACTTCTCACTGAGGCTGGCTACCCAAATGGTTTTGAGGCCATTCTCAAGGTGGCCGAACGGTACTTCTATGCACCACGCTGTGGCGAGATCATTGCAGATATGCTTTCAAAGGTGGGGATTAAGTTAAGGATTGAGTTGACCGAGTGGGGGCAGTGGATTGATCGGGTCTTCAAAAATGCCGATTATGATCTCACGGTCATTGGCCATGGTGAGCCCTTTGATATTAACATTTATGCAAATCCAAAATACTACTTCCGTTACGACAGCTCAAAGTTTCAGGAGACGCTGAAGAGAGCTGAGATGGAGGCTGATCCCAAAGTCCGGAAGGAACTTTACATTGCCTGCCAGAAGATTATTACAGAGGATGCAGTCAATGGGTTTTTATTTGTCATGCCCAGCCTTCCCACTATGAAAAGAGAGGTCATGAATTGGTGGAAGGATTACCCGATGACGGCATTCGATGTGACCGAAGTTTGGATACAGAAGTGAGGTAAACTCTAAACTCGAAACCCTAAGCTCTAAACAAGCTCAAATGTCCAAAACACCAAATTCAAAACGGTTTGACTTAATCTTTTTGAGTCTTAGATTTTGGATTTGTTTAGAATTTAAAGTTTAAAACAATTTAGGATTTCGAATTTATGCTTTCTGGTGGGCCTGAGGTATTCTTCTTAAACTTCAGGCCATTTCTTTCCCCATAAGAAATGGCAGCCTATCTTCTCAAGCGAATCTTCATTCTTCTCCTCACCCTCCTGCTGGTCTCGATGGTCATCTTTGTCGTCCTCATGGTGATACCCGGTGATCCGGCCCAGATCATCCTGGGCATTCATGCCACACCGGAGACCCTTGAAAATTTAAGACGTCAACTGGGATTGAATCGACCAGTAGTCATTCAATATCTTAGTTATATGAAAAATCTGCCCTTAGGAGACTTCGGGCGATCCATCACGTATGATATACCTGTCGGCTCACTGATCTTCTCTAGGCTCCAGGTGACTATCCCCTTGGCACTTCTCAGTTTGATTTTTGCAATTTTCCTTTCCATTCCGATGGGGACTTACTCTGCCCTGCATCGGAATCGAGCGGGTGATTATGGCATCATGGTCTTCTCTCAGATCGGTCTGGCCGTTCCTGCATTCTGGGCGGGTATCCTTTTGATCCTCTTCTTTGCGGTCACCCTCCATTGGTTTCCTGCGGGAGGATTTCAGCCCTGGACGACAGATCCTGTGAACGCATTGAAATCCCTTCTTCTGCCCGCTTTCTCGTTGGGGTTTGTAAGGGCAGCGGTCCTCACGCGGATGACCCGGTCCTCCATGCTTGAGGTCTTGGGAGAAGACTATATCCGAACAGCAAGGAGCAAAGGCCTTCCGAAGAGAATGGTCGTTTACAAGCATGCCTTCCGGAATGCCGTCATCCCTGTGATCACGATCATCGGCCTTCAAGCAGGGGATCTTCTTGCAGGGGCGATCATCATTGAGAATGTATTTCATCTTCCGGGGATCGGAAGACTGGTCTTCGAAGCGATTGGGCAAAGGGACCTTCCGGTGATTCAGGGTGTTATCCTGTTCATCACGACGATGATCGTCGTCATCAACTTTGTGATCGACGTGGCTTACGCGTACCTCGACCCGCGGATTCGGTATGAATAAGGGGAAGACACTTCGTCTGTTTCGAAACGTAAACTTCACGATCGGCTTCTGCACCACCCTCGTGATCCTACTCACCGCCCTGGTCAGTCTCGGGTATACGCCCTTTGATCCCAATCGCATGAGACTCTCCGAGCGATTTCAGAGTCCGAATGGAACGCATTGGTTGGGAACGGATCAGTATGGAAGGGATATCTTCAGTCGAGTGATGAAGGGATCGGCAAATTCTATCCTCGTCGGTCTGGTAGCCGTTTCGATTGGCATGGGTTTCGGTATCCTCCTCGGTTCCTTGGCAGCCTTTTATAAACGATGGGTGGATGAGGCTGTCATGAGGGTCTCCGATGTGCTTTACGGATTTCCGGCTGTTCTCAGCGCCATCCTCATCACGTCAGTCCTTGGCCCTGGGGTTGTCAACAGCATGATCGCCATTGGGGTCTTCAACATTCCAATCTTTGCCAGGTTAACCCGAGCCACCTCTCTCTCTATATGGGAAAGGGATTATGTCACATCGGCCAGGGCCATTGGAAGGAGTGACACGGGGATCGTCTGGAGATATATTCTTCCCAATATTCTCTCCTCCTTGGTCGTTCAAGGAACGGTTCAGTTCGCCATCGCCATCTTGGCTGAGGCTGGTCTGAGCTACCTGGGCTTAGGAACCCAGCCTCCCCATGCCAGCTGGGGAAGGATGCTCAACGAGGCTCAGACCTTTATGGGAACCTCGCCTTGGCTGGCGATCTTTCCCGGTTGTGCAATTGCTTTAGCGGTTTTGGGATTCAATCTCCTTGGAGACGGATTGAGAGATATTCTCGATCCAAAGATTGCACGGATCCAAGGACGGATATGAAAAGTTAATAGTTCGTAGTTCGGAGACTAAAACTCCGAACTGAAAACTGCGACGGAGGACCTTTTGAAGATCGATCGCCTGTTGAAAAAGATCAGAAAAGGGGATTTAGTTCAACTCACCCAGGATCTCATCCGAATTCCCAGTGTCAGGCGTCAAGGGGTCGAAGGGGGCGAAGAAGAGGTTGCCCTTTTCCTGGCCCAGATCTTAGAGGAGATGGGACTCGATGTGGTCGTTGAGGAAGTGGAACCTCGCTCCCTGAATGTGATGGCCTTACTTCAAGGTAAGGGAGAAGGGCCATGTCTGATGTTTGAATGTCATACGGATGTCGTCACTGAGGGCGATGCCTCCGAATGGAAGTATGGCCCCTTCGAAGGAAAGGTTGTAGGCAATCGGATCTACGGAAGAGGGGCTTGCGACACGAAAGGAAATTTAGCAGCTGTTGTGAAGGCGACCCAGGTGATCAGTCAATCCGGCCTCCCTTTTAAAGGAAAGATTCTTTTAGGCATACTAGTCGATGAGGAAGGGATGATGAGCGGAGTAAAACATTTCATTCGTCAGGGGTGGGCCAATCGGGTAAACGCTGCCATTATCTGTGAGCCTGTGGATAACCATCTCTGTGTCACCCAGAAAGGCGCGCTCAGGGCTGAACTGATCACATGCGGAAAGATGAGTCACGGAGCAATGCCTTTGGCCGGACTCAATCCCATTGCTCCGATGGTCTCGATCTTGGAGAAGATGAGGCAGTTAGAGGAGGAGGAAATCCGGAGACTGGGAAAGGACCCCTTCTTGGGATATCCAAGCATCACGCCTACTGTGCTTCAGGCCCCTGTGAAAGGCGAGCCTCAGCTCAACGTCATCCCTCAACAATGCCGAGCCCTCTTAGATATCCGAACCATTCCAGGCCAATCCCATGAAGTCCTGAAGAAGCAGTTGGTAGATATTGTCCAAGAGGAGGAGAGGTCGATTTCTGTTAGCCTCCAATCCGGACCGTTGAAGGAGATCCGAGAGGAATTTCAAAAAGGTCTGTCGAAGGGGATTGCCTTCCAGGCGAAACTCGATGTGTTTGAAGATAGGCCTTGGACGAAGACCTCTCAGGATGAACCGGTTGTCCAAGCGGTTTCGAAAGCCTACCGCTCGATTACTGGAGAAGGGCCGGTTTACGATGGTGTGCTGGGCGCCACGGATGGAACTTTTCTTTCTGCCTGGGCAGGAATCCCGATTGTCACCCTCGGTGCAGGAAAACGGATGATTCCCCATCAGAAGGACGAATGGGTGTCGGTCGACGATCTCTACCTGACAGCGAAAATCTATGCTGCCAGCGCCATTGAGTTCTTAAAAGGAATAGATTGAACTCGTGCGTATTCTTATAAATTTTGTGGATCTCTCCTTTATAAAGGAAAGGTTTCGGCAGGGAGATCGGGGCCATCACCATCATTCAAAATACGAATCCGTCCCCAATTACTTTTGAATATTCCGCAATCCGAATTCTTCAATCCGCATTTGGAGCCGCCAATTTTTTTACGGATGACACTTGATTTTTCCTGGCCGGCCAGCGATCTGTTTTTAATGGGTGACCCCCTCGCTGAATGGATCAACAGGGCTGCCTGACGAGACAACCACAGGCCGCATGGGCTGGGTATTGACGTAGAGGCGGAAGATATCTGGCCGGGCGTAGTGCCCGACGATGTCGAAGTCATATTTACTCCTAGGGATCTCATTCAAATCCAACTCCGCAGTCAGAATGCATGGCCCGTCGAAATTGGGCCCAGCCAAGATCTGGCCCAGAGGGCCAATGATACAACTGCCGCCGCGCATTAGGATGGTGGATGGATCGTTACCCTGAATTGCAGCATAGTCGTCCGGGCAATCAGCCCGGATGAGGTACTGACAGCAACTGAGGACAAAACAGCGTCCTTCCAAGGCGATGTGACGCATCGAGGGCAGCCAAGTATCCCTGCTGTCTGCAGTGGGGGCACAATAGAGTTGGATCCCCTGAGCGTACATATGCATACGAAGCATGGGCATGTAGTTTTCCCAGCAGATGACACTTCCCATCCTGCCCAGAGGGGTATCAAATACAGACATGGTCGAACCATCACCAAACCCCCAAACCAAACGTTCCATTGCCGTGGGCATCAGCTTCCGATGTTTACCCATCATGCCTCCGTCCGAGGAAAAGAAAAGGACTGTACAGTAAAGCGTGCCACCCTCACGCTCGATGACGCCTATGATCAGGAAGACCCCGGCTTCCCGGGCGATCTTCCCAAGAGCGTCACATGTCGGGCCAGGTACATCCATGGCGCTTTCGTAATAGCGCCTGAAATCATCCCGTCCTTTTGGCTGGCGAAGACCAACCCGGGCTCCAAAGTCTAAACCTACGGGATAGGCCGATACAAATCCTTCCGGCATGACAACCAGTTCAGCCCCTTCTTCAGCGGCATGCCTAACAAGGGAGCCCGCTTTTTCAATGGTTGCCTCCCGATCAAAGACAACCGGACTATCCTGAATCACTGCGCTGTGAACGATGCTCATGTTCAATCCTCCTGATCTTGTACTATTATGATAAATATACTTGTTAGACTGGATTTCGGTCAAGGCCCTTTCACATCAGGGTCTTGGAGGGCGTTAGGGCACAAAGTGGCAGGCGACGTAGTGGCCATCCCCCTTATCAAGGAGCTGAGGCTCTTCCATTTGGCATCTTTCCTTCGGGTGAGGGCACCTGGATTGAAAGACGCATCCTCCCTCTGAAGGGATCAGCCGATATTCCTCTTTGACAAGGGCCTCTCCCTTTTTTTGGGGAGTTAGCTTCGGGATGGCAGTGAGGAGGATCTGAGTATAGGAGTGCAAGGGCAGGCGGAAGAGATCGTCACCCTTTGCCATCTCCACGATCTTCCCCATATACATCACCGCAATGCGATCGCTGATATGTTTGACGATCCGAAGATCATGAGAGATGAAGAGGTAGGTGAGGCCCAACTGGTCTCTCAGATCCATCAGGAGGTTAAGGATCTGGGCCTGGATGGAGACATCGAGAGCAGAAACGGGTTCATCCGCAACGATCAATTCTGGATTGAGTGAGATGGCCCTGGCAATCCCGATCCGCTGGCGCTGGCCTCCACTGAACTCGTGAGGATAACGAGAGACATCCTGCGGATGAAGGCCGACCTTTTCAAGAAGATCCGAAACCCTTCGATCTTTTTCTCTTCCTTGAGCGATCCGATGAACCTCCATGCCCTCCCCCACGATCTCTCCTACTTTCATCCTGGGGTTAAGGGATTCGTAGGGATCCTGGAAGATGAACTGCATTTGGGGTCGCAATCTCCTGATGGCCTTTCGATCGAGGCCGAGGATATCTTGGTCTTTGAAGAGGATCTGGCCGGAGGTCGGTTCGATCAATCTTAAAATGGTTTTGCCGACGGTGGTCTTTCCGCAGCCGCTCTCTCCTACCAATCCAAGGGTCTCTCCTTTTCGGATGGAGAAGGAGATGCCATCGACCGCACGGATCGGTTTCTTATCCGAAGAGAAGAGCCGTTCCTTGTAATAGTATTTTCTTAGATCACGAACTTGAATCAGGAATTCGTTATCGGACATATCATCATTCCAAACCCAAATTTCAAAGTTCGCACGAAGTGATGAACCAAAGGTGAATAAATGTCAAAGGAATGCCAAAGCCTATCCTTCGACAAGCTCAGGATGGTACTGTCCTGAAAAGTATTATGTATGAACAAATCATGGTGAGCCTGTCGAACCATGGCATTTTTCATTTGAAATTCCTTTGAACGTTGAGCTTTGGCATTTGACATTGTTTTTTTAACAACATTCTTTCCATCGGATGCACCGGCTATAGTGATCTCCATTGACCTGGAAGAGAGGCGGCTCCTCCTTTTTACATTCCTCAATCATCAGAGAACATCTCGGATGGAACTTGCAACCCACAGGAAGATCCATGGGGTTGGGAACCTGACCCGGGATCGCATTGAGCCTCTCTCTCCTCTCCTCCAATCTTGGGATGGAGTCTAAAAGCCCCTTGGTGTAGGGATGACGCATCTGACTGAAGATGGCTTCGATCGGTGCAACCTCCACAATTCTACCGGCATACATCACGGCCACACGGTCGGCTATTTCTGAGACCACTCCCAGGTCGTGAGTGATCAGCATGACCGCCATTCCCATCTCCCTTTGGATCTCCTTCAGCAGTTGGAGGATCTGGGCCTGAATGGTGACGTCTAGAGCCGTTGTGGGCTCATCGGCAATGAGGAGTTTCGGTTGGCAGGAGAGGGCCATTGCGATCATTGCCCTCTGCCTCATGCCTCCGCTTAGCTGGTGGGGATAGGCATCGATCCTCGTCTCAGGAGAAGGAATTTTCACTCGATCCAGCATCTCAATCGCTTTTCTTCTGGCCTCTGTTTTATCGAGCTTCTGGTGGAAGAGGATCGCCTCCATGATCTGATCCCCGATCGTAAAGACAGGATTGAGTGAGGTCATCGGTTCCTGGAAGATCATGGCGATTTCGTTTCCCCTCACCTTCTCCATCTCCTTTTCTTCTAATTCCAACAGTCTCAACCCATCGAACAGGATCTCGCCGCTCACGACTCGACCGGGCGGGCTGGGAATGAGCCTCAGGATGGAGAGGCCAGTCACACTCTTTCCACATCCAGATTCTCCAACCAGGCTGAGGATCTCCCCTGGATGGATTTCAAAGCCCACCCTCTCAACGGCCCTGACCACTCCCTCTTCTGTAAAGAAATGGACCGAGAGTTCACGAATTTCCAAAAGCGGACTTTTTTGTAAAGGATGGTTCATAAAGTTGATCTCAAAAATGTCAAATGAATGTCAAAATTCAAAGTCAATAAACTTTTGGAATTTGGGTTTTGGATTTTATTTGAAATTTGAACTTTGACATTTGACATTAGATTTACCTTTCATCTTCTTCCTCGAAGCCTCGGATCAAGGGCATCCCTTAGCCCTTCTCCCAAGAGATTGAAAGAGAGAACCGTGATAAGAATAGCCAGTCCTGGGAAGACGGTCAACCACCAGGCATCAAAGATATAAGTCCTTCCCTCTGTGAGGATATTCCCCCAACTGGGAGCAGGTGGCTGAACTCCAAATCCAAGAAAACTGAGGCCAGCTTCCACCAGTATCGCAGTGGCCACATCGAGTGTGGCAGTCACAAAGACCGGAGCCAGGGCATTGGGGAGGATATGTCGAAAGATGATTCTGAAATCCTTCACCCCGAGGGCCTTGGCAGCCTGGACAAAATCCCTCTCTCTCAAGGAGAGGAATTCCGCTCTGACAAAACGGGAGGTTCCCATCCAGGATGTGATCCCAATGACGACCATGACTTTAAAAAGACTGGGGCCCAGAAGGGCGACAACCGTTAGAATGAGAAAAAAAGAAGGAAAACAGAGCATGATATCAACAAAGCGCATCAGGAAAGAGTCGATCCACCTACCATAGTATCCCGCCACTGCTCCCACCAGGATCCCAATAAGGATGGAGATAGCGACAGCGACGAACCCCACCGACAAAGAGACTTTTGATCCATGGAGCATCCGACTGAAAACATCCCTACCCAACTGGTCTGTCCCCAGAAGGTGTTGGATGGAAGGGGGGTTTAATTTAAGGGAGACATCCGTCTTCCCAGGATCGTAAGGAGCGATCAAGGAGGCAGAGCCCGCAATCAGGAAGGTGATGATGATGATCCCCGATCCTCCGACCGCAAGCCGATTCCTCTTAAAGTAGCGCCAGAAGGTTTTCGCTTGAGAATCCATCTATCTCTGGTGAGAAATCCAAATGTCAAAATATAATTTTTGTCATTAAGTTATTCAGTTATTAAGTCATTCAATGACCTAATGACTCAATGACTCAATGACGATTTTTTTAAACAAGACAATTGGTGCTTATTTGGAATTTGGATTTTGGAATTTGGAATTTCCACTGTCTATCCATATCGAATCCTCGGGTCTGCGATCCCGTAAAGAATGTCTGCCACAAAGTTTCCAATGAGCACGAGGACGGCTGTGATCGTATTGATCGTCATCACCACAGGATAGTCTCTGGCGAGGACGGCCTGATAAGCCAATCGTCCGATCCCGGGCCAAGAGAAGACAGTCTCCATGATGATGGAGCCACCAATGAGTCCTGGGATGAGAAATCCGAAGAGGGTGATAATGGGAAGGAGCGCATTCCGAAGGGCATGCTTATAGTAGACCGTTTCCTCTGGAAGACCCTTGGCCTTAGCAGTGCGAACGTAGTCCTGGCGGATCACTTCGAGCATGCTGGAACGAGTGTATCTTGAGAGGGCGGCAATGCCTCCGATTGCTAAAATGATGGAGGGAAGCATCAAGTGCCAGAGCCGGTCCAGAATGACTTCCGCTACGGTGAAGTCTTCCGTTACAAAAGATCTCATTCCAAGCACAGGGTAACCGAAGAGCTTGACCGTTCCCAGGATGAGGAGATAGGCGAGCCAGAAACTCGGGATCGAGATTCCCAGATAGGCTCCAAATGTCCCCAGATTGTCCAAGAAGCTGTACTGTCGTTTTGCTGAAAAGATGCCGAGAGGGATTGCGAGCGAAAAGATGATGAGGATGGCCACCAGATTGAGAAGTAGCGTGTTCCAGATCCTTTCACCGATTTTTTTCATCACTGGCGTTCCGTCCTTGAAGGAGTATAGGTTTCCGCTGAAGAGACGTTTAAGCCAGAGGAAGTATTGCTGATAGATGGGTTTATCCAGGTCGTAATTCTTCTCCATCTGTTCGATGATCTTGGGTGAAACCTTAGGGTCGAGGGTCAGTGCGATCGGGCTTCCTGGGGCCTGTGTGATGATCACCCAAGAAAGGATGCTGATCCCGATAAGAGTGATCAGGGTATAGAAGAGGCGTCGCAGAATGAATTGCGTCATAATTTATTTCTCCAGCGTAATCCCCCTCGGTACATACCATTTGATAAGATCATACATTAATCCAGCTTTCTCCATCTTAATTTCATTGAGTATCTCCCTGCCTGTCCATTCTTTTTCCATTAGGAAAAATTTCTTCTGGAGAGCAGAGATGCCTAAGGGGACATAGAGAAAGGTATAAGGCTGATCTTCAGCCATCAATTCGTGAATCCGCCAATAAATCTCTTTTCTCTTCCCGATGTCATATTCCCTTCTACCCTCCTCCCAGAGCCGATCCACCTCAGGGTTCCGGTAAGAGACAAAGTTGAATCCTTTCTCGATCTGACTGGAGTGCCAGATCTCATAAGCATCTGGGTCAACAGAGAGACCCCATCCGAGGATGCAGGCATCGAAATGTTTTGCATTGATGAAGTTTTTTAGAAAGACACTCCATTCGTAAAGTTCAAATTTGACATCAATGCCTATCTCCCGAAGCTGCCTCTGAACCAGGACGCCGACGTCCCGGCGGGTGTCATTCCCGCTGTTCGTGATCAGAGTGAAGCGAAGAGGTTTGCCTTCCTTGTCTAAAATTCCATCCCCATCGATATCCTTCCACCCGGCTTCAGCCAAAAGCTGGCGGGCTTTTTTTGGATCGTAGGGAATGGGTTTAACGGAAGGGTTAGCATACCAAAGATGGTTAGGAAAAGGGCCGCTCGCCACGGTTCCCAAACCATAGAGGACATATTGGACGATCTCCTCACGGTTGATCGCATAGGCGAATGCCTGTCGGACACGTTTGTCCTGAAAGAGGGTGTTTTTGAAGTTATACCCAATGTAAGTATATCCGAGGCTCGGCTGCGAGTAGGTTTTGAGGTAAGGGGTCTGACTCGTCCGCCGGAATTGATAGGGATAGATACCAGAGTAGTCTACGCCTCGGGTGAGAATCTCCATCTCGCTGAGAGCGGTCTCCGGGATGATTCTGTAGATGATCCGATCCAAATTGGGTCTACCTTCAAAATACTGGGGATTGGCCTCCACCACAATCTTCTCGTCGCTCACCCATTCCACAAAACGAAAGGGGCCTGTCCCAAGGGGTTTACGATTGAACGAAGTGGTGTTGATGTCCTCCCTTTCCAAAAGGTGTTTTGGGATGATCCCAATGGACCAGGTCTCCAAGCCTGGGGAGAAGGGCTGTCTGTAAGTGACCCGGAAGGTATAAGGATTCAACACCTCGGCCTTCTTCACCAATTCATAACTGCTTCGACGGACCGTATTGGTCTTCTCATCCATGATCTTATCGTAGGTGAACTTCACATCATGGGCAGTGAACTCTTTGCCATCGTGCCAGAGGACCCCCTTTCGAAGGCGGAAAGTGATTTCAGGCTCAGAACCTCCTTTGACACTCCATGATTCTGCCAACTCTCCGACAAAGTTCTGGAGGTCTCTATCATATTTAATCAGGCCGTTGAAGACGAGGGAGTTGATCTCGCTGGAGGCCGAATCTTGGGAGAGGATAGGGTTGAGAAAGGAGGCATCGCCGATCGAACTGATGATCAATTGGTTGACTTTTTGAGGAGGTCGAGAGCCGACAAAGACAATATTGATTCCCAAAAGGATGAGAAAGAGAATGGGAGAGATGAAAAGAAGAGTTTTGATCTTCAGAAGGAATTTCCTTTCAACGGATTGTTTTTCAAAATATTATAGGAGAAAAAGAGATCCTTCACAACTCATGTTCCAAATTATAAGTCCCAAACACTTTTCAGTAATTAGGTTATTAATACTACTACGTTAAGTATTACGAGTCATCATAAGTGATTACCTTTTTACTTCGAATCTTGTAACCACAGGTTGGGCATATGCCTGTATACATCAGTAAG
>Ga0315309_1000891_pt1 | contig 18214 bp, 14 predicted proteins | sample TDP4_MG_FD_203080 | JGI IMG/M metagenome (GOLD analysis project Ga0315309, IMG submission 203080) | Freshwater sediment microbial communities from Lake Towuti, South Sulawesi, Indonesia - TDP4 | ecosystem: Environmental > Aquatic > Freshwater > Lake > Sediment | place: Indonesia: South Sulawesi... | reverse complement strand
CCGCTTTGGATAAGAATCTTCTTCCACAACCTTTTCTTCTTACTTCTTATTTTTGGTGCATCAATAGCTTTAGCTAGAAGAATCTTTCTCAGCAAGATGCGTGAAGTTAGGAATGTCTATAATCTCGCTCCTCTACTGCTAATATTTCTGATTGGGTCTGCAGGACTCTTCGCCGGAGAGTTTAGCCCCATCCCAGTTAGCGTTGAACTACAGTCCTTCTTCCTTTTACTCCATTCGATCCTGGTGTATACGACGATCGCCTACCTTCCCTATGGTAAGTTTGTTCACTTCATTGCTACTCCAGCGATTATTCTGAAGAGGGCGATAGATGACAGGATGAGGGAGGAGTGGTATAGAAAGTTTGGTGGAGGAGAGTGAATACTGAAATGGACAAAAGTGCTAAGACAAAGGCAAAGTTGAGGTTAAGTCACCTTAAGAGAATCCAGCGAATAGAGTTAGATGCTTGCACACTCTGTGGTGCGTGTGTAGAGGTCTCTCCGATCTTTGAGCAAATGGGAAAAGAGTCTGTTACTTGCAGAGGAAAGGTACAGACACTAAAGAAGCTCGTTAAGTCTAACTATGGTTTACAAGCATCACTCTTTGGACCAAGGCCAGTTAATAAGAAAGAACTTGATGAGTTTGTGGAAGCACTCTACTCATGTACCCTCTGTGGGGCTTGCCAAGCTGTCTGTGAAGCTAAGTTAAACACGCCTGAGCTTTGGGAGTCTGCTCGCGCTGATATGGTTGCTAATGGGAGAGGTCCCCTACCAAAACAGAGAAGTTGGCCTCAATATGTTCGTGAAAGACACAATCCGTATAATCAACCGCCGGAGGATCGAGTTAAGTGGTTAATGGAAGAAGTAAAGATTCCAAAAGTTGAAGAAGTGATCGCTCCAAAAGTTGAAGCAGAGGAGAAGCTACTTGGAGACGGGGGAGGTATGCCTGAGGGAGTCATTTCAAACGGTACGCAAAGTATGTTTGAAAGCTTGGCAAAGCTCAATGAAGTAACTGGGTTACAGAAGGGGACATTTGCTGAGAATGCAGATATCGCTTATTTCGTTGGATGTACATCAGCGTACAAAGTGAAGAATCTTGCAAAGGCAACCATACGGGTCTTATCAAAGTTAGGTGTGAAGCTCACGATGCTTGGGGATGATGAGTACTGTTGTGGTTCTCCTCTGTTAAGAACGGGTCAACTCGACTTAGTTAGCAGCTTAGTGAATCACAATATAGAAGCCTTGTTAGCAAGAGGAGCCAAGACTGTCATCTTCTCTTGCGCAGGTTGCTATCGAACAGCTCTAGTCGACTGGCCCAGGTACTATGGCAAGTTGCCATTCAAAGTAATGCACATCACACAGTTCTTGGCGAAGAAGCTCGAAGAAGGAAAACTAAAGATAAAGAGACCCTACAACGAAATTGTAGCATATCATGATCCTTGTCATCTTGGACGACATGTGGGGGTATTCGATGAACCTCGAATGATCCTAATGAGCATTCCCGGTCTCGTCCTAGTTGAGATGAAGAATACCAAGATGCACTCAAAGTGTTGCGGAGCAGGTGGGGGAGTAAAAGCAGGTATACCAGAATTAGCACTAGACATCACAACAACAAGACTCGAAGAAGTACAAAACTCAAGGGGCAACTATCAGGCATTAGTAACAGCAGAAGCTAGAGCCAAGGAGGCAGTTATAACCGGTGTAACAACGCTCACAACAGCATGCCCATTCTGCTACGTAAACCTAAGCGACGGAATAAAGGCACAAGGCTTCAACCTAAAGATGTACGACATAGTTCTACTTGTCGACGAACTCTTGGGGTCGCGGTAGCACCCAAGTTAGAGTTTCATTAGATTGCATATTTTGGAAACCGTTCGGAGACTTAATTACATCATTCATTCCGAGGCCAAGACTGTGTCAAAGTTTGCATTATAACCTTTATATACTATTAACTGTAGAGAGCGATGATGTCTATTAGACTCTTATGATAATCTGACCTGCATTATTTGAGGATGTGGTCGGCTTTGCTAGTGATTGACTTAGAGATGATTATGTTTATGTTCTTCTCTGCTGGCGCAATTTTCTCAGCTGTCCTTGCCGTAGAGCATGGAGAGATTGTTTACGCGGCTTTCTCATTTGGTTTTGCTTCGGCCTACGTTGCTGGGATTTTCCTACTTCTGGACGCCTTGTACCTTGCGGTAATCCAACTTGCCATATTCACAGGAGCTATCTCCGTTCTGATAATCTTCGGTGTGCTACTCATTAAACGTGAGAAAAGAGGACTTTCAGCTGAGCCTACAGCTTCGCCTAAAAGGAGGGCTGTGGGGTTCTCACTTGCTTCAAGCATTGTTTTGTTAGCGTTTGTGTTGATTATGCAGGTTCCTTGGCCTGATGCTCCACCTGAAAGTAATCTCATTCATGCCAGCTCCTTGGAGGAGTTATCATTGTCACTTTGGGGGATATATGCCCTTGCAGTTAATTTGGTGGGGGTTTTCCTGCTTTCATCGATCATAGGTTGCGTCGTTCTGTTGAGGAAGGAGAAAGATGAGACAGTAATCCAGTATCGTCAAAAGAGTGGCGGCAGAGGTGAGAACGGTTAGATGATTCCACTTAGCTACTATATTATGGTCGCCATTGTTCTAATCGGCGTTGGCGTCTACGGCATAACTGTAAAGAGAAATCTTATTAGGATCCTTATTTCAGCGGAGATAATTGGGAATGGAGTAAACATGATCTTAATCGCTTTCTCAACCTACTCCATTCTATTTACGATGACAGGGCAGACTTTAGCCCTTCTCATAATAGTTCTCTCGGCTGGGCATACGGCGCTTGGTTTGGCTCTTATCATGTTATTCAATAGAAGATATAGAACGGTTGACCTCGATAGGGCGAGGGAATTGAGAGGATAGCGAGCACTTGAATATTAACCGCAAGTTTTCGGGAGACTAAGGCTGTCTTGTGGGTGTAACGAGTTTGGGGAGGAAAAGTGGAACGCAAAGGAGTCGCAAAGATAAGCCCGGTGAGGTGGTTAAGACTGTCTTAGTAGCCCTGTCAGACAAGGTTCATCTAGTTGAGAAACGGTTGATCTCAGATTCACAGGGATCTGTTCGAATAAACCCGCAGGAAATTCGGGAAGTAGCCACTGCAATTAAAAGCAGTCTAGATGGGGTCATAGGAGAAACGGTTGTGGGAGTTGACTTACTTAACAACCGCTATGAACTCATATACTTCTTTTGGTCGCTAACTAAAAAGGTTCTAATTGAAGTTAGAACCCAATTAGAAGGAGATAACCCCTCCATTGATTCTATATGCGATATCTTCCCTGGACTTGATTGGCATGAAAGAGAGATACATGAAATGTTTGGAGTCAAGTTCAATGGTCACCCGAACTTGAGTCTACTACTTCTTCCAGAAGAGTTGGAGGAAGCTTATCCGCTTCGTAAGAGCTTTGGGGTTTCGAGGGATCGTTTGAATGAATCTGGTATACTCGGTCCAGTAAGCAGGTCAACCAAGCAACCTGAGTCACTATCCGAGTCCAGTACTACAGAGGGAGGAGATAAATCTTCAGAGGGTGAGGTGAGGGAAGGAGAAGGGAGGTAGTTTACCTTTGGAAAGAGAGGAAATGGTCATATATATGGGTCCTCAGCACCCAAGTGTTCACGGTTACTCGCTTAAGTTGAAGCTTGTTGGAGACTACATTATGGAGGTTGAGCCTCTGATGGGGTACTTCCATCGGAGCGCTGAGAAAGTTATGGAGTTCAGAACATTTGACCAGTGCACCCTCGTGATGGAGAGGCTGTCGATGTTGGAGCCAATGCTACTTCAATACCCCTTCGTTGATGCCGTCGAGAAGATAGCGGGTGTCGAGCCTCCGCAAAGAGCAGAGTATCTTAGATTGTTGACTATGGAGTTAAGTAGAATTCACTCATTACTCTTCTGGATGGGGCAATACAGTGCTGAACTTGGACTCTTCACTCTTATGATGTGGCCTTGGAGGGATCGTGAGTATATCCTTGACATTTTTGAGAAGATCTCTGGCGCGAGGCATACACCTGCATACATTGTTCCAGGTGGTGTACGCTGGGATGTCAATGATGATGTGATAAAGCAGATAAGAGATGCACTAAAGTATCTGCGGAGAAGGATAAAGCTCTACAGAGAAATGTTTCTTGAGAGTCCAGCCTTTAAACTTAGAACTGTTGGGATAGGAGTTCTAAAACCTGTTGACGCGATCAAGTATAGTGTCACAGGACCCAACTTAAAGGCTTCTGGGATAAAAGCTGACCTTCGGAAAGATTTCCCGTACTCCTTCTACGACGAAGTTGACTTCGAGGTTCCAACTGAATCTGATGGAGATGCTTATGCCCGTATGAAAGTCAGGCTAACAGAGATTGAGGTCGCAATGAATATTATAGAGCAGATAATCCTAAGGATGTCGAAAGGTGAGTTAAGAACAAAGTTTCCAAGGACTCTCCCGGTTGGTGACCATTATAGTAGGGTTGAGGAAGCAAGAGGAGTTTTGGGAGTATACGTTAGAGCTATGAATGAAAAGTCACAGCAACCATATCGCGTCAAAGTTAGGGGACCTAGTTTTAATCACATGTATTTAGTTCAGTACTTAGCTCGCGGAGGGCACCTCGCAGATTTCCCAGCGGTTATGGGAAGCTTGGACGCCTACCCTGGAGACATGGATCGGTGAGGAGAGTAGAATAGGAGGAGAGAAACCGAAGTCTGTTGTGAAGAAGAGTTCTGTTTCATCCATCTGGTTTGAAGATAACATGGGGTTGAATGATTTTTGCCGGTGAGGTAGAAACCATGATTGTCCACCAACTTGACTTTCTTGAAGATATAGGCAGTATCCTGCAATCCGTGCTCTCAACGATCTTTGAGCTAGTGGAGCAGAATTCTTTCCTACTTTTCAAGGTCTTAGTGTTTCCAGGTTTATTGTTCATCATATTTAGCGCCATTACTCTCGTGTGGCTTGAGAGGAAGATATGGGGTAGGATTCAAGATAGGCGGGGTCCAACTTATATAGGTAAGTTTGGGACTCTGCAACTTATCGCTGATGCGATAAAACTCTTGTCGAAGGAGACAATTGTTCCAAGTAAGGCTTACCGATTAATGTATCGTTTTTTACCCATCCTGAACTTTGCTGCAGTGGCTATTGGGATAGCTTTAATCCCCTTTAGCGAGGAGTGGGCAATAGGTAGGTCAAATGTGAGTCTCATCCTTGTTTATGCATTGCTCACCGTCATACCTGTAGTTGGATTGTTAGCTGGGTGGGCTTCTGGAAGTAAGTATCCTCTTGTAGGTGGATTCCGTTTTGCTAGCCAACAGTTTGGTTTTGGAGTTCCATTGTTGCTTAGCGCTGTAGCTCCAGCGCTTCTTGCAGGGTCAATAGACTTAATGATTATCTCTCAAAGACAGTCAGTTATCTGGTTCATAGTGTTCACCCCGCTATCATTTATCACCTTCATTGTGGCCAGCGTTGCTGAGATTAGTAAGGTTCCGCTTGACATTCCGGATGCAGATGCGGAGATCGTTTGGGGGTGGAGAACCGAGTACAGTGGGGTATACTTCCTCATATACTATTTCGCTCAGTACCTTGAGCTCTTCCTCTTCGCTGGTATGGCAACAGCTTTGTTCTTGGGTGGAGGGAGTGGGATACCGTTCCTACCTCCTGTGTTAACCTATTTAGTCAAGATGTTCGTGGTTTCTATCATGATTACTGTGATTACGTCGTCGCTTCACCGGGTGCGGATGGATCAGCTTCTGAGGATCTGTTGGAGGATACTGTTGCCTTTGACATTGCTCAACATTGCTGGCATAATGTTGGTCTTAGCATACTTCCCACAACTGCTTCCAGTTAGTTAATATGACACATCATATGAAGCTTCATTAGAGTTGGTGAAGACGTATGGTTCACAAGATGCTCAAGATCTTTGGTAGAGTGTTCAGCCAAACGCTCCACAAACCATTCACAGTCATGTATCCATTTGAGAAACGGAATGTCCCAACAAACCACCGTGGCAGACACATCTTCATACAGAAGAACTGCACGGCATGTACAATGTGTGCGCGTGTATGTCCAACTGTTGCAATTCACTTGAACAGAGAGAAGAAGGAGATCTCCATAAACTACTCAAGGTGCATCTTCTGCAGTTTCTGTGTTGATGCATGTAAGTTTAATGCACTCCATTCGTCGCCGGACTATGAACTTTCTGAGTATAGTTTGGATAATCTAACCTACTCGCCTCAAAGACTTGGGGCTCCAAGAAACGATAAAGTGAAGTGGAGGGGTAAAGAGTGCATATAGGGTTAGCTGCGCTAGACCTCCTGCTGGATCACGCCATGCTATTGTCACTAGTCATCCTCATAGTCGGTGGCATAGCTATTTACCTCTTTAAAGAAGTCCTAGGCGAGGAAAGTCGAAGGGCGGGACTTATCTCGAGCATACTTGTCTCTATATCAACGATCCTGATCTTCACCGAGTTTATCGATGTCTTCGCGGGGATGTGGCCCCTTGAAATGTACAATTGGATACCGTCTCTCGGAGTTCAATTCGGTCTATATATGGATGGTGTTAGCTACCCGATAATTCTCACAGTTGCTCTTCTCGGGTTGTTGGCCACAATCTATAGCTATGGTTACATGCAACATGGTCAGAGTAAGCCCTCATACTTCGCCAACCTTCTACTGTTCATAGGCGGCATGGAAGGCGCGGTTCTGGCAACCAACCTGATTGCCTTCTACATATTCTGGGAGATCATGCTTGTCCCAAGCTTCTTCCTCATTCTCTTCTGGGGCAAAAAGGAGAACGCCAGGATGATCTCGATGAAGTACTTCTTATACACCCATCTGGGCGCCCTCTCAGTTCTGATTGGTTTCGGACTTATCTATGCAGCGACAGGGCAATTTGACATGTTGTTCTTGGGTTCCTCAGCAGGTCAAGCTTTGATAGCAGGGATATTTACGAGCAATCCTAGCATTATCAAGTTGATATTTGTACTGCTGGTTGCAGGTTTCGCTGTCAAGATGGCGATATTCCCGATCCATACGTGGCTGCCCGACGCTCACTCTGAAGCTCCGACGCCCATAAGCGTCTTGTTGAGTGGAGTTCTTGTAGAGACAGGTGCGTATGCCATAATCAGGTTTGGGGCCACTTTCTTCGGAGGCGGACTTGCAACATTCTCCAGCGCCTTGGCGATCCTCGGAGTCATTACGATGTTTTATGGTGGCTTAATGGCGCTGATCCAGACCGACATCAAGAGGCTGCTCGCGTATAGCACAATCTCTCAGATGGGTTACATCTTCTTCGGAATTGGGGCTGTAACCGTATTCGGGCTTGGTGGGGCCATGTTCCAAATAATCAATCAGGCGCTGGCCAAGGGACTCCTCTTCATGGTTGCGGGGGCTGTAACATTCGCCACAAACACGAGAAACCTCGGTGAATTAGGCGGCTTGTCAAGTAGGATGCCTTTTACGGCGACCGTTGCGATGATTGGTGTCCTCAGTATAGCAGGTAGCCCGCCTCTCGGAGGATTCGTGTCTGAGTGGATGATACTGAAGGGGGGATTCGACAATTTTGCTTTGACAGGTAGTTCACTCTACTTCATCCTTGGCATTCTCGGCGTCGTCGCCTCGATTATTAGCGCTGGATACATGCTTCGCTTCATGTGGAAAGTTTTCTTAGGTCCACTTCCGCAGAAATGGCGTGGCGCGAAGGAGCCACCGACCTCAATGCTCTCGCCCATGTTGGCACTGGCAGCGCTCCTCATAGTCTTTGGAATTTTCCCGAGCTTGGCTCTGCAAGTCATCGGACCGACAGCGATAGGAATAGCAGGAATAGCGTAAACAGGAACTAAGCAGACTCGTGGGTGTTAATGGTGGCGATTCCACAATATGCTCTTCTCATACCCTTGATCCCTTTGGTTGGCGCAATCTTCGTTCCACTGGTTTCCCGTGTGAGTTCCAAGCTGAGGTCCTGGTATGCTGTTCTTGTCTCAGCTCTGTCCATGATTCTTTCTTTCACACTTCTTCCACTTGTCTTTGGTTTGCCAGATGTCTACGAAGCGGTCTACTTAGGAGAATGGATCCCAAGCATAGGCGGAGCCGACTCAATAAAGTTCGGCGTATTTATCGATCCACTTTCAGTGTTCATGGTTAGCATAGCAAGCGCACTTGGAACGATGATACTTCTCTACAGCACAGAGTACATGAGGAAAGAAGAGGGGCAAGACCGATACTATTTTCTGATGCTTCTGTTCATTGGCGCAATGCTTGGATTCGTTCTAAGTGAGAACCTATTGATTGGATTCTTCTTCTGGGAGATCATGGGGTTCTGCTCTTATGCACTCATAGGGTTCTGGAAGAATGAGGACTACAATGTTCATTGTGGAACGAAGGCATTCATCGTTACAAGGATTGGAGATGTCTTTCTCTTAGCAGGCATTCTCCTGATCTACTCTCTCACACCGAACCATACGTTGAGTCTCTTCTACCTCTCCACTCAAAGTGGCTGGCTTTTCATGCTTTCACAGGCAGGTCTACTTGTCCCCATAGCGCTTTTCATGTTTATGGGAGCCATCGGGAAATCAGCTCAGTTTCCTCTTGACGTCTGGTTGCCTGAAGCCATGGCTGGCCCATCATCAGTCTCAGCCTTGATCCACGCCGCAACGATGGTCAAGGCAGGCGTGTACCTTACTGCTCGTCTCCTTCTGCTGTTCCTGCCTTGGTTAGGTTTGATGAAAATGTTCTTTGTCATTGTGGCCCTGATAGGCGGTTTCACGGCTTTCTACACGGGAACAATGGCGATGGTCGCAAGAGAAATCAAGCAGGTTCTAGCTTTTTCAACTATTAGCCAGCTTGGCTACATGATGCTCGCCATTGGAGTTGGGGGCATAATGGTACAGTTTGAGGGGGCGTATTTTGCCGGGATCTTTCAGTTACTGAATCATGCTGCTTTCAAGGCCCTTCTCTTCTTGGCTGCAGGCGGAGTACTCCATGCCACAGAACGTAAAGACATGTTTGAAATGGGTGGACTGAGGAGCGCCATGCCGAAGACCTTTGCGGCGATGCTCATAGGAGCGCTCGCACTCTCTGGCTTCCCGCCATTCTCAGGCTTTTGGAGCAAGGACACCATAATCATATACACGTGGGGCCTTATCACAATAGATCCAATCACTGGAAGCGTGCTCTTCGGTTTTGGAGTAGCTTCGGTTGCAACAACATTCTTCTATAGCCTAAGAATGATCGGGCTAACTTTCCTAGGAAACAAGAGTAAACACATAAAAGAACTTGAAAAGGAAGGACATAAGATCCATGACCCAGGCTGGGCTATGATGACACCAGTTATGGTTCTAGGGACGTTCTCGATCATTGGAGGGTTCCTAGGTCCGCTTATCGACAATTTCTTTGGCCAATCTGAATACACGTATGCAGGTGTTCTGTCTGAACTCACGTCAGCGCCATCGCTGATAATATTCGGAGCGCTTGCGCTCGGAGGCATACCAGCATACCTGCTCTACATCAGGCGAAGCTCGGATCCAATTCGATTATCCTCTAAGCCCCTGATCAAGGGCATCCATAAATTGCTTGTCAACAGGTGGTATGGCAATTCATTCTACTACAGAATTCTAAATGGTTTCATAGCGTTCTCCAACAAACTGTTCAGGAGAGGAGAGATCAGCGGCCTTGAAGGACTAAACCTGAGGGTCCCAAAAGCCTTTGTGAGGTTCTCAGGCGGAATTCGTAAGGTTGATGAGAGAGTCGTCGATAGAGCTGCAAACGAGATCGCCAAGGGGACAGTCTCAATATCCAAATCATCTTCCAAGATTCAGACAGGCAGAGTCTCAGACTACATTTCGGCGTTCTTCTTCGGACTAGTGATGCTCCTTGTAGCCGTTCTCATGACTGTAGGAGTGGTGTAGGATAATGGGCTTGCTTGAACCTCTAATCAATCTGCTGTCTGGTAGCATACTGCCATTAATACTCTTCATTCCCATCATAGCCAGCCCCATCGCCTACGTAGTTGGTAGACGGAGTGCAAGAGCATCAAAGATTTTCACGATTGCCACAACAGACACTATATTCGCTACTTCCTTACTCTTAGCTCTCGAGTTCAACATCAATGGCTCTGGATTCCAATTTGTAACAGCGTTCGCCTGGGAACCAAGATTCGGGCTCAACTATATTCAGGGGCTCGACGGAATCAGCATGGCAATGCTGATACTTTCGACACTCGTCATGATGGTCGCGGCGCAGTCGTCAACACATATCAATGAGGGCGAAGGATCATACTTTGCATCTCTACTGCTTGTTGAAGCAGGTCTAATCGGTGTATTCACTTCATTGGACTTGATTCTCTTCTTCGTTTTTTGGGAGATTGTCTTGATACCAATGTTCTTCCTAATAGGGCGCTGGGGCGAGGAAGGCAGAACTTATGCAGCGATAAAGTTCTTCGTTTACACCCAGCTGGGATCATCCATTCTCCTAGTATCAATCCTTGTCATGTATGCTGTTTCATCCCCCCACACCTTCAGTATGATTCAGCTGGCTGCCCAAGGGTTTGATCCTTTACTTCAAGTCTGGCTTGCTATAGGGATATTCATAGGCTGCGGTGTCAAGCTGCCCATATTCCCTCTCCACAACTGGCTTCCCGATGCTCACGTAAAGGCTCCAACACCCATCTCTGTTGTGCTCGCAGCGATATTGTTGAAGATGGGAGGCTACGGTTTGATCAGACTTGGAGTATCGCTAGTTCCCCAAGGAATGATGACTCTGAGCCCTCTCTTCGTTGCACTCGCAGTATTCACAATAATATACGCAGCCATGGTTGCATTGGCGCAGAGCGACTTCAAGGTTCTGGTCGCGTACACAAGCATAAACCACATGTCCTTTGTGCTACTTGGCGTGGCCATCGGAACCTCCTTGGCCTTAAGTGGCGCTGTCTTCCAGATGTTTAGTCACGGCGTAATCGTGAGCATACTCTTTTTGGTCTCAGGAATGTTCAAGTATAATGCTGGAACAAGGGAAATTCCTAGACTTACTGGAATATCAACTAAGGCACCAAGAATATCTTCTCTCCTAATCTTCTCCTCATTGGCAGCTTTTGGGCTTCCAGGCTTCTCGGGTTTCATCGCTGAATTCATAGTGATCATCAGCTCGCTTTCAGTTCCTCAGTATGTTTGGACAGCTCTCCTCCTCTTTGGTGTGGCTTTGACTGCTGGTTACTTCATCTGGACATTGAATAGAGTAGCGTTCAGCCCACCAGCAAGGGGCTTGGAGATAAAAGATATCACGTTGAGCGAATATGCTCCGAGCTTGATAATGGCTGTCCCCATAATCCTACTCGGAATATTCCCTTCACTTTTGCTCGAACTGCTGAGGGTCTCAACAACCGCAATCGCCTTCAGAGCGTGACGGGAACCAGAAAGATTATCAAACAGTGAACAAGGAGATCAAACAATGCAAATCTCCTCTCAGATAACAATGCTCGCACAGGCTGCGCAATTGACGAGTAGTGGAGCTTCTGTCAGCATTGGCCCTCTTCAACCTTTGAGGGACCTACTTTACAGTATCTTACCAGTCGAAGTCCTCGCCCTACTCCCTATAATAACGCTGATAGTTTTCGCAATACTCTCAATTGCACTTGGAAAGAAAGTTAACGGGGTCGCGTTAGGCGCAGTAGGAATGGCTTTCACGGCAATCCTGTTCCTCATAGTCGACTTCTCTGGACCAGTCTTCGGGTCAATGCTCTTGTTTGACGACTTCTCAAAGTTCTTCAGTTACGTGGTTCTCATCGCCGGCTTGTTCGTCCTAGCCGTTTCGAATTTGTTCATAGGGGACAGGACAGAGTATAACTCATTGCTACTTATCTCACTCGCGGGCGCACTACTAGTAGTGGCGTCGACAGACTTGCTGATTCTATTCGCGGCGTGGGAACTCATGAGCATCCCAACTTACGCGCTCTGTGCCTTCGGATTGAGGAAAGAATCCATTGAGGGAGCCACGAAATACTTCATCTTTGGTCTCACATCCTCACTCATAATAGCGTTCGGAATAGCAATTCTATACGGAGTTACAGGTTCGACAAGTCTTCAAGCTATATCGATTATACTTGCAGGTTCACCCTCAATTCCTCCTCTCACAGTTCTGCTCATAGTTTCACTTTTCACAGTTGGATTTGGGTTCAAGATAGGAGTCGTGCCATTCCACATGTGGATACCAGACACATATCAAGCAGCCCCAGGAACAGTTACAACTTACCTCGCAGCAGGCACAAAGAAGGCTGGTATCTCGGCGTTCCTCAAAGTCCTGATCTTAGCGTTATTCCTGGTGAAGCTTGGGTGGATTCCGCTGATCATAATCATCTCGGTAGCAACAATGATCATAGGTAACCTGTTAGCAGTGACCCAGTCTGACGTAAGTAGGATGCTCGCATACAGTTCAATCGCCCAAATGGGATATCTCTTCGTAGGAATAGCTGCAGCGACAGGTTGGGGTATAGCGGGCGCAATCTTCTTTGCTTTAGTCCACTCACTAATGAAGGCTTCGGCCTTTATCACGGTCTCGGTTGTCGCGTACTATATACGTCGCCCAGTTACACTGACGGATATTGCTGGGTTAGGCAAGAGAGCTCCTATAGTTGCGTTCAGTTTTCTGATCGCAATTCTTTCATTAATCGGGCTTCCAGGAACAGCTGGTTTTATTGGAAAACTAGTTGTGTTCTCTTCTGCAGTCGATGAGGGATTGTGGTGGTTAGCTACGATCGGCGTTCTTAATACTGTGCTTTCATTGGGATACTACATGAGGCTCATCAAAAGCATCTACCTTGAGGAGCCTAATGAATCATCTCTCGCGGTGAAGGAACCAAAAGCAGCGACAGCCATTCTCATCATAAGCTCAGTCATCATAGTCGCACTGGGAGTTTTCCCAGCGCCATTTCTTGACTTTGCCTACAATGCTGCGAGCACGATTCTTCCTACCCCGTGACGCTAACGCTATCTAATTGTTAGGGAATCCAGATCCACTGGCATCTTTGTCAGCGTCTCATACCCTGATCTAGTCACGAGAATTGTGTCTGAGTGCCTGAAACCACCATAGCCTTCAAAATAGATGCCGGGTTCGATGCTTATTATCATGTTCTCTTTCAGCGGGTGGTCGTATCCCTCCGCGATCCACGGCTCTTCGTGGATGCCAATCCCGATTCCGTGACCCGTCCTATGTAGGATATTCTCCTCATAGCCCTTCTTTACAAGGAAACTCTTGGCAGCTAGGTCAACGTTAGAACAGAGGGCCCCTTCCTTCACTTCACCTAGAGCTTTCTCTCGAGCTTCCACCATATCGTGGAATATTCTCGTTGCTTTCTCCTCTGCGTATTTTGCGAAGAATGTTCTTTCACACTCGCCAGAATACCCGTCAGCTTGCACAGTAGACAATTCAACGTTTGGAACTCCGGCCTTTACCAGGTCGAATGCGCCTGGAGCTCGGTGTGGCATAGTTGAGACTGGTCCCATCCAGACTGCCGCGGCAGCGTTTGTAACGAGTAGATTTGCGTCGGGAATCTTGCCGAGGACCGTTGAGTACATTTCTTGGCTTACCGGCGCAATGATGGTCATTAATGGGGCTCCTTCCTTCGAGTTCTTCAGTATTCTCTGTGCGATTTTGTCAGCGACCTTGGCAGCGAAGCGGATCTTCTCGACTTCCTTAGTAGACTTTACCATTCTCAGACGCTCCACCAAGTCAACGACTTTCACCTCTCGGCGACCGCCATTGAGAGACTGTTGTATCCCCACAGGTAGACTGGACTCAACACCTATTTTCTTGTACCCCTTGAGGTGACCTCCCAAGACGGAGAACCACTCCTTGCCACTTCTGGCTGGATAATCTGAATACGAACGAAGATCCTTCATCCAAGAGACTTTTTTCGCATGTTCCTCCTCAAGCTTGGGCACAAAGAGAAACGGTTCATCGTCCCGCGGGATCACCACGAAGAAGACCCTTTCGTATGGGCGATAGGCAAGACCTGACAGGTAATATGCATTCTCAACAGTTCCAACAATGTACGCATCTAACCCTTCTTCCTCAATAAGGGATCTCAACTTCTTCATTCTTTCAGAGTATTCGGAAATATCAATTCCCATTCCCATACCTAATCACACCTAGCATGGATCAGATAGGAGCTGACTTGGTCTATAAGAAAAAGAGGGGGAAAGGAGGCTATCTATTTCTTGGGTTTCTCTCGTCTTCCTGTTTCCGGTATCAACAGAACTAGTCCAGTAGCTATCAATGTTGCAAGGAATAGAAACAGAATTGAGAAGAAATAGGATGTACCCACCACCAACGCTTCCAAGATAATCAGCCCTAAGAATCCGCCCAAGTTCCCAAATTCAAATGCCAAACCAGCGCTTGCACCAGACAATTGCGGACCAACCGACTTCAACTCTTCCTGTGTTGACAGAGCTATCGGCATAACACTGATTAGGAAGAACCCCAGCAGAGCCGCTATGATATAAGTCAACAAGACGTTGCTGCTTGTTCCTAAGATCAGCGTCGTGATGGCGCCCATCAGCAAAGCGATAATCAAGAATGGTTTTCTTCTTTGAACTTTATCCGAGATACCTGAGATGATCAAAGCACCGATGATTCCCAAAGATAGTATTAGTGTTTGTGTGATTACGACTGGGTTTGAGAGGCCCAGTGAGGCAGGGATGCCCAAGCTTGGAAGTAGTGTTTCAAGGATTCCTGTAAGACCGATGATGATTGCAAAGCCAGCAAAGAAACCATAGGAAATGATCCACACATTCCTGTCTCTTAGCATCGGGCCTATGCTGGGTTTCTTTTTTACAACCTCTTCGATATCTGGCGGGTGTTTGGGTTTATCTCTAGCTATAAGGAAGAAAAGTATTGTGAACACTACCGCGAGTATCGACTGGATCGTAAGTATCGACTCGATGTTTCCCCGTGCCAAGGCTGCGGTGTAGCCCACCTGCCCATACAATGGGACGGTCCAGAGAAGCAAGCTCATAATTGATCCTATTAGCATACCTAGAAGCATGAATATTGTACTGACACCGGTTGCGAGTGTTCTCTCTCTTCTTGGGAACCAATGCACACTGAGATAGGTAATGCAGTTTTGGACCATTACTGCCCCCACTGATATTCCTATCTGACAAAGGAAGATCATCATGAAGTCATCGATCAACAACATTCTCATTATGCTAAAGAGCGTCACTATGATTGATCCAATACCTGCTATGAGTAGCAATCCCTTGCGATCAGCCAGCATTCCGACTGGAATTGATATGATAATGAATACGAGTGGTTGTGAAGCTGTCAACAACACAATGTTTGACGGATCTGACAGGGAAGTACCGAAAATAGGAGATATCTCACTTCGAATTAAAGAGAACGCCAGCCACGTCATTTGACTCATCATGAACACTAGACCAAAGACAAGAAGAACAGCCCATCTGTAGCCAAAGACTTTGACCTCTTTCGACGCTTCTGTCACTCCCCTCAAAGATCGAACTTACTTTATTTTGGTTTCTACTATTACACTAACGAGACCTAAATAGGTTTTGATGGAATCAGGAAGAACATTCCTGGCCTTTGTCTTCCTCTAACTGTCTTCTGTTTCGTTTTCCCTTTGCTTCACACGAGGTGAAAGAAGAATGCGACTAGGTAAATGTTATATATTGCCTGCCATAAAGCAAATGCTCGATTTCTCTTACCTCCGTTATCTGTGGAGCAAAGAGATGTTTCGCCGTAATCAAGCAGTAGGGCCCGGGAGCAGCTTGTTTAAACACAGTACAAGTTCCTGCATAAACAGACACAAAGGATCTAAATGCTTGCCTGTATGTAGCTCACATATGTATCTCTCGATCTTCACCTTATTCCTTATTCTCTCGGCCAGCATTGTGAGCTTTCCCCTTCTAGCAGAGAACAAAGGAGAACTGAAGTCTGGTTCACAGTATATAGAATCAACAAGTTCTCATAAGATAACGGCTCCGAGCATTTCTCCCTATGATATCAACGTCACTGTTGATTGTAGCCAGACTCAAGGTGTTATACCAGCGCTGTTCGTGGGTCACTACGATGTGGATCCCACAAGAACAGGAATTGGGCTAGATGATACTACTGGAACAAGTTTGATGAATGACATAAACTTGGGGTTCTGGCGAGTAAGTATAGGCAGATGGGAGATGATGGATTTCCCGAGTAATGAGGACATCGAGAAACGCGAATACTTCAATGGATCAACTTTCGAGGATGCAAGCAACGCCAGCATGTACTGCTGGGAACATATGGACGAAGTCTTCGGTTCGGTATCACAGTTCAACTGCATTCCTCTCATATGTATCGACTACATGCCTCGAACCCTAGCTAACAATACTGAAGAAATGCCTTTGCCACGCCTCTATACCTTCCCTAACAATGTCAGAAATAGTCCCCCGAAGAATAGTACGGTGTTCGCAGAAGTCATAAAGCATGTCGTCATGCACTATACTCAAGGTTGGCCAGGTGGAACTGGACACTACTATGACTTTGAATACTGGGAAGTATGGAACGAGCCCGAGCTGGCAATGTTCTGGAATGGAACGCTTGACGCCCTGTTCCAATTATACGGAAAGATTTCCAGGTTCATAAAAAGCATAGATACAACTGCCAACCAACTGAACTATAGGGTAGGTGGACTCTCTTTCGCCGTTCCAGGTACTCAAGGTGTCGCATGGAATATTACGGATTTCCTGTCGTACTGCAAGACAAATGGCTTACCACTGGATTTCCTGTCATGGCACGGGTATCCATATAACTACAATAACTTGATCAAGGCTGCTCAAATCTCCCATGATGAGTTACTGAAATTCGGGTTTGACAGCGCCCTGAACATCCTTGCGGAATGGGGTATACCACTGGGGATTGGAGAGCAATATTGGGATTCGAGTTACTACGCCGCCTTCACATCACTCATACTTTCTAATCTGGCGAGATCACATCTGGTTGATTACCAGACTCACAGCTGCATGAAGGACAGGGATGTGGTGAACTCCAGTGGAGGCTACTGGGGGATTCTTCACAAAGAACCAACGACACCAAAACCAGTATACTATGTTTTCAAGGCATTTGACATGCTGAATGGCACGAACAACCTTCTGAACTATAGCCTGATGTCTATCCCGAAAGCTTCTGGACAAGCAGCCATTGTTGGAATATCCAACGATAATATGACTATAACTCTCATCTACTCCAACTTCAATGATACAGGGAAATCAGTCGGCATTAATTTCCGATACTTGCCATGGAAGGAAAGATTCACTCTCAACTATGCACGATACTTGATAGACAATGAAACTAGCTTGGCTCCGATTGAGACCCATCAGCTAGATCCAAGCCAGAAAACACAGGAGTTTTCCACAACATTTACTGCTGCACCTTACACCGTCCACATCATTAGGATAACACTAGCGAAGTCACCTGACGTCATGCCGATTCTTGTCTTACTTGCAGTGACTACTGTCGCTTTGGCATTGCTAATCGCCGGAATTCTCGTCCGAAGAAAGAGAACAAAACAAACTAAAAAGCAGCCATAATGAAGGACTGATCCTTCTCCCTCGTTCTCATTAGCCGAATGTCACCCTGCAGGGATCAATACGGTTATATCATTTAAGCTGCAATAGCTTTTTCGAGGTTGGGACGGCATTTACTTTCCACATTTTCTGCAAGTGCACATTGCCTCCTGATAGGATCTGAATGACCCGCCTCTTGAGAAAGGACGATTAGGTTAGAAAACGGAGGAAAAGTCAGGATTTGAAAAAGGGCAAGGCAGGTGAGGCAGTAGTTAAGACTACTGGACTTAAGAAGGTCTTTGGCGACCTCACAGCTGTAAGGGACTTCAACCTCGAAGTAAGAAGAGGAAGCGTCTACGGCCTAGTTGGACCCAACGCCGCAGGTAAGACCACTGCCCTCCGAATGATGATAGGTAAGCTACGCCCAACCACAGGACAGATCAAGGTTCTCGGTTTCGATATCCCAGCCCAAGCAGTGAAGATTCGGCATAGGATCGGAGTCATGCCGCAGTCACTTGCACTCTATTCTGACCTTTCCGCCCGTGAGAATCTCATGTTCTTTGGCGCCCTGCAAGGTTTCAGAGGTGAAAAGCTCAGGCATCGAATAGGGGAACTGGAACGCTTGATGAAACTTGAGGAACCCATGGA
>Ga0315309_1000884_pt1 | contig 18248 bp, 16 predicted proteins | sample TDP4_MG_FD_203080 | JGI IMG/M metagenome (GOLD analysis project Ga0315309, IMG submission 203080) | Freshwater sediment microbial communities from Lake Towuti, South Sulawesi, Indonesia - TDP4 | ecosystem: Environmental > Aquatic > Freshwater > Lake > Sediment | place: Indonesia: South Sulawesi... | reverse complement strand
TGAGGGGCGGCAGCTTCTAGCACTTCTAGGCGTGTCAAGAGAGGTCGCCTGTGTTTGCTTCTTTCAATCTTTATAGGGCCAAGACTCTTCTCAGCCTTTGATCTTGCTTGCCTACTAATGATAGTCGAGTCCTCCCCTTCCCATATCATAGGATTGAGCAGGACCGCACAGATTGATTCGCTTTCGTATGCCTCTTTCGCAGCTTCACCTATGTGGGAGATATCCTCTTGATTCATGATGGCGACGTATTTTATGTCCAGCGCCTTAAGAACTGCTAGAAGCCTTTCTCCGAGTGGAACTTGGGCTGGGACCTTCTCTTTGTAGATGCCCCTCCAACTCACTAGGATCAGAAGCGGAAACTGATAGACTTTGGTGAGTGAGCAGAGGGCGTTAATCATGTTTCCTATCCCGGAGCTTTGAACCAGCATAGCTGGTCTCGCACCTGCTAGCGATGCTCCAGCGCATATTCCGACTCCTTCCTCCTCTCGTGAGAGCGAAGTGCATCTGAAGCGCTTGGTGACGAGTTCATAGAGATGTTTTACTCGCTCACATGGATACACAGCGAAGAAGTTCACATACGCTTCCTTTAGCTGTTCAGCAACCTTCTCGGCGATCTCGGAACTCATCGGAAAACCTCCTAAACTGATCCATAGTAATACGTGATCGAAGAATAAAGTCTTCTCCAAATGAGGCTATCCAGTCTCCCAAGAAGATGCAATTGAAGTGCTCGCAGAAACTCATCGTGTTCATGAAAATGTTTAAATGGCACCTGCGGGTATGGGAAGGGAAAGAGGCATGAGGAACATGATTTCGAAGAAAGTGGGAGAAATCTTCTCGAAGAAGTTTGCAAGCGTCCACGAGAATGACTTGTTGTCAAGTTGTATAGATATCTTCGAGAAGCAAGAACCTGCAGCCTTGGCAGTCCTAGACAATAAGGAGAAGTACAAAGGTGTGCTTGCGTTGCGGTCAATCATAAGGTCAGGACTCGACCCATCCAAGGCGAAAGTCGAAACATTGATGCGCGCTGCCCCCAAGCTTACGCCACAGGACTCTGTGAGTAGAGCGGCTAGGTTGATGATAGAGAGCGAGATCAGGCAACTCCCTGTCTTCGACGGAGAAAAGCTTGTAGGGTTTCTCACCGACGAGGAATTGATACACGCGGCTGTGATGGATGAATGGGGAGACACGATGATTACGAAAATGATGACAGAGAAGCGCTATGTCGTTGAAGAAGATGAGACGGTTGGAGGCGTGCTCAGCTTATTCAGAGAACATGGCGTCTCCCACGCGCCAGTGGTCAGTAAAGGGAAACTCGTAGGAATAGTCAGTGTCATCGACTTCGTCGAGCATCTGTTCAAACCGCTGGAGCGCCCTAGGAAGAGCGGCTTCACCATTGAAAAAGCCAAGGCCCTTGGCGGCCCAGTCAAGGACATAATGTCCTCTCCCGTCGTGACTGTCACCCCTGGAACGACGCTAAGGGAAGCAGAACAGACAATGCACAAGAACGACGTACACTCCCTAGTAGTTGTGGCAGAAGACAAGCCGATAGGAATCGTCACTAAGAGAGACTTTCTAGAACCACTGGCACAAGTGGAAATGAAAGAGACAACTATTGATGTTCAGTTCTCAACCAGAGACTTTCAACTAGATGAAGCCAAAAAGCGCTACATAATTAAAGATTACAAGTCCTTCGCTCAAAGATATCAACCCTTGCTAGAAGCAGGGACACTCTTCGTCTACATGAAAACTCACGGAACAAACCACAAAGGCGAGCAGCTCGTTCACACTCGACTGCAACTGAGAACAAGGAAAGGTAACTTCTTTAGCGCCAGCGATGGCTGGAACCTGGATCAGACCTTCCATACCGCGTTGGAGCGACTAGAGAGACAGATCCTGAGGAGCAAAGAGTTTGAGAAAGACAAGAAACACGCCATCAACTATTTGAGCAGAATACGATTCCCCATGTCTGACTTCTAAGAAAGGCGTGCATTTTCTCATTTATTACATTCCTGAGAGATTGGAAGAAAGATGGAAGCATCTAAGTGAGATAAATGTTGTGTCCTTCACATTAGGGAGGTGCTACTGAGTCGTGAAGGTTACAACAATAAAGCAGAAGGTTGTCATTCCGGCAACCCCGGAAGAAGTATACGAAGCTTTCATGGATGCAGATAAACACTCGGAGTTTACCGGAGGCAAGGCTACCAGTGATGCCAAGGTTGGAGGGAAATTCACCGCTTGGGATGGGTACATATCGGGGAAGAATCTGGAGCTGATCAAGGAGAAGAAAATAGTCCAAGAGCGGAAGACCACAGAATGGCCCGAAGGATATCCTCCCTCCAGATTCGAATTAACCCTAAAGAAAACTAAGTACGGCACCGAGGTATCGATGGTTCACTCGAATGTACCTGCGGACCATGCCGATGACATAAAACAGGGATGGATTGATTTCTACTGGAATCCACTCAAGAAGTACTTCCGCTAGTAACCGACAGACGGTCTGAAAATACGTCCGAAAACGAGCAGCAGTCTATAATGCAGATTTCTTCACTACAGTTTTCGTAGTCAAGGGCAAGAATCCTTTCGAGACGTTTTTTTCGTAGGGTAAGAATATCACTGCAGTGAGTAAATGTTTATTAGTTCCAAATTGATCACATCAATAGAGATAGGTGCTACCCGCCAAATGTCCATTGTGATACAGGATTTGCCTGATGTCCTAAAGATAATTGTTTTACTCAACTTGCGCAAGGAAGAAGCCGTAGAGACCGCCCGCCTGAAACGTATGATAGACAGACTTTGCGCGAATCATGTGTGTGTCGAAACAGGTGATGTCGATAAAGCTCTTAACGACATGATTTCTGAGGGACTCATTCTATGTCGAGATGGAGCAGTACAACTAACAGATCAGGGCGCAAAATTGGGAAGGGATTGGCGAAATCTACTCTTGAAGAAAGAGCCCATTCTCGAGGTTGTTGCGGGCATAACCGACGGTTCCATCACTGGACTTGTGGTTGTTCTCTCAGCTTCCATAGCCGGATTGACTTCAAGCATAATCACGTTTGCGGCTTTTCTGACCCTTGCAGCCGTAGCCATAACCAACTTCTCCAGTTTTCTTCTGGGCGGAATAACCGAAGACATATCTGACATGATAACACTGCGGAATTTGGTGAACTACAGTCTGGGAAGCATTTCTGATGTCAAAGAACGAGACAAGTCACTGAGTTTGATCAAAGAATTGTTCATACTCTTGCATAAGCAGATAAGCGGAGCGAACCTCTACGCTGCCATAATCTGCGGTGCAACAACATTTCTAGCGGGGTTCGTTCCGATATCCGTATTCTTGGTGTTACCATCTCCGTATGACATTATCTTGTCGCTTGCAATAGTGATAACAGTTGTAGGGGGCTTCCTCGTTCATTATCGGTCTAGAAAGACAAAAGTCCACTGGAAAGTAACATTGCTTGAAACCGTGGTTATCATTTTGGTTGCAGTTTTTGCATCATTATTGCTTGGTGGCGGTGGCATCTAGGATCTTGTCAGCGTAATCCTGACCTGCCTTATCGAAGGATCGATGTTGTTCTTAGTCAAACGACAATTCGAGCTGTTCCAGGGGATAGGAAGTTCGCTGTGAACATATTCTCTCATATAATCATCGATTCTCGCACAGTCACACCAATATTTATCCTGTTCTTAGCAGGAAGTCGATTCGCGTCTCTTGTTCCGTCATAGCTGTGCCGTCTGTTCGCATTTTTGCTCTTGCCCCTTGGATCTCCAATTCACCGAATTGCAGTCCTGACGATTCCACTTCAGAGTTGTAGGACTGAATTACAGCCTTCGGACCATCCGGGTCTGACTTCGCGGGATCTACACATCCCGTCTGTCGGGTGGCGCCGGTTCGCGAAGACATCGCAATGAGTACATCCTTTCCAAGTTTCATGAATCTGTATTCTAGCCGAGCCTCTTTGGGGTTCGGCAGATCCTCAGGGCGAATGCCCAATTTCAGTTCCTTTTTTCCATCGATGATGAATTCAGCATGATCCTTAAGGAGTCGTAGGTGTGAACTCGGAATAGGGTTGAAGTAGTGTATTGGCTTCGAGTTCTCAATGACTGGAACGGTGACCACTCCTTTTCCATCATCGCCAGGAGCAACTTGCACCAGAGTCCACAATGCGAAAGGAGACCTGAACTTATGAACAGTTAAAGCATCGCGAATCGTTATTGTTGCACTCAATGATCGTACCTTTCGATTGACTCTCTTGAGTTCCACCTTTCTCGCAATCTCTCCGTTTAGTGTTTCTCCTGAAATCATGTCTTTGGCGGAGATTCTGCCTTCGAGTTGTATCTTGGTATCATTGGTTGACACAATCTTGTATTTGGCTGGGTCAATTCCCGATGGGCAGCGCCAGCCCTGGAATTCCTTCGGGTTATCATAGAAAAATGCGCGCTCAGGAGAAACCCACGTACGGATCCCTCCGGTGTTCCAATCCCCCCTCCTTAGGACATCGTTTATGTCAGGGTTCACCCAAAGTAAGTTCCCGTTTCCCAAGTCTACACCGAGAACCCGACCCCAGCGCGGTAACACTAGGACGGAAATGGGCGGAAATCGGATCGTTATTGTTTCCTCGAATTGTCCTATTTGTTTAGCTAAGGCTTCTAGTTCCGTCAATCTTGTCAAACGCCTTCTTCAATAGCATTGCTTACTACTTTCGTAGCAGTTTCTTCTTCGCGTCAGCTGCATCCTGGTAGGATGGATCTATTTTTAGCGCTTCATCATAACATTTCAGTGCTTCTTGGGATTTGCCCAGTTCGGCGAGGGCAGCGCCCTTACTATACCACGCGTCGGCGTCCCTTGGATTCATCTTGATCGCCTTGTCAAAGCACTCCGTTGCCTCCTCGTATCTCTTGAGTTCGTGGAGTGCTGCTCCCTTGTTGTACCATGCTTCAAAATAGTTCGGGATAAGTTTGATTGCTTCATCGTAGCACTCTACTGCTTCTTTGTATCTGTCAAGTTGACTGAGGGCCGCGCCTTTATTGACCCAAGCGCTTGCGAGGCGAGGTTCTATTTCGATCGCCTTGTCATAGCTCTTTGCCGCTTCCTCGTATCTGCCGAGTTTCCTCAGGGCGACTCCTTTGTTGTTCCAAGCCAGCGTGAATTTAGGGTCTATCTTGGTGGCCTCGTCGTAGCACTCTAATGCCTCTTCAACTTTGCCTGTCTCGTATAAGGCTACGCCCTTATTGGTCCAGGCCTCGGTGTGTTCCGGGTTTATCTCGATGGCCTTGTCATAGAATTTTAGTGCTTCGTCAACTTTGCCTAGGCCGTGGAGGGCGACCCCCTTGTTTACCCACGCTTCGACTAGCTTGGGATTTACGTCAATAGCCTTGTTAAAGTAGTCCAATGCTTCGTTGATTCTGCCGGTTTTGAGAAGGGCAAGACCTCTGTTATATAGGCTACTAGCGTCCCTGTCCTGCTTCGGTTGTGGTGTTGCCACGCTAGTCCCCTCAACGCCATGATGCCTGACAATCGGTCTGAGCTTTTGTTGAAGCCTCCATTTTCTGCAATCTGGTTTTTAGGTTCTTGTTGGTTGCGCTCAAGCTGATTTGAATGGTTGTATCGCGCTTAGCGATTAATCTGTGATTGCAGTCTGTCGCTTGATCCTAGCATCCGTGAATAGATCGGTCTCGTCGCGGCTTCGCGTGGAGAACTCTGAGACTACCGCACCCTCGTCTCCGCCTTGGAACCAATGCGGCGTATTTGGCAAAAGGGTATACTGGTCTCCCGGATTCAGAACGATCTCATTCCAAACGGTGAAGTTAGATCTGTACTTTGCAGGGACGACTGCGCGGGGATGTGGAGTTGCTTTTCCCGGAACGTGGAGATAGAGTACGCCCCAGCGGCACCGGAAAGTCTCCTCCTTGCCCGGGTCCCTTCCTACTGGTGGGTGCCAATGTTCGGGGCATATCTGGCGGGGAAAAAGCACAAGTTCCTTGGCGCAAACCCGTTCAGTGTTTATGTAAACCAGTAGTTGTACGCCTATATGGTCTAGGTCACTGAGGCCGAGGTCGGCCACCTCAATCTGCGAGGCTTCCTTAGAGGTAATGACGATTCCGGCTCGATCTAGCATTTCTTTAGCGCGTTTTTGGGCGGCTCGATACTCTTCTAGTGTAAGCATGATTTGGCTCTCCCAGGTGAACTTCTCTCACTTATCTCTCAAACCTCGTATAATTAAGTAACGCTCGCGGTCGAATTCCTCGATCTAGCTGAATTCGAAGGACTTTCAAAAATGAAGCGAAGCTGTTCTCAAGCATTCAAAGAGTCCCTGAGAGGAACCAAACGCGGGTCGAAGGGTCAGGATGGGAATCTACCTTGTGATAAACAGGATAAAGGCTCTGATTATAAGAGACCCGCCCAAAAGCATCGCCAATGTGGCCCAGAAGACGAACCACATTGTCACCGTCATCGCAGCATTGAGATACATGTTGATGAGGTAGTACGTTCCTGACCAAAAAATAATGCTAGTGAAGGTTTCAATCTTCTTTCCTCTGGGTGAACCAATAGCGAACCTTATCCCCAGAATGAAGAATAGGGCAACCGCCCAGATCAAGCAGAAGTCTGCTACAGTAGTGTAGAGCGTCGCATGGGACCACGGAGCTGAAGGCGCAAAAACCTGTATGCTCATGTTTGGGACCTGCATGATCACAAAGTCGTGGAAGAAAGTAACAATGTCAGCGTAGAAGCCTGGCACTAACGCAAAAACCGCCGATACCATAGATAGAAAAAGTAACGCGAACAGGGCGCCAAGGATCCGCTCATTGTATCTGCGCCTACGAACCGTGAGATCCTCGTTCAACTTGACCGCCTCAACAGCAGTATCTGATTGCATGAGCATATATATCGATTTTCAATCCGTGTTACTGACGCAGATCTTATATATTTGTTGCTAAATAACCTCACAGAACTAACCAGGGTGAGTCCCATGCATTACTGTCCATACTGCGGTGCAAGAGTGCAGGATACAGACACTTTCTGCCCGAACTGTGGAGCAGCGCTGAGAGTCGAAGGAGCAGAACCACCCAGGGCAGCGAAGGCGCAACGAAGAGAAGAAAGAAGGGAAGCATTGGCAGAGGCGCGTGCCAGAAGAAGAGAAGAAAAGGCGGAGAAGGAAGAGAAAGAGGAACCGGAGAAACATGAGAAACACGAGAAGGAAGAAAAAGGGGAGAAAGAGGAGAAAGGTGAGACACGCGAGTACAGCTACATTGGACCGCTTGTGGGAGGCATCATCCTGTTCTTCTTAGGCTTGTCATTCTATCTTCAGCTGCTAGGCTACGTCGGGGCGGCGACTGCATGGGGGATGTTCTTTACCGTGCTCTTCTTGATGATCATACTAGCGGCAGTCCTTGGAGCGAGGGTTGCCTCTAGAAGACACCCGAAGACCTAGAGAAAATGACCGAAGAACAGTCTGTACAATCTATGTTCCAATATTGTGAGAGTTTTCCGTCTTCCAAAGACCCGGTAGTAGTTGTTCCCAGCAGCCTCTATCATGTCTCCAATGTCGTACCTTGGAAACATACAGGAAGAGACTATTAACCTACCCCATTCGCCTCGTTTCATTTCGTGGAGCATCTTCGTGCCCCGACCAGTTTCTACTTCAAAGAAGTAACTGTCGTAGTTAGGTGTCACATATGGTAGGTCATCAATTTGCTGCGCGAAGACTCCCTCAGTTGCGCTGTAAATCTCTATGACTGGAACTTCGCCGAAATACTTCCTGAGAACCGGTGCATATTTGAACTGTATTTTCCGCACGCTTGTGCAGAACAGCGCGCGGAATTTCCATAGCTCCTTAGGTTTTTTCCCATGCTCTTCCTTCACATACTTGGCGAACGACAAAATCACTGGGGTGACACCCATTGTAGCCGTCACGTTCTCGTTCAGCGCCTGCCTGTATATGAACTCGAATCTTCTCTCCCAGTCCCGTCTCGTGATTCCTGAGCCAAGAGCGTCTATCTCCTCCTGTCTTGGAATGAGACCGATCTTTCCGAGGGCTGGATTCAACCTCGCGTACGTTCCTGAGCTGTAACCGTAAGTTGTGCTCTTCTTGCCTATTGCCACTGTATGGACGTTCGACGGGAAATTGAGGTTCAGAATTCTGCCGTCAAAAAGATCGAAGTTTTTCTTTCTCACAGCATGGTTGACTAGTGCTCTCGCTCCGCAGGTAAGAATCTGTTCAAGGTGCTTTCGCGTCGCTGGCAACACTTTCGCGTGGCCAGTTGAGCCTCTCGTCATTACCCAGCATACCGACGGCTCTGGAAGAATCACCGTGTAGTCTCCCTTGCGAACTTCAGCAAGGTACGGATTGAGAGCTTGATAATCCATAACTGGAAAATTCGATCTGAAAGTCCCGACATCCTCTACATCGGACGCGTTATGGTTCTTACCATAGCGCGTCTTCCTATACTCGTTGACTAACTCCAAGAGAACCTGATTCTGAGCATTGTTTGGGTTCTTCAGGGAGTCATACCAAGGAGCGACCAGTTGCTGAAAGATGTCCAGATATGCTACTTCACTACGCATGATGAACACGGCAATAGTCTACTTCAGTCCATTTAAATGCTTCTCGCCGCACTTTTCTGTAAGATCAATGAGCTGGAGGAATAAGAAAAGGCTAAGCTTATTAACCCGCTTGCCCCAAATTGTCAAGTGGGAGACGTATGCTTAACATTGAGGGCAGAAATCAACTGGTCGAGTTCTTGACAGTAGTGTTAGGCATCAGTCCCACCGAATTCAGGCATTACCTAGCTCCGTCCAACTTTGCCCCCATTGATGTCGCAAGCGACAGGTTTAGACGACTGGAACAGAGTTGGATGTCAAAGAGGGTGGATTCTTTCCTTTCTAGGCTCTACGAGTGGATCCGAGAAGCGGGAGCAGCCGTCGAGAGAATCTGGGTGACTTCAAGGGACAGGGGTTTCATCTCCAGGTTCTGCGCCGCAGTTAGGAACATAGGAAGAGAGTTTGTGGTTGCAACGCCCGCGACTAGGCCTCCCGAGACAGAGATACTAAATGCAATGGAACATGCGCTGAAGAATAGGAAGTCTGTAAGGGTGGTCGGGCGGATCACGCCGCAGTGGACGCCTGAGGAACTAGGCAGGTACGAGAAGCTGATCGGGCTGGGCGAGCAGATGAAGTGCCTTGGATACAACGGTATGAGGTTTTCGGTTCTGGACAAGACCGACGCCATAGTACTGTGGCCCGGAGAAGCAAGTTCACAGATCGCGGTATGGATGGATCAGAGTTCATTAGCCAAGAATCTATACCAAAGGTTTGAAACGCTGTGGAGAGAAGGAGAGCCGGCTCTCCCAGTGCTGAGAAAACTCAAAGAAGCTAAGGAGTATGATCGTTCAAAACAGATGCTACACTTCAACTTGGAGCGGACGCTGGGAGAGTACAAGTGGAAAATGGACTGATAAGGATCCTGTGAAAAGGCAACCCCCATACTTTCTCACTTTTTCTGACCAAGTTCAGAGGGAAAAAAAGGGAATATGTTTTAGCGCTTCGACTCTGTCCTGCTCGGCTTTGCTCTCTTTTCCTCTAGTATTCTAATTGAGAAGTAGCCAATTGAGGCGCAGGTCATTCCGAGCACGATCGTCAGTATGAGTCCGATGCCAAAGAACATCGAGAAAACGGAGAAAGCTATCGCAAGGCTATTTGGTAGTTGGAATAATACGAGGAAGAACAGCAGCCAAGATGCGAGGAAACCAATAGCGCCACACAGGATGGCGGTTTTGAAGTCTTTTGCGAATATTCCAGCAATGAGCCCTGCGATTACTGTCAACTGCCAGATTGTTGTTAGTTGAAGTATTGTCGCTGAAACGAACGTTATGATTAACAGTGGTGGAAATGTGAACTTTTCCATTCTATCACCCCGAAACAAACATTAAGACACTCTCTGCGTCTGTTACTGCACCGCTTGTTGTAGGGAAACTCATAGGCTTGTACTGTCCATCGAGCCACATTCTCAGCTGGTCATAGTAGTGCGGGCTGAACGGGTTCCCTGACTGTCCTCCAGGTATTATGCAGAAGCTCTGGCCGATGTAGTTGAAATTCAGGATTTCTCTCCAAGAGGGTCCACTATTACCGGTGCTCGCTATGTTGTTGACACAATCACTGTAACCCCAGGCGCTCCAGTGGGGGTAGTCGAACCAGCTCAGGAGTTGGTGGTTGAGCTGTAACTTGTGTATGTTTCCGAACTCCCATTGGGCCATGTCGTCCCCGTACTTGGTCTTTAGCACTTGGATTGCTTTCTCGAGGCTGGCACGTATAATTGTGGTCGCGTTCTCCTTCTTTCCGCTCGTGAAGACGTTGTCGAACCAGTGGTTATTTTGATAGAGTTGTGTAAGAGCCTCTAGGGAGTTCGTTGGAACGGAGTTCACAATATCGTCAAGATCACTTTTGCTGATTATGAAGCCTAGTACCGTCTGGTTTATGCTAATGAACTCGTCAGCGAACGTCATATTCTTAAAGATTGGTAGCCACTCAACGAAGATCGTTGGAGCAACTAAGTCAGGAACCATAGTGTAATTCCAAGCGTCAAGGAGGTTTAGAGCAGTCTGAGTGTCGCCACTAGCGCCCCCAGCGTAGGCTTGTAGGATCTTCGGTACGAGTGTTGATGCTGGCACTAGGAAAACGTCGTTCTGAATATTCTTCATGTCATCGACTGATACTCTGCCCTTTGCGATAATCGTTTGGTTAATGTCATATTCTATTCGGTACGCTCTGTAGTAGTCTGCGTAGCCCCAAGCGATGTCGTAGCAGTACGCATACGTATCGTTTGAAGCATGTCTATTGTTTGCGGTCACAACAAAACCTCGACTTGGATTCCACAGCGTAGGAGCTTCATTCGGGTCGATCCAATCACTTGTGTTCCATTCGATGACGTTTGAAGCGCTACCGTTGAGCGGCAGCCGATTTATGAGTGCTGTCATTGGGTTAGTTGCGCTTATTGCCATCGTCCCGTCGGAATAGGTTCTGTTCGGATACCATCCGGCAGCTCTATAGCCGAAGTTCCCGTAGATATCAGCGAATACGTGGTTCTGTGGAGGCATTTGGAAGTAGTAGGTTCCCTTCAGGAAGTCGTTAGCATTCTTCGCATGAGCATACCTGTACAAGGCGATGGCTTCGGTGGAACCGTATCTTTCGCCCATCCACTCCGCGGCGAAGCTTATGCCTCCTCTCTCAATGAGTGGTCCGTGGACTGTGAAGTTCAATGTGATAGAGTGTTTCTCGACTCCTCCATCGGTCTTGACTAGTATCTCCTCGGGCTTGTGGGTCACATCTCGCCAGGTGCCCTTGTATGAGTATTGTCCTGCGCTGTTCCAGTTGTAGTAGTAGAAGTCCATTTGATCCGCCATTACATTAGTGAAGCCCCATCCAACGTATGTATTGGAACCAATGACCACGAATCCAACTCCTGGAAACGTAACTCCCCGTACGTTGATAGTTTCACTTGCTGAAATCTTGGCAACATATTGGATTTCATACCATACTCCAGGAGCTGACAGACTTAGGTGGGGATCATTGCAGACTATTGGTTTGCCTGTGTCAGTTAAGTTCCCGCCAACGACCCAATTATTAGAACCAATGAAGGATTGTTTTATAGGATCCAGCAGTGGTTTTGCTTTTCTGGCCCATTCTATGATTTCATTGATGCCATTAACGTTCATTGCTGCTGGTGTAGGAGAACTTTCGGGTGGATCAGCTGGATTGACCACGTAGATCGGGTTTACGCCCTTTGGGATAATGTAGTGATCGATTTCCCTGTCAATTGGGAAGTACTCAAGGAGATATTGCGTTCCGTTCTGCATCCCGTATTTTCCGATGAGCCCCTGATATATCAAGTAGAGCGAGAGGTCGTCAAAGGTCCCGGTTAGACCCCAAGAGATGAGCCTGTCGATTTCCAGGACGTTGAGGGGAGTCCATGGTTCTGGTTGGTAACCCAAAAGCTTGAACTCAACTGGCAGACTGCCGCTTTTCTTCATTGATTCAATGCCAGCATTAACTCCAGCGCAATACGCATCTAGAAGCTGAAGAATTTTCCCAGCGTCGTCCTTCACAAGAGAAACGTCAAGTTGAGGATAGTAGTTAATGAGCTGCCCTGCGGCGACGTTCTGTAGTAGCTCAAGGGTTATGTTTGCTCCTCTATAGAGACCTAGAACCCTGTAGAGTAGATCGGCTTCATATGTTTCTGATCCTATTACCTCTGATAGCCTACCTTCGACGAGTCTCCTCTGTAGATCCATTTGGAAAAGTCTGTCGTGAGCATGCAGATATCCGATGACGTAGGACACGTCTTTCTCTGATTCTGCAAAGATGTGTGGCACTCCGTAACTGTCTATTACGACTGTCGCGTTGTGCTCCATCCCAGGAATAATGATGGTGCCGTGGGCTGGGTAACTACCGCTATAGATGCTCGGCCAAACACCAGTGTAAGGATTCGATAAACCGAGAAGCGAAGAAGGACTATAGAGACTTGGAATTGGTGCCAGTAAGGCTACTGCAATAAAGATGGAAATCCCTAAACCGACTAGTTCCTTTTTCACTCTCTCCTCACCTTAAGATGCTTGCGGCTGGTTACCATATCTCACGGGTCTTGAGATTTAACGTTTGCTTATGAAATCGCGGGGCGAGTTCTCGACGCCGTAGCTTGATCGTGACTCGGGGTAAAAGATGACCGCCTAGATTAGTCAGTATATCTTGTCCCTGTTCGGTCAGTCTCACCGACTCTTTCCGAAAAACTTAACACGCCATGGTTCATTACTGGCATCTGTTAAGGATTTTGAAATAAGGTGAATGATGAGGTAATTTGCCAGCGCACAGAGCAATCATATCTTTAGAGATGAGTTGACGAAATGACTGACTGGAGATTTGGAGCCATAGCAGGCATCCTCGCTGGACTGGTTTCTGGAACAATATTCAGCATCGTAGCCTACGTTGGTATGGTTGCGTTCTTGTCCACCCAGAATGCTGGTTTGGAATCTCTGATTCTTAGCGGCATCATTGGTGGAATAATGGTCGGTCTCTGTGCAGGCTTGATCTACGCGCATACCCGTGATGGGTTACCAGGCAAGAATTCGACGGCAAAGGCGTTGACTATGGCTTTGGTTTTCTCGCTCCCATGGGGGCTATCATGGCTCCTCGCCTTGCCGCCGACCACCACAATGGTTCCGAGCGACTACATGCAATGGATACACAGCTTTGGCATAGAAATTCAGTGGTTCGATGTTAATACGGCGCCTCAGCAGCTAATGGGTTTGGAGGGCTTCTTGAGTTCAGGTTCATATTTCGCAGCATACATTCTGGCTCTCCTTGTGTGGATTTTCATGTTTGGCACGCTGCTCGGTTACATCTGGGTTAAGAGAACAAGATTTGGCAGAGAACATGAATCCATGTAGTGAGTCTTTCTTGCTATTTTCTTACCTTGACTATTGTTGTGTTGAAAGTAGAACCGCCGCCTAGTTTCTGAGTTGTGTCAGGTATTATGGCGTTTTGAGGTACGCCATCCAAGTCTCTGCATTCCCTGGGTGACCAGAGCACTCCTCTTGGAACTGAGCTCGAAACAAGTGCTTTTAATCTGAGGGCTCCAAATTCGTTAAACAATTCAACCATGTCACCGTCACGAACGCCATATACCTTGGCATCTTCAAGGTTGAAGAGGACTGTTGAGGGCATTGGTCCATATACGTCCCGGAACTGTGTATGCGTATACTTAGCGATCGCATTGTTCAGAAGAATAAATCCTTCATCAAGGGGCAGAGGTCCTTGTTTTGGTAGCGGTGTTGTGCCCAGCGCTTCCGCTTTCGTTGCATAGAATTCTATCTTGCCAGTGGGTGTCTGATACTGGTCTCTTGGCCTCATTCGGAGTTTCAGGGTTTTCCCTTTCTCAAGATCCAAGGGGGTTCCATCTTCAAAGGCGTTTCCCAGAGCTTTTTCCACCGCTCTCCACGGATCCTCATGTAGCCAGTCTTCTTTGAGCTTCAACTTATCTGCAACCTGCGTCATTACCCAGAGTTCACTCTTGCTCTCGCCGAGCGGCTCCATAACCTTGTTAGACTTTCGAACATGTCTATGGCTATATGAAACTACGACATCTTCTTTCTCGAGAAATGTAGGTGCAGGCAAGACTAGATCCGCACGCTTCGCGGTCTCTGTCCAGTGAGTATCGTGAACGACGACGAAAACATCCTTTCTACTTAGTCCTTCACTGACTGCCTGTTGGTTTGGCAAGGTTTCAACTGGGTTCATGTTATAAATGTAGACGAATTTGAATTCACCCTGCTTCAAATGCTTGCCTAGGGCAACTTGGCTTACAACATTGGTATCCTTCATTGCTAGACTCTTACCTATGAGGTATGGGATGTCTACGTCAAATCCTTTGCTGTTCGTGTAGTAGAAGCCTCTATGGATCCCGATAAGTGCTGGCACAAGAGAGATTGCTCTGACAGATTCCGCACCGTACAGGCTTTTCTGCATCCCAAGACCGATCATTGTCGCGCTGGGTTTGAGCTGTGCATAGAGTTCAGCAAGGTCCGTTATACCGTTCCACTTTAAACCGGTGTATTGCTTAACTAAATCGCCGCTCCACATGGATACCTCTTGTCTCAGATTGTCGAAACCGCTAGTGTACTTGTAAATGAAATCGGAGTCGACAAGGTTATTCTCGATCAGATGCTTCATCACGCCGTAGGCCAGCGCAACGTCGCTTCCAGGTCTTGGCTGGATCCATAGATCGGCTGCCTCAGCAGTCTCACTCCGCCTTGGATCCACGGCAATGATTGAGCCGCGGTGTTCCCTCGATTTACGCGACAATGCGTAGAGGTGAGGAGCGCTGACAGCGGCGTTGAAACCCCAGTAGACAGTCAGCTTCATGTCTTGAAGTTCGTCAGGCTCCACGCCATAGGACAGCCCATAGTGTAGCGATAGTGCGTGGTGTCCTGAAGCACTGCAAATAGTGTAGTCTGTCTCGGTGGAACCCAGCGCGTAGAATAGTCTCTGAGGCAGATATTCGGTGAGCAATCCTTGGTTTCCGCTATAGTCCAAGTGCAGCACCGAATCGGGACCGAGTTTACTCAATACGCGCGTGAGTTCTTTTGTCAGAATACCGAGCGCTTCAGTCCATGAAATCCTCTCAAATGTGCCTCTAGGCTTGCTGCCACGCCTCATATGTGGATACAGCACGCGCTGGTCACTATTTGCTCTCCTCAGGTCCGCGTTGCCACGGGGACAGACAAAGCCCTGGGTAATAGGACTGTCTTTATCTCCCTCAATCCTAATTGGCTCATTATTGTCGTCCATATGGACGTACATGAAGCAAGTGTCATAGCAATCCCTAGGGCAAACAGTCCCAACCCTTGATTTGTATCGATCTGATTGAGTTTCCATGCGACTCCCTCTTACCGGGTTCCTAGGTGCTATGTGATCTTTCTTGGTCTTCGTTGACCCGCAAGTCCGGCATATTAGACAGTGTTCGGCTTTCTCTTCAGTCAGATTTCAACAGAGACCACTTTACCTGAAGAGCTGAGTGTCATAGCTGCGACGAACACCTTGGAAACTATGCGCGAAATCCCAGGTGAACAATACACGATCTCCTATGTCTAACACTGTCGTCCATCCATCTTGCTATTTGTTCGCCCCAGAAGTTTCTGTTTTCTATCCGTGAGCACACGGGGTAGTCTTCTAGAAGTGTTATTCGTGGATCCCATTTGGATATTGATTTGGCATCATCAATCCCCCAATTGATGGGGATATTTGCCAACCCAGCATCTTTCATTATCTTGTTGACAAGGGGAAAAGCTGTATGCTGGTATTGTATCAAATACGATTTCTCCTCCAGGGAAACTATCAGCTAATCTCCAGAGTAATCCCTTTATTTCCGGCTCCTCGAAATAGCACAAGACTCCCACCGCGAAAAAGAGAATTCCATCTTGAATGCCCTTGATATTTTTAACCCAAGTCGTATCCAGCAGAGACTTAGCTATACATTTCATGCGGTCGGTTTCTGGTATGATTCTCTTCCTTACTTCGATTACGTCAGGAAGATCCAAGTCATACCACTTAATCAACCCGTTATCTACTCTGAAAAAGGTCGTGTCAAGACCAGCGCCGAGATTCACTACAGTCGCTTTTGGGTGCTCTGCCGTGAACCTTCTTATGGTATCATCAAAGACTTTCGCTCTTACGAGCCAACCAACTTTAATGTGTTGCGGGAGACGTCTGTCTAATCCTTCAAAATCATATTCAATGAGATCCTCAACAATCTCGATTGCCTTTGAATCTTCTAGGACTGGGTTACCCTTCTTGCTGAGTTGCGCCCTTCCCCACAGAGGCAATACTAAGGTTTCTTGGATGCCAGTAAGATTGATCTTCGTGCTATAATCCCCTTGCTTCCGTTATGCCGACGCGTTTTCGCTTGGTGTATTAATCATCGAGTTTTCATATAAGTCTACTGTGAAAACTCAACCTGAACCTATTAACAGATTACGGGAACCAGATCACTCATCGTTGAGATTGGGACTGGGGGAGACGTCAGCAAGAAACTGACTTAATATGCAGCTTGACGATTATTATCGATAGAGAAATAGGAAGACCAAAGTAAATGAGGCTTAGAGTCAACTTCAGAGTATTGCAGGTGAAGAATGGAATGAAGGTGAACACAAATCTGCTAGCGCCCTGCGGCCTATATTGTGGCGTCTGCGGAATCTATTTTGCAGACAAACACAACAACGAGAAATTGAAACGGAGACTAGCTGAGATCTATGGAATGAAGCCAGAATCACTCAAGTGCAACGGTTGCCAATCAAACAACACGATCATGTTCTGCCAGTCATGCAAGATTCGTAACTGCGTCTCTGACAGAAGAATCTCAGGGTGCCACCAATGTTCCCAGTTCCCATGCGAGAACATCAATAGATATCCGTTCAAGGTCGCCATCCCATTCATGCTGAGATCAACCTCCTTCAGAAAGCGAAAAACGGATGCAGAATGGGTAGAATGGGAAGAAGAGAACTGGAGGTGCAAGGTGTGTGGGGCGCCAGCGTTCAGGGGCGCGAAAAGATGTCATAAATGTGGAAATGAACTACCATCAGTTGCCAAGTGAAGTAAATGAGATTCTGACGGCAATCGTAAGCTGCCTCAACTCCAGTTAACCCAAGTTGCTGCGCGACTCTGCTATGCGATTTGGTGATCACTAGCAGACGGTTCATTGACGGAGTTAGAATGGAACAGGACCCCGGATAATGTGGCGTTGATCCCCCTAAGGCGCTAGCTGACCTAAATCGAGCGGTGTGGTCAGCCATAGTCGAATCAACGCGTGCTGAACACGAGAACAACGTTACAGAAAAGGAACTCATCGACTTGCGTAGGAAGAAGGTGCTTCTCGGGAAGAGAGACATTCAGAACCATTGGAGAACAGGGGGAAGTCCTCTCTCCCTCATCATCGAAAGCCTTATTGGAAAGGACACCACAAACCCGTAGATCACACGTCAAGGTGCCGCGCGCACGATCAAAACTAGGAATACTGGACAACACATTCCTGGAGACAACAAAAGAGGGGCATGGCGCGCGGCAATAATAGGGGACTGATGAGAAAACATGAAAAAGACAGGAAGAGAGAAAACACTTAGAAGTCTAACGAGCTGGCCACTAGCCACCATGATCCTGATAACGGTCACGATAACACCACTAACACTAGCAACGTTCCGCACGGCGAATAACCCTGCCAACCAGCAGCCAACCAAACCCACAACCACAAAAACCCCAACACCAACACCAACACAACTATGGAACTACACAACAGGCCGCGGGGTTAGGTCTTCTCCTTGTGTTGCTGATCTCTTTGGCAATGGGAGGCTGGAGGTAATAGTAGGGTCGTATGACAATCATACTTACTGCTTGAATGGGAGTACGGGGCACCAAGTCTGGAACTACACAACAGGCGACGGGATTGAGTCTTCTCCTTGTGTTGCAGATCTATTCGGTAACGGTAAGCTGGAGGTAATAATAGGGTCATATGACAAGAGTGTTTGCTGTTTGAATGGGAGTACGGGGCACCAAGTCTGGAACTACACAACAGGCGACGCCGTCTGTTCTTCTCCTTGTGTTGCTGACCTATTCGGCAACGGCAGACTCGAGGTAATAGTAGGGTCATTTGACAAGAATGTTTACTGTTTGAATGGGACTACGGGACAGCAGATCTGGAACTACA
>Ga0315309_1000883_pt1 | contig 18255 bp, 18 predicted proteins | sample TDP4_MG_FD_203080 | JGI IMG/M metagenome (GOLD analysis project Ga0315309, IMG submission 203080) | Freshwater sediment microbial communities from Lake Towuti, South Sulawesi, Indonesia - TDP4 | ecosystem: Environmental > Aquatic > Freshwater > Lake > Sediment | place: Indonesia: South Sulawesi... | reverse complement strand
GTCTTCGTGAAGGCAGCCTCAAGCCGCAGCCCACCGCCTATGTCCACCAACGACGTGCCCTCCTCCACAACACTCGAAACACCCGAAAACACGTTCTCAAGCCTCGCAAAGCTAGCCAAGTGTCTTGACGGGACCTCAAAGATTTCCTGGATTGTTCCGGTCTTCTCTATCCTTCCATCCAGCAACAGGGCTGCCTTTTGAGCGAGGGTCTGAGCCTGAAACATGTTGTGTGTCGTCATGACGATGGTGGTTTGGCGTTCACGGTTGACCCGTGAAAGCGCTTCCTCAATTATGGATACCGCTTTTGGGTCAAGATTCGCGGTGGGCTCGTCTAGGAGTAGTAGTTCGGGTTCTGTGACCAGCGCCTGCGCCAAAGCAACGCGCTGAGCCTCTCCACCTGACAACTTTAAGGCGTTTTTGCTTTCAAATCCCTCAAGTTGCACCATTTTCAGTGTTTCCTTTACCTTTTTCTCAGCGGTGTTTCCGTTTTCGCCTCTAACCTTCAGGGGATAAGCCACGTTGTTGAAGACGCTTGTGTTGAAGAGCGCCGTCTGTTGGAAGACCATCCCTATCCTTCTTCTTAGAGCCAGCTTGGCACTTGCGGAGTAGTTTACTGGGGTCTTGTCAAACAGAACCGACCCGCTGGATGGTTCGTCGAGCAGATCGAGTATTCGAAGAAGAGTTGTTTTACCCGCGCCGTTGGGACCTATGAGAACGAAGATTTCCCCGTTTTGAACACGTAAATTGATATCCTTTAAAACTTGTTTCCCAGAGTGTTCTTTGCCTAGTCTCTGCGTCTCAATGAGAGGCATCTACCGTTTTGCACCTCTCAACTGTATAACTGTCAGTGCGATGTTTATTACGAACGCCAAAGCCAACAGAATTAAGCCGAGTGTGATGGCTAGGGCGAAATTGCCGAGCTCCACTTCAACAACTATGGCGGTTGTCAATGTCCGTGTCACCCATCTTATGTTTCCGCCTGTGATCATTATTCCTCCAACCTCGGAGATCGCTGCTCCAAAGGCAACAATTATTGCGGTCAACAAACCCATCCGAGCTTCTCTCAGAACAGTCCACGCCGCCTGCGTGTCTGTTGCGCCGAGTGAAAGCGCCTTTTCTCTGACCCCTTGTTCGACGCTTCCCACGGCAGACATTGTCACACCTATCATGATGGGAATCACCATTATGAGCTGGGTTATTATCATCGCAGTCGGCGTATACAATAATCCAAGTGGACCGAGCGGTCCTGAACCCGTTAGAAGAAGGTAGACAACTAAACCCGCGACCACTGGTGGCAACCCCATGAACGTGTTCACGATGCTTCTCAACGTGATGTCTACGAAACGCATCAGGCTTTGTTTTCCTCGAAACCGTCTGAGTCCGAGAAGAGTTCCAATCGGCACACCTATCAATGCACCAATCAGAACCGCTGTCCCCGACACTCTCAGAGACAGCAGTGTTACGTGCAGAACTTCAAGCAATGAATTCTCCATTCTCAAACCTTCATGCGAACATTCTAAGGTTGCGCATCGTACCAGGTGACTTCTTGTTCTTGATCAGGAAAGCCCAAACTTCTGGCCTTCTCGAAGTTGCGAGCGATTGGCGTAAATAGGGTTTCACCCTCTTTGGCAAAGTTTGCTATCAGATTCTGTCCTTCTTGTGAAATCAGGAACTTAGCCAATGGGAGAGCCCCTCTATAATTCCTCTGAGGATATTTTTCTGGGTTGACAAGTATCAGTGCGTAGGGATTCAGCAGAATCTTGTCGGCTTGAACCAAGACAGCCAAGTTTGTCAACTGAGTTTTGAACGACAGCCATGTGGCTCTGTCTGTCAACGTGTAGGCTCCTTTTTCGTTAGCCATTCGCAACACTGCTCCCATTCCAGCGCCCGCTTCCAAATACCATGACTGAGTCGTGTTCGAAGGCGCCATCCCCAGCTTACTCCAAATGCTCAATTCCAGCATGTTCGTGCCTGATTTGTCTGCGCGCGAAACAAACATGGCGTCGCCTTCAGCGCCCTCGCTCGCAATTCTCTTGAAGGCTTCAGTCGCGTTTGTTGAGCCATTTATTTCGGCAGGGTCGGTTGTGGGACCTATAAGTATGAAGTCGTTGTACATCACGCCGACTCTGTGAATGCCATACGTGCTGTTGACGAACTCTAGCTCCAACTTCTTTGAGTGCACCAGAACAAAGTCAGCATCGCCACGCTTAGCAGTCTCTATCGCTTGCCCCGTGCCAACCGAAATAATGTGAACGTTTATGCCGTATCTGCTCTCAAAAGTGGGCATCAGGTAATCAAGCAACCCCGAATCATAGGTGCTCGTAGTGGTCGCTAGCACAACGACAGAACTTTGAGAACGCATATACTGTTCGTACGCAAACGCACTCGCAACAAAAACCACGAGTATGAAAATTATCAACAGGGTTTTGGAGGGTTTTTTCAATTTCAACTTTCCTACTGTCGTTATGCTTGAGTGTATATATCGGCGCCGTTATAAACTTATATACATAACGGTTCGATAATAGGTTAACAATGTCCAACCAGAGAGAGCGTAAGCCCACAGCCAAGGTCTGGCTAGAATACAAGGGTCAACCCATCCTCGGAAAGGGCGGAGCCGAAATCTTAGAAGCAATTGGAGACGAAGCGTCCATCTCCAAGGCTGCAAGGAAAATAGGCATGTCCTACCGATACGTTTGGAACTACGTGGCAAAGATGGAAAAAGCTCTGAAAAAACCCATAGTCGAAACTTACAAGGGTGGAAGAGCAGGCGGAGGGGGAGCCAGACTAACCGAGCTGGGCAAAAGTCTTCTCAAAGAGTATAAGCGAGTGGAAGACTACGTGAGCGAAATCCTGGGCGACGAGGAATATTGGGAGGCAGCGGGATTGAAAATCAGCGCGAGAAATAGGCTTAAGGGTGTGGTTAGAGGCGTGGAGAAGGGCGACATCATAGCCAAGGTTAAGGTGGAGATAAGCGTTCCCGTGGTTGTGACGGCGCTCATTTCCAGAGAGGCGGTTGAAGACCTAAACATCAAAACAGGCGACAAGGTGGAAGCCGTGATAAAGGCTACCGAGGTCATGATAGCCAAAGAGAGATAACTAGCCCTAATCCAGTCTTCTACCCCTCGACCACGTACCTATACGACACGTATTTTCCAGCCGTTGGGCTGTCTCTGGTTACTCTGACAACGTCGCCCGGTCTGGCACCTATCGCCTTAGCCGCAGGGTCCGCAGCCTTCAGACGAGGCAGTTGATAGGGCTGCACTCTATACTCGGCTAACACTTTCTCTCTCTCGTGGGGTTGCACGATCTCGTGTTTGGGAACGAGCACGTGCTCGAAGATGTTGAAGGAGGGAAAGATGCGCGGGATGAGTTCTATGCCTCTCTTTCGGGAGTGAGACTTCGCCGCCTGCGTGAAACGCCCGCTGGTTATGATTATTCCCCTCTCCAACCCTTCGTCCTTCATGGCTTTCCTCACCTGATTAATGAACTGGACGCCCACGGTTCCCTGCGTAGGCAGACACCATATGAGCGTCTTCCTCTCTCCCGTCGTCTTCACGACAAAACTCACGGCGCCCTTGTGCACTCTCCTCTTGAGTTGCTTGTAGCCACGCAGACCCATGAGAATATTCGCCTTTCGTTCTTCAATCGTGATCTTGGCGCTCAAAATTCGTCAACCTCAAACGAGTGTTGTAGTGCAACATTAACATTCCAAACCTTAAACCTTACGCTTCCCACATGAATTCAGCGTGTATAGACGCGTTTAAACAAACCAAACAAAATCTTTATTTCACAAAAAGATGTTGGTTCATGAAAACACAATGCCCGGTGACTAGTCCTTGAAAACTCTGGAAGTGGTTGAAAGCGGAATATGCGGAGCCCTATATGCGGCAATCGGATACATGATATATGTCTTCCTCCCAATAACAACACCTGGTATAGGCATAGTTAGATTCTGGCCAAACGTGGTCATTCCAGCTGCCTTCGCGGTGCTTTTTGGACCATTAGTCGGCGGAATCGGTGCAGCCATAGGCATCTTCATCAGCGACACGCTGATTCACCACGACCCTTTACTCAGCCTCACTGTTGGAGTTACGTCAAACTTCGTCGGTTTCTACCTTATCGGCTTGATCTCTAGAAAAAACATTCAATGGAAGAAGACCATGGCTGTTTTGGGCGTGATAATAGGCTTGAGCTCTGTAGGCTTCGGCTACGCTTTGTATGCATACGTATCCCTCAACGCAGCCATATTGTTCATTAGCCTCGTCATCGCAACATACCTAATCACAGCAGTAGCGGGACAAAAGTGGCCAGAATGGAGAAGTTATGGTATAGCCTCCATAGTGGGGCTCGGCGTGGGAAGCACAATCATAGGCGTGGGCGTGTGGCTGTATAGTCAGATGTTCATACTACCACCTGCGGTAGGAGGAGGTTTCCAATTACCCACATGGGTGATTTTCGTCTGGCTCATCTGGACCTTCGCCACAGAGATACCATTTCTTATAACGCTTGGTCCTCCGTTACTGAAGGTTTGCTACAGAGCCTTTCCAAGCCTCAAACCAGCTGAAGCAAGGAGCAAGTGATGCCGACCAAACAGGCTCAAGCCTTTTCACCTGCAGGAATCTCGAGCTTCTTTCAGATATGCGACACAGAACCCGATGGAACACCAATCAAAGATTTGGAACGAATAGGAGCCCGTGGTGGGGGCTTCGCCACAGACAAAGGAGTGTTCACAGAAGTCAATGCTTCTGAATCGAGAAAGAACGTGGTTCAAGTTTTCATAAATAGGAGACACGCCCCAGAGGCTGAGACAACAAAAACCGCGGTTAACATACTACTGGACAATGTCGGGGAAACATACAACGTTAAGGTAAGGCATCGCGTTGAGGTGCCCATAGGCGCTGGGTTTGGAACAAGCGGCGGAGGAGCGCTCGGCACAGCCCTAGCCCTGAGCAGAGCCTTGAACATAAACCTGACTTACAACGAGATTAGCCGAATCGCCCATATCGCCGAGGTTAAATGTAAGACTGGATTGGGAACAGTCAGCGGTCTGGTTGTGGGCGGATGCGTTATAGTAACTCAGCCTGGAGCGCCAAACCATGGGTCAGTTGACCGCATCCCCGTTCCTTCGAATCACCACATAGTGGCTGGGGTCTTTCAGCCAAGACTTACCAAGGGGTTTCTCGAATCGGCTGAGAAACGCGAGGTCATCAATGAGTGGGGGCAGAGGACACTACAGAAAATCATGGCTGAGCCTTCTCTCTCTAACTTTTTGCGTTCGAGTAGGGAGTTTGCCTTCAAGACGAGGCTGGCTACAGACCGTGTGAAAAGGCTCATGGACGCTGCGGAGGAGGCTGGAGCCGTGGGCGCTGCTCAGAACATGCTGGGTGAGGCTGTTCACACCGTGGTTGAGGAGAACAAGGTTAAAAAGGTGGTTCGAGCCTTTGAGAGATTTCTGCCCAGAGAAAAAATTGTTGTGGCGAGGATCTGTCTTCACGGAGCGCACCTAGCGAATTGAGAAAGTATAAGGTAGTGCTCGTCGGCGGGACGTTCGACGAGCTTCACAAGGGGCACCGAACACTGTTAGTGAAAGCCTTCGAGGTTGGCGAATGCGTAAAGATAGGCCTGAGCTCAGACGAGTTTGCGCAGCTGTTGGCGAAGAAAAAGAATCACGAGGTTGCCAGCTACGAGGAGCGCCTTGAAGAGTTGAAGAGTTTTCTTAGGGTGCAGGGGGTTTTGGATAGGGCGGAGATTGTTCACCTCGACAACGCTTACGGGGTGACTTTGGAGAAGGGCTGCGCCGAAGCCCTGGTTGTGAGTCGAGAGACGGAGTTGCGAGCCTTCGCCATAACCGAGAAGAGGAGAGCCTTGGGACTGTCGCCCCTAGAGATAGTCGTAGTAGACATGGTTCCAGCGGAAGACACCGTGCCTATTTCGACCACGAGGATAAGAAGGAGAGAAATCGACCGAGAAGGACGCCTACTGAAGAGTTAGTTTTTGAGCCTGCTTCCTTCTCTGGTTTCGAGGCATGTTTAAACGGTGCTGCAAGGAAGTATTATTGCGTATTATGAGTGTGTGTGGTTTGAGGAGAACTGGTGTGGCTAGGCTTCCGCTTCACTACGGTAGGGCTCCGAGATGGCTCGTCACCCGAATGATTGCCTTGGCCCGCGAGATGACAACAATAATAATCGACGAGCACGGTCGAGACACTTTTCTGCAGAGGATCTCCGACCCATACTGGTTTCAGGCTTTCGGCTGCGTCTTGGGGTACGACTGGCACTCCTCGGGCGTCACAACGGTTTTGACAGGCGTTTTGAGAAACGCTGTGAAACCAGAGGAACACGGATTGGCTGTCTGTGGCGGCAAAGGCAAGGCTTCGTTGAAGACGCCAAGAGAAATCAGCCAAGTTGGCGACACTTTTGGTTTGTCCACCGACAGTGTTGAGGGGTTGCGGTACGCGAGCAAGATGAGCGCCAAAGTGGACAACACGGCTATACAGGCTGGCTACGCGCTCTATCACCACGCCTTCTTCGTTGCGGAGGACGGGAAGTGGGCGGTTGTCCAGCAGGGAATGAGCGTGAAGGACAGGACAGCGAGGCGTTATCACTGGCTTTCGGAGCACGTGGAGAACTTTGTTGTCGAGCCGCACGACGCAATCGTAGGCGACACAAGGCGCGAAGTCGCCTTAGACATGACCGCCAAAGAAAGTCAAGAGTGCCAAAAGGTCTCTGCAGACATAGTTAAGGAAAAGCCAAACAAAGTCATACACATGCTCCACTCCATTCGCCCCGCACACCAGACGTCTCTGCAAAAGTGGATGCCCGAAGCGAAGTGGAAAGAATACGTGATAGACGTGCTCTCCCTGCCAAACAACCTGAACTGGAAAGCTATAAGAAGAGCCTACGAGTTTCAGCCGAAAAACTACGAGCAACTCTTTGGCTTGAGAGGTGTTGGACCCGCAACCGTCCGAGGACTGGCCCTCATAGCCGAACTCGTCTACGGCTCGCCGCCAAGCTGGAGAGACCCAGTCAAGTATAGCTTCGCCGTAGGAGGAAAGGACGGAGTTCCGTTTCCAGTTGACAGAAAAGCCTACGACGAGATAGTTGAAATCCTGGAGAACGCCGTGAAACAAGCCAGAGTTGGCGAGAGAGAAAGAGTCAACGCCTTGAAGAGGCTGCGTGAATTCGCGAGAAGAGAATGAACCTGTCTGCTTCTCACAGTCCAATGTGGCGTTTAGTACTTCTCGAGGCTGCCTCTCTTCCGCACATAGACATCAGCTAGGCGGAATATGAAGATTCCAAACAGTATCCAAGCTGCGCTCAGGGCTAGGAGGTGTAGAAACACGTTGCCTATCATTTCAGGCTGGTACCCTTCTATTAGGAAGGTGCGCATTCCGACGAGTGCTGGCGCCGTCGGGAAGATGTTGCTGGCTTGCCGAGCCAGAGTTGGGAGCACGAGCAATGGATAGGCCACAGGCGACAGAATCGTTAGGATGCTGTGGAGTCCCTCAGCCACAATCCATCCTTCTTTGAGAATTAGTCCAAGCGACGATATGAGGATTCCGAACCCGTACAGCGCAAACATCATGAGCGCGAAAATCAGCAAGGCTGGAAGTATTCCAGTTACATTGAGTGCTAAGCCGAAAACGGTGTAGATGACTACCAACTCTAAGAGTGTGCCGATGGCTTGATGCCCCGTGCTGTGCAACGCCATGCCAAAAACTAGGCTGAGACGGCTCGTCGGAGTGACGTATATTGATTCGAGGGTGCCGTACCACTGCTCCTTTCGGATGCTGAACCCCATAGCCCAGACGGCTGTTCCGATGAAGCCCATGATTAGGTAGCCCGTGAAGATGAAAGTGACTATGTCGCCTGTGCCCACCAGCTCTTGAAGGTGTTGGCTGAATCTTCCCCCTATCAGAACCAGTCCATATATGAGATAGGGTAACAAGAAGATCAATGGTGACAGGCACTGTCTGATGAAGGCGATGGGGTATGCTAGCTCAATCTTCCACTCCTTAATGTTGTTTTCCCAGATCGCCCTTAACTCAGCCTTCAGATTAGCCCAAGTCCAGCCTGTTGGAACCGTGACCTCTCCGAGTCTGTGGGTTTTTTCGCGAGTCTTGCTCATGTTCATCTCCTCAGTACTGACTTATCACACCCGACCTCTTGGTTCTCTCTTCCATCCGATTGAAGAGGTAAAATCCAGAGGCGATCAACGCCACATCAATCAAGAAGAGTATGAGTATCTCCATGTAGACGGCGGAGAGCCCCAGCTTAAGGAGCATGAGGCTTCGCACAGCTATAAGGGCATAGGTTAGTGGCAGAAGCTTACCAACGACCTGTGCCCAAAGGGGCAGACTCTCAATGGGATAGCGCACCGGACTGAACAAGTAGAAGACGTACTCCAACGAGTGGGCGAGGTCGTGAGCCTGCTTGAACTGAAGAGACGCCGCGGCGAGCATGAGCGCTATGCCATACAGCCCCAATATCAAGAGAACTATGATGAAGATTGTGGGCAAGATTATTCCAAGCGTAACTTCAATTCCGAAAAATACGATGCAGATTAGAGACTGACTCACGGCGAAGATCGTGCTGGCGAGGCTCTCGCTCAGGGCTTTCCCAATGAGTATGAAGGCTTTGTTACACGGCGAAGAGAGAATGTAGTCCAGAGTACCCTGGTAGGCTTCACGTCTTATGCTCTCTCCCATTCCATAGAGCGAAGTCAACACATAACTATTGAGGATGGAACCCAACACCACGAAGGGGATAAACTCTGGGGTTCCAGCAATCTGCGCGAAGCTCTGACTCTGCAAGCTCCCCACTATGGCTTCCCCCTGAAGTATGAACGGGATGAACCAGAATATCGGGAATATAGCCCAGAAGACAAAGACGACGGGGTAAGCCAACAGAAACTTGATGTTCTTCACCAGTTCGCTCCAAACGATGAACAGGTTACTCTTGAAATCAAGTAGCCTTGCTGTGTCCTTCTCCATTAGGCTTCGGTCATCCTCCCCCGGTGAGTTTTGCGCCAGTGAGTTTGATGAAAGCGTCTTCTAGTGTGGGCACGCCGATGTTTAGGCTGGTTATCTGAACGTTTCTCTTGCGCAAAGCGTCCAACACCTCGCTGACACGTTCTTCAGCGTTTCCACCTATTATCTTGATTCGCGAAGGCATCCCCTTTGCCTCTTCTCCGTGGATTAGCGTTATTATCTCGACTTTTGGGCACAGGGTTTTAAGATAGGCTTCGATGTCCGAAGGAGGGTTGTAGCACGCCACCTCCACCAGCTCGGTCTCCTTCACCATCGCCTTGAGTCTGCTCGGAGAGTCCACGGCAACAATTTTCCCGTCGTTAATTATGGCGATTCGGTCGCACAGCTGGTCGGCTTCCTCCATATAATGTGTGGCCAGAAGAATCGTTCTTCCCTCTTTCTCGCAGAGCTCCCTTATCTGGCTTCGAATCTGCCTAGAGAACACGGGGTCCAAGCCCAGTGTGGGCTCATCTAGCAGGAGAATGGGCGGGTCGTGAACCAGAGCTCTAGCGATTGCGATCTTCTGTCTCATCCCCGTGCTGTAGTCTTCGAGACGCTCGTCGGCGCGGTCAGAGAGGTTCATCAGCTCAAGCAGTTCGTCCACTCGCTCCTTGGCTTGGTTTCTGGGCATCTTGTACAACGAAGCGAAGTACATGAGGTTGTCTCGAGCGGTAAGTTTCCAATACAGAGTGCGTTCTCCACCGATGACTAAGCCTATGCTGGCTCTGACCATAGAGGTCTGTCTTCTGATGTCAAAACCATTCACTATAGCCGTGCCCTCATCTGGAATCAGCACAGTGGACAGACACTTGACCAGTGTCGTTTTTCCTGCACCGTTGGGTCCCAGCAGACCAAAGAGTTCACCCGAACGGATTTCAAGATCGACGTGGTCCAGCGCCACCGTGAGGCTCTTCTCCCCTTTCGATCTCTCCTTCCCTTTTTCCTTCTTCAGAAAACCAAAGATTCCCTTGTGTTTCTTTTTGCCGAAAACCTTGGTCAGATTGACCGTTCGAATGCTGTAGACGCCGCTGTCTAGGCTGCTAGCCAACTTTTGTTCCTCAGCTTAAGCCTCAGATAAAACCAAACGTTCTCTTATTAACTTTTCACGGAGCCTCAGCGCCGCTTCCGCCAAGAAAACCCTAAAAGCCATATTCAGTGCCAAAAAGAGGGTGAAACCCCCCCTAGACGAGGCTCTACCCGTCTCTGTCTCTGTCTCTCTCACCGCGCCTATTTGGCGCCTAATAGAGGGGCTAGGCTATCTGAGCGCACACACCTACGCAAAAACACTACACATCACCTTTATATGAAACAACAAACAACAAACAAACACCATATAAATGAACAGCTCAAACCAAAAAAGGAGAGACGGTCACGTGACAACCCACACAGAAGAAAGAAAACCAACAGTCGAAGAACTACTGGCCAAAGCCAAAAAGCCCTCACAACTAGCCCCACCACTCCACAGATTCTATGAAGGAAAAATGCAAGTCATGCCAAAATGCGCCATAACCAGCCCAAAAGACTTCGCAATATGGTACACGCCCGGCGTGGCCACCCCGTGTCGAGAAATCCACGCAGACACGGACAAATCATTCGAGCTCACAAACCGCTGGAACTACGTAGCCGTGGTCTCAGACGGCACACGCGTCTTGGGCTTAGGCGACATAGGTCCAGAAGCAGCTATGCCTGTGATGGAAGGAAAAGCCCTGCTGTTCAAATACCTAGGGGGCGTAGACGCCTTTCCAATCTGCCTAAGAACCAAGGACCCAGAAGAAATAATCAGAGCGTGCGAGCTCATTGAGCCTTCCTTCGGAGGCATAAACCTAGAAGACATAGAAAAACCAAAGTGCTTCCACGTTCTCGAAAAGACAAGAGAACGCCTACAGATCCCAGTTTGGCACGACGACCAGCAGGGAACAGCCACAGTCATCCTCGCAGGCTTGATAAACGCCTTCAAGATAGTGGGCAAAGACCCAAAAAATAGTCTGATAACGCTGGTGGGCGCCGGCTCAGCCAACATACGAACAGCCTACGTCCTCATAAGATGGGGAATAAAACCAGGCAACCTGATGCTAGTGGACACCAAGGGCGTTATCCATGCGGGCAGAGAAGACGTAACAAAAGACGAAGACCCGTGGAAATACGAGCTGGCACAGAAAACAAACGCAGAGGGCAGAAGAGGAGACATATCCGAAGCCTTCAAAGGCGCAGACGCAGTTGTAGCAGCATCCAAACCCGGACCAGACACGATAAAGAAGGAATGGATAGCCAAAATGGCTGACAACTCGATAATCTTCGCCTGCGCAAACCCTATACCAGAGATATGGCCTTGGGAAGCCAAAGAGGCAGGCGCCCGCATCGTAGCCACAGGCAGAAGCGACTTCCCGAATCAGGTGAACAACAGCCTAGGCTTTCCGGCAATCTTCCGTGGAGTCTTAGACGTGAAGGCAAAAACCGTGACAGACGACATGTGTATAGCGGCTGCCCAAGAACTAGCGAATTTCGCAGAGGAACGAGGAATGCTGGAGAACGACATCCTGCCAAGAATGGAGGAGTGGGAGGTTTTCCCGCGAGAAGCAGTGGCTTGTGCGTTGAAATCCATAGAGCAGGGTGTCGCGAGAATCAAACCGAGCAGACAGGAACTGTACGAAAGGGCTGTGGCGATAATCCAGAACGCCAGAGAATCTCTGAAACTGCTGATGAAGGAAGGCCTGATAAAGCAGCCCCCACCAGAGGAAGAGCTTCTAAAGTGAAATAGGGTTATCAGTAAACAGTGGAATGCGGGTCTCGTGCCGATTATTTATACTTCACTTTTTTAGTTTGGGTGCTCTCAATCGTATGTAAAAGATGTAAGCTACAATGACAGCAATCGCTAGAATTGGAACGACGAGCAGCCAGAACCCGATGGTTGACGTTATCGGCGGTGGAAAATCAGCAAGAGTTATGGCTACTGAGCCAGAGGACGTGACCGAAACAGACGACTCAGTTGCGTTTGTTGCTATGCTCGTGAGCCAATAAGTAGTGCTGTAATAAGCATCTATTCTGTAAGTTCCAACGGGCAGTTTGAAAACGGCTTCACCAGAAGCGTCGGTCATCTTGAAGTCGTAGACTATGCCAGCCTGCGTGGAAACAACCACGTAAACTCCCTGAACTGGAGCCCCGTTGTTGCCAGAGACCTCAGCCGTCAACTGATAAACCCTAGTCCTTATAGTGTAGGGTCCGTCTGAAATCACAGTCACTGTTTCCGTCAAAACGTTTACGCTCTTCCAAAACACGTTTACTGTGTAGTCTCCTGCTGGAGCCTGCGTCACATTCACAAATCCATTCGTGGACGTGTAAAACGGCAGAACATTGGTAGTTCCGTTTGGCCACCCGAAATACACTTGAGCTTCTGGAAGCGAAGCATTCACATCGTCTAGGAAGCGAAAGGCGGGATCGAACACTCTGCAGTTAAACACCACTGTGGTGTTTGTGTCTATGATTAGGTTGAGGGTTGAGTTTACCATGGTTCCTTGCCAAGTGACAGTGAAGTTGTAGATGCCCGACACTATCTGCTCGTCAATCCACCCAGAACCATTTGTATAGCCTGACAGAGCCGTGTAACCAGCCGCGTCGGCTGCTATGCAAGCGTTGATTAGCGGTCTCGATTTAGAATCCACTGCTTGAGCCTCTAGACGATAGGTCTGTCCCATCATAAAGAAGGTGATCCCGATGGCTGTGTTTCCAGTGTTGTCGACAACTGTGACTGTGACGTTGTGTCTTCCAGGAACAGCCAAAGAAAAGGTCCAGTTGTACTGCAAAACATTGGAAAAGCTCGAAAGCCCACCTTGAATCAGGGTCATGCGTTCATTATCAACCACATCAACTCCGGCTGGGTTGACCACCGTAACGCAAACGGCAGCGTACTTTGTGCCGACTTGTGAAGTGTTGAAATCATATCCTCCAAGCGGGTCTGTTACGTTTGCGTTGATTTGAACAAGATTTGTTGGCTCTATGGCTGCAAACACTGTTGTTGGATATCCTGTTGCGTTTGCGGTCCAAACCGTAGGAACTTCCACATGGTCATAACTATACAACGTAACATAACTTGGACAGATGCTGTGGTCGTAGTAAAAGAAGATTTTAGCCCCTGCGCCTTGAGGGTTCACTTCAATGTGAATGAGGATGGAACTCCCCTCGCTAAATGTGTGTGCTGGAAAGTTTAGGATAAGTGGATTGTTGCCCGCGACGCTGTTGACATCACGTGAATTGGCGGGAGCTGAACCAAAAGGAAGAGTTTGGCTCCCTGTAGATGGGGTGGAACCAACAAGTGTCTGACCGGTTGCAGTTACCTCATATATTATGGCGCTGAAGACGCCTCCTACAGTGGATCCACCGGTTCCATAACCGCACATCCACGGATGTAGCCATAGTGTTCCGTTAAGCCGCATGTTTGACGCTAAGTCTGGATGCACATAGAAGTCGAGATATAACCTTCCAGATTTATTTTCGTAGCCCTGAGGCTTTTCGCGCCATTTCTGCGTTGTGTTCAATGTCGCTGTTGTTTGGGTGAAGCCTCCAACACTTGGGTTGCTTGTGTCATTGTGGAAAAAAAAGTTGCCGGGTTTTAAGACTGTAGTTGGAGATGAGTTAGCGGTTGGAATCATTTGCGGCAAAAAGAAATAAGATATCATTGTCGAAAATGCGAGAATCCAAAGGAAAGTCAAGCAGTTCAACTGATGGTGTTTGCCAATCATGCCACTCTGCCTCGGAAACTTGTTCTCGATAATCTGAATTAAGCCTTGTTAATTTTGAATACAGATTGTCAATACTTTCTTGTAAACCTGTGGTCTTCTAAGAAGAGCGGATGCACAGGGGAGACATCAGACTTCTTAGCTTATAGTTTCTGAAGAGTCCCACAAGTATTGGAAGTAGTCTTTTGCGAACTTCACGAGCCCCAAATGATTCGACCATATGACGAGAGTGGGTTTCTCCTCGCCCAGAAAAAGAACCGCCTCCTTGCTGTCCACAATGACTCCGCCACCGAACAAGTGGTCTCTCATCCGTACTTCAGCAACACTCGCAATTTCCTTAAGGTTCCATTCGTTTGCCTCTTCAGCAACCATGAAAAGAATCTTTACTCCTCTTCCCTGCAAGCGCATCAGCATGGGTGCAAAGACGCCAGAAATCGTCTCAGCGAATGCTGGAGCAGCAACCATGAGTTCAGTCTTAGCCTTGTCCAGCATCTCCTCAAGCTTGGCTAGAATGTTGAACTCGCCGCGAAGAATCCATATGTCGGGTTTCTCTCGAATCTCCCTCTTCTCGTAGAAGGGCTGCAACTCGCCCAGAATCATTTTCTCCCAGGACTTTACCTTCTCTTCCGTCTGCAGTTTTATCGTTGACAAGGCTTCCGAGGGCGCTTTAGGATAGTGTCGTCCAGGTCTGCCGTGCTCTGTTTCTATCCAACCCTTCCTCTCCAAAGAACCCAAGGTCTCGTAGATTTTCGAGTAGGGAACATTAGAATGCTCGCTCACTTGGCTTGCGGTCAAAACAACCCTTTCCAGAAGCGCCAAGTAAGCCCTTGTCTCGTATTCGGTCAGCCCCAGCTCACGCAGAACCCTCTTAGCTTCCTCACTTATAGGCGTGTTCAACCCTTTTCACCTTAGGAAATGTTTGGAAACCTTCTTATAGAGAGAGTTCAACTCCTCTTAAAACAGTTTACAACCCACAGTGGTGTCAAATTGCAAGCACTCAAAGAACACGAAAAAACCCTTTCTCCTCACTTCATCAAGCAAACAAAAAGCCTCTGTCCCCAATGCCTCGAAAGGATAGACGCAACGCTTGAAGAGCGCGACGGAAAAGTCCTGATAATCAAGGATTGCCCCAGTCATGGGCGTTTTGAAGACGTTTACTGGTCAGACTGTGAGATGTTCAAGCGCTTCGAGAAATATGGAAAGGTTGGCAAGGGCGTACTGAACCCCAGAACCGAGACAGTTAAGGGTTGTCCATACGACTGCGGACTCTGCCCCAACCACAAGTCGCACACTGTTCTCGCCATAATAGACGTCACGAACGCCTGCAACCTCCAGTGCTCGATATGCTTCGCATATGCGGGTAAGATAGGCTACCTGTACCAGCCAGACTTACAAACAATCGAAGAAATGCTAGACGACCTCAGAAAGAATCTGCCAGTCCCGCCGCCAGCCATACAGTTCTCGGGCGGAGAGCCCACTGTTCGTCCAGACCTGCCAGACATCATTCGGATAGCCAAGAAAAAGGGCTTTAGGCACATAGAGGTCAACACCAACGGCGTGAGACTAGCCGACGAAAAAGACGGTGTAGACTATATCAGAGAGCTCAAAAACGCTGGCATGGGCACCTTCTACCTCTCCTTCGACGGCGTCACGCCAGAACCATACGTAGGAAGAGCCCCGAGTCATCTGGACCAACAAGGCAGGTTGGAGTATGCGAAGTGGCTCTTCGAAGTGAAACAGCGAGCCGTGGAAAATTGCCGCCAAGCCAACCAGAAAAGCGTAGTCTTGGTTCCAGTCATAGTCAAGGGAATGAACGACCACCAACTCGGCGACATAGTTCAATACGCCATCAAAAACATAGACGTGATTCGATGCGTGAACTTTCAGCCAGTCTCCTTTGCGGGACGAACCGAGGAGCGGGAGGTGAAGAGTGGTAGAATAACCATTCCTGAGGCTCTTCACAAGATTGAGGAGCAGACTCAGGGACTGGTGAAGGCTTCTGACTTCTATCCCATCCCGTGCACCTATCCCATATCGGACTTTCTCAACGCTTACAAGTCTAAAGCCCACGTGGAGTTCACTTGCCACCCGCATTGCGGAGCAGCCACCTACCTATACGCGCACGAGGGAGAAGTGGTTCCCATAACAAAACTCTGCAATGTAGACAGATTCTTCAGTGATCTGAATCGTGCAGCAGAAGACCTACGCAAGGGCAGGAGGTTGAAGGCGAGGGTGAGAGTGGGCGTTTCCGTGCTCCGCAACATCAAACCGAAAATATTGAGGCAAGTGGCGCCTGTAATTCTGACTGGAAGTTTTGAGTCGCTCAGACCCTTCCACTACAAGACGCTAATGATTGGTTTGATGCACTTCATGGACGCCTACAACTTCGACTTGGAAAGAGTGGAGAGATGCGTCATTAACTACGCGTTTCCAGGCGGCAGAATCGTGCCCTTCTGCACTATGAACACGCTCCATCGACAGACCTTGGAGAAAATGTATGCCGTGCCTCTTCCAAAACCACGAAGAAAGAGGGTGAAGATGGGCTCGGCTGGTTGAAGACTGAAAGAAAACCTATAAGAAGCCGTTTCCTCATCTGAACAGTCGGTGAAAACACATGGGCGGAAAGAAGAAGCTCACAATGAAGCAAATGGAGAGAATGCAGGAGAAGAAGGACGAAAAGAGGGAAAGAGAGAGAACTGGAGGAGGTTCAGAGAAGAAACCCGCCGGGATAGTTCCGCCCGACCCAAAGAGTGAAAGGGTCCTCGGGGAATTGAAGAAGATGCGTGCGCTTACGCCCTATGCGGTGGCTTCACGCTTTAATCTGCGCCTCAGTGTTGCCAAAGACTTGCTCGACGAGTTGGCGCAAAGGGGACTAATCGAGTACGTTTCTGGAAGCAAGAACATCAAAGTATACAGGCCAGTGGACTAGTCACTTTTTGGCTATTATTATCATTCGTATGCCTCGAGTGGTGTCTAATTCCTCCTTGTTGAAAGAGGCGTAGGCTTCAGTAACCTTCAAGCCCTCAGTCTCATACAGACTTTTTAACTCGTTGAAGCTGTAGAGCCTGTGGTCAAAGCTTATCTCGTTTATCTCCCCGCTCTCTTTGTTGATGCAAATCCAACGAGCCCTCATACGCTTGGTTTCCCAGTCCCAGTTGCGTTGCTCCAAACGGAAAAACCGCTCCTCTTCAGACCAATCTTTCTCCTGGTATTCCCTGATGAGTCCTTCTGGGTTTGCGATGTGCATCACCAATACTCCGCTTTTTCTTAAGACTCGGGCTATTTCGTCTAGAACCATCTTGTTCTCTTCCTCAGAGAAGTAGCCGAAGCTAGTCCAAAAGTTGATGACATTTTTGAAGATGTTAGATTGGAAGGGCAAGTGCCGCATGTCTGCACGAATCAGGTGTAGATTTTTGACAGCTGCATTTTTTGCCCGTTTTCTGGCTTCATCTAGGAGAAACCTACTCAGGTCGAAGCCGACGATGGGTTTGTCGCGTGACAGGGGTATGGAGAGTCTTCCGGGTCCGCAGCAGTGGTCGAGTGTGGGACCGTCTTTTAACGTATCTCTCAAAAACGCTACCTGTTGCTCTGTTTGTTCTTTTCTTAGGTCGGATATTTGGAGCCAGTATCGTGCTAGTTTGCCTTCGAACATGCGTTTGTACCATTTGTTCATCTGCGCGAACCAACAGTAATTAGCGCTGGGCTCTTGATATATAAGTGCGTGCACAGTTGGTTTATCATTGGTGGCTTCGGTTGAGGTTTCCAGAGAGAGTTTTCACGGAGGAAGAGGTGCGTAAGGCGAGGGAAATCATAGGGAGGGGTTACAGACACCGTTTGCGGGTGAAGGGAAGCCCAGAGTTCAAAAGGGATGTGGGAGGGGTTCTCAAGCTGATTAAGTCGGCGGGCTACTACGACTTCCTCCGAACCTACATTGGGCAGATAGTGGAGATTGAGGGTTTCAGTCAGCTTCGTGAGGCGGATTCTGCGATATGGGCTAACAAGCCGATGTTGGTTGACAAGGTGGACGCCGCTAGCTATGTGGTTCAGAAGGCGTATCAGATGAGGGACTACGTTGAGGGCAGGCTCTACTACGGGGCTGGGGAGGCAACCGCCATGGAGAAGCGCATTGAATTCCTCGAGGTGTTGATGAGGAAGAGTCGAAACCGAGACGTTAGGAATAGGTGCGGTGAGTTGTTGAGGAAGTGGTCGGAGAGCAAGTTTCAGTTTCCCTGACCTTAGTGTGAGGTTGTTTTGTGATGTCATTCGTTTGGGGTGTGGCTTTGAGCGCCCGCGCGTGAGTGACTACCTACCTAGAGAGAGGGGGGTATGTTTAGTAAAGATACGATTTGCTTATGTGTGCGCACGGGTGGTAGAGCCCCTCTATTAGGCGCCAAATAGGCTGCGGAAGGAGAGACAGAGAGACGGATAGAGAGAGGTCTAGAGGGGGTTGAAGGGCTGGTTGAAGGGAGTTTGTTTCTGGTTCTGTTGACAAAT
>Ga0315309_1000881_pt1 | contig 18263 bp, 14 predicted proteins | sample TDP4_MG_FD_203080 | JGI IMG/M metagenome (GOLD analysis project Ga0315309, IMG submission 203080) | Freshwater sediment microbial communities from Lake Towuti, South Sulawesi, Indonesia - TDP4 | ecosystem: Environmental > Aquatic > Freshwater > Lake > Sediment | place: Indonesia: South Sulawesi... | reverse complement strand
GCTGGCTGGGAGGCCTGGATTCGAACCAGGGTTCCATGCTCCAAAGGCATGTGTCCTACCACTGGACGACCTCCCAGCAACGGACCGGTAACAAGTGCTCAGTGACGAGTTCCAAGTGATGAGACAGTCTGTTCTCGTCACTCTTCACTTGTCACTCGTCACTGCTCCTGAACAGCCGACGCTGGTACTCGCGGCGCGGCAGCGTCCGCGTCTGGAACGTCTGCCAATCTCCCGGAACCAATCGCGCGGCGTGAACCAGTTTGGGGGCGGAGTCAAAAAGGGCAAAGACGGCTGACCCGCTGCCCGTCAGGCAGGCTGTTTCGGCTCCGGCCCGGATGAGCCGGCGTTTCAAACCTGCCAGCTCTGGCCACCTCGCGAAGACGACGTGCTCGAAGTCGTTTTCGGCCGGTCCCCAATTCTCCAGGGGAAGTGGTGGCCGCGCGCCCACAAATTCCATGCTAGGGCCACGGCGCAGTTTTGTCAACCGCAGACGCGCGAGCCGACCCGCTTCGTGGTAAGCCTCGGCTGTCGAAACGGTGAAGCCAGGAAACACGATCAAGCAGTGACGGCGCGGAAGATCGTGGAGGGGGAAAACCTCCTCCCCGCGCCCGATTCCCAAGGCCCGACCGCCGCAGAGGAAGAACGGGACGTCGGAACCAAGTTGGGCTGCCAGCCGGAGTTGCTCAACCGCGTCCATTTGGTTGCCCGTCAGCCGTTCGAGTCCGAGGAGAGTCGCTGCGGCATCGCTGCTGGCGCCCCCCAAACCCGAGCCCGCCGGGATGCGCTTGGCGACACAAATGCCGATCCTCCCCCCGAATTTCCGCGCCTGCTTCCACAGCGCGCACGCCCGATAGACGAGGTTGCCCCGTCCTGCCGGGATCGCGGGGTCATCGCATTCCACGAAGATCCTGTCGTGCCCTCGCGCCAGGGAGATTTCGAGCGAGTCGTGCAGCGCCACGGTCTGGAAGACCGTGCGGATTTCGTGGTAACCGTCGGGCCTTTTCCCGACAATCTTCAGGCCGAGATTGATTTTGGCAAAAGCGCGGAGTCGGATGGTCGGTTTCAAGGTCCGCCACCTGGCGGATGAAAGGAATCGAATCCCGGAAGGCTCAGCGCAGAAACCTGCCTCTGCGCCGGGCAGACTTTTCTCGACCTAGCCGGAGCTTGAGTTCGTCGAGCTGCCTTTGCAGCTTAGCGGCCTCCTCGGCGTCGAAATCACTGCCCACGGCGTTGGGCCACGCTTTCAGGGCGCGTTCCCACGCCTCTTGTGCCTGCTGGCGCTTGCCCATCTGCAAGTAGAGATGGCCCAGGTGCTCCTGGATGGTCGGATCGCTGGTGAGGAGGCGTGCCGCCCTCTCCAGCGGAGGCTCGGCCAGCTCCAGGCGGTTCATCTTGAAATACGCCCATCCCAGGCTGTCCAGGTAAGCGCCGTTGTTGGGCTCGAGCTCCAGCGCTTTCTGGATGTACTTCACGGATTCTTCCAAGCGCACGCCGCGGTCCGCCAGCATGTAGCCCAGGTAGTTACACGCGGGGGCATTCAGCGGATTGGCCGCCAGAACCTTCTTGAACTGCTCTTCCGCCAGGTCGTATTTCTTCTGTCGCTCGTAAATCGAGCCCAGCATGAAGTACGGATACTCCTGGTCGTCCGGTTTCACGCTCAGGGCCAACGCCTGGCGGGCGGCGGCCTCCGCCTCCGGGAAGCGTTTGGCCTGGGAATAGGCTTGCGCCAGAGCGAGATAGATCTCGCGGTCGGCGGGCGTCTTGTTGAGCATGGCCTGAAGCTGCTGGACAGCCTCCTCGAGGCGCCCGCGCTCACTCCAGAGCGACGCGCGGAGCATCCGCAGCGGCCGGTCCTCAGGAAACCTCTGCACCGCGGCGTCGGCTTCCTCCATAGCCTTCTGGGGCTGCCGGCTTAAGCGTAACGTTTCGACGATCAGTGCCGCGCTGTGCGGAGCCTGTTCCTTGCCCAGAGCTGCCATCTGCTTGAAGACCTCGATGGCTTGGTCAAATTTCTCTTGCGAACGATAGATCTGTCCCAGGCGCTCCAGAAAAACGGCACGATTACTGGCCTCGCTGGCCGGGTACTGCCCTTCCGGTCGCTCGGACTGTTTGAGCAATCCCTGGAGGATCTGGATAGCCTTCTCTTCGTTGCCCTGGAGATCCTCCAAGATAACCTGCTGGAAGGGAACCTCCAGGCTGTCGGGCATCAGGGTGCGGGCCCGCTCCAGTTCCTGGCGCGCCTGCTCGAACCGGCCTTCCTGCCGATCGAGTTGTCCCAGCCGCAGGTAGGTGGGGCCGTCCTCGGGGTCTGCCTTGAGGATTTTTTGCAGTTCCGCCCGGGCCCTGGCCAGCTTGCCGGCGCCCATCAAAGCCTCGGCGTAGGCGCGACGAAGCTCCTGGTTGCCCGAATCCTGGTCCAGAGCCTTCTCATAGATCGCCACGGCGCTGTCCAGATCCCGCGCCTGTAGGTAAGCGAATCCCAGCAAGGCCAAGAGCCCCGTATCCATCTCGGTCTGGGGGATCCTCTTGAGCAGCGCGATGGCCTGATCGTAGTCTCCGTGGTCCAGATAGAGCTGCGCGAGATTAGCCGCTCCAGTCCTCGAATTGGGGTCGGCATTTAAAACCTTCTTAAACGCCTCCTCCGCTTTCCCACTCTGGTTGTTTAACCGGTAGAGGCGCCCCAGAACCAGGTAATTATCCGTTTCGGAAGGCTCGAGGCGGCTCAGGGCCTCGAAGTGCTCAATGGCTTTGCGCAGACTCTCTTTCGCCACCTTGTCGGGCTGGGGGGCACCCAGGTTGCGCCAGTAAAGGTTGGCCAGCAGGCGGTGGGCATCGATTTGATCAGGATTGATCTTGAGGACAGCTTCAGCATCTCGGACCGCCTCAGCAATGCGTCCCATGCGCCAATAGAGCTCCGCCAACTCGACGCGCAGAAAAAGCGATTCCGGATCAGCCTCCATCGCTTTCTTGTACTCGGCAATAGCCCGCTCCACGAGCTCGCCACGATTGTTGATTCCCGCCAACTCCTTGTACCGGCGGGCCAGCATGTAGTGGTAGTAAGCCGCGGAGTGGTCCGGCACCGCTGCGGCACCCTGTGCACCCGACGCCGCGGAGCTGGGGCTCTGGGCGCCCCCTACGCCACTTGCCACAAACAAAAAAAGGCTGATTCCAGCCCCGATTTTCTTGGCCAGACTCTGCATCGTCCCTTTCTGCCCCGCTTAAATTCTTCAGCTGATTATGGCATGGGGGCAGGAACCTGTCAAAAGGCCGCTTCGCCTGTCTGTCCCGCGTTTTCGCGCCGGGCTTGCGGTCACGCGCACTTTACCGCCGCCTTACCCAAGAACTCCGCGCTGTCGCCCAGTTCTTCCTCTATGCGCAGCAATTGGTTGTATTTGGCGACGCGGTCTGTGCGGCTGGCAGAGCCGGTCTTGATTTGCCCCGTGCCCATGCCTACAGTGAAATCGGCGATAAAGGCATCTTCGGTTTCGCCCGAGCGGTGAGAGACGACCGCAGTGTAGCCGTGGCGGCGGGCCAGCTCGATGGCCGCGACGGTCTCGGTAACGGTGCCGATCTGGTTCAATTTGATGAGGATGGAGTTCGCGACGCCTTCTTCGATTCCCCGCTGCAGCCGTTCGGTACTGGTGACGAAGAGGTCGTCGCCGACCAACTGGATCTTGCTGCCCAGTTCCTTGGTGAGTAGTTGCCAGCCTTCCCAGTCGTCCTGCGCCAGACCGTCCTCAATCGAGATGATGGGATATTGGCGCACCCAGTCGGCGTAAAGCTTCACCATTTCCTCCGCCGACTTCTTCGATTTGTCGGACTTGAAGAAGACGTAATCCCCGTCCTGGCACATTTCGCTCGAAGCCGGGTCGAGTGTCAGACAGATGTCGTGCCCCGGCGAATAGCCGGCTTTCTCGATGGCTTCCAGGATCAGTTCCACGGCCTCGACGTTCGATTTCAGCGCCGGCGCGAAGCCGCCCTCGTCGCCCACGGAAGTGTTGTAGCCGTTGTCCTTCAGGACCTTCTTCAGCGTGTGGAAGGTTTCCACGCCCATGCGCAAGGCCTGCGAAAAGCTCTCCGCGCCCACCGGCATGATCATGAATTCCTGGAAGTCCACGGTGTTGTCGGCGTGGACGCCGCCGTTCAGGATGTTCATCATGGGCACAGGCAGCCGGCGCGCCGCGAGGCCGCCGAGATAGCGGTAGAGGGGGAAGCGCGCGGAGCGTGCCGCGGCGCGGCACACGGCCATCGAGACCGCAAGAGTAGCGTTGGCCCCCAGGTTGCCCTTGTTAGGCGTGCCATCCAGCTCGATCAGGCGAGTGTCAATCTGCGACTGCTCGCTCGCCTCACGCCCGCCCAGTTCCCGGGCAATGACCGTATTAATATTCTCAACGGCCTGCAAAACGCCCCTGCCCAGGTAGCGCCGCTTGTCGCCGTCGCGCAACTCGAGCGCTTCGTGCTCGCCCGTCGAGGCCCCGGAGGGCACCGCCGCGCGTCCGAAGGCGCCGTCGCGCAAGTGCACGTCTGCTTCCACCGTGGGATTGCCCCGCGAATCCAGAACCTCACGTCCTACAATCAGATCAATTTCAGCCATAAGAACGACTCCCCAATGAGATTTGGAAGGCACAGATTCTATCATACTGGTTCGGCTCTGCTGGCGGAGGAAGCGCTACCCAGCGCTCGCGCCCTGGATGCTTCCACCGTTGCATTCCGCAGGTGGGAGAGGATAATTGGGTCATCCCTCAGTGATCGGCCGGACGACGGATTGCTGGCGGCTGCTCACGAGCAGCTCTATCAGGAGGTCGAGATGAGGAAGATCGGAAAAGTCATTCTGTGGCTGATCGCCATATTCCTGGTGATCGAAGTACTGGGCATCACGGTGACTTACTTCTCGCGCCGCATCGGGCCCAATACAGTGCTGACCGTGCGGCTGGAGGGCAGTATCGAGGAGCAGCCCCCGCAGGACGTGCTCACCGAGGCCCTGTTCGGCCCGCAAACGACCGTCACCAACATTGTCGAGGCCTTGGACCGCGCCGGAAGTGACCCGCGCATCACGGGAATCGAGGTGCGCGTGAGCGAGTCCACGATGAGCATGGGCAAGATCCAGGAGATTCATCAGAAGATTCGCGAGTTCAACCGCAAGGGGAAATTCAGCGTGGCTTACCTGGAATTTGCCACCAACCGTTCCTACTATCTCGCCTCGGCCTGCCAGACGGTGGTGCTGTTGCCCACCTCCCTGTTTCACGTCCGCGGGCTGATGACCTCCACCACCTTCCTCCGCGGCACGCTCGACAAGCTCGGCATCTACCCGGACCTCTACCACATTGGTGATTACAAGAACGCCATGAACGTGTTCACGGAGAAGAAATACACTCCTGCCCACCGCGAGGCCGATCAGGCCTTGCTGGAGGATCTCTACCGGCAGTTCCTGCGCGGCATAGCGGAGGGGCGGGGAATGAAGCTGGAGGAAGTGGAGAAGGCCGTCGCCAACGGTCCATATACGGCCGAGGAGGCGCTGGCCGCGCGGCTCGTGGATCGGGTGGCCTACGCGGATGAAGTCCGCGCCCTGGTGAACCGGAAGAACCGGGGAAGCGAAAACCGTCTGGGTCTGGGCGAGTATCTGCGGCGGACAGAGCACACGCGGGGATCCAAGCTGGCCATCATTTACGCCACAGGGACGATTCTCCCCGGCCGCAGCGGCGACAGCCCGTTCGGAGGCGCCGTGATGGGCTCGGAAACCATCGCCGAACAGTTCCGTCGCGTCCGTGACGACGCCTCGGTGAAGGCCGCCATCCTGCGCGTGGATTCCCCGGGCGGCGTGGCCTTCTCCTCCGAAGTCATTCGCCGCGAACTGCTGCTGACCAAGCAGAAGAAGCCGGTGGTGGTTTCTATGTCGGACGTCGCTGCCTCCGGTGGTTACTTGATTGCCATGTCCGCGAATCGGATCGTCGCCGAACCCGGCACCATCACCGGGTCCATCGGTGTCGTCGGCGGGAAATACAACGTCCTGGGACTTTACCAGAAGCTGGGACTTTCCAAGGACTACATCACCACCACCGAGAACTCGACCATCGACTATCCCTTTCAGAATTTCACCCCGTCGCAGCGCGAATCGATCCTGAAATACATGCGGGACATTTACCGCAGCTTCATCCAAGGGGTCGCCGAAGGCCGTCACATGAAGGTGGAGGCTGTGGACAAGATCGGTCAGGGGCGGGTCTGGTCCGGCGAGCGTGCCCGCCAGCTTGGGCTGGTGGACGAACTGGGCGGCCTGGACGCTGCCGTCACGGCAGCGAAGGCACTCGCCCGGATCCCCGCGAGCACGCCGGTGAGCTTCGTGTACCTGCCGCCGCCTAAGACACTGGTGGAGAAGATCCGCGATCTGGCCGGCGGAGCCACGCTCCAGGCGCGGAGCCTGACGCTCCGCCAGTGGCTGGAAGGCGTTGAAGCCCTGGCCCGCACCCCGGCCTGGACACTCCTGCCCGCCGTGCCGGAAGTGGACTAGGGGTCAGGGATCAGGGACTAGGGGTCAGGGATCAGGAACTAGGGACCAGGGAACGACGAACCAAGGCGCTGGCCCATCGACAGACCCGCTGGGCTCCAGCGCAGCGACACGCCTAGAGATCATGAAAGACTACAAAGAGCTCGCCGTGTGGCAGAAGGCTGTCAGCCTGGCGATTGCCACATACAAAGCAACTTCTGGTTTTCCCGACGAAGAGAAGTTCGGATTGACTGCCCAGACGAGGAGAGCGGTTACGTCCGTCCCTGCCAATATCGCCGAAGGGTGGGGCAGGGGCACCACCAAGGAGTATATCCAGTTTCTCCTGGTCGCGCGTGGCTCTCTCATGGAGCTGGAAACCCACGCGATTATTGCTCGTCAGCTCCACTATTTGAGCGAAGAGCAATTCAGAGATCTTCAGACGCAGGGGCAAGAGGTCGGCAGAATGCTCAACGGCCTCGTACAGTCTCTCAGATCGACCCGTCTGCCCCCTTCCTAGTCCCTGGTCCCCAGTCCCTAGTCCCTGTCCTTATTCCGGTTCCTCAAACATGCGCTGTTCGGGGATGACCACCACGATGCCGGTGTCGGTGACGTGGTATTTCTTCCGGTCCTCTTCCAGGTTGAACCCGATCTCCGTGCCTTCCGGGATTGGGATGTGGCGGTCGATGATGGCACGCCGGATGCGGGAGTAGCGGCCGATATCAACGTGGGAAAAGAGGATGGAGCTTTCGACTTCCGTGTAGCTGTTGATGCGTACGTCGGGGGAGAGGATGGAATTCGTGACGCGGCCGCCCGAAACAATCGAGCCCATGGAGACAATGGAATCCACGGCGATGCCCATGCGCCGCCCCTCCTGGGCGAAGACGAACTTGGCGGGCGGATACTGCCGCTGATAGGTGCGGATGGGCCAGTGACGGTCGTAGAGGTTGAAGATGGGCGAAACTGCCACCAGGTCCATATTGGCTTCGTAATAGGCCTCGATGGTTCCGATGTCGCGCCAGTACTGGGCGTCCTTCAGGTTTTCGTCCACAAAGTTGAAGGCGAAGATGCGGTGCTTGTCGATGAGCTTGGGAACCACGTCCCGGCCGAAATCGTGGCTGGAACTCGGGTCTTCCGCGTCGGCCATCAGGGCCTGAATCAGCAGATCGCGGTTGAAGCAGTAAATCCCCATCGAAATGTAACACTTGTTGGGATTTCTTGGGGAGGGTTTGGGGTCCGCCGGCTTCTCCTGCCAGCCGACAATGCGGCTCTCCGCATCCAGTTCAACCACGCCAAAGCGCGTGGCTTCCGAACGGTCAAACTCGATAGCGCCGATGGTGACGTCCGCCCCGGCGTCCACGTGCTGCTTGAGCATCAGCCGATAGTCCATCTTGTACACGTGGTCGCCGGAAAGAATGAGGACGTACTTGCAGGCCTCGCTGCCCACGGAATACAGGTTCTGGAAAATGGCGTCTGCCGTGCCCTTGTACCATTCTTCTCCCACGCGCTTCATGGGCGGCAGGACGTTGATGAACTCCCCTAACTCGCTGGAAAGGATGGTCCAGCCTTCCCGGATGTGTCGGTTAAGGGAAAGGGCTTTGTACTGCGTCGCGACGAAGATGCGGCGCAGGTCAGAATTGATGCAGTTCGAGAGTGTGAGGTCAATGATACGGTAGATGCCACCGAAGGGCACGGCAGGCTTGGCGCGGTCGCGGGTGAGTGGCATCAGACGTTCGCCCGCGCCGCCCGCCAGCAGGCAAACCAGCGTGTCGCGAACCTCGGGATGAAGCATCATGGGTCACCGGTGCCCGCCGCCAGCAGGCGTACTACACCTCACATTCACCCCTGCCCGCTGCGGCAGTCTGGCCGCCGCAACCCACATTATAACAGAGCTACAGGAGGTGAGCGACACCCTGCGCAAGCGAGTGCGGGAGCCTATATCTGCCAGCATAGGGCCAGCCGGCAGTGACCTTTCCCCGTCGTCTGACTAGGTCCGGTACGAGGCGTTGATGGTGATGTAGTCGTGGGTCAAATCGCAGGTCCAGAAGCGCGTGGAGGCTTTGCCCTCATGGAGGTCCAGGCGAATCGTCAATTCCTTTTGGTCGAGTTCGCGCTTGGCCGCAGCCTCGTCGAAGCCCACGTCGAGGCTCCCTCGGCAAAGAACAAAATCGTTAACGCGGATGTCCACCTTGGAGGGATCGAAGGTTGCGCCGGAATTTCCCGCGGCGCAAATGATGCGGCCCCAGTTCGGGTCGCTGCCGGCGATGGCGGTTTTCACGAGCGGTGAATTGGCGATGGTGCGCGCCATGCGCTCCGCATCAGTCCGGGTCCGGGCGCCATGGACCTCAATGGTGACCAGCTTTTTCGCGCCCTCGCCGTCTTTCGCAATCATGCGCGCCAGGGTCTGACACAACTCGGTGAGCCCGGCGAGGAACAGGCCACCGGTCCTGGTGCCGCACCGCACCCGAAGTCCTGAAAGCCCGCTGGCTAGGGCCAGCACCGTGTCGTTCGTTGATGTATCACCGTCCACACTGATGCGGTGGAACGAACTCTCGACCGCCGCGCGCAGCATCTTCTTCAAATCCCTCGCTCCGACGCCGGCATCGGTGGTGACGAAGGCGAGCATAGTGGCCAGGCGCGGGTGGATCATGCCGGCGCCCTTGGCGATTCCCGCCAGATGCACGGGCTGGCCGCCGATTGTCGTCCGCAGAACGCAGGATTTAGGAAACGTGTCGGTGGTCATGATGGCGCGCGTAACCGCCGCGGCATTCTCGATGGAGAGGGTCTCCTTGAGCACCGGAAGCTGACTCAAGATAAGGTCGAGCTTCAGCGGGACACCGATGACGCCGGTCGAAGCCACTAGAACCTGGTTGGGAGATACTCGGAGTAGCTTCGCGGCGGCGCGTGCGGCGGCCCGTGCGGCTTCCAGTCCCGCCCGGCCCGTGCAGGCGTTGGCGTTGCCAGCGTTGATGACCACAGCACGGCAGCGCCCGCGGCTCGCTTTCAGATTCCGACGGCAGAGAACCACAGGCGCCGCCGCTACCCGGTTCGTTGTAAACATCCCGGCGGCCGTGGTCTCCCGCGAGTCGGAGAAAACCAGCGCCAAGTCGAGCCCGGCCCCGGCTTTCCTGAGGCCCGCGGCGACGGTGGAGGCGCGAAAGCCGCGTGGGCTCGCGAGGCTGCCGTCAATGGCCCCCCAGTTGGACATTGGTCGGACCACAAGACTTCGTCGCCCGTGTCGAGACGCCCCGCGGGGGCGCCTGAAGAAATAAGACATCCTCCAGGATTTCTCAGCGGGGCGCGCCCTGCTGAGAATGCGCCGCGGATCAGTGGCGGAAGTGCCGAACCCCGGTGAAGAGCATGGCCAGCCCCAGTCGGTTCGCTGCGGCGGTCACCTCGGCATCCCGTACCGAGCCGCCTGGCTGCACGATGGCGGTCGCGCCGGCCTTGGCGGCCTCTTCCACGCCATCGGGGAAGGGAAAGAAGGCGTCCGAAGCTACCACCGTTCCTGCGAGCGAATGCTTCGGTTCGCGCGCCTTAGTGGCAGCCAGCTTCACGGAATCCACGCGGCTCATCTGCCCCGCGCCCACACCCACCACTACGCCGTCACGGGCGTAAACGATGGCGTTCGATTTGACGTGCTTCACCACGCGCCAAGCGAAGGCGAGCGCCCGCTTCTCGACCTCCGTGGGCTGCCGCTCGGTCACGCACTTCCATTCCTCGGGATTGGCCCCGAGCGTGTCCGGAGTCTGCACCAGCAGCCCGCCTCCCAGGCTCTTCAACTGCAGCCCGTACTCATCGCCGGCGGTAGCGGACATATCCATCAGGCGCAGGTTCTTCCTAGAGACCAACCGTTCCAGTGCGGCGGGCTCATAGGCTGGCGCCACGATGGCCTCGACAAAGAGCTTCGCCACCGCCTCTGCTGTCGCCGCGTCTACCGGGCGGTTGAAGGCGATCACCGAACCGTACGCCGAGACCGGATCAACATTGAGCGCCCGCTGATAGCTTTCGGCGAGCGTGGACCCGCTGGCGATGCCGCAAGGGTTGGTGTGCTTGATGATGGCTGTGGTGGGCTCTTCGAACTCCTGCACCAAACGCCACCCAGCCTCCAAATCCACCAAGTTGTTAAAGGAAAGTTCCTTGCCTTGGAGTTGCTTGGCGGCGGCCAGTCCACGTCCTCCGGCGGCGGGATCCAGGTAGAGCGCGGCCCCTTGGTGTGGATTCTCGCCGTAGCGCAGATCCATGGTCTTGCGGAAATTCATGTGCAAGTTCTCCGGCAGGGCACCGTCCGCCCACTTCTGGAGCGTGGTGGAAATCGCCCCGTCGTACGCGGCGGTAGTCGCGAAAGCCTTGCGCGCCAAGCGCGCGCGGGTCTCGCGGGAAACGCAGCCGTTGTTCTTCTGGATCTCGTCGAGCACGGCAGGATAGTCAGCCGTATCCACGACCACGGTGACATCCGCAGAATTCTTGGCGGCCGAACGAATCATCGAGGGCCCGCCGATATCGATGTTCTCGATGAGCTCCTCGAATTGGACGCCCGGCTTCGCCGCCGTCTTTTCGAACGGGTAAAGGTTCACGGCGACGAGGTCGATCAACTCGATGCCGTGCTCCTGAACCTGCTTCTGGTGTTCGGGGTTCGAGCGAATGGCCAGCAGGCCGCCGTGGACTTTCGGGTGTAGCGTTTTGACGCGCCCGTCGAGCATTTCCGGAAAGCCCGTTAAGTCCGAAACGTCCCGCACCTTCAAGCCCTTCTCGCGGAGTAACTTCGCGGTGCCGCCGGTGGAGAGGATTTCGACTCCCAGGGCCGCCAGCCCCGCGGCGAACTCGACAACCCCGGCCTTGTCACTAACGCTAATCAGCGCTCGAGTGATCTTCCGCATGAGTGCTCCTTCCGAGACATGTCAAGCATTTCGAACCCGATCACGCCACCAAGTCGCAAGGGAACCTGGGCAGCTCCTGCCGACCATCTTCACCCGCCGACGGCCCGGAACACGGCATTGTAGTTGTTTAGGGGAGAAAGGGGAAGTCTCAGGGTGGCGGACCTTCTACTCCGCTTTCACCGCCTTGAACTTCACTCGCCCATCTTCCACACTGACGGAGAATTGCACCTTCTCGCAGCCCAGAGACTCCTTCAATTGGCGGGTTTTCTCGCCAACAAATTTGCTGAACTGGAGGGGATCGATGTTATCGATGCGTTCTCCCACCTGTCGTTTGGCTTCGATCATCGCCTTGAGTAGCTCAGCAACCTTCTCTTTTTCCTTTTCCGGGTTCGAGCAGACAACACGGAAGACACCGTCCGGCGCCTTCTCCTCCGCAAGCCGTGGTGGCGCCGCATAGCGTCCCCGACCCTCTTCCTTCTCCTTCAGCCTTCTCCGCCAGAGGTCGTTGTAGACGGCATACTTCTGCATGAGCTGGTTGAACTTGAAGCGCTGGCCGAAGTTTAAGCGCGCCGTGTTGCCGCTGAACTTCTTGATGGTTGACTCGACGCGGAAAACTGTATCGTGTGGGAGGCGTGGCTGGCCGCCGCTGAAATAGGTCTCGTACTCAATTTTGAGTCGGCGGATATTGTCCTCGAGTTTGGCCAGTTCTTCCTCGACGGTCACAGCGCGCCCTCACAAGTCGGTGGGAACAGCAGAATTATACCCCGGCGCAAGCGCGCAGAGTCAACGGGAAAGTTGACGCTCTCCTGCTTCTATGCTGAAATGAAGCGGCGATTGTTGCCCCCTCTTCGTTCCCGGTGGCTGTGTTCTTCCGGGTGGCAGCGAAGGTTGGCGATGAGTTTTCCGGAATCCAGTTCCGAGCACACGGATGCTTCTCTACTGCGGCAGATTCCCGCGGTCGACGAGCTGCTGGGCCGGGCGACGTTGCGCGCGCTCGCCGAGCAGGTCGGCCGCCGCCTCCTCGTGGACGCCACGCGCCGGGTGCTGCAAAGCCTGCGCGGCAGGATCGCCAGCGGCCAACTGTCGCGCGTCTCGCTCGAGATGCTGGAACAGGAAATCGTCGCCGCCACCCAGGCCACGGTCGCGCTGTCGCTCCGGCCGGTTATCAATGCCTCCGGCGTCATTCTGCATACCAACCTGGGACGTGCCCCGCTGGCGCGCCAAGCCGTCGAGCACCTGGCGGAAACCGCCGCGCAGTATTCAAACCTGGAATACGACTTGGAGCGGGGAGAGCGGGGAAAGCGCGACACGCACACCGACTGCCTGTTCGCCCAGTTGCTGGGCGCCGAGCGGACACTCGTGGTCAACAACAACGCTGCTGCCGTCTTCTTGGCACTGAACACCTTGGCCGAGGGCGGGGAAGTGATTGTCTCCCGCGGCGAACTCATTGAGATCGGAGACTCGTTTCGCATACCTGACATCTGCGCCAAGAGCGGCGCCGTGCTGCGCGAGGTAGGGACCACCAACCGCACGTGTCTGGCTGACTACGCAGCGGCCGTCAACGAACGCACGCGAGTGGTAATGCGCGTCCATCCGAGCAATTTCCGCATTGTGGGCTTCACCGAGCGCCCGCCGCTCGCGGAGCTCGTGGAGCTGGCTCGGAAACACAAGCTGCCGTTGGTGGAAGACCTGGGCAGCGGTTGCCTGGTGGATTTCACCCCTCTCGGCATCCGCGGCGAACCACCGGCGGGCGCAAGCGTGAAGGCGGGAGTGGACGTGATTACTTTCAGCGGCGACAAGCTGCTGGGGGGCCCGCAGGCGGGCATCCTGACGGGGAAACGCGCGCCGCTCGAGAAGATACGGCAGAATCCCTTGTTTCGTGTCCTGCGGGTTGATAAGCTCACCATTGCGGCACTGGAGGCCACACTGGCCGCATATCTGCGCGGTGACTTGCAGGCCATCCCGGCCTTGCGCCTGATGCATATCACGCGGGAAGAAATTGCTGCGCGGGCGACGCGTTTGGCAGAACGGATCTCCGCCCAGCCGGGATTCAGGGTCCAGCTGGAGGACGGGGAATCGGTTATCGGTGGCGGCTCGACCCCCGGACAGTCCCTTCCCACCAAGCTTGTGGCAGTGGCACATGCGCGCGACAGTGCAGAAGAGTTGGGCGCGCGCCTACGGCGAAATTCACCCCCTATCATCGCGCGCATCGAGCACGACCGACTGCTGCTCGACCTGCACACGGTGTTTGAGGAGCAGGACGAGGAAATAGCCCGCGCCTTCGAGCGGCTGGCTACGAATTCTGAGCGATGAATGCTGAATTCTGAATTTCCGGATGGGGAGCGTGGTGAGTGGTGCATACAGCGTGCCTTTCGCAACGCATGCACCGAAGCGCACAAATGGCAAAGGACGGTCTGCGTGGCGGGCCTCAACTTCGCTGCCGTTTAGCCTGTTGTTGACCGTTCGTCATTCATGATTCATCATTCATAATTCCGATGAAAGCCCTCTATTTCGACGGACAACTCGCACTGCGGGAGGTGGAAAAGCCCCGCCCGGGGCTCGGAGAGGCTCTGATCCAGGTGACGCTCGCGGGCATCTGCGGCACCGACCTCGAAATCCTCAAGGGCTACTCGGGCTTCCGCGGAATTCTTGGCCACGAGTTTGTGGGCCACGTAGTGGAATGCGCGGAGAAAAAATGGCTGGGCAAGCGGGTTGTCGGCGAGATCAACATCTCCTGTGGCGAGTGCGATTTATGCCTGTGGGGGCTCGGGCGGCACTGCTCCCGCCGGACGGTCCTGGGAATCGCGAACCGGGATGGGGCATTTGCCGAGTTTTTGGCTCTGCCGGTTGTGAATCTCCACGAAGTGCCGAAGTCGATCCCCGATGAGGCTGCGGTGTTCGTCGAGCCACTGGCTGCGGCGGGGGAAATCCTGGAGCAGATGACCGTCCTCCCCGCCACGCAGGTGGCCGTTCTGGGTGATGGCCGGCTGGGATTGCTGGTGGCTCAGGTGTTGCACCAAGCCAAAGCCAACGTGACGGTGATCGGAAAGCACGCCTGGAAGCTGGACTTGGCCCGCTCGTGGGGTATCAAGGGCACGACTGCCGACGACGGCGAACTCCGGAACCGCAGTTTCGCCGTAGTCGTCGAGGCCACCGGTTCACCCTCCGGTCTCGGCGACGCTTTGCGCCTGGTGGCGCCGCGGGGCACAGTAGTGATGAAATCCACCTTTCAGGAGAAGGCGCAGTTCGACACCTCCAAGCTGGTAGTGGATGAGATCACTCTGCTCGGATCGCGGTGCGGAACCTTTGGGCGCGCTCTCAACCTGCTGGCTCGTGGGCAGGTCAAAGTGCAACCCATGATTTCCCGGACCTTTCCCCTTGAGGCCGGCGAGGAAGCCTTCGCTTTTGTGAAAGAATCCTCTTGCCTGAAGGTCGTGTTGGCTCCCTTCAGCCCGCGGAGGGGCAGCCACTAGTCTTCAGGCCGGCATCAGGAGGAGCGACGGGCAAACATCGTCGTAGCAAACAACTGGTGTGGAGACCATGCCCTTAAGACACCTTGGAGTGACCAAAGTGCTGCATCGGGTGGGCATCTTCGTGGCCCTGGCGGTCATCGTTGGACTGCTCGGCGTCGGCGTGGCGGAGGCGAAAAAGAAAAAGGTGAAGCCGGCACCTCCTGCCGACCTCCCCGGCCACGTGAGCTATCTGGCGTGGCAGCTCCGCGGCGTTCATATTGACGAGTCGGGGCCCATCACCGACCAGCTTCAGAAATTGGTGATTGACCACATGCAGGAATGGCTGGCGAACCGTGCGGCCACCGCCGTGGAGACCCGGCGCGAGCTGGAAGCTGTCTTCTTCAAGCTCCGCTATCCCACTTACGGCCAGCCGGCCTGCTTCGCCGCGCCCTGGAAGGGCGGGACGCTGATTGCCGCAGGTTACACGCTGGGCTGGACGAACTACAACCGCGTGAACGTTGTGGCGTTGTTCGAGCACCGCGAGGGCAAAACACGCTTGGCGACCCTCAGCCGCTTCGTCCCCTTCACCGACCTGCATTACGAGATCCTGCCGCCACGCGGGTCGGACGATTTCTGGTTCTTCGCCTACGGCACGCGGCCCGGCAAGAGCCAGCCCCGGCTGACGGCTATTCTCTATGCCTTCGATGGTGAGACGCTAAAGGCGTTGTGGGAAATCCACGATGTGTTTGACGGCAAGATGGACGTGGGCCCGGAGAAAGTGACCGTCCGTTATCTGAAGGAAGATGAGTACATCCGGGAGACCTTGCACGGGCGCAAGCCCCCGCGCCACGAGGCCATCTACAAGATTACACCGCAGGGCCTGGAAATCGAGAGCGACCGGGAGATTCCGTTCTGAGAACAGTTGAAAGTCGTAAGTTCAAAGTTGACAGACAACAGTTGACAGTTTCCGCGTGCAACTTGCTTTTCACTGGTGACTGTCGGTTGCGAACCGTTGACTTCCTGCCGCTAGCTTGCGCGCTCCAGGTAGGTCCCTTCGGCGGTATCGACACGGATGGTCTCGCCTTCATTGATGAAGGGCGGGACCTGGACCACCAGCCCCGTTTCCAGTTTGGCGGGTTTGCCGACATTCGTGGCTGAGCCGCCTTTAATACCCGGCTCGGTCCGCACGACTTTCAGGTCTACCGTGGTCGGCAGCTCGATGTCCACGGGCCGTCCCTCGTAATACTCCACCTTGATCATAACGTCGGGTACCAAGTACGCGGCCCGGTCGCCAATCACGTCCTTGGGCAGGTGAATCTGCTCGTAATTCGACGTATTCATGAAGTGGTAGGAGTCGCCGTCGGAATAGAGATACTGCATCTCGACCTCGTCGAGGATGGCCCGCTCCACGGTGTCCTCGGAGCGGAACCGATGGTCAATCAGCGCCCCGGTGCGCAGGTTGCGCATGCGGGCTTGCACAAAAGCCCGCAGGTTACCCGGCGTGCGGTGCTCGGCCTTGTGAATGGAATAGAGTTCGTTGTTGTGCTTGATGACCATGCCAGGTCGGAGATCGTTAGCGTTCATTGCAGTTCCTTCTGCGATTTGGCTGTGGGGCCTCGAAGCAGGGAGGTGATTCCCGGAGTCCAGTCCAGCACAAGCCCAACATTTAATTTTACTGTCCCGAGCGCTCCCCGTCAACGCCCGCGGACGCTCTCCCGCCCTAGCGACTGGCCTGCGGCGCTGGCCTGCCTCGCCTGCCCGTACTGTGCGCCTCCTCCGCATTGACCGTTTGCGGGAGGGTTGCTAAGATGCCGAATCTGACCTCAATTGGGGGGCGAGGACTGTGGCTCACATTAGCCGCCAGGAACTGAAACGCGACGAACTCAAGACCACCGTTGAGGAATTCGAAGAGTTCGTAAAGAGGCGCGCCAAAGATATCGCTACCGTGGCGGGCATCGTGATCGTGGTGGCAGGTTTGGCGGGCGGGTTGAAGGTTTACCAGGAACGCCAAGAAGCCGACGCAAACGAGCGGCTGGGCGTAGCGCTCAGGACGTTCCGTGCTTATGTGGGAGCCGCGGTGCCCGGCGGCTTAATGCCCGGCATGCAGACGTTTCCCACGGCCCGCGACAAGTACAAGAAGGCACTCGAGCAATTTCAGGAAATCGTGCAGAAGCACTCCAGATATCCGCGCCCCAAGGCCGTAGCCATTGCCCGTTACCATATCGGTCTATGCCAAGCGCTGCTGGGAGATCACGCGGCGGCTACCAAGACCTTAGAGGAGGCCGCCCGCGACTCCGACCGCAACCTCGCGGCCTTGGCCCAGTTCGCTCTGGCGGGTGAGCTGGTGAAGGTCGGAAAGATTGAGGACGCCGCGAAGCTTTACCAGGAACTCGCCAGCCGTCCCACCTCGGCGGTGCCGGAAGCCACGGCCCGGCTGGCGCTTGCGGACGCTTACCGTGCTACCCAACCCGCGAAGGCCCGGCAAATCTACACGGAGATGGAGAAGAAGTTTGGCTCCGACCTCACCCTGGCACAAGTCCTGAAGGAGCAGATGGCGAGCCTCCCGAAGTAGATGCGGGCACAGAAGGTCATAGGGCTGCGGGGTCGGCTGCGGGGCGACTCCAGACGCGGCAACGAAGCTTCGGCCCCCTCAGCCGGGTGGCGGCTGCGGCTCGTGAGCAGATTGAAAAAGGGCTTCCAGTTCCTGTCCCTCCCAGGAGTCCGGGGGGGCGTTTTCTCATGACACAAGTTGAGCGTGAGACGCTCGAACCCGATGTCTTAATCGTCGGCGGCGGGCCTGCGGGACTCAGTTGCGCGCTGCGGCTGGCTCAGCTTTTCCGAACCCACAATTGCACGGCGCAGGAAGGCCGGCCCTCCAACCGAGTTCTCAAGGCCGAGAACATATTCCTGCTCGAAAAAGCGAGCGAAATTGGCGGCCATTGCGTTTCGGGGGCCGTGCTGGATCCTCGGGCGCTGGGCGAATTGCTGCCCGACTTCCCAGCGCAGGCAGCGCCGCTGGAAGTCCCGGTGACGCGAGATGCGGTCTACTATTTCACGCGCCACGGACAATGGAAGCTGCCCGTGAATCCTCCCTTCCTCCGAAACCACGGGCACTACATCGTCTCACTGAACAAGCTGACGAAATGGATGGGCGGGCTCGCGGAGCAGGCCGGGATCAGCCTCTTCCCGGGATTTGCGGGAGTGGAGGTGCTTTACGACGGCAACCGCGTCGCCGGCGTGCGCACCGACGACAAGGGCATCGATCGCCAGGGGAATCGCAAGCCTAACTTCCAGCCCGGTTACGAACTCCGCGCAAAAGTTACCGTCTTCGCCGAAGGCGCTCGTGGCTCGCTAGCCAAGCAGCTAGTCGAGCGGCCCGACCTCGGCCGCGACTGCAATCCGCAGGTCTATGCCCTGGGCGTGAAGGAGCTGTGGGACGTTCCGGCGGGTCGC
>Ga0315309_1000880_pt1 | contig 18264 bp, 18 predicted proteins | sample TDP4_MG_FD_203080 | JGI IMG/M metagenome (GOLD analysis project Ga0315309, IMG submission 203080) | Freshwater sediment microbial communities from Lake Towuti, South Sulawesi, Indonesia - TDP4 | ecosystem: Environmental > Aquatic > Freshwater > Lake > Sediment | place: Indonesia: South Sulawesi... | reverse complement strand
GACGAGAATTCCAAGAAAGAATTGATGAACCGGCGTGACAATTGGCTACTGAAATGGTTGAAGGAGATGAGCGGCAAGTAGCTGCAAGGTGCTGAAGAGAATGGAGAAACTAATAATCACCGCAGCTTTGACAGGGGGCGTGACTCTTCCTGCACAGACACCCTACCTGCCGATAACACCTGAGCAGATAGCCGAGGACGCGTACAAGTCTCGTGAGGAAGGCGCGGCCATCGTGCACATCCACGCCCGAGACCCCAAAACCGGCAAGCCCACGGGGAACCCGGATATCTTCAGAGAGATACTCACCCGCGTGAAGAAGAGATGCGACGCGGTCATATGCGTGACCACAGGTGGCGCCCTTGGCATGTCGAGGGAGGATCGCGTTAGGGCTGTGCCTACTTTCAGGCCGGAGCTGTCGAGCCTTAACATGGGATCGATGAACTTCAGCATCCACCCTGTGGTGCGCAAGATCAGAGAGTTCAGGTACGATTGGGAGGAGCCATACGCCATCGGGAGCAAAGACGCAGTATTCCGTAATACCTTCGAGGACTTGGAGTTCATTCTCAGGACGATGAAGGAGAACGATGTCAAACCTGAGCTGGAAGTATACGATGTAGGCCACCTTTACAACGCCGCCTGGCTTATCAGAGACGGCGTTCTGAAGCCCCCGGTACACATGCAATTCGTGACGGGTGTACTGGGCGGCATAGGCAGCGAGGCGGAGGACGTAGTGTACCTCAAGAACACGGCTGACCGCCTGATCGGCGCTGAGAACTACACTTGGTCGGTAATCGGTGTCGGCTACCCGTGGCAGTTCTACGTGGGCAGCCTCTCTACCATGATGGGCGGCCATGTGAGGGTGGGCTTGGAAGACAACATCTACCTTGAGAGAGGCGTTCTGGCCAAGAGCAGCGGGGAGCTTGTCGCAAAGATGGCTCGCATCGCAGGAGAGTTAGGCCGAGAGACAGCAACACCGGATGAGGCTAGGAAGATACTTGGGCTGAAAGGTATAGATAGAGTCAACTTCTGAACCGTTCAACACAGCCTTTTCCGCTATCCCCACTCCAAATATTGATCTCGTCACGTTCATGAATCGTTCCGCAAATTCGCGCTCATATTTCGCTAGGACAAGATTTCACCGTGGATGATTCACCGACAAGCTTCAGACCGGCCCAGCAATTGGCACAGGATAGCGTCACGCATGATCGCGCACTGAAATTCCGGTTGAAAGAGGCGCACTAGAGTTGGTAGGGCAGAGATGCAAGAGTCATCATGACGTCAAGCATGTTCCGAAAGAGCTCGGTCTGCGTGACACGTCCTATGATTTTGCCTCCCTCAACTACGTAGAGACGCCTCACAGCTTTGTCCGTCAGTGTCCTCATGGCCTCGCCTACTGTCGCGTCTGGGTTGATCGTGATAATAGGCGAGCTCATGATCTCCTCAACCTTCACTTTTTCTGGAAAATGCCCCACAGCCGCGCAGCGACGCAGGATGTCACGGTCTGTTACCACACCAACAGCTAGGCCCAGCCTCTCGACGACCAAAGACCAGACGCCGGCCTGGATCATCTTCTCAAGTGCTGCTGAAACCGTGTTGCTCGACTCTATTGTCACGACGTTCTTATCCATTACATCTTTGACCTTGACTGTTATGGGCAAACCCTTTTACCCCGACACGACTACGAAGCCCGCCTCTTTAGCTCTTTCCAGCGATCTACTGATTGCCATTCCTCCTACTCTGAAACATTCAACACATCGTCTTTTTCGCCGTAGCCGCCCTTTCTCTTCCCGCGCGCAATCTCATTCGCAACCACGCCGCAAATGAACCGGCCGCCCATTCTTGCTGTGTTTATCTGCTCATTCTTCCAAGGTAAGGTTGCGTGGCTCAGCGTTGAGACAAGATCAGAAGAGAATCCTCAAACTCATCTCAAGAGCTGAGGCAGTCAAGAGAGCTATTGCTTCGACAAGAGAAGGGACGTTAGGGAACGAATATGTTGGGGTCGATGAATCATGCGGACGAATACTTGCAGAAGACATCACAGCCCCACGTGACCTACCGCCTTGCGACAGGGCGGCCATGGATGGGTACGCAGTCCGCTCAACAGACACCGCCGGCGCGTCCAGTGCGAACCCTGTCAGGCTGGTGATTGCTGGCAAGGTCTTCGCATCCGACGGTCCCTTTCCACGAAAGATTGCGAGAGGGCAGTGTATCTACGCCTCCACAGGCGCACCGTTACCTGAGGGCTCAGACGCCGTGGTTCAGGTCGAGAAGACTAGGCTTGTTGAAGAAGCAATTGAAGTCGTTCAACCGGTGCCCGTTAATGCGAATGTCTCCATCAAAGGCGAGGAAGTCAAACAAGGAGTGACACTGTTCAAGCAAGGCCATGTCGTGGCTCCACAGGACGTCGGCATGCTGCTCGCACTAGGCATCCGAAGCATAAGAGCCGTAAGGAAACCCAATGTGGCCATCATTTCAGTGGGAGACGAGCTTGCCGATGCATACGAGGAACGAGAGGACAAGGTCGTGAACGACCACGCCTACATAATCGCCGAACTTCTGCGTCAACTGGGCGCCGAACCTAAGGTCCTCGGAGTTGTCCGTGATGACCCTCAACTGATTGAGACAAAGATTAGCGGCGCACTCCGAGATGCGGATCTCGTCATCACGATCGCAGGCTCTTCCGTAGGCACTAGAGACCTCGTCCCGGATGTGGTCGGGTCACTCGGCAGAACAGCATTCCATGGAGTTGCAATAACGCCTGGAAAAGTGACGGGACTCGGAATAGTTGACGAGAAACCGGTTGTCATGCTCCCGGGCTACCTTATGTCCGCTCTGGCAGGATTCTACATGTTCGTGGTACCGCTGGTCAATCTTCTACTTGGTCTCGACGCGAATTGCGGACTACCTGTCGTGGAAGCTAGGCTAAAGACCTCCACAAGATCAAAGCACGGATTAGAGCGTTTTCAACTTCTGCAGCTCTCAAGGTATGGCAGCTCGTATCTGGCAGCACCGATAGAGGCAAAGCTTGCGGCGATGATGGACCTCAGCAAAGCAAACGCCTACACAATCATCTCGAAAGGTCAAGTACTAAAGGAAGGGGAGTCCGTCGTCGCGACACTGCTTGCCCCGTCTGAATTCCAACGCATCGCAATCGAGAGTTGATCTAGGTTTGGAGCGTCAATCGAGAACAGCACTTCACACAAGACCAGTTCGACAGAGTTCCTTATGTGTTCACGCCGAGTTCATGTGAACACTGAGACCTGTGACGTGCGGAACGACGAGGACGTAAATAGCGACTATCTGTCCTCACTACGGCAGATCCCCCGAGAAATTGCTGCTACTCTCCGGAAACCATACAGAGTGGGGACCGAATCATTTACTTTCGAACTATTTCTTCCTTGATTCTCTCGACAAGCCTCGAGCAGTCGGTCTTTGAGCTGATTATGGGCACGCTGATGTCAGTTGGGCGCGAAGCCATCTCAGCCACCACTCCGGAAATGGCAAGTATGGGAGGAACAGTGCCGCGCAATCTTTGGCGCAGATCTTCAACATCGCGAGCAGTCACGATCTTATAGACGTCAGCGCGTTGGCCCATGGAAGAGTGGAGCCCCTCAACGACAACTATGTCGAGCCCTCTGTTTGTCATGAAGTCCAAGATAGGATCTAACATGTGCTCGGGATCATCCTTAACGATCAGTGCAACCTCGTTTCTCGAAACACTAGCCACTATTCTTGACCCAGCCTGGGCGTGCCTCCATGTGTCGGTTCCTTCTGTATCGATCGTGAAGTCAGAATGATGTATATGTTTGATCGAGCCCACTCGGAAACCTTTCCTCGTCAATCCTGAAACTACACATTCAACTGTCGTGGTCTTGCCTGAGTTCTTTGATCCTATCACCGTGAGTATTTTCATAATCCTTCAATCCCCCGCAAGTTTCCAGTCAGGCTTGCGTCTCTGTCGGAGGAACCCTCTTCGGCGATGACCCTCTCAGCTATTATCATATCCTTTCTTGTGTTTACGTTGAAAAAGGTACGAAGGGTAGGATCTATGGTTCTTAGCTCATCTTCGACGGAGACGTATACAGCACGAGCCAGCCTACTGATCATCTCCTTTTGTGAAGAGTCCTTCTTAGCAAGGGCTTCTTGGGCCGCACGAAGCGTTGGGAGCCTGCGGTATACGGCCTCAAGTGGCTCGATGCGCCCTGTGTTCCATCTTGGAATTGCAGCGTCAGAACCAGATGCGCGTCGAAAAAGATGCTTGATTACCGCATCATTGACGAACGGAATATCGCAGGCCAAGACAGCTGCGTAGTCCGATTCGGCAGCTTTGAGGCCGGTCACAATGCCGACCAGCGGATTCTTGCCCTCCAGCTCGTCATTTATTACTCTGACATGACTCGGCAGAACCGCACGGTATTCAGCTCTCGGCTCGCCATGGCCGATGACAACCAGCACATGGTCGCCGACATTCGATACGCGCTCCACGACGTGACAAATCAAGGGCTTGCCGGCAAGAGTCTGAACAGCCTTATTTGAGCCGAACCTTGAGCTTCGCCCCCCGGCCAGTACGATCGCAGCCCGGTTTGAACGCGATGAGTTCGCAGCGGCCTTTCCTGCACTATCCACGGTGAGCGACTGGACATACGAGCTGTTCTCGTCTTCGCTCATCCTTCTCGCCTCCCCGCGTCTGTTCTGCGATGTTGTTCGAGTGCCGGTAGAAAAGGCCTAAGGTGCCTCAATCGGGCCACATTCCAGGCTGTTCTATTCTCTGAACGTCGTGTTCCAAGCTCTAGCACTTTATCGGCCTTCTACATCAACATCCAGTGATGAAAAATGGATAGAAAGAGGATACTTGTCATCTCATCTGCAATTGTGATTCTTCTGTTTGCGTCATTCTTCATCGGCATGCTCTACTCACCCTACGGCCGGGTTGGCTTCGAAACTCCAGCAGCGGTGATGTCTAAGACTGACAGTCTACTGCCGTTCTCCGCAGGGCCTGAAGGGCAGCCGACAGCCCAAGAAAGGCTGGTGATATACAATGCCCACGTGTCACTGGAGACGAACGACATACAGGGCGGACTTGGAAAGATTAGGCTTCTAGCTGAGGGCTACGGCGGGTATGTGGCAAGTTCGTCTCGTTCAACCTACGGCATTCAATCCAGAGCGGAAATAGCGATCCGAGTTCCAAAGGACAAGTTCCACGCAGCTGTTCAAGAGATAGAAAGCTATGGTAAAGTCCTCGATGAGGGAACTACAAGCGAAGATATCACGCAACAATACATCGACCTGAAGGCAAGGCTCAACAATCTGCAGAAACAGGAAGAACAGCTACACGAAATCCTAGACATGGCAAAGACAGTTGATGAAATCCTCAAAGTTGAGAGCGAGCTGGCTAGGGTTAGAGGTGAGATAGACAGCCTGCAAGGGCAGATCAACTATCTCGAAGGCAATGTCGAGATGTCTCTGATCTCAGTCGCACTGACCGAGCCGGCGCCTCCTTTCACTCCACCAGGAATGGACTTAGGTGAAACCTTCGAAATAGCCATCGTGGGATTCTTCACAGTGCTGCGCGGGATGATAATCCTGGTAGTTTCATTGATTCCGTTGGCTGTGGTCGGTGTCCCCGCGTACTACGTGTACAAGCGAAGGAAACAGAAGAAGGGTTAGACGGTCATGAGAGCAGTCGCGTTAGTAGCCGCAATACTGATGTTCGCCTCTTTGCTCGCTCCACTTGTAAATGCCGATCGATGCATTCTTCCAATAACGGACGCCGACGTGTATGGGCCTGGTCAGAAGGCGATAGTAGCTTGGAACGGCGAGGTCGAGAGGCTCATTCTCTCCACAGACCTCTACGCTACCGCCGACACGAAGGTTCTCGAGGTACTCCCGCTCCCGTCTGAGCCGAGCGTGAGTGAAGGGAGCTTTCAGTCGTTTCAAGCTGTCCAGCAATTGATGATGAATAACCTACCAAGGGTCACGGTTCCTGAGAAAGAACTCCGCGGATTCGAGATAGTATTTCACGAGCGAATCGGAGCCCACGACATAACAGTCGTGAAGGCGACATCGATCGATGAGCTGATCAATTTCATCCTCGACTATGCACGGAAGATTGGCCTCAGCCAGAGGCCATTCCTTGACGAAAAGGCAAGAGACATCTTGCAGGATTACTCGACAAGAGGTTTCAACTACTGGGTTCTCGATTTCGTTGATGTCTACTCGACGACTAAGAGCATAGAGCCCGTCGTCTACGAATTCCGATCAACAAGACTCTACTATCCTCTCAAGGTCTCGGCGACAGCAAACGGGCGAACAGAGGTAATCCTCTACCTCGTAACGACAGAGCCGATACGCCAGCAGGACATTCCGGCAAAGATGCGGCTCGCCCGCTACCAGTCAATCGATCAAGCAATCCAATTCCAACTGTCATCTCATGATCTATCGGCCGTTGATTCGAGGCTCGCTGGACTCTTCCCGACTGGTGATGGCCCCGTGGCTTGGTTCACGGCAGTCAAGTACGAGGGAGAGCTTAGCGACTTGGATTTCGACTTTGAACTCTCACCATTGCCCACTCAATGCCGCTCAGTACAGGTGACCACCGACAAGACAGAATACAAGATCGGAGAGAATGTCAGAATCAGTGTACACTTCAGCCACTTGCTTCGTGGCTGCGTCGAAATTGCGGTCGTTCACTTCCACCGAGTACTGCTTGAAGTGCGCGACTCGAGCGGCGCGGAACTTCACTCCTGGCAATGGGAAACTGACGGCGACATCAGCGAGACAGTCTCTTGGAGTACTCAGGAGCCAAACACCTACACTATCACCGCTAGCTCATGGTGGAACGGAGAGAGGCTAGAAGTAGAAGACCAAGCGGCGATCAGAGTTGCCAACGAAGGTCCGCCGAACCTAGTCTGGCCTAACATGGAGATTCAATGGCTCCTCTATGGAGTCATCGTAGCGATCGTTTGCATCCTGATTGGAGCTGGGATAGCATGCCTCTTACTTCGGCCTAAGCCCGCAAGGAATCAAAGTACCGATTAGGCGAGCGCCGAGAATGTCCGGCTCTGTCAAAACCAACGTCCGGCGCTCGACTTTCGACCTATCGGCTAGCTCAATAACGCCTTTTTATAGGGGTCGCCTTCGTTCCGCGAGTTGAACAGCAATGAGCGCCGAGGATCTCGATGAACTTCTGTCTCGGGGTTCCTACAAGAAGAGGAGCCTCAGACTCAGGAGATTGCTGAGCGTAGTTCTCTAGCACGGGCGCTCGAACAGCACGTTTGCCGCCGGTCCCTCTCACAGCCCGATGTGAGCGACTGCCTCCAAGAAGCCTCGGCCGTATGCATGCCTGCAAACATAGTCCGCGTGTTCCTTAACCTCCTCCGGGGCGTTTGCCACCGCGATCTTATACCCCGCCTCACGGAAGAGGTCAAGGTCGTTGTAGTTGTCTCCGATCGCGGCCGCTCGCCCTGTAGACAGCCGTTCCAATCGTGCAAGTCTGACCAAAGCATAGCCCTTGTCCACATGCGCATCCAGAAGCTGAAAGCTGACTCCCGTGTCGACGAGCTGCACCTTCATCCCGCTCTCTTCGAGGATCTTCCTCGCTTCTTCCGGTTCGAATGACCGTTCTAGTGACACGTCGGAGAGCCGCATGCCGTACCTGCTGTCGGCCCTCTCCACAACCTTGCGGCCCATTCTCTTCTTGAGCATTCGGAATGCGGCTCGAGCGTTCTCGATTCTGCCAAGGATCTTGATGGACCTCTGATATCTCGCGATCACGCCTCCGTTTTCAGCCGCAACGAGCCCGCATGTGCCGATGAGTTGCGCAAGTGACCCGGTCGCCGCTAGGTTCCTTCCGCTTACGAGAATCACCTTGACGCCCTTCGCCTCCAGCGCTCTGATCTTCTCAATAGCCCTGGTGTCAAGCCTCAGGTTAGCGTCTGTTAACGTGAAGTCGATGTCTGTGGCGATCATCTGTATCTTGCGCATTGCGCATCGTCTCCCTCATCGTCCGAGTACAAGCTAAAAAAGGACGCAGTAACGCAATCGCGGACTCCAATGCTTGCCCAATAGCCTGTGAGACGCAGAGTTGCGATGGATGAGGAATCGGCGGCTCGATGACGCGTATCATGAGCGTCGTGCGCGTTTGTCTTCCCGCTCTAGCTTCCTCCACCACGCGGGGACTCTGAACCGCCGCGTGGTATCTCGTCTATCGTAGGGTTTGATGTCGAGGACCGGCGTACCGTCATATGCGTCGAGGCCTCTCACAGTTAGTGTCCTCCCCTTCTTGCTGAGAAGCTTCACGAGTGTGAGTCCGATAGGATTCGGGCGATGCGGGGATCTTGTTGCGAAGACACCGACCTTCTCGATGTCCACTCGTCCCCTAGGGTGAACCTTCAACCGGTGACTCGGCTTAGGGATCTCGTGCAGCCAGAAGAGTACGCAGATGTGTGAGAAATCCTCGAGCCCCTCCAAGCCGCGAGCGAACTTCCGGTCAATAACGATCTTGGAGATAGCCGATTGATGCCGCAGCGCTTCATGACTCGCGTTCGTTAAGACATGCCCTATCGGTTGCAGCTTCAGAGGCATTTCGCGGGCACCAAACAGTATCTGGAGCTTCTCTACTAATTAGGATGAAGCACGAGAAATTGGAGCCCGGAAAACGGTGCGCATGCTCTTGGTCTACGTGCGCATCCAGTTCTGGCCTGGTTTTCTGCCCAGCTCCAAGCGTTTCTCCGCGTTTCTACGGACGTGCAGTCTGGGAATGGGGGAACGCCTGTTCGCTGATTGAACCTTGGGCGTCTGCTGACGAACTTTTCCAGCCTTCGTAAGAGACCCGTGAGTGGGTATCGCAAACACCTCCCGTAACTGGCATGATCGGCTGTCCTATTCGAAACAGCTCATCTTAAAGATATTCTACGGCCTCCGAGGCCCATTGTAAGAGCTTCTCCATGCAGCGGACGCAAAGAAGCAACCACTCGAGAGCCAAAATCAGAGAGGCGCTCAGGAGATCCAGCTAGAGCGTTCCTATTGGGACTCGTCGTCCGGAGGCGTCTCTCGACGACTTTCCAAACTCGGGCAACCTCCGTAGAACGTCACTGCTGAATACCGGGCCGTCTTTGCAGACCAAGTGGGCACCAATGCAGCAACTCCCGCAGATCCCTGACCCGCATTTGAATATGCGTTCCAGCCCTGCCTCCATCGGGACGTGAAACCCCTCTGCGAGATCCATAACCTTTCTCATCATCGTTTCAGGCCCGCAAGTGTAGACACGATCGAATGCCCTAGCGCGCAGCAACCTTGCCCCCTCATCTGTTGCGAGGCCCTTCATTCCGGTCGACCCGTCATCGGTCGTCATGCTGAAAACGCCTCCAGTTTGCACAGACAGGCGGCGGATCTCTTCAAGGAAGAGGAGTTCGCGACTAGTGTTAGCTCCAAGGACGAAGCTGCACTGCACACTTCTTAGGGCAAGCGTTCGAAGCAGTGCGATCAAAGGGATTGCCCCTGTTCCGCCAGCGATCATCAGCACGCTCTTTTCGCCTTCGTGTGTGAAGCCTCTACCGTACGGGCCGCGGATTCCAATCAGATCCCCCGTCCTCTTTCTGACGAGCGCTCTCGAGCCCTCGCCACGGTCCTTAACGGTGACCGTGACAATGTCGTCGTTGCCTGAGGGCAGTAGGCTCATGGGAGTCTCATCAACCCCGGGCGCCCAGATCATGCCAAACTGGCCGGGCCTCGCAGCTGCTGATAATCTGTCCTTGAAGCTTAGAGACTTCACGTTCCGAGCCTCGTCAACGACCCTCAGAATGTGCACCACCCTGGGCCTGTGAATCAACGAGGCAGGTTCAGGCAGCGAGGCCGTCATGAGCAGCAACTCAGCAAGATTGTGAGGACACGAGCGCCGGATTCAGTAAAGAGTTTCGAAAATGTGCGCGTTAGGCTCAGTTTGTGACTTCACCTAGAGCACGCTACGCGGTTCTCCTCGAAGAAGAATCTTGTGCCGCCCAAGGTTTCGACGTCAAGCGGCCTTACGCTTACGACGATCGGAAAATCTCGGACCACGTCCCCAATCGCCAAGCAGTGCCCGGTGGGCAGATCTTTCACGAGCAGTCTTACGCTCTCACCGTCGACCTTGGCCGCCCTCGAGACAACGTCCAAGTCACGCTCGTTTGTGAAGTTGAAGAGGAATATGTTGTCTGCCTGCCTGTAGATGCTCTCTTGGATCGTGTCTGGCTGATTCGTGATGAACGTCGTGAATATTCCAAGATGCCTCATGCGAGTGACTATGTCATCCCAGTATGTTTCGCGGAGGTAGAGGTGCGCTTCCTCGGCAAACAAGAAGACTGCTCTGAGCCGGGCACATGAGAGCAGCTCGGTAATCTTGCTGAGTAGAAGTTCCACAACGATTCGGCGGATGGTGAACGACTGATTCTTCATGTTGACAACGACCGCGCTACCTGCGGCCAGCCGTTCGAGTAGCCGGCGCGAGTTCGCCGCTGAAGGGTCGTCTGTGAAGATTCCGGCGTCGACGAGGGTGTTGTATCGTGATTGGAGAGCGTCTCTCACGCTTTCGTGGCAGTCAGAGCTTGCGATCGCCTCCCCGAGCGTCTTCAGTGTTAGATCGCTGTTCTGTTCAAGCTGCCTCCAGATCCTTGCGAAGACACGTGCCGATGTTCCTGGCAAGTCGAGGGCATGTAACAGAATGTCCATTATTGTACCTAGCCCGACCTCGGCTAGCGTGAATCTCAGGCTGAGCCTAGGGGTCAGTACTGCAATTTTCCCTTCGTACGGGCTACTTTGGCCGCTCGCCCGACGTGTGAGGTTCGTGTACTCCCCGTTCACATCAAGGATCAGACATGGAGCCCCGTGATCGAGCAGACTCATTGCAAGTAGCTTAGAAAGATGCGACTTGCCTGTTCCTTTCTTGCCAGTGACGATGTTGAGCCTGCCGTCGAGCGCCTTAGCGTCGATGATGAACCTAGAACTCTGTTTAATCGCGCCGAGGTGTATCGGCCTACTGGGCGACTCTTCTGAGGTCAGAGTTTCAATCGGGAATTTGGAGACGCTGGAATTGATCCTTGAAGGAAGCCAGGCCACGTTGTGGGTGGGTCGGCCGTCCTCGAGCGCGCCCCTGATCTTGCAGACCAGTAGCTTGGTGTCCTTCAGGACGGCGACCTGAGATGATATGTCCAAAGGGTCCACGTCGTTGCCTTGTATTGATTCCTCGGTCATCACATCACGGAGTATGTCCTCCAAGATTCCGGGAATGTTTGCGAATTGAATGTCGATGACCTGAATTATTAGCCCTCTCCGTGAGCGCTGGTCCTCCACGAGCAGGTAGTCGCCTTTGTTGACTTCTTCGTCGGGATAGCTGATCAGCTGCATCACGTCACCCTCCTTGCGGTAGATCTTCACTGTTCTACGCCGCCTCCCAAGTTCCGAATGGGCCGAAGAGCGACTTCCTTACGTTGAATCGTGGGGCGATTCTGAGCCCGTGAGCGAAGGCGAGGTACCGCTGTACGCCAATTACGTCGTTGGCCGTGAATGTGGAAAAGATGTGAGCGAGCCGAAGTGTCTCAGGGTATCCTTGCATCACGATGTCACTCGCGATGAGACGGTTTGTCGCTTCCACACGGCTTTCATGTGGGACTTGACGGTCCGCGTCCAGACGGAAGGCGAAGCCGTCCTCGACGAGTTTGGCAACATAGACGTGGCCCGCCAGGCGAACAGGATAGGACTTGAACTGCTTCGCGACGGCAAGGTCAACATCCACTAGGCACGGAGCCGAAGACCTCGAGACTAAGGAAGTGATCTTCCTGCCGAAAGCACAGAGTTTGGTGCTCTTCGAGAACGCTAACACCACGTTTCCGCGTTCTCTCGCCGATTCCAGAATGCGAGCGAGATAGGCCGTTGGATTGTCTGGCGTTCCGACGGTGAGCGAGCCATCGAAGAGTACGATCGCGTCTCTGAAGGAGACGCAGGTCTGCTTCTGGATCCACCGTTCGAGAACGTTGCGTAGGCGGCCTATGGCGCGTTCAGTGAACATTTGACTTGGCCCTGTACCGAACAAACCGCTCGGAGATTGTTCGTCCGTTCCATATGTCAAATGGAAGGTCAAGGGGCCGCAACGAACGTACTGGTAGCCTTTATCGGATCTCCATACGATGGCTCCTCTAATCGCGACCAATACGCCGGTTTCGGTCTCGCCGACCTTCAGGCTGGAGACATCTACCGCGGCGACGCTGGACTGAGTCGAGGGGGTTAGAGGGATTGTTGTGCAGTCGTCACGGTCGCCGACCATGAGAGCCGAGGTTGAATCAGCCCACTCATCTTCGACAGACATAGCGAAGATCGAGATCTCCCGAGGGCTGAAGGCGCGGCCGTTCACCTGCTGCATTGACCTGCTGCTCAGTTCCACGAGAAACGATGGAAGCAGGAAGCGTTCGCTATGCTCAAGGTGCAGCGAACTGCTTATTTCCTCAACTGAAGCATTTGTCATCTGGGTGCGGTGGATTATCAGATTCTCACCCCCCTGTTTCGGGAGCTGCCAGAAGCTCCCGTTGCCGCCGCACCCGATTATCGTCCAACCTGATGCGGCAGCGATGCTCAGGCCTCTTGCGAGACCCCTCCTTCCAAGCCGGTCTGTGGAGCCTGCAGCTCCTGTTCGATTTTCATGATTCCTGCCGTTGCGATCCGGTAGGTTCCACGTGCGGCTCGCTCGATCAGACCTTGCTTTTGAAGTTCTGCGATCGTGTTCCTCACGGTCTTTAGTGCCTTCCCAACGGATCTGGCGATCTCTTCCGCGTACAGGTCGTCGCTTGGCCGCTTCTGAAACTTGTTTGAGACGTGCGCTCCCAAGAGGACAGCGGTGATCGCCTTTTCCGCTGGCAAGTCTTCTTGCAGCAGGAGCACTTGGCCGTCGGGAGTGATTCTCAGAACCTTTGAAAGCGAGTCGACTATCGCCCTGTACTCTGGAATGTAGAGAAGCTTGGAAGCAGCGTCGTACGTTGGAATCACGCGTGACACGAATGAGACTACCTCTTGCAGAACCTGATCAGGCGATCCTTTAGCGGTGTGTTTCAATTCACCAAGCTGCAGCTCGACTGTCAGACTCTTCTGCTCGCTCAATTCTGATCAACTCTTCAGCTTGGGAAGTACGTCTTGTCGAAATCGATGTAGGCCAAAGGTCGTTACGCGATACTCTCCCTTTCCGGTTCTCTCAACAAGTCCCTCTCCGGAAAGCTCACTGAGCCTTCCGGCGACCGTTCCAGAGCCTTTGCTGGTAAAGGAAATGAGATCGGACGCAAGAAGCGTCTCCTTCTCTGACCTTCCGGTTTCAAAGCCGACTTTGGCCCTGACGAGGTAGAGCAAGACCAGTTCACGATCCGTCAAGGCCTCAAGAGGCGTCAGTATGACGACGCCCTCAGGTGTCACGGCAAAGACTCCTGCGGCGTCCCTTAGGAAGTCGGCGAAGTTTACCGTGAGCGTGATCTTTGAGACCACGGCTAGGGCGGGAATGGTTTCGGACAGGAACTGGAAGACACCTCGGAAAACGTCTTCCGGGGTACCCTTGATCGTCTTCTCTACGTCGCGATAGCGAATCGTGACTTCGATTTGTGTCGGCTCGCTCATGCGCCTCTCCTTGTAAACCTGGATTCGAGATTCCGTCGGCCACTGCAGCCTATTACATTCACTTCTACCATGATCACGCACTCTAAAAGCTCTTGCGCGTGCGCCTCTTCGCCCTGAGTAACATCTCGACAACTGACGAGGGGGATGCTCAGCTTCGATCTACGACGAACATGAGCCGGGATGATTCGATATTTCCGCTAGATGTTACTTGTCATCAATTCACTTTCACTCGGCCGGGAAATCGGTCATCGAAGATCCTCACGCGCAAGACTGATATCGGAGCCTGGTCTGTGGGCTAGGTAGGGCACATCCTTGAGGTACAATCAACTCAAGACTGCGATCCTTCAGCTGCTGACCACAGACGGATGGTGCGACAGCAACCGGATCATAGACCGCGCTCGATCTGAACTCCGTCTTTCAGCGTCCTCTCGCGCAATCAGAATGGCACTGCTCCGTTATCATCGGTACGGCCTTCTACACAGGGAATGGCGGCGTGGCGAGTATGCCTATAGACTCTCGGACAGGGGCGCTAGAAGGCTAGTGTGGTTGAGAGGCCTAGCGACCGGACAGTCGGCAAGCCCTGTCGCTTCTCGGGAAGCCTCAGGTCTGGGCAGACCGGACTCCTCTCAATGAGGGAATAACTTCTGCTCTTATCCATTGAAGTCCGGCGCCTGACAGCGAGTATCGTCCCTTCTCGGTGATCAGCTTCCCGTCTTTGCGCAGCTCGCTTGCCCTCGCTCTTATGACGTGAGGCTTCGTTGCCCTCCAGCTCGCGTTTAGGAGATCACTCAATTCTTTGTCTCCCAGCGGGGTTGGCTGAGCTTTGTAAAGGACTAACCCTATCGCCTCCTTTGCCGTCATCGAGTCGAACGGAATGGTGAAGTGCGGCTTCCCGTCAGGCCCTGTCTCAAGGATCCCTTCTAGGTCCTCACCGCCCACGGTCTCAGTCATGGCAGGTGCAGCTCGGACTTCTTCTTGCACCGCACTCCAGTATGGCGGTTGCTGGGCCATAAGCTCCTCAAACTTCTCCTTCACGTATTCATACTCGCCTTCAAGTTCGACCTCGAGGTTTCCCCGTCGAATTCTGAATCTTAGTTTCTTCTCGGCCGACAAGCGGATCGATCGAGACTAGCAGCGTCATCGCTTTTTGCTTTTGCCTTAGTTCGCCGGTTGAGGCTTCTTGCTCGTCAGTACCGCGAGTGCTCTCCTGAGCTTTGACATCCACGTTGGAAGATCAGCTTTCACGAGTATTGAGGCGATCAGCACTGACGCGACGGCAGTCACGACGACGTACTCGTTCGACGGCAACACTGCCTGAAAGGTGAGAGCGGATTGTCGGCCTAAGTACGCTCCGGCGACGGATACGAGTGTCTTTCCCAGTAAGTATGCTATGAAGAACTTTGCCGGTGGGTACCGCGTCATGCCAAGCGGTATGACCACTGGGTCATCAGGGATAGGGGTAGCTGCGACCACAAAAGCGGCGAGCGCTCCCCATCTTCCAAGGCGCCTACCGTAAGATCCGAGCTTGTCAGACTTGCTTCCTGTCTTCGCGCCAACGTAGGAGGCAACGTAGTAGTGGGCCGTCTTCGCTATGGACGCCGCAACGGCCACAGCTAATCCCACAAGAATTGGATTCATTGCGGGGACGAGAAAAGCAACCGCGCCGGCCAAGATCATGTTCGACGGCGACGTGAAGGGAAGCAAATTCACAGCCAAACTGACCACAAAGACACCTAGATACCCGTACGAGTTCAGCAAATCCTCGAACAAGATCTCACGGACCTACGAGCGCAATCGGCGCGAGAACCCATTGTCTGCTATTTCCGTGTTGCGCCTGAATCATGCTCGTCGCAAGACCCATTGTGCGAACCAGGGAGGTACGCTTGGTAGCTTTTGATTGATTGAGCCTTGGTTTCATCAGAAACACTAAGTAATCGTGCCTAGATACCGCTCAGACCGCGTGCGGCCGTAGTCTAGCCTGGTCTAGGACATAGCCTAGCGTCCACTGGCCTTCCATCCGCCCGAGGGAAGACAGCCAACGACCCGGGTCCGAATCCCGGCGGCCGCACCAAAATCTGGGTTCAAAACTGCTTTCCCTTTATGGGAAGGACAACCTTCCGAGATCTTTCTAACCGGCTAGTTTTGTCTCGAGATGCCCGGCGCTCCTCGTGCAGCGAGCGTATAGTTTCGAGCAGCGAGTTTTGACCTTTCATGTAGATGAGGTAGCCTGCCTCTAGGAAGCGACTCAGCAGAGCATTTCTCGACGTGCCCGTTGCGGAAGAGTAGCTTGATACGAGCTCATAGAAGCCTCGAGGGAGATGAACCGGCAGCAGCGTCGTCCGTCCTATGTGTTTGGGCTCGTTCCTGCGTCCGCGCGGCCGTCTTCCGACAGCCATGTCAAAAGTGCCACTCGCCTCGCTCATCCTGGCCAACCGCTTGAACCTTTCAGAGACTTCAGGATGCCGCAGGCGGAGGAAGTAGCTGGTCGCTCCCAAAGAGATCAGCATTCGCGCGAACTCCGAAAGCCGCCAACCCTCCTCTAACGCTCGCTTTCTGCAATGCTCAAGACGGTGCGCGGAGACGCGAACGGATCCCTGCCACGTCCGCCTTCCCACAATTTCCAATTGTGTTCCCCCGGGAACACATCCGAGTTACCGTGTCTGGTATAATCTCGTAGGGGGAGCGACGGGATCATTCTCTGAGTCGGGTGAAACGAATCGCGTCTTAGAGTCAAAGCTCGAACACGCGTGAAGTCTGAGAGTTGAACGTTAACAATAATGTCAGAATCCGTAGTCGTTCCGAGGTAGGCGAAGCCGTTCAGGATACAATGACAGCTGACTGAAGAGGGGACTTCCCCTGCACCCGGCATGAGCGGCTTGGCGGGTCGCAGGGGTGTCCACAGGATATGTGAAGACTGAAACTCGCTGTCGAGATCTGACAGATTCTCTAGAAGTGGCTCGTAAGGGAACCGAGGTTATTTTTGGAGCTGCTCTATGGGCACGTACTTTTCTGTGTAGCCCAACTCCGCGAGGACGGGCTGATACACCGCGAGTCCCTCAGGGGTCCTCCACCTATCGTGAGCCTTTATCCCTATGACCGCGACCTCCAATCCTTCCTTTATGTCCGCGTTAGTCAGAGGCCTACCATCAGTTGTCATCCAGCAAGTCAGGTCAGGCGATATCACTACAGGCTTTCCAGCTCTCCAGGCGATCATGTTCTCATTCTTGTAGTCAACCCTCACGTCGGAGACGGTTGCCCTTCCATAGTCGAATCCGCCCTTGGTCTCAACAGCCTTCTCCTTGACAGTTCCCCTTGCAATCTCGTATCCCTTGGTGACCTTCACGACAGCCTGAACTGGGTCCTGGCCCTTCTCAGTAGCCTCCCTCATCGATCTTCCAACCTCCTCAGCGGTTGTGTAGGTTCCTGGGATAACGGCCTTCTTTAGTTGCCACCCAGCCATGGGATGACACGCGATGCCAGCCTTCATTCCGAATGCTACTGTTATGCCCCTAGCCATCTTCTCGGCCATGGGAGGATCCCTTGGGTATAGAATAGCAAAATTACCGCTTGCATCTGCCAGCGTGACCGGGGCTATAGGTATGTTGTGTACGTGAAACATTGTCATCTCAAGCTGGGGTATGGCCCTCTCTATGCCGGCGCCGTCGATTGCTGTGATCCCCTTCGCAGCTGCCGCGTGCAACGGCGTTATGGAGTTGAAGCCTCCAGTTTCGACGGCAACGGTGTAGTCCATGGTCTTGCCGGTTGCCTCCTCCATCAACTTGAGGGCTGGCACATCCTCTTTCTCCCATCCCCTCTTGAGGAGAGCCTCTGGCGCCCCCATGCCAGCCACGACACATAGCATGCTGTAGTCGGGCACTTCCTGTGGGTTAACCAACTTGACCTCGTTGGCGACCTCCAATATGCTGTTCACGAGCTGCATACCGTTCTCCGGTGAGCCTCCCCCGCCTGACCCAAGCAACGTAGCTCCATACACGATATCCTTTAGCTCTCTTTCCTTCAGAACTCTCAATTCTATCTCCCCAAATTACACGAAAAGAATTAGGGACTTGATAAGGTTCTTAACTCTTACTTTGATTCTTAGTCAGGGTTTCGATTCAAGATTTGTTGGTCCAACACGCCTAGATAGGCGGCTCATTAATCGGTTCAGTTGGTGATCACCAAGCAGCTTTGAGCAGGCGGAAACTGGCCCGAGATGATTCATGAATGCCCCCCAATGTCATCGAAGAATTGGCCTACAGAGACAAAGACCTCGTGTTCAAAGATAGACTGCACGCCGGCGCGCTATTGGCAGACAAGCTTCGTCCACTTCTTGCTGATAGAGAATTCCGCCTTCTAGCCGTCCCGGCGGGTGGTGTGGCGGTAGGCTACGCGGTCTCTCAGAAGCTCAAGATTCCGCTCGACGTAGCCGTTGTCAGGAAGATCCAGATTCCATGGAATACTGAGGCAGGCTTCGGCGCTGTAACATGGGACGGAAGAGTACTGCTGAATGAGCTATTGGTTGCTCAGCTTGGGCTGAGCACGGAGGCCGTAGAGCAGTGCATTTCTAGAACTCGGGAACTGGTGCGCCAAAGGGTGCAAAGGTTTAGAGGCGATAGGCCTTTCCCCGGCTTGAACGGA
>Ga0315309_1000878_pt1 | contig 18280 bp, 12 predicted proteins | sample TDP4_MG_FD_203080 | JGI IMG/M metagenome (GOLD analysis project Ga0315309, IMG submission 203080) | Freshwater sediment microbial communities from Lake Towuti, South Sulawesi, Indonesia - TDP4 | ecosystem: Environmental > Aquatic > Freshwater > Lake > Sediment | place: Indonesia: South Sulawesi... | reverse complement strand
AAAGTTTCTCGGGCTTATCAGGGTTTAATCCCCTGCTGACAGAGCTGTAATACGCAAACAATTGGAGAGGTGCTATATAAAGAATAGGAGAAAAGATTCTAGGAAGATTCTTCTGAATAAGAACTCTCTCAGTTGAGACATCTTCCAATCCATCTTCACTATCACATAATGAGATGATAGGTGCCCCAAACCGCCTCACGCTTTTCATCGAACTTAGGAGATTCTTTATCTCGTCAGACGAAAGGATGAATATTACAGGGGTCCTATCGTTGATCAGCTGAATCGGCCCGTGGAGAAATTCCCTAGTTGCAAACCCCTCGGCGTATACGTTGCATGCCTCCTTCAGTTTCAACGCTACTTCTAGAGCCGTGGTGTAATTGGGTCCGGTTCCCAGCGCAAAGAAAAAGCTCTTGTCACTATATTTTTCAGCTAGAAGCGACATCACACGGTTAGAAGACTTTATCACCTCTTCAATCAGGTTAGGCGCTTCGAGCAACCTTCGTCTCAGAAACGCAAAATCGCCAGTAGCCCTCTGTCTTTCACATAGTTCCAGAGAAAACAGGAAGAGAGCTGCCAGTTGCGCAACATAACTCTTTGTCGCTGTGACAGCTAGCTCCTGACCGGCTCGAGTCAATAGAGTGTAGTGTGCCATTTTCGCAAGTGAACTGTTTTCGGTGTTTGTTACTGCAAAAATGTCCATTCCTCTGCTTAGGGCTGTATCTGCAGCAGCCAAAATATCTGAGCTCTCCCCGGACTGGGATATGGCTATGAGAAGGGCCCTCCGATCGATAACTGAGGGGATCCACAGAGGAAACTCTGATGCAGGTATGAGACTCGTTACAGGCACCCCGAAATTAAAGAATACAAATTGGCATGCCAATCCCGCGTGGTAGCTGGTCCCGCTGCCAGTAATATAGATCAGATTGTACCCCTTAGATGAAGCCTCATCGACGATTCTGCCCACGGTCTTCAGGTTCTGATTTAACGTTGCCTCCACTATCTTCGGTTCTTCACAGATCTCCCGCAACATGTGATGGGGAAAACGGTTGGCATCCAAGGCTGATTTCCACTTCATCTTCAACTGTAGACCTTTGCCACTTCACACTAAAGAAGCCCAGTAGAATATTTAACTTTAACCGATGGCTATCTCCCAGTTGCAAAACCCTACCCTCATCTAGAAAGAAACCTAAGGTTGCTCATGAATGTCCAAACCGGGAGAAGATGCTGAATGTACCAAACGTTGAATTGGTGCTACTCTCACTGCCTCCGGCTTTCACAGGCAACCAAGTGCAAATCCAGACTGGTATTTTCTCCCAACAGAAAACTTAGTAAGCATCATCACAAACTTATTTGGCATTCATCCTGAAAAATGTCGATCGACGGGTAAGCAGGGATGGTCAGATCACATCACGAAATCCACTGGGCGCTGTTCACATGCACGATCACACATGTCTTTGTTCATGTCTTTACGTTTATGCACATGGCGCTTATGCCCGTCCTTATGGAGGAATTCAGCCTCTCCATATTCGAGTCTGGATTGCTAGTCTCGATACCTCTTGTTCTTTCAGTCTCGGTAAGCATACCTTACGGCGTGCTTACAGACAGGATCGAACCCAAACAACTGATGGTTGCAAGCCTGCTTCTATCCGGCTTCTCAGGACTTGCTGTAAGCCAAGCAAGAGATCCGAACACTCTGTTGGTGGCGCTCGTCCTAGTCTCCTTGTCGTCAACCCTATACCATCCTCCCGTCCTGAGCATCGTGAGCGAACTTTTTCCTCAAAGCTGGAGGAACAGAGCCTTTGGGATCCACGGCGCGGGCGGAACAAGTGGCGTCGCCATCGGACCGATCACTTTGGGACTAGTTATGGAGAGGTTTGGATGGCGCTTTGCATACTTGGTCTGGACCTTGCCAATATTCGTCTCAACTCTTTTCTTGGTGAAGCTCCCTAAACTGTCAAAGATGGCTGACGATGACCTAGGACAGAAGGTAGACCTTGAATTGCCCATAGAAAGTGGCTATTCAAGGACGCTGATTTATGGTTATGTCATGCTCCTTCTCGCCATGAGCATAAAGGGAGTAGGGGATCAAGGCATCTCGACATATATGACCACTTATCTGGTCTCAAGCAGAGGACTCTCAGGTTCTATAGCGAGCATCATCTACGGCTTGAACTCTCTCGTGGGAATTCTGGGATCACTGAGTGGCGGCTACCTCGCCGACTACGTTGGAAGCAGACGATGGATGATCCTAGCCTATCTCGCAAGCGCGGTCGTACTAGCGGGGATATACCTAGGTCCAATTTGGCTGCTGATTGCGTTCTATCTTATAGGTGGTTACTTCGGGGGCAGCACAATGGCACCATCCTCATCCCTTGTTGCGGATTTCTCGCCAAGAGAAAGACGTGGGTTTGCGTATGCAGTTTTCATGCTTCCTTTCAGCTTTGTAGGCGCAATATCTCCCATAATTGCGGCAGAGATCATCGAATCATACAACATCTCTGCCCTCTTCCCCTTCGCAATCTTCGTGTCCTCGGTAAGCGCGCTATTTCTTCAACTGATTGCCGAAACACCGAAACGCAAACCCGACCGAAGACACAGATTATCTAGAGATTAACGGATCCGGGCGATTTTGGGCTCGACGTCTCGACTGGTTCCAGACGTTTTTTCTTAGGAGGTGATCCGGCCGCAGGTTCCCCTACGGCCACCTTGTTACGACTTCTCCCTCCTCGCGGAACCTAGATTCGACGCAGCCAAACGACCACGCCTCATCCAAGCCCCACTCGGATGGAGCGACGGGCGGTGTGTGCAAGGAGCGGGGACGTATTCACCGCGCGCTGGTGACGCGCGATTACTAGGGATTCCATGTTCACGAGGGCGGGTTTCAGCCCTCGATCCCAACTGAGGCAGAGTTTAAGGATTGCCTTCCCCTTTCGAGGTCGGAACCCATTGTCTCTGCCATTGCAGCTCGCGTGTGGCCCGGGAGATTCGGGGCATACTGACCTGCCGTGGCCCACTCCTTCCTCCACCTTATCGGTGGCGGTCCCTCTAGTGTGCCCGGCCCCCTTCCGGGGTGCCGCTGGCAACAAGAGGCGTGGGTCTCGATCGTTGCCTGACTTAACAGGACACCTCACGGCACGAACTGGCGACGGCCATGCGCCTCCTCTCAGCTTGTCCAGCAAGACCCTCAATCTGGCCTTCATCCTACTGTCTCCCCCGGTAAGGTTCCCGGTGTTGACTCCAATTGAACCGCAAGCTTCACCCCTTGTGGTGCTCCCCCGCCAATTCCTTTAAGTTTCAGTCTTGCGACCGTACTTCCCAAGCGGCAGGCTTAACAGCTTCCCTGCGGCACTGGAGTGACTCATGATCACTCCAACACCTAGCCCGCATCGTTTACAGCTAGGACTACCCGGGTATCTAATCCGGTTCGCTCCCCCAGCTTTCGTCCCTCACCGTCGGGCGCGTTCTGGCCGACCGCCTTCGCCACTGGTGGTCCTCCTAGGATTATAGGATTTCACCCCTACCCTAAGAGTACCGTCGGCTTCTCCCGCCCCCTACCCCAACAGTATCTCCCGCAGCCCAACGATTAGATCGCTGGATTTGACGGAAGACTTGTCGAGCCAGCTACGGACGCTTTAGGCTCAATAATTGCCCCCACCACTCGGAGAGCTGGTATTACCGCGGCGGCTGACACCAGGCTTGCCCTCTCCTTATTCCTCCGGCTCTTTACACCAGAGAAAAGCCGTCCTCAGCGGACAGCACTCGGGGTAGCCCCGTCACGCTTTCGCATATTGCGGAGTTTTCGCGACTGCTGCACCCCGTAGGGCTTGGGCCCTTATCTCAGTGCCCATCTCCGGGCTTCCGCTCCCACGGCCCGTACCGGTTATAGGCTTGGTGAGCCGTTACCTCGCCAACAACCTGATCGGCCGCAGCCCCATCCTCAGGCAGCGCTGAGAGCACGGTCTCGGAGCCCTTTCAATGAGGAACCATTCCAGGCCTCCTCATCCATCAGGGATTAGCCCCAGTTTCCCGGGGTTATCTCCGTCCTGAGGTTAGGTTAGCTACGTGTTACTGAGCCGTCTGCCACTCCTCCTCCGACAGCTAGGAGGCGTGCGACTTACATGCCTTAGTCCCACCCCGATAGCGGTGGGGTCCGGCAGGATCAACCGGAGTTATCTAGGGTTAGTCGCAGACTATGTCCGGAACTGCGAGGAAAGTCGAGCCCATCTTAGACCTGAAACGAACATTCAGGTCCGCATCTTCTGTTTCCGCAACTGGAGGTCAACTCGTTCATCCGGAGGCTTTTCGCCTCGTTCGTCAGAGTTAACGCCGCCATCTATGTTGCGGACTGTTCGCCAACCTATATTGGTTGATTTCCGCATTAATAAGTATTTCCTGTTTGCCAGTAAGCTTGGCTCGCGAGACTATGACATATGCATTGCAATTGCAGGAGAGCTATATAGCGGATTACACCTCTTAGTTCCGTGATTCTGCGTCCAGAAGGACGCCTTTGCTCCGATATAGGTTCTCAGAAATGTCATGGGCAAGCCGGTTCGAAAGCCATTCCTAAGCAGGAAATATCTTTCTTAGGCCTTTGACAAGCACCAATGGCAACCATCCGCAGATAATCATCAAGGTGCCGGGAAAAGCATTCAATTCATAGTTAAGCATCAGTGCTTCGAAAATCAAGAATGATATTGACATTGCACCAGCGGACAGAAGTGCGAGATCTCTTCCAAATTTCTTAAGAGTTTGTGTGGCAAGCAATCCAGCGAAGAAAAAGTCTCCCAGACCAAGAGATATGAAGAGTGCTCCCGATTCGGTTGCGATCTGTGGAATCGTTGGAAGTGACACTAGCACTGGAAGTCTTAGAGGCGAAACATGCCTCGCCGCCGAAACCATCGTACCGGTAAGCAGAACCATTATTATGTCCATAACTGTGAGAAGCCCAACGAAGATAAGCGAAGCCTTCCACGTGAATAGGCTGCCAAGGTAGAGAACTATGAGGATGGCAAAAGCCAGTCCATGCAAATCCAAAAGATAAGGAAACCAGATTTCGGTTGTGCCAAAAAACATGTAAAGTAACACGAACAGTGCAGGTGGCAGTATCGCCAGATACCATCTCTGTTTTACATCTGTCCTTTTTCTCTCGTATAATAACGCTACGAATGTAAAACCGAATAAGCAGTAGAAAGCAGTAGTTCCATGAAGAACCGCGCCATTTGCGCCAGGGTTGAAAAGGTTAAGCGTAGCCGCCGCGAAGCTGATAATGAGAAAGGCTACCAAGAAAAGCGTAGCCTTGCCTTTTTGGAGATCTGAAAAAAGATATGCAAACATGAAAAGTAGCATTGAGTAGGCAAAGAGGAACATTATCATAATGCCCATGCGTGGAATGAATACCATTAAAGAGACGCTTACACTCATTGCTACAACAGTCAAGAGGGCATCTCGAACACTGAGCTCTTTCCCCTCAAAAGCGCCCTTCAACTTTCCCTCAACCTTGCCGTTCAGAAGCATTGCCACTACTGTAGTCATGAAAAGCGTTGATGGCATAGATAGGTCGATGTACATACACGGACATAAAGAAAACAAACATTTAAACCTTAAAGGCGAAACATGACGTTGAAAAGAGCTGCCGAAGAAACTATGAGCGCCTCCTCGATCCAGGCGGTTAAAACGCTGAAATACGTAAGTGTGCAAGAAGAAGTGAAGATCATGGGGAGTGCAATCAAGGCCGGCGCCTCAAGCGTCGCAATCACACCATATATGCCCGTCTACCTAGCAGGTTTAGACAGAAAACCAACCGAGTGTCAACTCAGTCGAGGCGTTCACGATGACATATACGCCAAATGCCTCCTACTAAGAGTTGGAGAGAGGCAGATAGGCTTCTTAACCCTAGACCTCATAGGGTTCTTCCACGATGACGTTGAAGATTTCAGAAAGCTCGCACACATACGCAAACTGGAACCTGAAGGAATAATCATATCATCAACCCATCAGCACTCTGGTCCGGATACATTGGGATTATGGGGTCCAGACCAGGCAATATCAGGAGTCAACCCCGAGTACATGGGTTTCCTCAAGGCTTGCATGGTCGACACGTTAGCCGAGGCTGCAAGGAAGCTTAGACCGGTAAGACTCCGCCTATCTAAAGCAAGAATGCCTAAGTATGTCGCCAAGAACGCCAGAGATCCCAACCTCATCGATGACGAGATGACCATCCTCTCGGTTGAGAACGCCGAAGGCTCAAATGTGGCAATCGTGGTGAACTTCGGATTGCATCCCGAGGTTCTCTGGGATGACAACAACCTCATAACAGCTGACTTTCCATGTTATATGTATCGCATAGTTGAGTCTGAGTTAGGCGGATTGTGCATCTTCGTTAATGGCGCTTTGGGAGGCATGGTCACACCCTGTGTGAGCGAGCACAGCTTCGACGAGGCAGAGAGGATAGGCTCAACTTTAGGAGAAGTCATCATAAAATCCATGGAGAAAGCTGAGACCTTGGATGAGACTGAGTTGACGCTCCTAACCGACAAGGTTCAACTACCCATGGAAAACGAGAACTTCAGAAGCTTATCAAGCCTCGGCGTGATCAGGAGGAAGCTCGTAGACGAGTTTGTGGAGACAGAGGTGACTGTCGCAGCTATAGATGATGCTTCGTTCACAACTATCCCGGGAGAGCCCTTACCGAAAGTCGGCCTAACCGCGAAGTCCCTGATGCCCGGCAGATTCAGATTCCTCATATCCCTTGGACATGATGAATTAGGCTACATAATCCATCCGGAAGACTGGACCCCTCAGCTATATGAAGAGTCTATGAGCCTCGGCCCTAAGACGGCCACCATCCTTCTTAAGAAGCTTCAGCATATGCTAGGTCCCATCTAGGCTATCGATGACAGAACACGAGAGATGTTGGAGGATCAGTGTAATTTTGGGGTTTCCTTTACCTGTGAGCGAAATAGGCTACGATTTCTTCATCTACTCTGTCAATCCTTACGAAGCCGAAACGTTCGAACTGAACAATCTCATCCGTGTGAACACTTCTAAGCGCGTCCTCACCAACTCCCGTGACTTTGGAGCCGTCTGGCATAATAGCGCGGCATGATGTACCCGTGTCGGCTGGGATCCAGTGGATTAAAGGAACATTCAGCTTCCTTGCTTCTTCATAGGATTTGCTGTGAAACGTGGCTGCTATCCGGTTCTCTTCGATAGTCTCAACTTTGAAGTTGAAGAGCTCCATAAGTCGGATAATTGAGTTTTCCTCGATTGTGGCTAGGTCTCTCTTTGAAACCAGAACATGGGCTTCGTTGCCCGTCAAGTCTACCTTTAACTGCCTATATCCAACATCGGGATGGTCGGGATGGAAAGGAATCTTAGCTACAAAGACCTCGGCAACATTCTTCACGACAAGACTGATGGGGTCTTGGATGAAGAAGAAACGCTTCGCTATCGGATCAATCAGCTTCCTGTTGTAAGCATAGAGGTTCTCCCAGCTGAGGACAATATCAGCTGGCCTAGGACCGACATCGATTATCATCTGTCTGATGGCTCCAGGTCCTATCCCGCGTCGCCTCAAAGTAGCAAATGTTGCTAGCCTCGGGTCGTCCCAGCTCTGATACAGACCGCTCTTGACCCCTCGAAGGATCTCTGACTTGCTGAGTGATGCTCCAACAATTTTGAGACGGCCGTAGTGGATGGCTTCTGGATAGTGCCAACCCAAGTGATTAAAGAGGTACTCTTGTCTCCTCTGGTTGGTGAGATGTTCCTTCCCTCTAATGATATGGGTTACTCCCATAAGATGGTCGTCCACGCCGCATGCAAAGTTGTAGAGAGGCCAAACACGATACTTCTCGCCTACTCTCGGATGCGGGTAACGCTTCGGATCTATTATTCTGAACGCAGGCCAGTCTCGAACAGCTGGATTCGGATGGTTCAGATCTGTCTTGATTCTCAAGACAGCTTCTCCTTCTTGATATGATCCATTCAGCATCGATCTCCAGCGTTGCATGTTTTCTTCGGGCGTTAGGTTCCTGCAAGGGCACGGCTCATTCCTTAATGTAAAATCTCTAAACGTTTTGGGAAGACACGTACACACGTATGCGTGGGCCTCCTTCACAAGCCTCTCAGCATACTCGTAGTGTGTAGGAAGCCTATCACTCTGGATGTATTCAGCGTCCCAATCGCACCCCAACCAATGTAGGTCTTCCCTTATAGACTCGATGAACTGCAAAGTCGATTTCTTCAATCTTGGATCTGTATCCTCGAACCTTAGGATGAACCGCCCATTATACATTCCTGCGTATTCGTAACTGAGGACTATAGCTCTAGCCGAGCCTAGATGTAAGACGCAGTCCGGATTGGGTGCAAAACGTGTTACAACCTGCTTATACTTCTCAACATTCGGCAGTGGTGGGAGAATCCTCCTCTCTTCACGTTTCTCTTTACGAGAAGCTTCCGGCCACTTTTGCACAACGATTGATCTCTGTTCGCTCAGCGGCATCTCATTGACTTTCCGCACGACTTCAGAGATTATTGTTGTTATCGCTTTCGCCCTTGTTCTGAGGTCGGGCTTCTCGGCGAGCAGCTTTCCCAGAACAGATTTTTCACTGGCTTTCCCTTGGAAGCTGACGGCGTTTATGAGTGCCAGCTTCTTAACGGTCTCTCTAAGCTCTCGGTCTTCTTCTGAGCTAGACTTCAATGATCTTCGCTTCTCCCGTTGAACTGCTTTATTCTGGTGGAAACACGAGTTTCTTTGTTGAGTGGAGATATCCTGGCTACTCCCCTGTTTATTGTTTGATTAGAAATAGAAAGAATACGCACAAATTTCTTTCGTTATTCCCGATTCTGCCGAGCTGAAGGAAAGGGTGGGCCAAGGTCACTTCGTTAGTCGAAGTCAACACACGTCCTCTCCGCGGAGCCATCTCAACCCACCAGGCCAACCCTGATCTGACATCTCTAGGATGGAACGGTAATAATCATTGATTCTGCTCACAGTATAGTCATAGTCCCACCAACGCCAGACGAAACAGTTCGAGACGGCGGCTTCTCGGAACTGATCAACTGTTGTGTACGGCGTCGATTCACCCCTCCAGTGGCATTCGATAAGCTGGGGATTATTCATCAAATCCCAAGTTGATGCTGGTTCTCCTGTGGAATGACGATATACAACATTCGTCAGCGTATCCACAGCGCCCCAGACTTTAGCTCGATAGACTTCAATGATCGCGTGTCCGCTGTAGGCCTTGTCGGGGTCAATTAGGTAAACCATTCGAGAAGGAAACCCGGCGACTTGACAGAGTACACAGCCTACTCTTGCCACGTCTGGGCACCAGTCAGAACCACGTGCAATGATTTCTTCTTCCGTGCCACCTAACAGAATTGTATTCAGGTCACCGCTCGCATTCTCTCGTAAACTAGATGTGAATTCGCTCATTGCCTCAATGCATTCTTCATCTGAATGGCACCCAGCAGTCACCTCTTGCACATAGTGCTCCAGTTTAGGCCTAGTTCCTTGCTCGTAAAAGCTTCTTGCAGGAGTGTATTCTCTATAAAGACGGTCTGATGTTTCTGAGCAAACTCGTATCATGTTCTCAAATAGGACCCGATCTACTGACCCGGGAGAATGCGGGTCGTTCTCAAACATGAACTTATATGCTTTTCCAAATTGACCGATGCCCTGATACTCAGAAAGATTGGTCATATCGATTCTTTTCCTTTGGAGAAACATGAGAGCTTACATCTTTCTTTCAACTAGGTAATTCGCGAGGGCAATCAATCGGTCTTTGGACTTTGAAGGAGGAAGTATTTTTTCCGCCTCGTTCAGGCTTTCACGTTTCAGCTTCTCAGCTACTTTCTTAGCGTAATTCACCGAGCCGTATTTCTTGATTATGTTAATGGCTTCTTTCCTTAGATTCTCATCTGCGGTGTGCATCATTAAGATTGACGTAAGCCGCTTCTTATCGTCAGCATCAGCCCTTCTGAGCGCATGTATAATCATGAGGCTCCTTTTGCCTTCAGTTATGTCCATTCCCAATCCGCCTTTCCCCCTGGCAAACTCCTCGCCAACCACGTCGAGGATGTCGTCTCGAATCTGGAAGGAGACGCCGATGCACTCGGCGAATCTGCCCATCTTCTCAACAACCTCGTCGTCAGCTCCTGCAAGAACAGCTGCCATCCTGGCCGCCATTCGGGCAAGTGTACCTGTCTTGTACACGCACATCTGAAGGTACTGGTCTTCAGTGACATCATGCGATGCCAGACCTTTATGCCAAGCTATGTCCATAGCTTGGCCAAAGCTCAGATTTGTCATCTCCTGAACAAAGATCTCATAGAGCTTACTGGCTTTATCCAAAGGAACCATGTGTTTGTTTTTGATCAGCACAGACATGGGAAGGAAGAAAAGACTGTCCGATACATTAACGGCGACATCCAAGCCGAACATCTTATAAGTGCAAGGTTTCCCTCTTCTGAACTCGGAAGAATCTTCAATGTCATCTGCTATCAGAGTCCCATTATGGATAATCTCCGAGATCAAGGCAAAGTCAAAATACTTTTCAGGGTCTCCGCCTAAAGCCTCTAGGACCAAGAGAAAAAGCACCGGCCTCCAACGTTTTCCCCCTCTGTCTAGAAACTCCCACGTCGGCTCCGAGATCGCCTTGTTCAGGGCCTCAAGATCAGGCTCATATCTAGGTGGATTAAGTCTGAAGATTAGGGAGTCTCGCCTGTAACTCCTTGGGATATACTCCTCAATCTTCTGATCTATTCGTTTGGCTGTTTTCTCAAGCAACTGCTCTATGTCTGCATCATCTATCAGACCCAATCTAGAAATCTCCTATATTTGTCTCCTTGCGTAATCCTCAGGCCTAATGCCTCTTGCCCTTAACCATTCGGCGGTTTTGCCAGTCAACACGACAGGTGAAGAGGTCAACTTCTCGGTTGAATCGGCTCCTACGAGAAACATTACGCTTCTCAGCTGGTCAATCGTCATACTCAGTTTCCTCTTAACCTCTGCTGAACCCTTCAAGGCTGGAGCTAAGGCTGGACGAGCGATCCCAGTCAAACTTGCTCCAAGCGCGATAGCCTTGGCAACATCTCTCCCCGATCTGATCCCACCAGAGGCAATTATCGGCAAACTCACAGACTGAGCAACCTCGACTAAACTGATCGCTGTCGGTATACCCCAGTCCCAAAGAATCTCGCCCAGCGTCTGAGCTAACCAGTCTCCTCTTTTCTTAGCTCTATGATACTCAACCGCAGCCCAGCTCGTCCCGCCAACCCCCGCTATGTCGATGCCTGCAACCCCGATGGCCTTCAGTCTCTTTGCCTCCTCTGCTGCGATGCCAGCCCCGGTCTCCTTGACAATCACAGGAACATCAAGAGTGTTAACTATCTCGCTTACCTTCTCAAGGATTCCCCTATAATCGGTCTCACCCTCAGGTTGAACAGCCTCTTGAACAGGATTGAGATGGATAGCCAAGGCGTCAGCTTGGATCATGTCGACAGCCCTCTGTGCCTCTTTTGCTCCATAGCCTTTTGTTAATTGAGGGCCGCCTAGGTTTGCTATCAGGAAAGCGTTCGGTGCTTTCTTCCTAGCGATATTGAAGGTTCTCTCCAGAGTCGGGTCTTCTATGGCTGCTCGTTGGCTTCCAACTCCCATTCCTAAGCCCAGTTCCTCGACGGCTTGAGCTATAGCGGCATTTATCTTTACGGCTTTCTCGGTTCCTCCTGTTATCGCTTCCACGATCAATGGGGCAGAGAATACGTGACCGAATACGGTTGTTGACAGATCTATTTCTTTCTCGCTGATTTCAGGAAGAGCCCTATGTATCAGGTGAACATCCTCAAATCCTGCTGTTACCTTTCTGGCTTTCACTTCTTCTTCTAAACAGATCTCGATGTGTTCTTCTTTTCTTTCCTTTATCTGATCTACCATTCTTCTCTTACGTCTTGGCGATTCTCGTTCCAATAAGTTCTTCACCTTTCAAGGCTTTATAGACGTTATTCGGCTTTAAGCCATTCACGATTATGGCTTCAATTCCCTTCTCAATCGCAGCTGCCAACTCTAATACTTTTCCAAGCATCCCACCTGTCACATCAGACACTTTAGACCTCTCTATGTTGACATGGAGGCGTTTGAGATCGTCCAATGTGAGATGATGAATCAGCTGAGCCGACTGTTCAACCTTAGGGTCGCTTGTGTGTATGCCGTCCACGTCGACGGCCATTACTATCTTCTCGGCTCCCAACCTAATGGCAAGCAAGGCGGCTATCTTGTCTCCTGAAAGAATGTTAAAGCCCCTATCTAGGTCGAAGGCAACATCGCCATAGAGGACAGGGGTCAACCCGACTTCAATCGCCTTTGTTAGTGACCCTGATTCTAAAATTTGAACCCGGTCTTGTCTCATTAACATAAAGGATGAGGGAGGCATCCCAAAGGCTGGAACGTCGCAGTCGATCAACGCGTTTACAACGAGCTTGTTCAACGACACCATGGCTTCATGGGTCTTTACAAACCCGATGAGCTGAGACGGATCAGCGAATCCGTTTGTGAGTCTGTATTTCTCTGCCAGTGGGTGGCCGAATGAACCGCCTCCGTGTATCAGGATAAGATGGTTAACATTTGCCCGTTTGATCTCTTCCGCCAGTCTTGTGATCGCCTTCTTATTTGGGGTAAACGGTTTCTCCTTCATTGTTACAACTGATCCTCCCAGTTTCAATATTGTAGGCTTTATAGTTTGGATTATTGCTCTTTCCCTCCAATTATGATTCGCAGATTTCTAAATAAGTTTATCCACACTCATTCAGTTCAAAGTTTCAGGCTCAACAGGATGTATAGTGAGGTTAGCAGCTGGTACATTGTGAGTTATATGCGTGTTACTCAACTAAATGTTTGGGAATTTATCTGCCTTTTTTTATGGTTTTGGCTTCATGAGGCTTCTTGTTGAGCTCAGGGCTGTCTATGATTTGAAGTATCATCATAAGCTTCAAGGCTTCCTTTATGGTCTTCTGGGGGATTCAACCTACCGTGACCTGCATAATAGGCGGGGTTGCAAGTTCTTCTGCTTCTCGAACATCTTTCCTTCCGTGGGTGGGCATGCGGGTGATCTTAGGCGTCTCTTGTTATTCTAAGCCCAGAATCCAAGGTCAAATTGTAAGGTGTAAAGTATTCTTTCTGAACTCTTGAGAAACATAAGAGAATTAGTAATTACCTTTGGTTCTTTCAACCGGGACATAATGCTGATCCAAAGACTGCCACATCACAGTAATGCAGTTTTCAGAGAGTCTCGCCTCATAAAATACCCTCCCCCCTAGGCCTATATGTAACATCAGAAGTAACATGTTTGGTAACGTTGAAGAAGCAGACAGGCATATGGGTTGACAGCCAAGTCTGGCAAGATTACAGAGAACTGTGCAGCCGCGAAAAACTGCGGCCAGACGAGCCAATAGAGAAGAAATAACCGAGGAGTTGGAAAGGTTGAAAGAGACAGTACGAAGCAGTGAAAAAAGTTTATGACACCCTAAGGAAAAAGGCGACAACTTCCGATGTGAGTTACCATTGCAGACCATAATATCTTGCATAATGCCTGTAAGCATCGACCATTCCGCCTTTGTAGTTATTGCTCCATGATTGCTGGGTGATGAGATCATTGACTTCATTGGGATTATCCAAATCATGCTTCGTAAGATACCTCAGCTGTTTTCCATTCGGAATTATTATCGTCTCTTTTCTTCCCTGACTTTCTAGATGCACCAAAACATTCAGTATTCCATTTGACGCATGGGGTTCAATCTTATCCGTCGCGGCGGACGCTACACGCGGATCAGTTTGGCTGACCACGCTTTCGACCTCGATTTTGACACAGTAGCCTACAGGAAATTAACCATACGAGGGAGCATCGGACAGAAGTGGACATCCCGGAGGCGAGCATTGAAGCTCCTAGCGGACGGCCTAGTCAAAAACTGAACCGTTGGTCTCCGATGTCTTGCCTCTAGCTGAATGGAAAACAAATTTCACGAAGATGGAAACGAAAGAAAGCGTAAAGGTAGTCCTCACACCCGTTGGTTAGACTATTGGAATATGCAGCTACCGGTACGTTGAACCTCCTTCTATAGAGGCGTCGTGGGCGTTGACCCAAACTTCCACCGGACTGGTCCATGCTGTCGGATAGGTGCAATTTAGGGTCACAAACCAAATGAGGGTTGGTGCCCCTAGCTTCCTTGGGCCTCCACTCCAATAGTAGTTGGGCCTACATATCATCAGCTGGCAATCTATGACTCCTTCAACGTGATAGTGGTTGAGATAGGAAGATACGAAGTTCTTCGCGGTTGAAATGGCATCTTCCTGTGTAACTTGGGGAGTAGTATTGACATCCTCCACTACAATAATACGATTGCGGAATCCGCTTGGCTTCATCGTTTCGGGATTGACATAGACTGACACCCAACCTTGATAGACGGGTATGCCCTCATATACCTGCTCCCACTTCACCATATAATCTATACTCTGATTTGGACCTTCCGAAGGCGTCTTGTCCACGTAGACTTTTGGGGGCGTCATCAATACTGCCTCATCTATCGCGATCAAATGGAGTATCGGCTGAGCTAATGCCACAGCTTTGATGGTATCTCGAAGGTTGTCTGTTTTGGCTTCATTCCTCCAATCCCGCAAAAGGAACACTTCACCCGTATCAGCGTATACGCAAGCCCATAAAAGGGGTTCATTATAGGCGTTCCCTTCGGAATCGAAGACAATTCCTCCCTCCCAATCTATTTGCCAGAAAATCCTGCCCTCAAAGTTGTCCCTTAGAAGCCGACTTTTGAGTTGACCAAGACTGATCGGAACCGACCATATCTTCTCAACAGCCTTTATAGCATCATCTAAAGGTACACTGACAGGTGTTGTCTTAGGATCCAGTTCCTCTGTTCCTAATACGAAATTTTCTCCTCCACCCATATTCACCCTTACTGTTGACTCATCATTCGTATTTTACAGCAGAAATCCTCCAATCAGAGAGACAGTTATCACTCCTAACATGAGAAATCGCTTCCTCCAATCAAAACTTTTTTTCATTCCCATCTCTCTCTAGCTAATTCACGCATCTTATGCTTCCATCACCCTTGAGTTTGTATTCACTCGTGGACAGTCCATTTTGCTGTCTTGCATAATCATAAGACTGTTGGATTGTCTTTGCGGCTTCCAGATAATAGTAGAAATCGTCGGCAACGTTATAAGCAAGCTGGTCACCAACGCTCCACATGAAGCTCACATGAGCTTTAGCGCCCTGCTGTAGAAACTTGTAGTACAGTTGTGAAGTTTGTGGAGACCCGTCGTAACCCCGTAACAAGCAGAACAATATGCCAGCAACATAGGTCCTCCATCATGAACAGGATCAAGGTCAGGCAGATCTGAACCGCAGATATACTCATCCATTAAGATCTGGTTCAAGGCGAAGCCTGGAACAACGCCGCTAGTCTCATGCTTTATCTTGCCGTTCTGGATCTAGATTCTGTGGATCTTATAGGGGCATGAGATTCGAGCCTTTTCAGGTCTAAATGAGAGACTCCCGAAGACTCAAAAGGATCATAAGACGGTTCTTTAGACTGTTGTGAACCAACGTGCGCCTTAGTATCCTCAATGTAGTTTTTGGTTTCAGAAATCTTTCTCTTTATCACATCCGCTGGCTTGCACTCTCCGTCATAGAAGCAACTTACGTGTAGGCTACTTTCTCTTGAGTGAAGTCTCTCCCAGAGACCCAGTTTGTCAAGTTTGGATTCCCTGAGTATTATCTCGCCTAACCTCTCACGTCTATCCCTGATGCTTTTAGGTGTTTCATCGTATCTGTCAAGAATTAGGGCATCGGTGGCCCTAACGGTAGCCCCCCAAGCCTTCTTTCGCTACATGTGACGAAGCAGAGGGTTTCCCCGGCTTTGCCAATTATTGGTGAAATTCTATGTCAAAGCTTTATTGAAAGCCTGCGAAAGGCTGTAGGCTCAATTTTCCATTTCATCTCTAGATAGGGTTCCCTGGTTTCGCCGTCAAAAGAACTTACTTCTAACGGGGTGAACTATTCCGTAACCGAAGGCTGAACAATCTATCGGGTTCCAGCGAAAATTTACAGCATGAACAGGGCTAAGATGGCCGCCACCCCAACTGCTAGAAAGATTAGGGGCTTTGATCTTATCAGGATTTTGATGGTCTCTTCATTCAGATGAGCGTATTCAATGCTATGTATAGCGGGTCAAAATCACGCTAAGGTAGATTAAAAACTTCATGGGAGCAAAGACATAAGAAATACGGGGGGTATAGATTTTACGTTGAAAACTTCGCGTAAAATCAGTCAGAATCGCACTAAAGTAGAATTGAAAGCGTAATTGCATTTAAGTACACTATACTTCACAAAGATATATTTGGATAGGCTACGTAGACAAACACACAGCTAATGGTTCTATGTCTCAATCCTCACACCTTCACCCGCAATCCTCGCTGGAAAGGCAGATCCACCCGCACCTCTAATAGCCTCCACAACACTCTCAACCCTACTATGAGGAGCCAACGCAACCATGCATCCTCCTCCACCAGCGCCAGTCAACTTCGCACCGTACGCCCCAGCCATCTTCGCCGCGTACACTAACCTCTCAAGCACCTCATTACAGACGCCGACCGCAGAGAGCAGACCATGATCCACATTCATCAACTCGCCTAAGGTTTCTAAGTCTCCTATCTCCAGAGCCTTAACAGCCTCACAGACAATACTCTCAGCAGACTCCAATATGGGGTCCAAAACAGACGGATACCTCTTCCTTAAGTCACGAACCATAGCGACCAGCGTCCCAGTTGAACGCGACATTCCAGTGTCACCGATCACGAGCTGGAGATCCTTGCTTGCATTTAGATGCGTGATACCTCCGTCCCGAAGGTATTGAAGGATTCCGCCATAGGTTGAGACCGCTGGATCGATGCCCGAAGGCGTACCATGGATGAGCCTCTCTGCATCGCAAGCAAAGCGGAAAACATCATCCTTTGACAAGTTCAATCCCACAAGCCCACTGACCGCACTCGCTGAAGCAACAGCAACCGCAGCTGAGGAACCCAAACCGGCCTCCACAGGTATGTCTGAGGATATGTCCAGAGTGACACCAGTCTTCTTCCCAGAAAGATTGACTATTCTTCGCGCGACCGTCTCTATGGGCTTAAGCTTCATTTCGCCTTCTAAACCACCTTCCTCAGCCTCGAATCCTCTATCATGAAAGAAACCTGAAAGGTTGAGGTCTTCAGACTTAACATATATAGTTTCATCGCTTCTTGGCTCCGCTGTCACATAGGCGCGTCTGTCGATCGCTGCCACTATGGCTGGCTTGCCAAAAACGACGAAGTGTTCCCCAAAGAGGATGACCTTCGCAGGTGCCGACGCCTTAGCCTTCACCCACTGGTTCCCCAATCATTTTTTTAAATGAGAGAGATGCATACCCCACAACAGAGGATTTGTCGCCAGTGATGTCTCCACTTGTCCTGTAAGATAGGAGTTCAACATTTGTTGCGTTCAGCTTCTTGGCGGCTGTCATGAGAGTTGTGACTGGTCCATAGCCACAGGCTGAAATGTTGAGATCCTCTATAGTCGAGTAGAGTAATCCCTCATCCATCTTCAAAATGGCATCTATGACTCTTCTATCCTTCTCCTCAGCTCTCCTCTGAGGCTCATAATGCGTCATGTCCGTGGAAGCTATGACAACAGCGTTCTTGCCAGCCAGAACCTTGCCGAGGACGTTTCCTACTTCCCTGCTTGACTCGATGTCCTGCATGAGGAAGCATACTGGCACAAACTTGAAGGATGAACCATAAAGATACTGGAGGAAAGGGATCTGAACCTCGATCGAATGTTCATACTGATGAGCAGACTCATCAACATCGATTATCCCGGATTCACGTACGATTTCCTTCGCCGTTTCTGTATCAACCTCCACATCGCCAAGCGGGGTGCGCCACGCTCCACCCTCAACAGTTGCCAAGGCGCTTCCAACCCCATGATGGTTCGGTCCCAAAATCACGAAGCTATCCACTTTGCCGTCCAGAGAGAGAGCATGGTAAGAATTAGCGGCAACAGGTCCCGAATACATGTATCCAGCATGTGGGCAGACAAGCCCAAAGATTCTCCTAGGACCGTCTTCCACAACCTTAGGAACCTCTCCGGGTCCATACCTATGGACAAAGCAGCTCTCTATCTGCCTCCTTAATGACTCACGGGAGCCAGCGTAGAATGTTCCAGCCTGACTTGGAAACCTG
>Ga0315309_1000876_pt1 | contig 18300 bp, 20 predicted proteins | sample TDP4_MG_FD_203080 | JGI IMG/M metagenome (GOLD analysis project Ga0315309, IMG submission 203080) | Freshwater sediment microbial communities from Lake Towuti, South Sulawesi, Indonesia - TDP4 | ecosystem: Environmental > Aquatic > Freshwater > Lake > Sediment | place: Indonesia: South Sulawesi... | reverse complement strand
CCGCCAGTGAAGGGACTGGTTGGGTCCACGCAAACTATGCCCACGGTTTTCCCCTTTATCCTCAATTCTCTAGTCAACTTTTCTATGAGCGTGCTTTTCCCCGATCCAGTAGGCCCAGTTACGCCTATTATGTAAGTCTTTCCCGTGTGTTGGTACAGGGAGGATATTGCCTCCTGTGCTTCGGGTGAGTTATTTTCCACGAGGGTTATGGTTCTTGCTATGGACCGACGGTCGCCCTTTAACACCCCATTGACAAGTTGCTTGATCTTTGATGGATCCCGCAAGGCTACCCTCTCTTCCGCACGTTCTCCTTCACAAATTTGACAAGCGTATCCGTGGATGTGCCCGGCCCGAAGACTTCTGCTATACCGATCTTCTTTAAGGCTGGAACATCTTCGGCAGGTATGATTCCACCTGCGAACACCAGAACGTCAACTAATCCTTTCCGCTTCAACAATTCCATTATGCTTGGAAACAGGGTCATGTGGGCGCCGGATAGGATGCTCAAGGCTATCACGTCGACGTCCTCTTGCAGCGCTGTTTCCACGATTTGCTCAGGGGTCTGTCGCAGTCCCGTATAGATCACCTCCATACCAGCGTCTCTCAAGGCTCGAGCAACGACCTTGGCTCCCCTATCGTGACTGTCCAGTCCCGGCTTCGCAACCACAACCCTAATTTTTCTTTCCGAGCTCATTTTAATTTCCTCCAATCAACTCCTAAATGACTATTAACTCTTGATATTCTCCAAAGACGCCTCTAAGTACGTCGCAAATTTCACCTAGCGTGGCGTACGATTTCACAGCTTCGATTATGGTGGGCATAAGGTTTTCATCTCGTTCGGCGGCATCATGCAACTCGTCGAGCACCTTCCTCACCCTTTCGTTGTTTCGCTCCCTCTTCACCCGTTGCAGCCTCGCCAGTTGTTCCTCCTCCACTTTGGGGTGGACTCGCAGAAGCTCTACGGGCACCCAGTCCTCCTCAACCGTATACTCATTCACCCCCACTAAAGCTCTTTCTCTCTGATCTATCTCCCTTTGATACTTGTAGGCGCTGTCCGCGATTTCCCTCTGGAAAAATCCCCTTTCAATGGCGGAAATCACTCCGCCCATAGCGGCGATCTTGTCGATGTACTCCATAACTCGCTTTTCCATCTCGTTGGTCAAAGCCTCCACGTAGTAGGACCCCGCCAGCGGATCCACCGTATCCACCACTCCGCTCTCGTGGGCGATGATCTGCTGGGTTCTCAAGGCGACCCTGACCGCCTCCTCAGAGGGCAGGGCCAGAGCCTCATCAAAGGAGTTGGTGTGCAGAGATTGCGTGCCCCCCAACACGGCTGCTAAGGATTGTAGCGCAACTCGTATGATGTTATTAACGGGTTGCTGTGCTGTTAGGGTGCACCCCGACGTTTGAACGTGCATCCTCATCCACAGTGACCTGGGGCTTCTAGCCTTGAATCGCTCCTTCATGATCTTGGCCCACAGTCTCCGAGCGGCTCTAAACTTGGCAACCTCCTCAAAAAGGTCATTGTGGGAGGCAAAGAAGAAGGAGAGTCGAGGAGCAAAATCGTCCACTTTCAGCCCCCGTTCCAAGGTGGATTCTACGTAGGCGATTCCGTCCGCCAGCGTAAAGGCGAGCTCCTGCACGGCGTTTGAGCCGGCCTCACGAATGTGATATCCGCTGATGCTGATGGGATTCCACCTGGGCAGATGCCTCGCGCAGTATTCGATGATGTCCGTAACCAGCTTCACCGAAGGCTTGGGTGGGAAGATGCACAGCTTCTGGGCGAAGAACTCCTTAAGCATGTCGTTCTGTGTCGTGCCACCCAGCCTTTCACGAGGCACCCCCTGCTTGTCCCCTATGGCGACGTACATCGCCAACAACATGGCCGCCGGACCGTTAATGGTCATTGAGGTGGTCACCCTGTCCAGAGGTATCCCGTCGAACAGGATCTCCATGTCCCGAAGGGAGGAAACCGCCACACCACACTGACCCACCTCACCCCTAGCCATTGGATGGTCGGAGTCACAGCCCATTATAGTCGGGTAATCAAAGGCTATGCTCAGCCCGGTTTCGCCCTCCTTAAGTAGGTACTTGAACCGCGCGTTGGTTTGCTCCGCGGTTCCGAAACCCGCAAACTGTCTCATGGTCCAGAGGCGCCCCCGATACATGGTGGCGTGCAAACCTCGAGTGAAGGGAAATTTCCCTGGAAAGCCAAGATCCCTCAAATAATCAAGGTCCTTCACATCCCCTGGCGTATACAGCCTTTTAACGGGATTGCCAGATAAGGTGCAAAACTCGCGCTTCCTTTCAGGATGTCTGTCAATCCATCTCGGCACGGTTGTTTTCTCCCAATCCTTCATCTCTTTCTTAATTTCCTGAAGCCTCTCTTCGTCAAGCACCTCTATTTTCGCCTCCATTAAATCACTACCTTATTCTTCGAATCCCTAAAAAGTTATCTTCCTTCATAAAAATGATTTCAACAGACGTTTGACAGTTAAGTACTTAAGCCTCATGGACCAGAAGAATCTTAAGCTGCTGGAAGAAGTATGCCTCAAAACCGGCCTTCCTTCTAGTCTCAGCGCACTCTTACTTTACGCGGAAACCTGCAAAAACCGCAACGTAAGTAATGATTCGCTTTTATAGGACATTCATCATTTGATAAAATTCTATTAGGTCATGCAATTATGCGTGAGGAGGTCATGTTAGTTGTTGGGAAGACCTCTAGCGACGATAGTCTCCGCTGGACTATCGAAATTTGGGAGAAGAGAGGGCCTGTACGCTAGGGAGCTTTTTGCCGAGGCTGTGAGGGAGGCGTATGATAGGTGTCCGAACCTCAGCCCTAAGGGGGACATCGAAGCGCTTTTCGTTGGGCATATGGGTGAGTCCTATGAGCATCAAGGACACACGGGACCTACGCTTTCTGACTGGGCTGGCTTGACCCCGAAACAAGCCACTAGAATTGAAAACGCGTGTGCATCTTCGGGAGTAGCATTGAGATGCGGGATTTTCGCCATACTCTCGGGCATGTGCGACATCGTCATGGTGGGTGGGGTTGAAAAAATGACCCATCGAACCACGGCAGAGGCAACCGAGTTTTTGGCGATGGCCTCGGACTTCCCCTTTGAGCAATGGCATGGATTAACGTTTCCAGGGCTGTATGCTCTCATGGCAACAGCTCACATGCAAAGATACGGAACGACAGAGGAACAAATGGCGATGGTTTCGGTGAAGAACCATCACCACGGAGCCTTGAACCCTAAGGCGCACATGCAAAAGGAAGTAACGCTGGAAAAGGCGATGTCTTCGAGGGTGATCGCCTGGCCATTAAAGTTGTATGACTGTTCTCTGATAACCGATGGAGCCAGTTGCCTAATTTTAACAAAACCCGAAATTGCTAGAAAATTCACAGACATGCCAGTGCACATTATTGGCTCAGGCCAGGCCAGCGATGCTATAGCGTTGTACGAAAGGGAAGACCTCACAAGCTTGAACGCGGCCAAGCTCGCGGCTCAAGAGGCTTACAAGATGGCTGGAGTCAAACCTCATGACTTGGACGTCGCAGAGGTTCACGACTGTTTCACCATAGCCGAGATCATCGCGTATGAGGACCTAGGCTTTTGCAAGACCGGAGAGGGCGGAAGATTAGTGGAGGAAGGCGCCACCAAAATTGGAGGGAACATTCCTGTCAATACGAGTGGGGGATTGAAGTCGAAGGGACACCCGGTTGGGGCGACGGGAACCGGGCAAGCCTATGAGGTCTATCTGCAGTTAACGGAACGGGCTGAGAGGAGGCAGGTGAGCGGAGCAGAAATAGGATTGTCTCATAATGCGGGGGGCTCAGGGGCCACTGCGACCGTGCACATCTTCAGGAGGAGATGAAGATGGAAGAGGTTCCTCCCTTTACCGTAGAAAGCTTTTACAAGTTTGTGAGCGAGAGGAAGCTGATGGTTGCCAAGTGTGTTGAGTGCGGATCCATGCTTCTTCCTCCAAGATCCCTCTGCCCACGCTGCTATTCCTCAAACTTAACATGGACTCAGCTTAAAGGCACAGGCAAACTGGAAACCTTTACAATTATCCATGTGGCGCCCCCGCAGTTTCAGGCAATGACACCCTATGTGGTGGGCATTGTAAAGTTGTATAAGGGGCCACGGCTCCCGGGTATGATCCAGAACGTCAAGCCACAAGAGGTCAAGGTTGGCATGGACCTCAGGATCGACTTTGACACGACCTTGCCTTCCCAGTGGCCCGTGTGGCCCCGATACTTCTTTAGGCCACTCTAAAAGTACGGTTTGCGCCGTGCACTGGCTCCATCCAACAAGTTTTCTCCTTTCGTGTGGATTCCATCGAAGGCGTCGGGGGCTGTTCCAAGGGTCACGTAGTCTATGTCCTTAAGGGTTAGTCAGATGAAGCTAGGGCCCTTTTGGTGGCTTCGTAGGCCAATTCTCTGCAGGTCTGTTTCAAGTTTCTTCTGAAAAGGGTTAATGCGCGCGCTGATTTCTAGTCTTGTTAAAACTACTGTAGCTGATCCGTCTGACATCGCGCAACAATCGAACAAGCCAGGTGGTAGGCAATCATCGACAGTTTCAGAGCTTGATCTGTGGGACATCCAGTCGATTCCCCGCTGAGGATCAGCTCCTTGCGCATCAGATATTATGGGTTTTATTTTACATTAGATTTATATGATGAGTAGCGTCTAAAAATTTCAAGGTGTGAATTATGGCTAGAGACGAAAGAGTAGCTATTTGCAATGGAGGTATATTTCGCCCTGATCTTTGGCATGGGGAGAATGCAGAAGAAGGCGTAGCTATAGCTTATCAAGATTTGCTCAAGAACGTGCCTAACCTAACGCCAGATGACATAGATGCACTGTGCATGAGCTATTTCAGCGATCACTTGAATGGGCAGTTGTGTATGGGCTGGATAATACAGGACTATTTGGGCTTGCATAACAAGCCAGGCTACAGAGTTGAGTCCGGCGGATCCACATCAATAGACGCTATAGTCAATGCTTACTACATGATAAAGTCAGGAATATATGACGTTATATTGATTCCCGGATGGGAGTGGATGTGCGAGGTTGACGTTGCTACAACAAATGAAATGATCGCTTCAGCTGCGGATACCGATTGGGACTTTCCGGTCGGTGGATATTACAACGCGTACTATGCCGCTCTCCAAGTTCGGCATATGCAGTTATACGGGGAAAACTGTGAAGATCTTGGCAGGATTGCCGTTAAAAACCACAACAATTCCACTCATTGGCCCTATTCTCAATGGGTGAGCCAGCACGGCACTGCTCCCATAACACTGGACGATTACTGGAAGAGCAGACTAGTATGCTGGCCCTATAGAGTTCTCAACTGTGCCGTGATGAGTGAGGGGGCCTGTGTTCTATTGATGGCAACAGAATCAAAAGCTCGCCGGTTCACTGATACACCTATGTGGATAACGGGGGTTGGTTTGGGGACAGATTCGATGAGGCCAGGAGATAGAACGGTTGATTTTGCCTATGAAGGGATGAAGGACGAGGCGAAGATATATCCTGACTTTGTTGAGCCGATAAAAACGCCTTATCCAGATATGGCAAACTTTGCCTCTTTGCGTATAGCGGCAAAAAGGGCATACCCTCAGGCAGGCATAACCAATCCACTAAAAGAATTAGATCTGATAGAACTTTTCGCTCCCTATGACGGCGTTGAACTTTGTTTGTGGGAAGACTTGATGCTTTGTCCTAGAGGAGAAGGAAAAACCCTGATAAGGGAAGGAGTAGTCGAATATGGTGGTGAATGCCCGTCCAACCTCAGCGGAGGTTTGACAGCATCAGGACACCCTGTAGGCGCTACAAGTCTTTATTACACACTCTTCCTATATTGGCAGCTTGCTGGAAAGATAAAAGAAAAATGTGGCCCAGACGGTCTACAGGTGCCAGACGCAAGAAAAGCTCTTATTACCGGGCATGGTGGAACCGGTTGTCAGGGGGCAGTGGTAATTTACGAAAGCGATTAAAAAGGAGAGAATATAAATGGCAGAAGTTGGAATCGAAGAAATAAAATTAAAAGTAAGGAGTATAAAGCGTACAAGGCGTGAAGCGAAATACCAACATTATCCGATGGTAAAGGACCACTCAACACGGGCTCATGAATACTGGGAACCGATAGTTAACACAGGATTATGGTCAATTAAGGGGTATCAGATTGTAAAGGGCCCCTGGGGTGGGGGTACAGTTGAAGAAGCTTTAAAGAGAGAGCCTAAAGAATTCATGGTGATAGACCGCGCCGCTTTTGCACTATATTCCCACAGTTATGGGCTGGTCTCGCCCTTTTTTAGAGGGCTATTGGAGGGAAAACTAAAAGGAACAGCATGTCCCAAGTGCGGCACAGTATACTGTCCTCCCAGGGCTCATTGTTGGAATCCCAAGTGCAGAGTAGCTGATTGTGAATGGGTAGATCTTCCCTTGACAGGTGTTATCCATACTTTTACCGTGCAGTGCCTCGCGGCAGCTCCTTTTGAGCACCAATTGCCGTTCTCAATGGGTTGGGTTAAAATTGATGGCGCGGATACCACTTTGGCCATGATGTTGCATATACCCCCAAGGGAACTCTTCATCGGGCAAAAGGTAAAAATCGAATTTGTGCCGAAGGAGCAGCGAAAGGGAGATTTGACGGATTGCTATGCGGTGGCCCTCCCAGGACAGAAGGTTCCAGAGTGGGCTTGTCTCCAGAAGGATCCAAAGCAGTCAGAATCTTTAGAAGCATCAATGAAACAGACTATTGAGTTCATCAAAAAGAGGTATGGTGTAGACAATAGCCCCGAAGTGCGGGGTTGGTAACTAGCAGACGGTTTACAATAAAATACGGAGTAACCTCCACACCCCTTTATTTTCAAGTCACACTAGGGTCAGTTGCTCATTGTCGTGAGAGTAGATATAGACCGCATCTTTTATGCTCCTAAGATTATCTATAGACTTTAAGGCTTGATCAGAGCGATAAAGGACCCCAGGAATGTTTCTCTTCTCCAGGTTTTCTCGAAGGGGTGCAACGTCGCCACAGTACACGTAGTTTCTTTCATCCTTCCTGATGATGACTGACTGGTGCCCAATAGAGTGTCCAGGTGTTCGGATGATGATTATGTCGTCGGTTACTCGATACTTTCCGTGAAGAGGCACGTATTCGATGGGCACGTCGAAAAACTCTCGGATGTAGGCCGCTTTTTGAAACCTGTCTGGGGCATAAGCGTAGCGAAGCTCGTCCCCCTGCACATAAAACTTTGCGTTCAGAAGGAACATGTTGTTGCCGCAGTGGTCGAAGTGCAGGTGTGTGTTGATGACTATGTCGATGTCTTCTAGCTTGAGGTCGTGTTTTTGCAGTTGCGCCCTAAGCCCTTGACCCGGTTCTCTCTTTATGATGTGGAACTTTCGATGCTTCTCTGGGAGCTCTCCGACCCCGGTGTCTATGAGAATCTTGTCTTCCTCGGTTATGACCAGCAGGGGTTTTAGGGCTGCCTCATAGAGTTGCCCCTGATACTTTGTGTAGACGAGCAAACTTTTGTCAAGGGTGAAGTATCCGTCGCTGAGGAGATGCAACTCCAACTTTACCATGCCTCTCATCCATTTGCTCGTTAACTATGTTAGAATCAAGATAAAGAGGTTACGGGCTCAGCGTGAATTAAGGCTAGCCGACGTTTCGGCTGTTGCTCCGCAGATTGTTGAGTCCTTGAACTAGGGTAACTAGATCCGTGAATGATGAAATGAGGTAGGTAGCCCCGGCTCGAGTCAATTCTTCAGGGGAGGAGAACCCCGTTGTCACACCCACTGCGATAACGTTAAGCTCCTGAGCACATCTCATGTCCCCTACACCGTCTCCCACAACCATGGCTTCTTCCGCCTTAACATTTAGCGCCCTCAACGCGGCTTCTAGGTGAGCCGGGTCCGGCTTCACGGCCGAAAGAGATTCGCGAGTGATGATCGCATCGAAGAAACTCTTAAGGCGAAAACGCCTAAGAATGTAGCTCGTGGATTTCTCGCTATTAATGGTGAAAAGCGCCATCTTTAATTTCATTTCCCTCAAGGCCTTAAGGGTTTCGATGACGCCGGGCAGCAAGCTGGTCGTGTGGGCAGCCTCCAACTCGTAACGATCCGCTAGAGAAAGCACGGTTTCCTTAACCCTCGCGATCTCCCGTTCTCCCTTGCCGTTGTTTCTCATGCAGATCTCCACTTTTTTCAGCATCTTAAACATGCTCTCGTTCAAGGAGAGAATCGATGAGGGGAAACCTTGCTTGGTGAGAAACTGTATAACCTCTGCTCTCACCGCCTTGTAGTCGAGATTGAAATCCACGATGGTCCCGTCGAGATCAAAGACCACGGCTTTAATCACTTAACACGACCTCGCCCACGATGATTCCGGTGACCGGGCTTTACTGCTGACCTCACAGAAATATACTTTTTGGATAAATCCACTACACTAAAAATTGTTTATGAACTCTGAGCGTTTACCACTTAATGTTATAATGAGGAATAAAATTTTAACATTGATGTCTGAGGATTAATAAGTGAATCTTTGAGAGGGTATTCGCTTCTTTTGAAAACTATTCGCAACTATCCTTCGCTTTCAAAATGAGTATTTGTACGGCAAACAAAGCATTGTTGGATGTCAATTGATGGATCAGAGAATTTGCATAGCTCGCACATTAACCCTTTTCGTCTGATGGTTTCGCAGGCCACGCAAAACTTTGCTACAAGCTCGTATTTAGACATACGCCCATTAGCCAGTGAAACAACGATTTCCTTAAGCATCGGCTGAACTTCTTCTACGTCTTCAATTTTGAGGACTGCGCCCCTGACATGTCGCGTGTATTTACTCACAGCCGTTTGGGTGACGCCTAAAAGATTCGCCACATCCTTTTGCTTAAATCCATACGATTGTGTTAATTTTCTTGCTGCGGCAGATCGAATGGCTGGAACCAAGGATTTCACCACGACTTCACATGGCAACAACATATTGGCTCACCTAACTATAGGATTGCTGTCAAAACTTACACAGTCATGACATATGTCATTCGTATACACTCCGTGATCTTAACTCTTTCAATCTCCTTGCACCAAGCTATGAAGCTCCTCTGAACTCATATATCGAATTTTGATACATTGTCGGCTTCGACCTAAGATATATATGGAGTACTAAGACATAATACATTAGGGGGACGTGTATGGTCATTGAGTTGAGAACATATGACTCACCAACAGGGATCATAGAGGCTGTGGACAGTGAGATAGTTCGAACAAAAAGCACGCTGGGCGAGTATTTACGCAGGCTTAATGAAATTCGTTCATTAGCCGAGAAATCAAGGAAGATTCGGGAAGTGTTCTTCAAGTTGGCTGGCAAAAGGGAAACGCAGGAAAACTTTAATGAGTTGACAATCGGCAATCTTGACATCGTGTTGGATGCCGATTCATGGAGTGAATTGACCGCTGTTGAAGAGGCTGTCCGAAGTCAACAGGAAAGGCTTCTTGAACTGCAAAAAGCTCGCGAAGCATTAAAATGGATAGATCAAATTGGAAACATCGAAGGGTTTAAGTATATAGTGCTCGAAAACAATGGGATACAAAAGAAAATCTTGATACGTTACGCTGTATAACATTCGGCTACTATACAATGAACGTTGCCTTGTCTATGAAGACTGTCATCACCATACATTCCCTCAATCTTGGACAGATTAGGCATTCTTGCGGGATAGGAGCATTTTCAGGACGACTTGACAAGTACCCAAAATGCTGAAGGCACCCTGAAAGAGGTTCTTCTTCCTTCGCGGGTGGTTTAACTGGCTCTTCTTTTTTCTCCTTTTCCTCTTTCTCCTTTTGAGGTTGTGCGCGCAAGAGAGATAATGTAATTTGATGGCCTTAATTCGTCTTCGAAGAAGGATAAGTAATCGATCCGAAAGCTGCCAAGAACAAACCAGCCAGATTCGGTAAAAGACGGCTAAGATGTAATTTCGCGCGCACGAATTCATTTGGCAACTTTGTCTCTTCGTTGATTTTCCGCTCCTTAAATCTCGATTTATTGAGTTATATAGGTCTAAGGAAATCAAGATATGTAGCATAGATAATAGAAAACCAATTGAACATGAAGATGCAAAATGTTGTTGAAGGAATTGGTATGAGTTGGGAAGGGTACGAAAGCAGCCCCCTCTGGCCCGTTCTCGTGGAAACCGTTCACGCCATGATCATGTATCCCCATCACAAAGCCTACACCCGAGACGTGATCCTTCACGACCAGCCCGATGCGACGCCTCAAGACCTGGCGACAAAACTGGGCATCCCCTTAGGTGAAGCCCTTGTCATTCTCTACGAACTTCAGAAGCAGAGGCCCGAAAGCTAGAAGCCAGCCAATTTTAGACTAAGTGAACCGAAGACGCCTTAAAGGTGAGAAACACCTCAGAATCAACGTTGAGTTGCATCTCGACAAGGGATCGCTTGGTTATCTGGATGACAAATTTCTTTCCCGCGTCGACCCTCAGTCTCACCACCGGTCCTAGATCTGAGATCCCAACGATTCTTCCTTTGAAGATGTTTCTTGCGCTGGAGTTTATCGGTTTCCTCGATAGGATGATGTCCTCTGGCCTCACGAAGACCGTGACCTTCCCATGTTTTCTCAGGGTTGTTTCTATCTGCACTCCGCTTTCGATGTCTATCAGCGAGGTCCCTTCTTTGAGAAACATGGAGGTGCCTGAAAAAACGTTTTCCAGTCTCGCGAAGCTCGCTAGGTGCTTTGACGGCGCCCTGAAAATCTCATGAGCGGTTCCGATCTCTGCTAGTGTTCCTTCCAGAAGCAGGGCTGCTCTCTTTGTGATGTTCTCTGCCTGAAACATGTTGTGGGTGGCCATCACCACAGTAGTGTCGAATTCGCGGTTGGCATGGGAGATGGCTTCCTCGATGATGGATACGTTTCTGGGGTCCAGGTTTGCCGTGGGCTCGTCCAGAAGCAAGAGCTCGGCATCCAGAACCAAGGACCTAGCGAGGGAAACTCTCTGTTGCTCTCCCCCGGACAGCTTTTTTGCCGAGCGCTTCTCATAGCCCTCGCTTCATACGCGGACATTGACCAAGGACCTAGCAACACCCGAGAACGTGGGATCTTAGAATCTCGCTGTAAGAGCTTTTCGAATGGAGCCCGGCGGCACCGGAGAGCGGCATCGACATGAAAAAATGGAGCATGCATTCGTCATAGTAGAAGGCCATGTAACTGTGGTTTGCGATGATGAGCAGTACAACCTCGTACCGGGCGACGTAATCTATATACCGCCAAAAGTTGAACATTATTTCAATAACACTGGAGTGCACCCAGCGTATATCTTGGTGGCATATTCGCCACCCGCAGAAAAGAAAGAAGCATAGCATCTAACCCTTCCTTCCTTTTTTACTTGAGGCTTAAACTCTTATCGCGCGCAATGGAGAACAGTAGCTTAAGGGCGTCGAAGGGAGGCACTGAAAACCATCCGAAACGGTCACCTCCTTTAAGGCTGGTTTTTGTCATTCTTTGCGCGTTAGCTAAGACAAAACCGAGACCATAAAACATTTATATCGAACGTGTGAAATCTCAAGAAACTGGTGGTGGAGATGGAATATAAAGCGAACGAAACTGCTATTTTACTGATAGAGTTTCAAAATGACTTTTGTAAGCCCGGTTTTCCATTATATCCAGGTGTAGAAAAACTGTTGAAAGAGAACAAAACCATTGAGAACACGGTCGACTTAGTGAAAAAGGCGAGAGACAAAGGAGTGTTAATTTTAGGTATACCAATCGTTTTCGAGCCGGACTACAAAGATTTAGGAGACCCTGTCGGAATTAAAGAAAATGCAATGAAAGCAGGAGCATTTAGGAAAGGAACCAAGGGCGCCGAATTTATCGACGAGTTAAAGCCCTTCGTGGACATCTTTGTGGAGGGGAAGAGAGGACTCTGTGGATTCCACGGCACCAACCTCGACGCGATTCTTCGTTATAGGCATATCAAGAATGTCGCCATCGCAGGTTTTCTCACCAACGTCTGCGTCGAGTCAACGGCTAGAACCGCCTTCGACCTAAACTATAGAGTCACGATCCTAAAGGACTGCACCGCAGCAATGAGCAGGGAAGAGCAAACACATGCTGAAACAAAAATATTCCCACTAATTGGAGAAGTGACAATACACCAAGATTTCCTTAAAAAACTCGAGTGAAAACCGATCTTTATATCCCCCATTTTCCCGCTTCTTTTTTTCACCGCCTCCATCAAAGTGAATAAAAAGTGAATAAACAATGAACGTAAGAGAATTACAACTTGCGCTAACTTCTAAAACGATAAAAACTTCTGAAGTATGTCGGCAGTTGAGAGAACTTTTATTCCCATCCCCGATCATTCTGAAATAGATGTAAGTGAAGGCCTTCTCCTTGAGGCATAAGGTATGAAAAGAAGGGATAAAATGAAGTCTGAACTCGTTGAAAAGTTGGAAGATATTGTTGGAAACGACTGGGTAGTAACCGGGAAAGAGGCTGTGCTGGATTATCTAATGGATGAAACAGCTCCGACTGTTTGTCCTAAACCTGCTGCAGATGTGGTTCTGGTTAAGCCTAGTACCCCTCAAGAAATATCCAGTATTCTGAAGCTCGCCAATGAGTGGAAGGTTCCTGTTTTCCCAAGAGGGGGAGGAACCGGATTAGTTGGGGGCTCCGTCCCTACAGAGAGTGGTGTAGTCCTTTCCTTAGAGAGAATGAACAGAGTGATTGAGGTGGACACGGAAAATCTAATGGTTGTAGTTGAAGCGGGAGTAAAGCTTGAAGAGCTTATGGAAGCAGTGGATGAAGCTGGCCTCTTATTTCCTCCGCATCCAGGAGATGAAACAGCTCAGGTGGGAGGGCTCGTGGCATGCAACGCGGGTGGAGCAAGGGCGGTTAGGTATGGGGTCATGAGGAATTACGTAAAAGGCATCGAGGTTGTGCTTCCCACTGGAGAAATACTAAACCTGGGAGGGAAGCTGCTTAAGGATGTTGCAGGATATGATCTGATGCATCTGATGATAGGGAGCCAAGGGACGTTAGGAGTTATAACGAAGGTCATTCTCAGGCTTTACCCTAAGTTTAAAGAAACAGCGACTCTGATCATACTCTATGGGGATCGCCACGAGGCCCTAAGAACTGTACCTAGGATTCTTCAAGAGGGAATGATACCGCTGGCAATAGAATACGTGGAGAGAGAGTTAATGGAAAAATCAGCGAAACAGCTAGGAAAAGGATGGCCTGTGAAAAAGGGGAAAGCTTGCCTTATGATGATAGTGACGGGAAATCGCAAAGAAGAGGTGTATCTTGACGCTGAGAGGATAGACAAAATCGCTAGGGAATACAATGCCATTGATACCTTAGTCGTGGAAAGCAGAAGAAAGCAGGAGGACATCCTGAGCATAAGGAGCAACATTTACTTAATCCTAAAGCCCTACGCAATGGATGTTCTGGACGTAGCTGTTCCTCCAGCCAGTATAGCAAAACTCATGGACGCATTAGACGAGATCGCTAAAAAATACAACATGTATCTACCCATGGTCGGACACGCGGGAGATGGAAACCTACATCCAATCATTTTGATGAAGAAAGCAGGAGGAGTAAAGGAAGAAGCTCTTGAAAAGGTGAAGAAAGAAATATATCACATAACCATCGGTTTAGGAGGAACCATAACGGCGGAACATGGAATAGGAAAAATAAGAATTAAAGACCTCAACCAATACTTAGACGAGAAAGCAATAGAGATAATGAAGAAAATAAAAAAAGTCTTTGACCCAAACAACATACTTAACCCTGGGACAGTTGTACCCTAAAATTCCTTTCGCACATAGCTAGTTGAGACTTGGCGTTTCGACGAAACGGCCCAGTTACTGCTTCTAGGCTGAAGCTTGATGGTCTCCAGTAGGGGAACCGCTACGCGGCCTCCCTTCTGCAACCTAGCAAAAAAGCCCACGGGATTGAAGGCCAAATGCTACAGGAGAAAATTTCACTTTCAGGGATTTCGCCTGGCTCCAGCCTAAACCTCCACCTCACCAGAACAGGAACTTGAACGCGATTCTCACTCTGTATCGCTGCATAAAAACACGTGTCCTTCAATGCGGCTACCGTCAATCCTCACTCTTTCCGCACAAGCGCATACACAGCATACACGCGTTAAGCCTCTATTAAGCCTGTTTTTGGAAAGCAACCTGGAAATGGGCGCCCCGTCCCAGAGCATATTTGGACCCAAATAAAGGGGGCTATAACAGAGAGAACAACGAAAAATAACATAACAACGCCCTAAAACCAAAAACCAAGCACTCAAAGAAACTCAAAAAAGAACTTACAAACCCATAAAACCAAACGTTATGTTAGGCCTAGATATAACTTATTATGCATAACGATATAATACATCTTGAAGAGCCATGCTCACCCACGAAAGGCGTAAGCCTCTATGCAAGGTCTGGCTAGAATATGGAGGGAAGCCTATCCTCGGGAAAGGTGGCGCCGAGATCTTGGAGGCCGTCAAAGAGGGAGGATCCATTTCCAAGGCAGCAAAGAAAACTGGCATGTCGTATCGATACGTGTGGAATTATCTGGCGAAGATGGAGAAAGTCTTGCAAGAACCCATCGTGGAGACGCATAGGGGTGGGAGGTCAGGTGGAGGCGGGGCAAAGCTAACCGAGCTGAGAGAGAGCTTGCTTGAAGAGTACAGGCGGGTTGAAGGCTATTTGGGTGAGATCTTGGGTGATGAGGAGTACTGGGAGGCGGTGGGATTGAAGATTAGTGCTCGTAATCGGCTGAGGGGCATCGTCAAAGAGGTGGAGAAGGGGATGGTCACAGCAAAGGTCAGGCTGGAAATAGAAGCACCTGTGGTTGTAACTGCCATCATATCCAGAGAGGCTGTTGAAGAGCTCGACATAAAACCAGGAGACAAGGCAGAAGCCGTCATCAAGGCAACCGAAGTTATGGTGGCAAAAGAAAGAGAGTAAACTAGCCCTCAACCAAATACTGACTATTTGGAGATGTCCCCCGCAAACTCCCCTTTTTTTCTGTTTTGGCGATGGAATGGCATAGGAATTTGCGAAAGGAAAATGTATATGCATTACGCATTTTGTGGTGGTGTTGGATGGAGGAAGCTGGTGGTTTGAGTCGGCTAGTTTTTATGAGGATTTTAAACGAGGCTTTAGCCAGAACAAGCCTAGAGGTGAGTCTAGGCGATGGTGACAGGGAACAACTCTATCAAGAGATTCTTCACTATTTTGGTTTGGTTGGGGGATTAAATGTTTGTGAGGCTTTGGAGGCTGCGTGGCAAGACCCCTACAATAGGAGGGAGATAGAAGAGTTCATAGCGGATTGGCTTAGGAAGAGGACCAAGAAGAGGATAGAAGCCGCAGCCGGAGTGGTCTGAGTGGTCCAGAAAGAGTAGGGTCCTCTATGGATTGGAAAAGATTGTTGTGCAAACTTGGGTTTCATTATTGGAGCAAGCCCAGAGTCACCTACCTCAGCGGCTCTAACGTAAAAGACTTCACCAAATATTGCAAGAGGTGTGGGAAACAAAGGAGATGGATCGAAACTGTCTAATTGCGCTGGGGTGGGATTTGAACCCTCAACAGCGTGGAGAAATCACCCGCAAACTCTCTCTTTTTTCTGTTTTGTCGGACAAGAAATTTCTGTTAACCAAAGCAAACTTAACACGCGCTTTTTAAAACTTAACACTACACTATATTTTGAATTCAGAAAGCATATTATCTTCCTAATCTTAAACTGAAAACCGAGATGCGATAAAGGGAAGAAAAGTGTCTTTTAAGCATGCTATAACTACGGTGCAGGCGGCTGTCGTTGCCATAATTATTGTCATTGCAACAATTGTTGGTACAGGCTACTACCTTACTCTTACTGCTTCTACACCTACACCAACTGCCGCACCTACACCCACTCCAAAGCCAACACCAACACCTACTCCTACGCCATTATTAGGGCAAGAATCAGAGGAGTGGATAGAATACTTTAATCAAGGTAATGCTCTGTATCGCGAAGGAAGATATGATGAGGCTATCGCCAAATATACCAAAGCAATTGAGCTTAACCCAAGGGAAGCTGTTATTTATGTAAATCGAGGTTCCGCCTATATCAAATTAGACCAGTACGACTTGGCGCTCGCTGACCTAAACAAATCAATTGAACTTGACCCCACAAACGCTTTAGCCTACGCCAAACGAGGCTTCGTCTACTATAAGAAGGGGTTTATAGACCTTGCAACAGCCGACTTCCAAAAGGTTATCCAATTGTCAACAGACCCGGAGCTCACCCGATATGCTGAGGAAGCGCTCGAAGCCCTGGCTTCTGCACCGCGCTGGCAAGAGCTTTACATTCCAGACTTAAATGGAGACGAGGAAGGAGTTCAGACGTTACGAGGACAAATAATATACACAAAAGACGGACCGGTTTATCGAGTTTGGCCTGAATCATTAATCGCCTATGGAGGACAACCACTATCAGGGTACACTTGGACTGTTGCAACTGGTTCTGTCATGCCAGCCGGAACAATTGTAGATGCGTTAACAGGTGTGTTCCATTCAAGTGGCGGTCAAATACTTCCCGGTAGGCATAAATTCGACATGACCGTTTCAGATGGCTCCACTACTGCTACAGCTACCTATGTCTTTGTGGTTGATACTTATGATATGACAGCCTCTGGCTCTATCCCTATGCCTGTCCCTGTCCCCGAGTTTCAGCAACCACAGGTTCCTTACATTTATCTTCCAGATGCGATAACCGGACACGGTTATGGGGCAAGCTTGTGGGCATATGGAGTTAGCGAACTTCCCTGGTCGTGGTATCTGGATAGTGGAGAGTTGCCCCCTGGTTTAGTCGTGGATCAAGTTACTGGCGTTGTTCGCGGTACGCCCTTTTCATCAGCGGCTGGGAAAACCTATCAGTTTACAGTTAAAGTAGTCGATAGAAACGGTAATGTAGCGATCCCTGGCCCTACCTATGTAATTAATGTCCCAAGATGAAATAGTTAAAACGAGACCGACATTAGTAGCGCGCGCAAATCCCCTCTTTTTCAATTTTTCAAATTTTTTATAAGGGTTGTACGGTGAAAGTTTACGTAAGACAGAAGTCATTTGTAAGTGTGAACGGATATGGCTCGTTTGATGCAGTGTAATTTTGACTGTGACACGTGTGTTCGCGCGCGCTAAGCGTATTTGCGTAGTTTGTCAAGAAGATTGATTTAACTTGCCATTATGGTCAAAATATGCTGGTTATTCCTTTCGCGCTAAAATTGCTATCTTTCACACTTTAGCTTGACAAGAATCTGTTTGGCGAGTGGCGGAGGCTGACAGGACGAGTGTATGTTTGTGTTTAGGTTTGGGGGTTTAGATTGGTTTCGAATTTTTGGTTGTAGTGTTTTTGTATGGCTTCTATGTAGTCTGTGAGCGCGCGCTCATCCCGCTTCTTTCTCCTTCTGTCCTACCTTGGTAGAACCATGAAGAAGAAACTGTTGAAAGAACTCTCCTTTTTAATTTTTTAGTTAATTGGTTTTGGCGTGCAAATTTGTTTAAGAACCTGCGTTGATTCTCGCTTATCTCGGTCATGTGCCTTGGCGGTTCAGGAGACCATTAATTTATTACGGTTCGGGGACTTGTTGAAATTGAGTGGTTGGATGCTAGTGAGGCTACGGGCAGGCTTGAGCGTGCCCGCTTCGACACCCCTGTTAGATCCGTAGGCTTTTATTTGGGCGTGAAGGGAAAGCGGACCAAGCATGTGGTGATCGCGAAAGAGGTGATTGACGCTGCGAAGGCCTACCATTGTAATGTGATTCCGGTTGGGATGATCGAGAACGTGACCGTGCACGGCCGAGACGTGTTAGACCCTGAAACCAAGCGGGTTCTGAAGAAGTTTGTCCATGTGAGCATGACAAGATTGAGGGGAAGGGACGTCGTATCTCTTCAGCTTTTCGCTGCGTTGCGCTCTATCTTAGAAAGGACCCTTACGAGTTCTGCGAAGTACAATATTTACTCGGTCGTGACGGGCTGCTCGGCCACAAACTCTGGCCGTTCAATCTCTTCGAGAGGCAGCTTACAGACATCCCGTAAGATAGATCGGATCTCGCTCGTTTTGATCACCGCATTCAGTTGAAGCTCTACAAGGTATGGCAGAATCGCCGCGAGCTTCTCGTAATCCAGTGCCTCGGGCACGCCCCACTGCAGACGACACTCCGCCTGCTTCGGGTCAAAGCCTGCTCGCTCCAAGGCAGGGGTAAAGATTTCGCGCTCAACGATCCGTTTGA
>Ga0315309_1000874_pt1 | contig 18326 bp, 15 predicted proteins | sample TDP4_MG_FD_203080 | JGI IMG/M metagenome (GOLD analysis project Ga0315309, IMG submission 203080) | Freshwater sediment microbial communities from Lake Towuti, South Sulawesi, Indonesia - TDP4 | ecosystem: Environmental > Aquatic > Freshwater > Lake > Sediment | place: Indonesia: South Sulawesi... | reverse complement strand
TTCGCTGAGCAATCAAAGGGGGCCAAACTACCGCAATTGCGTCTCGGTCACTGTAAAGAATGTCCAGGTGCGCATTGTAGATTCCCTGTTGCCGATAAGCACTGGGTTTAGGTGTGAGTATGCTTAAGCGCTAAGACAACAAAGGATTTGTAAAGACTTTCGATAGAAGTCAGCGAGTAATTCAGGGCAAAAAGGAGGTAAAAGAGATATGTTAAATTAACTTGGCAGGACCTATTACCTCAGGTCTTGCCTTTGGGTGGAGATACTGAAAATCCTTCAAACGCATCATAGGGAGGGAAGAAAAGTGAAAAAATCATCTATCTTTTTGAGCCTGTTGTTGGTCTCGTTATTGGTTATTGGCGGTGCTCTATCTTGTGCCCCAAAAGAAGTTAAGCCGGTGACCTTAAGGTTAGCATCGGCACTTCCTCCTCAGGACATAGTGGTAGTGAAGCTCCAGGAAATGGCTGATAGAATCAGTGAGCGCACCGACGGCAAGTTTATAATCGAGGTTCATCCTGGGGGTGCGCTTTGTTCTATGGAGGAAACCTTTAGCATGTTGAGAACAAGGGCAATTGATATGGCCGAATCTCCAATAGAATACCAAACCGGCGATGACATCAGGTTTGGGGCAGTAACGTTGCCCTTTTTGGTTGACAGCCTTGAGGCAAACGTGGAATTCTTACGACTCATAAACGAATCGCTGTTTAATGATATAATCGCCGAAAAGTTCAAAGCGATGCCGGTGATTGTGATGTCGACTGGCATACACACATATTGTGGTGCGAAAAAGCCGGTAGAGACCCTAGGGGACTGGAGCGGCTTATTAGTCTGGGTTGCGAACTCCGCAGAGGCAGATACTGTAAAAGCCCTGGGTGGTTCACCGGTGCCTCTAGCATTTTTCGATGGCTACCCAGCAATAGAGAAGGGAGTGGTGGATGCAGGCGTGGGTGTGAACCCAACGGGCGTCTGGAATTTCAAATGGTATGAAGCTATCCACTATATTACGGTCGCCAACATGTTTGCTACCTCGGGTTATATCTACATTAACCTCGATTCGTTCAATGCAATGTCGGATGATTTTCAAGACATATTGCTTGAGGAATGTCAATGGTGTGAAAACGAGCTCCAGGAATATCTGACGCAGTACGCCGAGGACTCACTAGTGGAGTTAGAGAACGCTGGCGTGGAAGTCTATTATTTACCCGCATCAGAACGAGCAAGATGGATAGAGGCGAGCCAGTCAGTTCTTGATGACTTTTTTGCACAGATTGGAGAAGAGGACGCTGAGAAGATACGAGAAGCTGCTGAAGAGGCTAACAGGTAACTTTCTCAATAAGCGTAACCAGGGCGATTAATAGTATTACGGGTAATCCTGTACATAGTTTCCTCTTCTTTGGGGGGGAACTATACAGTATTAGCATGTGTTTTTATCGGCAATTTTTAAGGTTAAAAATGGCCGGGTAAAATTTGGAGGCAGTGCTGCGCTTCCTCCGGCTTCTATAAATAAGTAATGATTGAGTCGGCTATTGAAGAAGGTTGAAAAAGTAACCCAGTTTCTGGGCAGGCTGCTTGACCGTATTACTCGTCTAACTTGGCTATTAACTGGAGCGCTGATAGTCCTGATGGCCTTTGTTGTTGGTTACGGGGTGTTCACGAGGTACGTATTAAGGAACCCGGACCCTTATACATACGAGATCACCTGTATTTTGATGCTGGCTTGCGTCGTTTTTGGCTTAGCTCACACTCAAAGGCTTGGTCGGCATATCAGGATTGATTTACTGGATCGCTATCTACCCGAGGCGGTACGAGGAATTCTGCTGAATATTGTCACCCCGATTGTGGGATTGGTTTTTTGTGTCGTTCTTACTTGGAAAAGCTGGGAGGATGCGTGGTTCGCACTGCAACACTGGCAGGTCACTCGGGGTACTGTAACCATACCTACGTTCCCGATGAAGATGACAGTTCCTATTGGTGCCGGCTTGCTTTGCTTGGTACTCATAGCTCAAATCTTGCGTTATCTTATTTCATTAAGAGGTAAGGGCACAACGGTGAAGAAATAGCTGAGACAGACGTGGCGTTTCAGCATGTTCGCCTTTGCTTATTGCTGGGAAGATTATCATGGATATTGTTGCCGTAACCGTGATTGCTTTCTTTGGGGCGATTGCCCTGACGATAATAGGGATACCCATTGCCTATGCTTTAGGGTTTGGCGGTGTGCTTGGTATCCTGTTTGGCTTGGGGGGAGTCCCTCTCATAAAGCTGGGATTGACCCCGTTTTCAGTGTTTTACAACTTAAGTTGGCTCCCCCTTCCGCTCTTCATACTGATGGCTTGCATCATCAGCGAAACCAGAATAGGCGCAGATATTTTCGGCGCAGCTAATAACTGGCTGTCGCGTATCCCTGGAGGGATAGTTATCACCAGCATCTGGGCTGAGGCAGCTATGGCGGCTACGATGGGCTCGAGCGGAACAACCATGCTTACAGTAGGCAAAGTGGCTCTACCAGAAATGGAAAGGCTGGGTTATAACAAGAGATTTAGCATGGGTGCATTGTTGTCAGGGGGTGCTCTTGGCCCGCTGATCCCGCCCAGCATTCCCCTTATTGTCTATGCCGTTCTGACACAGCAGTCTATAAGTCAGCTCTTTATGGCTGGTATGATACCCGGCATCCTCTTAGCTAGCATGCTTTCAGCTTATGCCATAGTAGCTTGCTTGAGACGTCCTGAATTGGCTCCCCGTCCAGCGGGGATTAGCTGGAGAGAGAGGATATTTTCTCTCCGGAGGGTCTGGCCTGTAGGTGCCCTTATGTTTGGAATACTAGGCGGTATTTACCTAGGAGTGGTAACTGCTACCGAGGCAGCAGCAATAGGAGTTCTTATTACCTTACTTATAGCTGTTGCGTTTTATCGGTTTCGTCTACCCAATTTAGTCCGGGCAATGTCAGAGGCGGCAACGCTGACTGCCATGGTTAGCATTATGGTTATTGTAGCTACGGTCTTGACCTTTCTGGTGGATGCTTCCGGAATAGTAAATAGTCTAAGCAATTTTATCGCGTCTTTAGGGTTGTCCCCATGGGGGGTAATAATCATCATAAACTTCTCTCTTCTTTTGTTAGGAACCTTTCTGGATGGGCTCGCCATTATGTTGCTGTCTGTGCCTGTTTTTGTCCCACTGATTGTCGGAATAGGTTTCGATCCTGTGTGGTTTGGGGTACTGATGGCAATTAACATAGAGATAGCACTAATTTCACCGCCAGATGCGTTGAATCTTTATCTGATGAGTGGAACTTTTCATGAGCCCGTTCTTGAAGTCATCCGTGGCGTGACACCCTTCCTGGCTGTGATGGTGGTCTTCTTAGGCATCGTAATCGCCTTCCCCCAATTGAGTCTCTGGCTTCCCGCCATGATGAGAGCATGATAAATGGTCAAAATGCAGACACACAATAGATACAAGGAATAGATACAAGGGTTAACAAGATGGCCGGAAAATGAAATTTTGGTGACAGGTCTGAAGTAATCCAAAAGGTGAAGAATATAAATAGAGTCTAAAACGCAAGGGTTAGAATGGACAAAAACGCAAGGATAAGTAGGTTAATAGAAGCAGTATGCGTCACACCCAAGTTATGCCTTGAGAGAGGTTATTTAACGACGGAGTCATATAAAGAAACTGAGAGTGAACCACCCATAATTAGAAGGGCAAAGGCTCTGGAAAAGATATTAAAGGAAATGACCACTCATATCGAAAATGGAGAGCTGATTGTAGGCAGAGTTACGAGTAAGCGACGTGGCGGCCCCATAACTCCAGAAATTAATTGGGACTGGTGTCAGGAACAAATGGACACCATATCGACAGATTGGGATGAATTTGCACCTGTAGCAGAAGAAGAAAAGCCGAAAATGAAGGAAATACTTGCGTATTGGAAAGGAAAGTCACTGTACGACAAGTTGCGTGCCTTAGTACCCGAAAATATACTAAAACTACATTATGAGATAGCGCTACCAGCCGGTTCCTCCATTGCTAACATGCACCTAGGCTCACATGTATGTCCTGATTATCAAAAGGTACTTACCGAAGGATTGAACGGCATAAAGAAACAAGTCGACGAAGAATTAGCAAAATTGAACCTAGCCGAAATAAAGGATTTTGACAAGTTCCAGTTTCTAAAAGCAGTAAATATTACTCTTGAAGCAGCGGTCACCTTTGCTAAAAGATATACCGAACTTGCCAGAAGCCTGGCTGAGAAGGAGACCGATATTCAAAGGAAAGCCGAGCTACAGAAAATAGCTGAGATGTGCGAGTGGGTACCAGCAAACCCAGCTCGAAGTTTCTATGAAGCGCTACAATCAGTGTGGTTCACTTATATCGTCCTTATGATAGAGGGGTGGGGACCAGGTATGAGTTTCGGGCGACCTGACCAGTACCTCTATCCTTTCTATAAGAAAGATATAGAAGAGGGAAGGATTACAAACGAAGAAGCACGTGAATTGATCGCGCTACTCTGTATAAAAGTGAACGAATTGGCAATGCGTTTCAGTTTTATGAAGATGAAAACCGCAGCTGGGCTTAATATGTTGTCAAATATTACACTGGGGGGCTTAACTACAGACGGGAGAGATGCTGTAAATGAGCTATCCTACCTTTTCCTCGACGCCGAGAAAGACGTCAGATTGCATGCGGAAGAATTTGTAATTAGAGTTCATAAAAATACCCCTGATGCTTTTTTAATGAAAGCGTGCGAAGTTGCAAAATTGCTGAGAGGAAAACTTAAATTCATCAGTGATGAGACAGCTATCCAGCAATTGCTTAGTGATGGAAAACCGCTAGAATATGCGCGGGATTATGTTGTATCCGGCTGTGTTCTCCCTACTGTTCCTGGCCGTTCTTTCGATGTCATCGGAGGACCGTTCAATCTGCCATTAATGTTAGAGTTAGCATTAAATAACGGGATCTCCCGGTTAACAGGCGAACAAATCGGTCCCAAAACGGGAGACCCGAGAAAATTTAAATCTTATGATGAAGTATGGGAGGCTTACAAGAAGCAAGTAGAAGCCCTTCTTCCTGTTGCTGTTCTTGTTAGAAATGTTGATAGGCAACTCTTTGCAGAGTTTGCCCCAACCCCATTTCAATCTTCCCTTTTCCATGGTTGCATTGAAAAGGGTATTGATGTTACAAACGGGGGAACGTCCCCATATATGACTAACGGAATATCGGCCGTTGGAGCACCAAATGTGGGAGACTCGCTAGCGGCAATCAAGAAAGCTGTATTTGAGGACAAAAAAATTACGATGGATAGATTAATTGATGCGTTAGATAAGAATTTCGAAGGTGAAGAGGAAATACTGCACGTTTTAAAAAGTGCTCCCAAGTTTGGAAACGATGGTGACTATGTTGATTCGATAGTGAACGATGTATTTATTCACTTTTGTGACGAGGTGGCCAAGCATAAAGGCTTTGCCGGATCAAAATTCAATGTGACGGCATATGTAGCTTCAGGGAATATTCAGATGGGATCCATAGTTGGAGCTTTGCCTGACGGGAGAAGAGCTGGCGAACCGTTATCAGAAGGTGGTATATCTCCATATCAGGGAAGAAATGTGAGCGGGCCGACAGCGACTATGAGATCTGTGGCAAAGTTAGACCTTGTAAGACTTACTGGCGGTTCTGCATTAAATATGAGGTTCAATCCAGACGCATTAAAAGATGAGTCTAAGATGAAAAAATTTGCTTCTCTTATCAGGACGTACTGTGAAACTGGAGGGTATCACGTTCAATTTAACATCGTAGATGCTGATATGTTAAGAGACGCTCAAAGACGTCCTGAAAAATACAGAGACTTATTGGTGAGAGTGGCAACATATAGCGCATTTTTTGTCCAACTGGGTCCGGAATGTCAGAATGACATTATAGCCCGAACTGAGTTTCAACAAGTTTAAGATGAAAGAAACCAGCCGTCGAATGGGAAGACAGAAGTACAATGGATAGTAAACAAGGGCTCATATTCCATATTATTCGAGGGTCGTTCGTCGATGGTTATGGTGTAAGAACCACGGTATTCTTGAAGGGGTGTCCTCTAAAATGCATTTGGTGCTGTAATCCAGAGGGCCAGCAGGGTTGTCGTGAGATTAAATTTAGCCCTTCAGAATGTGATAGCTGTGGAAGATGTGTAAAGATTTGCCCCACTAATGCGATTCAGCTCGATATCAAAGAAGGAGATAATAAACCTAAGATTGACAGAGAACTATGCACAAACTGTGGAAAGTGTATTGAAGTATGCTACACCGGAGCTTTGGATTATTTTGGAAGGTACATGACTGTTGATGAAGTATTTACTATAGTGAAAAAGGATGAGCAATTTTACCGCACATCAGGAGGTGGGGTTACTATAGGAGGTGGAGAACCGACTTTCCAGCCACTTTTTACATGTACATTACTGAGAAAATGCAAAAAAAATTATATACATACAGCGGTGGACACAAGTGGGTATACATCAACTAGGGAGGGACTCAGGGTTCTTGAAGAAGCGGACCTACTGCTGTACGACATAAAAGTTATGGGTCTACAGGAACATTTGAAATACACTGGCGTATCGAATAAACTAATTTTAAAAAATCTAAGAAAACTTGACGCTATAGGGAAAGCAATAATAATAAGGATACCCATAATACCAGGACATACGGATTCAGCACAAAACATCAAATCCATAGCTGAGTTCTTATCCAGGTTGAAATCTGTAGAAAGAGTTGACCTTCTGGCATATCATAAATATGGGATAGTAAAATACGGACAACTCGGAAGAGATTACAAATTACATATTCAGCCACCTACCGAGGAGCACCTAAATGATATAAAGGATACCTTTGAGCGGCACGGATTAAATGTTCAACTGGGGGGTTAGTTTTCTATGGGGGAAAAGCATGAGTGAGCAAGCGTTTTCTGGTGTCCAAGTTTTAGACTGCACTCGGGGAGTTGCGGGCTCATATTGCACCAAATTACTGGCGGACTTTGGCGCCGAAGTAATCAAAGTTGAGGACCCAGATGGGGGAGATCCTGTACGAAATATGGGGCCCTTTTTAAAAGATGAGCCTCATTTAGAAAAAAGTGGGGCATTTTTCTATTTGAATACTAATAAGAAAAGCATTACCCTAAACCTCGGAAGCAAAACCGCGGCGAAGATGCTCAAAGAGCTCGTGAAAGAGGCTGATGTCTTAATTGAGAGTTTCTTGCCTGGAGCGATGGCTGAACTTGGCTTAGGCTATGAAATACTCAGCGAACTGAACCCTCGACTAGTAATGACCTCTATATCTAGTTTTGGACAAACAGGCCCATATCGGACCTATAAAGCATCGAACTTTGTACTCTCTGGATTAGGTGGAACAATGTATACGTCGCGACCAACTAACGAGCCTAGGAATAGACCAGTTGTTCAGGGCGGCTTACAAGCGGATTATATAACGGGTTTGATTAGCTTTATCGCTACTGTAGCTGCTCTCTACAACCGGAATAAGACTAATAGAGGCACATATATTGACATTTCCGCTATGGAATGTGTCGCCAGTACTCTGACCGGGCACACTGGAGAATATTCGTATATGGGTTTAAGCAGAAGGACTAACCCTCCAGCAATCCAAGGTTATCCTGGTATGTATAACTATCCGTGTAAAAACGGTTGGATAAACCCCACACCAGGGATAGGGCAAGCATCTAATATTGCCTTTCTGATAGGAAAGCCAGGGTTGCAGGATGATGTTCTTTTCGCCAATGCCAGTGCTCGCGTCGCTGAGCCGGAAAAGTTCGACGCCTTAGTTGTCCCTTGGTGTAAGGAACATGACAAGTGGACAATAACCAAGCAGGCTCAAGAGCTCAGATTGTCCTTTACCCCCATCTTGACACCCGCAGAGCTCCCTGAAGATGAACAGCTTAAAGCCCGCGGATTCTTTGCCACAGTTGGTCATCCAATTATGGAGGAGATTACATATCCAGGGGCAGTAGCTAAGCTAAGTGAGACTCCGTGGCAAGCGGGAAGAGCTCCCTTGCTTGGCGAACAGAATGAGGAAATCTATAGAAGGCTCGGTTATGTCAAAAATGACCTCGTCAAGTTGCGACAGCAGGGGGTTATTTAATCCGTTGTAGGTTGCTAAAGGGTCAACTTAGATTTTCAGACTTTAGAATAGAGGATTCAGAGAGCTAAGTCTACATTTTAAGGTAACTATTAGGAAGACCAAAGATGGGATATAGACTTCTAGAGGGAATAAGGATCCTCGACTTAACAATGGTCTTCGCAGGCCCTATGGGTTCGAGAATACTGGCCGATTTAGGAGCTGAAGTCATCAAGATAGAATCAGCACTACGGGCTGACGTATTTACGAGAACGAATGTCTGTCCTGAGAATGAGCCAGGGGAAGAGCCTTGGAATCGAGGCTCTCCCTTCCATTCGCTAAACGCGGGTAAGAAAGGAATTACCCTTAACCTTGGAACTGACAAGGGAAAGGAAATATTTAAGCGGCTTGTTGGAATAAGCGATGCTGTCATGGAGAATTTCTCCCCTAGGGTAATGGACAACTGGGGTTTGGGTTATGAAGAACTGAGAAAAATTAAGCCAGATATAATTATGGTTTCGATGAGTGGACTCGGGCATTATGGCCCACTAAGGGATTTCTATATGTATATGCCTGGAATGGAAGGGATGTCCGGATTAGCGCACATCACGGGTTACCCTAGCGGGCCACCCACATTATCAGGCCATGCCTACGGAGATTGGGTTCTGGGCGCAACTGGAGCAGCTGCTTTACTTATAGCACTATACCATCGACGGAAAACCAACCGTGGGCAGTATGTTGATGTTGCTGGCAGGGAAGCAGTGATTTGCCATATTGGGGAAATCATTATGGACTATTTTTTGAACGGACGAGAGCCGATGCGAGCAGGTAATCACCATCCTTCGGCAGCGCCGCATGGATGCTATCGCTGTAGAGGTGACGATAATTGGATAAACATCACCGTGGAGAATGATGAACAATGGAGAAAGTTTTGCCACGCGATAGGTGACCCGCCCTGGACTAGGGAGCAAAGATTTGCTGATTCTCTAAGCAGGTTAAGAAATCGAGAAAAGCTTGATGAGATGGTTGAAGATTGGACTAGCCTTCACGATCACTACGAGGCGATGCAGATTCTTCAGAATGCTGGAGTCCCAGCAGGGGCTGTGCTGAGTATGAAGGAATTACACCTTAACCCCCACCTCATACACCGAGGGTTCTTTGAAGTCATTGATCATGGCGAAGGGATCGGGAAAAGGCCAATTGCAAAACCAATACCTGCGAAGTTCAGTAAAGTTGAAGAATTTGTTCCTAGGCGGGCACCTCGCTTTAGTCAAGATAATGAGGAGGTCTTCTCAGATTTGTTAGAAATGTCCAAGGAGGAATCAAGGAGGCTTGAGAGCAATAAGGTAATCGGAGGTACTTTCACCTTTATTCCAAGAAAACCTACTCCGACCGCGCTTATAGAAGAACAAGGATGGGGCTCTGTTGACCCCAGCTACCTAAGTGAACTTCGCCAACGTTATGGCGGTGATATAGGCACACCGTGAACTTGCTGAAAAGCAAACAAAGTTACTCGCCAAAAAATTCGTGAGGGAGGTAGACAGTGGAACACGAAGTTGAGATGGCCGAAGCGCACATCAACGAAGAAATGATTAAGGATATGCGCAGCAAAATCGGTCTGAAGCTTCGTATCGAAGACTCGATACATAACGAAGAAGCCACCAGGTTGGCGATATTAAAATTCACCGCAGGGATAGGTGACGCCAATCCACTTTGGAACGACCCTGAATACGGCCGGAACACTCGTTATGGCTGCATGGTTGCACCACCTTCTTGGATTATTAGTGTCTGTGCTAGTGTTCAATTTGGTTGGAGAGGCCTGGGTGGTTTTCACAGTGCTACTGACTTCGAATTCTATAAGCCTGTTCAGCTCAACGATAGAATCATCCCTGAGTGTACTTACCTTGGTTTCGAGGGGCCTAAACCAAGCAAATTTGCTGAGGAGATGGTTATCGATCATTTGGAGCATAAATATTTTAATCAGCACGGGGAAATCGTAGCTAAATACAAAACTTCGGTCATAAGAATATCCAGAGGCAAGGCAAGAGAAAGGCAGAAATATGGTGGCCTTAGGCTTCCTCATCCCTGGACCGAGGAGGAAATCAAGCAGATAGAGGAACAAGTACTCGGCGAGGAAATCAGGGGCTCAAATCCCCGCTACTGGGAAGATGTTGAGATTGGGGATGAGCTAAAACCGGTGGTGAAAGGGCCTCTAGGTCTTGGAGACGCCTTAGCTTATTCTGTCGGCGGGGGAACACCGATACCCAGGGTGGGTGCTCATGGTGTTGCGCTTCGCTATTACCAGAGACACCCCGCCTGGGCTTTTAGAGACCCTGACACCCATGCCCTTGAGCCAATCGCGCTTGTCCACTTCAGCGAGAAAGCTGCTAAGGCCATGGGACTTCCGATGCCATATGATGCCGGCTTTCAAAGGCATTGCTGGCAAATTCAACTTTTGACTAACTGGATGAGCGATGAGGGCTGGCTGAAGACTTCCTACGCAGAATATAGAAGGTTCGTTTATTTCTCAGACGTTGTATGGTTAAAGGGGAAAGTGACTAAGAAGTATTTGGATGAGAATGATGAACACTGTGTAGATATTGAAACGAGTGCAATTAATCAAAGGGGTGAGAATGTCATGCCAGGCCGTGCCACAGTCATACTTCCGTCACGAACAGCCCGTGTCTCACCTGTAGCCATTCGTGTGTAAATCATTCAAGTCATTCTTCTGCCATATAGATAAACAATAGCACGTGAGGTTGTCTGTCTATACATGTTGAGTTGGACTGCGAGCATGAACAAACACAAAGACAGAGTACAAGGGTCCTTAGCTAGCCTTGGCCCATTTTTGAGCGGTAAGAAACGGAGGAGAGATGCTACAATGCAAAACAGGACGCATACGCAGACAATGCTTAATGGATACCGTGTTTTGGATTTAACAGATGATAAAGGAGCACTCTGTGGTAGGATACTTGCTGACTTGGGTGCGGACGTCATCAAAATAGAAAAACCTGAGGGAGACAATTCCCGCAATATTGGACCATTTTTCCAAAACATACCTGATCCAGCCAAAAGTCTCTTTTGGTTTGCTTATAACCTGAACAAGAGGGGCATCACTCTCGATATCGAAACTAAAGACGGACAGGAACTTTTTGTTAGGCTGGTCAGGAAGGCTGATTTCGTGATTGAGTCCTTCACCCCTGGTTATATGGAAAGACTGGGCTTAGGCTATTCTGCTCTTAGTAAGATTAATCCTCGCATTGTGATGACTTCTATTACTCCCTTTGGCCAGACAGGACCGTATAAAGATTGTAAAGTTTCGGATATTGTGGTCATGGCCATGGGCGGATTCATGTACATTACAGGCAATCCCGAAGACCCTCCCCTCAGGATAAGTGTTCCCCAAGCGTTTCTATTAGCTTCAGCCCATGGTGCAGCTGCGACAATGATAGCACACTACTACCGAGAGATTTCCGGAATAGGACAGTATGTTGATGTGTCTGCTCAACAATGTGTGTTATGGGAACTAGCGAACGCTATACCTCTGTGGGAGTTAAACCGAATCATCTTAAAGCGGGAGGGGTCCTATTTATCTGGACGGTGGACAGGTACGAGGCAACGTCTTCTCTGGCCATGCAAAGACGGTTACGTCATTTTCTATGTGATGGGTGGAATAGCTGGGGCTCAAACTAACCGGCGTATTTTTGAGTGGATGGAAGAAGATGGAATGGCTCCTGACTACCTTCGAAACTTCGACTGGGAAGCTCTTGATATGGCTGAGCAAACTGAAGGGATGCAGCAATTAATAGAGGAGCCAATTGCTAACTTTTTTTTGACACGCACCAAAGAAGAGCTTTACATAGAGGGCCAAAAACGAGGTATTATCATAGCCCCAGTATCTGCAATGAAGGACATTCTTGCAGACCCCCAGCTAGCGGCGAGAGATTTCTGGGTGGAAATTGAACATAACGAGCTAAGAGCTACTATTCGATATCCCGGGGCTTTTGTCAAGGCCTCGGAAACACCCTGCGTAGTGAAACATAGAGCACCCCTGATAGGAGAACATAATTTGGAAATTTATGAAGGGTTATTAGGATTGTCGCGAGACACGATTTGTATTCTCAAACAAGCCGGGGTTATTTAACAGAGATAAATCAAGAGGGCGATCATGTTGGAAAAAGTTTTTGACAAAGTGAAGGTTCTTGATTTGGGGTGGGGTCTAGCAAATCCACTTTCTCTCAAGACTCTGGCAGATTATGGTGCAACTGTTATTTCCGTGGAATCTATTGAACGCCCAAGCTTACTAAGAGTAAACCAGCCATATAAAGATTTTGAACCAGGCATAGATCGGTCCGGTTATTACGCATATTTGTTTTCCAACGTGCACAGCATAACCCTAGACTTAAAGAAGGCCAGTGACCTCGAAATCGTTAAGAGGTTAGCAGCCTGGGCAGACATTGTGGGGGACAGTCATAGACCTGGAGTGATAGAAAGCTGGGGCTTGGATTATGAAGAACTGAGAAAAATAAATCCGAGTGTCATAATGATACGTAGCTCAAATCAGGGCTTAACAGGTCCGCGTGCCTCTTATCGGGGGTACGGGAATCACCTCAATGGATTGGCAGGGTTTGTTAATCTTACCGGCTGGCCGGACCGGGAACCGGTATGCTTTATGATGGCATATACTGATTATTTTGTTCCCCACTTTGCTGTTGCTGCCCTTGTCGGCGCCTTGGAATATCGTCAAAGGACAGGTAAGGGCCAGCTACTGGATATGTCACAGTTGGAGGTTGGCCTAGAACTCCTAGCACCTTGGTTACTTAACTATTCAGTAAACGGTGTAGAGGAAAAAGCAAAAGGTAATAGGTGCGATCATGCAGCACCCCACGGCGTATATCGCTGTGCAGGTGAGGATCGCTGGTGTGCCATTAGTGTTTTTTCTGATGCGGAATGGGAAGCTTTTTGTGTCGCAATTGAGAAACCAGCTTGGTCACAGCAACAAAAGTTTGCCACGCTCAAAGGAAGAAAGGAAAATGAGGATGAGCTTGACAGATTGGTAGAAGAATGGACATGCAACCGTGATGCCTATGATGTGATGCACCTCCTCCAAAAAGCAGGAGTTGCAGCTGGTGTAGTTCAGAATGCCAGAGATTTGTATTGTGATCCTCACCTCACAGAGCGAATAGCCTTTTGGACCGCGGAACACCCAGTCTTGGGGAATTTTTCATTTTTAGCGCAACCTTCTCGACTGTCGAAGACTCCGGCACAGCTGTATCGTCCTGCTCCTTGCTTAGGTGAGCATAATGAATATGTTCGCCGTGAGTTGTTAGGTATGCCGTAGAAGTGCGGAGGTAATATACGTAATATGGGTAAGGTTCGATTAAAGATTACGCCCTCCCTTGCTTTTATATTGAATGCACGAAGCTCTGATTGGACAACCTTTGAGAAAGAGATCGGAGAGGAGACTACAATCGGTGACTTATTAAGAGACTTTGCTTTCGTTTATGCGGACTTTCATAAAATGATTTTCAATCCTGCTACAGGAAAAATCAGTGACAAGGTCAATGTTGTCCTCAATGATAACCTCTTGCCATTCCCAGATGTGACAGAAACTAAAGTCAAAGATGGGGATGTTGTTATTCTAGTTCCTGTATACAGTGGCGGCTAAAAATAGAAAGGGGGGCGTCGTGAATAAGCTTTATGGCTACGCGGGGAAGCTTCTAAGTGTAGATCTTACTAATGAACACATTACGGACGAGGAGTATGATGAGAAAACGGCAAGGAAGTATATCGGTGGAACCGGGATAGGGGCCAAGTATCTTTTTGAGGAGGTTCCTGCTGGAGTGGAGTGGTCTGACCAAGACAATCGCATAATTGTGGCTACTGGCCCCCTTGGGGGAACGAGAATAGGAGGCTCGGGTACTTTCTCAGTGGTTACTAAAGGCCCTCTCACCAATGGAGCTGTCGCTTCTCAGGCCAATGGATTTTTTGGTGCCTTTCTCAAGTTTTCCGGTTATGATGGCATCATCTTAAAGGGTAGAGCGAAAAGGTGGGTCTATCTCTATATTCACGACGGTAAGGCTGAACTGGTAGATGCTGTCCACCTGGTGGGCAAAGACAACTGGGAGACAAGTGACCTCATTAAAGGCGAGCTTGGGCGGGGTGAGCGAGGAGTGAGTGTGGCCAGTATTGGTCCTGCTGGTGAGAACTTGGTGAAGTTCGCATGCATATGCGTCGACAAAGGGCACATCGTAGCGCATAATGGAGTAGGGGCGGTGATGGGTTCCAAGAAGCTAAAGGCTATTGCCGTAGCCAGAGGGAGAGTGCATCCCGCTTTGAAGAATAAAGAGGGGCTCTCCGCCATTGCCAATCAGTTCCATGAAAATATAGTAAGTGACCCAGCTAGCTTAGCCGGTATATACACGTGGGGGACACTTAATATAATTGTTAACTCCGTGGCAGCACGAGACGGTACTGTACCGGTGAAAAACTATACGACTAATGTCTATAACATTGACCCAGAAAAGCTAGAGAAGTTCGGGGGGCCTTATATCCGCAATCACTTTGAACCAAAACCCAACCCCTGTTGGGCCTGCCGAATGCATCACTGCTATAGGATGACCATTACGGAAGGGCCATTCAGTGGTTACGTGGGTGAGGAGCCTGATTATGAAAGCTTTGCTGCTTTCGGACCGGTTATTGGTGTCACTGATGTAACGGCGGCAATTTTTCTGGCCAACGAGGCGGACCGCCTGGGTATAGATTCTAATGAGACAGCGTGGACTCTCGGTTTAGCAATGGAGTGCTATGAGAAAGGGCTGATAACCCTTAAAGACACAGATCAAATAGGACTCACTTGGGGAAATTACGAAGCAGCAAACCGGATGATACATAAGATTGCCAGACGTCAGGGATTTGGGAATATACTAGCCGAAGGGGCAATGAGGGCAGCCCAGCACATTGGAGGTGAGGCTCCTAGCTTTGCCATTCACACAATGAAAGGTAATACGCCTCGTGTACATGACCACCGGACCTTGTGGCCGATGCTTTTCGATACTTGTCTTTCTCAAATAAGTACTGACGAAGGCCATATTATGTTGCGACCAGCGGACTTGGGGCTTTCGATTCGTCCGTCCAGGAGGACCAATAACTCGCCAGAAGATACTCTAGCCTGGAATGTCCAATGTAAGGGTGCCGTACAGTTTGAGGACTGTTTGGGAGTGTGTCGATTTGTCACCAATACTGATATCAAAATGCTTGCTCACGCAGTGAGTGCTGCTACCGGTTGGGAGTTTACCAGCCAAGAAGCAATGGAAGTCGGCAGGCGTGTTGTTAATTTGATGCGGGCGTTTAACGTCAGGCATGGGCATACTGCTAAGATGGATACGCCTTCACCTAGATACGGCTCAGCACCAGTGGATGGGCCATCACAAGGCAAAAGCATAATGGAATACTGGGAGGAACTGCGCAGCAAATATTATGAGCTAATGGGTTGGGACAAACAAACGGGGAAACCTCTACCCAGTACCCTGAGACAGCTTGGTTTAGAATATGTCATTCCTGAGTTATGGGGAAGTTGACTTCTCTAAAGTTGTAAAACAATGGTAAGAAGAATTAGGGATTGTTCTGTTCTTGCCGTAGATAACGGTTTTGGACATGAGGGCAAAAATATCAAATTTAGGATAGTAACTTCACACATTCTGTGCCATTTGAAATAGGCATTTTTGGTGCAAAACCTCACCGAACATCTCTGTTTTTCGCGGTGTTGGCTATTACCTGGCAGATTGGAAAGTTTGTATTAGCTGAACGATTGCTTGTTTTGTTGAGTAGGAGCCATTCTCCTTGTCCATATTTGCATCAACTTAAATTGATGCATTTAAGTGCATTAAATCCCGAAACTGCCGATAAATACCTATCGGTAGCCTGAGGTTCAGTCACTTCTTCTGGATGCTCAGTCCCCAGCTCATGAAAGAGGTTTATCAGGCCAACTAGGTTTGGCTTGGCAACGTCTTCCCATCTTATGGCTCAGTACCCACTTGTGGTTACTTGTCCAGAAGGTTTAGCGCCCCCGTTTGGATGAATCTTATAGCACCCTCTGGAACCAAATGCAATAATACCTCTATCTGGGAATGTGCCAAATTATAGGTGAATAGCTTGTCTGCTCTGGAACCTGGCCTTGTGGCTCCAATAGCCTACGAGTAGCAGAGTAACATTGCGATGAACTGTTGGACTGGAGCGAACTTAGCTGATATTAGCTGCGCCACACCATATTGAAGATTGTTCTTCACTTACCCAGTTGTCTCAATCTGGCATCGCCAATACCAAAATGATGAGCTATTTCGTGCTGTACTACTCTCTGTATCTCAGCCGTGATCTCAGCATCATCTCGACATGCAGACTCGATAGGCCCTTGAAATATGGTTATTTTATCTGGCACTACCAGACCATAGTGAGCACCTCGCTTTGTTAGGGGCACTCCCTCATAGAGGCCGAACAGAGTCTGGCCACGCTTGAGCCTCGCCCTGGCCAATTGACGAGGGGTTGGCTGATCCTCTACAACAACGGTAATATTTTCCAGCCTGACGACAAACTCCTTAGGCAAAGCTTGAACCGCCCTTGCCACAAGCCACTCAAACCTTTCTCTATCCATCGCCTGACCCTTTGATTCAGCCGGTCCTGATTTCAAACCGGGGTATCTACCACACCTTTCTATATTCTAGATTCTAGCACCGTATTCAAGTCTTTACTATGCAGGTTGTTTAGCAGCCCTGACCATAAGTTAATCCCCAGCCTCATATTGACAAAGCCACTATTAGAAACTAGGATTGGTTAATAAAGTATAACTACCGAAATTAAGTAGAAAGAAGCAAGATTATGGCTCTTCTAGACCTAATAAAGCAGAGAAAAAGCGTCAGGGATTTCTTAGATAAGCCAGTTGAGCGAGAAAAGATAATGATGTGTCTTGAGGCAGCAAGGCTAGCTCCCTCGGCAAGCAATTCACAGCCGTGGCGATTCGTAGTAGTGGATGATAAACAGTTAAAGGATAAGCTGTGTGATGCTGCTTTCAGCGGTATATACTGGATAAATTCCTTTTGCAAAACGGCACCGGTCATAGTCGTTGTCATATCCGAAAAGTCCAAGTTTTTAGCCAGAATCGGAGGGATGTTTCGAGGCACAAAATATTACCTCATAGATATTGGGATAGCTTGTGAGCATTTTGTACTTGAGGCTGAGGACCTGGGCCTCGGAACTTGCTGGATAGGCTGGTTTAATGAAAGGGCAGTAAAATCAATACTAAACATCCCGCAGCATAAAAAGATAGACATCCTGATAGCTTTAGGCTATTACGATAGGGAAAAGCTAGGGCCAGAACATGGCAGAGAGCCGACGGGAAAAATCGCATCCTTTAATTCCTATTGAGTGGTGTGACCTTATCAAGGTCTGGTACAAATTCCCAATTGCCATTGAACGATTTGGCTTTTTATTACGTCGCAATTCATGCACAAGAAGTTACAGTGCGACTTGTACTAGTCACAAAATAATAGTCCGCGGGCAGAGGTACGTCTTGACGGCAGGTTATTGCTGGAGTAGTATAAGGCCAGCCTTAACTTGACGGCGTATTGGTGTTTAGTGGCTGAGTGAGGGGTGGGAGTAGCTTCAATGCAGACACAAGCTTTGCCAATGACCAATCATAAGCCAGGCAGGTTTGGTGTTCTTTTATGTATATTTCTCTTGGTTGGCTTTGCCTTGTTGTTCTTAGGCCAGCCCGTACAAGCACAGCCCCCTCTCACTATCACCACCATCTCTTTGCCCGAGGCAACAGTAGGTTCGCCATACAGCGCCACATTGACTGCTACTGATGGTATGCCACCCTATACGTGGGCTATCCGCGCGGGAGCATTGCCCACAGGTCTGTCCCTCGATTCGGCCACCGGCGCTATCACTGGAGTGCCACCCCACGAGGCAATAGGGTCTCACATCTTCACAGTTGTTGTCAGAGACATGCATGGTAATACAGCATCAGAGTCGCTATCCCTGACTGTTGTAGGCTTTTATACGGCGACGGTGACAATAAGCACGAGCCTACTACCACCATGTCAGGCCATGGTATATGTAGATGAAAAACCAGCCGGTGGCCTCAAGGGAGGAGAGTCCCTAACCCTGTCTTTTTCTTTGGGAACAACCCATACTGTAAGTGTAGACCCTCTGGCTGCCGAACTTCTCGGCTAC
>Ga0315309_1000873_pt1 | contig 18329 bp, 18 predicted proteins | sample TDP4_MG_FD_203080 | JGI IMG/M metagenome (GOLD analysis project Ga0315309, IMG submission 203080) | Freshwater sediment microbial communities from Lake Towuti, South Sulawesi, Indonesia - TDP4 | ecosystem: Environmental > Aquatic > Freshwater > Lake > Sediment | place: Indonesia: South Sulawesi... | reverse complement strand
TGGGAAGAGCATGTCTTGGACGCGTGAACGAAAGCTTATTCTCTCTTTGACTCAAACCAGACGGCGAGTTCAACGCTGGTCTTTATGTTTCTCTCAATCTCACTCATAGGCGGCTCTATGGCTCTGTACGTCTCTCGATTTTTTCCTTGGTGATTTCGCACACTGATTATATAGGTTGGAAACGCAACAGTGTGAAAAGTGTCAAGACATTGCATCGTCTCTTCTATGTTGCCTTGACTGAATTGCGCGTGAACTCTAAAGAATTCTACTCGACTGCCATGCTTACTCTTCATCTTGTTCGACAGTTTCTCAAACAATTTATTCTGCCTCTCGCAACCACTGCACTTTTCTCTCGTGACAGCAACAACATAGGCTATCCCGAATTTCTCAACAAAGAAATCCACAAACTCGATTTTCTTTTCATCAAGCGCTTTTTTGAGTTCCGAGAAATAAAGAAATTTGGCAGCCATGCAGAATCATGAATAGAGAATTTATTTAAACGTTTTCTTGAGCATGGACTCTGCCTTCTTTAAGTCTTGGGGCGTGTTGACGTTAAAGAAGGTTAACAGTTTGGGGTCTAGTTGTTGAAGAACCAAAGTGGAGATATAGCGTATTCCATGAAGGTGGCTAATCATCGACGACAAGTCTCGTTTTCCTTCATTAAGAGCCTTTTTTGCGGCTACTATGGCAGATTTTGTGTTGTACGCAGCTTGAAGAGGTTCAATGTATCCGTTTGGCCATCGTGGAATAACAGCAGCCTTGTTCAGGCACAAGTCTAAGAGGAGCGCAACTATTTCTGCGGATACAAAGGGTGTGTCACACGGCAGTAGCAAAGAGATTTCTGCATTAACGCTCTCGAAGCCAGTCAACGCTCCAACCAAAGGGCTCTGTCCTTCATGCTTGTCAACCATAACTCTAGCTTTCGATTTTAACAAATTTGAGAGTGCCTCTATTGGAGCGTTCGAGCCCACAACAACCACTTTTTCATCTGCCACAGTTGAAACACGGTCTATCACATGGAGAACAAGAGGTTTGCCAACCAAGTTGATTAGGCACTTGTCTTGACCGAATCGCTTGGAAAAGCCACCAGCAAGAATTAATACAGCTTTCGTCAACTCAAAGCCTCAACAAAACATATTTGGATCCAAATAGACGGGCTAGACCTCCCCCTACCCGTCTCTGTCTCTCACTCAGCGAGCCTATTAGGCTCCAAAAAAAGGGGCGTATCCAACCGTGTGCACACACATATAAAACCTCAACTAACATTTCCTATAATCAATCTGCTCTGTAAATTATCCTCTCTGGATAAGTAAACACGTTCATCCGAGTGCCTCTGACAAAACCAATCAACGTTTGACCAGTGCGTTTGGCGGCTTCCACACCCGAGCTGACCGCTGCCGTGAGAGAAGCAACAACTGGAATACCGACTCTTGCCGCCTTTAAAACAATGTCACCTGTTAAGCGTCCACTCGACGCCAAAAAACAGTTAGAAAAATCTAGTTTCCGCAAAACAGCTGATCCAATAACTTTGTCAACGGCGTTGTGACGACCAACGTCTTCAGCGTAGGTTATTAACTCTCCATTTTGCAAATAGAGCGCCGCAACGTGGACACCCCCTGTCTTGCGGAAGGTCTCAGCTAATATGTTGAGCCATCTAACAGCCTCAGAGACAACTCCGGCTTTGACAGTGAAACCCACAGGCAACTTGTGAAGATCAAGTCTGTCGATCAGTTTGGATATTGGCCAATAGTCTGGTGAGCCACAGGCGGAGAGCACAAGCCTCGTGAATGGTTGAGTGATAGAAACCCGCTTTTCCATGTTGACTTCCGGTTTTAGGCGGATTTGACACCTGCCCGCCTTGCCCAACCGAACCTCTTTTATCTCGTCAACTGATTTTAAGACTCCCTCGGAAAGGAGGTATCCCACGGCTAGTTCCTTCAGTTGAGTTGGGAGACACAGAATGGTTACGTAATGGGTTTGATTCAAGAAGACGTGAAGAGGCGTTTCCTCGGCTACCAAGTCTTTTTTTCGTTCTATTGTGTGTTTGGCTACATCTATGCGTGAAACTGTCACCTCTTGCATAAAAGCCCGCTCCTTTCCACCTATGCCTTCAACTCCGAAACAACGTGCCTAACGATTTCTTCAGCGATATTAATGTCTGTCACAGATTGTAAGCCTCTCCACCCGGGTTGACTGTTGAGTTCGATGATGACTGGCCCGTTCTGGCTCTCCAATATGTCGACTCCAGCCACCTTGCAACCAATTACATGGGTTGTCTTCACAGCTAAATCTTCCAATTCTCCGCTTGGATTAAGTGCTGTTGGTTTTGCTCCCAGACTCACATTTGTTTTCCAGTTTTGAGCCACCCGGCGCATGGCAGCCACAACACGTTCGCCTATGACAAACGCGCGCACATCTGAGAATCCGTGTGGGATGAACTCTTGGAGGTAGAGGACTCCGTGATAGAAGGCTATAGCCCTAAACAATCGAGTGGCCACGTCAGGGTCAGAAATTCTTGTTGAACCAATTCCACGAGATCCAAAAAGGGGTTTGACTACGATGTCGTCGCCCAGTTCGTGGAATGCTTTGAGAGCCTCTTCGTGACTTTCGGTTACAGCTGTTTTAGGAACGGGTAAGCCGTTTTCTTCTAGGAGTGCGAGCGTGTGATACTTGTCGACTGAGCGTTCGATTGACAATGGCGGATTGATGATGGTCATGCCTAGGCGTTGAAGCTTGTGTAGAAGGTCCATTCGAAAGATTATTTCTTCTAATGAGCCTCTTCCGATTGGACGTATGATGAGCGCGTCTAATTCATTGACTATGTTGGTTTCGTTAACTGAGGCTTCAGGCTTTGATTTCACTCTGGTTAGGAGTTGATGAAAGCTGAAGCAAAAAGGTGTAATGTTCAGTTTTTCCATAGCCATGCGCAGTTGAGTGGAGCACCAACCGTTTTGGTTTCTGGTTATAATGCCTATTTTCAAGATTTCACGCTCGCAATATCATTATGTTGTACAGTTGAGGAATATGGAACGTTGCTTTCTAAAGTTTCTTGCGTTTGGCTGCTTGTTTTTTGAGTTTTTCTTTTTGCAGTGTTGAACAGAAAATGGTATGCTATGATATGTTTTTAGGAATATTTATAGGAAGCGAAGGAGATACTATCAGTGAGTATGTCTAATATTAGACATATCGTATAGCTGTCTAACAGAAGTACAGGTCGCTCACGCCCATGGAATGCCCACACCTCTCCACAAACTACGGAAAGAAAACCTGTAAGAAAATGGAAGCGGTGGGCATGGAAGGAGAGCTATCAAACTTCGATGTTCAACACTACTGCCAGAGCAACCCAATCAACTGCTATTACTTTCGCACCTCAGACAATGAAACAACAGTGCAATCTGAAAAAACATTAAAACACAAACTGAGCCAGATTTTCACAACAACCTAACACAATCTCTCAGTTGATATCCGTTTTCTACTTTGGAAGTCAGGTCCAATTGTAAGAAGGCGGCTTGATTGTTGAAGTAGGGTTCGCCTTTCCTTGAAAAGAGCGTCAATATTTCACCATCATGATTGATCTTGTATCCTGCTTCGCTGGGTTCATGTCCTCGAATCAACACTTTAACATTAAATATTTTGAGAAATTTGTCGGTCACATCTTTGCCAAAAAGTTTTCCAGCTCCCCTAGGCGACGGATACGTTCCAATCATGCCCTCTTCTGGATCACTCCAGAGAATCTCTTCCAAGTGAGTCTCGTTTGGATGTTTTTTGTGAGCATAGGCGAGGTCTTCTACAGATGTGGCTTGGCTTGGAACGCCGCCATGCAACATTATATATCGTTCTTTCACCACCACGGCATTATACAACTGGTCAAAGAGTTGACGCAGTTTTTCATAGGCTTCGGGCCATTCTTCTCCAAACTTTCTGTGTAGGTGTGCTGGCAGGTCGTGAGGTGATGCCAAAATGTCTTCTGGACCCTCGTGGTTTCCGCGCATCAAAACAACGTGTTCGGGATAGGCTTCTTTCAATTTTAAGACAACATAGTAAACCTCGGGTGAGTAGGTGCCTCTGTCTCCATAGTCTCCTAAAAAGATTAGAAGCGTATGTTCTCCTTTCTGCATCTTTTCGGTGAACTTTGAGTCTTGCAGAATTTGAACCAGGGTTTCTAGGTCGCCGTGGATGTCGCCCACAATAGTTGCCTCGCCTTCAGGCTGAGCCTCAATCAGTCTGCCAGTAATGTGAAGGTTTCCAACAATCCCCTTTTCTTTGCTCAACAACTCAACGACATTGTCGGTTAACCGCACAAATTCTTTTTCGGTCGTTTTCAACGCTTCGTTAATAAGCCGCTTAAAGTCTTTAAATTGGTCAGGCATGTGCTGCACCAGTGATGATATTACTTGTTACGTTATTTCAAGGGTTCTCTATTTTGTGTTGTCCCGAAAGCACCCGATTCATATACGCTTTTATAATCGCCTGAATGTAATTTATGCTTCACATTGGTGAGACTCGACGGCGACTCCACTATGATGAGCTGGCAAGACATCCTCTCAAAAAGTCCAATCGAATGGTTATTAGAGAAAGAAAATCCGTCTGTTCGCTATTTCGCGTTAAGAGATCTATTGGATAGAGAGGAGACAGATTCTGAGGTGAAAGAGGCAAAGGCAGCCATCCTCACTTCTAAAGTTATTGCAAAAATGCTCTCAAAGCAGAGAACCGAAGGTTATTGGGAAGACCCTGAAAATCCTTATCATCCAAAATACAAGTCGAGCTACTGGCAAATCATGATATTAGGGCAGTTGGGAATGGACAAAAGCGACAAAAGGGTTCAAAGAGCGTGCGAGTTCATTTTAAACTTACAATTAGATGAAGGCGGGTTCTCATCATACACAAGAGAAAGAGCTCTAGAAGAATACGAATGGATGAGAACCAAAACAGCTCTAAAGGAAAAGTTACAACCTGAGCCGTCAACTTGGGCTCAATCCCTCGTCACTGAACACCAATATTCTTGCCTCACTGGCAACGTTTGCGCAGCCATGCTTCGAATGGGTTATGGCACAGATTCGAGAGTTGTGAAGGCGTTAAACTGGTTAGTGAAAGTTCAAAACATGGACGGAGGTTGGCTTTGCCCCTACTGGAAAGCACACATCAAAGACAAACACGGCTGTTTTTACGGAACAATCTGTCCACTTGAAGCCTTCTCAGAAGTGCCAAAAGAAAAACGCACACCAGAAATGAGGCGGACAATTGCAAAAGGCGCCAAATTCTTGCTAATGCATCGCTTGTACAAGGCAGACCATCATGGTTACAGGGTGATTAACCGGCAGTGGCTGAGGTTCAGTTTTCCATGGTTCTACGGATACCACATCTTAAGAGGGCTTTCAGTTCTCACTAAACTTGTCTACACAGAAGACGAACGCCTTAAAGACGCTTTGGAATTGTTGCTTCAAAAGCGTCGACCGGATGGAACATGGGTCCTTGAAAACGCCCCAACTGGGCGAATGCAGGCCAATATTGAAACTGTTGGAAAACCAAGCAAGTGGATCACCTTAAACGCATTAAGAGTTTTAAAGCGTCTACACGAAACCACTAATGAACAATTGAAAGAGATTCTAGCAAAGTTTTGAAAAAAGAGGCAAGAACATGAGCGCTCCAAGACTGAGCTTCGAAGAAAGCCTTCAAGAAAACGTGATTTTGAAAGAAATCTGTGCAGGTTGTGGCGCCTGCATCCTAGTTTGCCCATTTGCTTGCTTGGAATACGCTGAAGAAAAACCAAATTTAGTGAAAAAGTGTGAGATTTGTGGAATCTGTCCCAAAGTCTGCCCACGATATGACTTTTCTCAGCAAGCTTTAGAGAAACTCTTGTTCGAGAGGGAACGGAAGCCCGAAGAAGAGTTTGGAGTTTACAAACGACTAGTTGTCGCACAGGCGAATGACAAAAATATTCTTCAGAGTTGTCAAGACGGCGGGATAGTCTCCGCTCTGCTCATGTTCGCGTTAAACAATGGAATTATTGACGCAGCGGTGGTGTCGGCAACAAGCAAGGATAAGCCGCTGTTTCCCATTCCAAGGTTAGCGTCAACTTCTCAAGAGGTTTTAGAATGTGCAGGAACCAGGTACACGTATTCACCCAATCTCCTAGCCCTGCAAGAAGCAGTAAAACAGAAGAAAAAAAGTTTAGCTTTTGTGGGCACTCCATGCCAAATACAAGCCGTTCGCAAGGTAGAGGCTGTCCCTCTAAAGAAATACTCCAGCCTGCTAAGGTTCACCATTGGACTTATGTGCACCGAAAGCTTCACCTACGAGGGTTTGATACAAAAACACATTCAAAGCATACTAGGCGTCAACCCAGAGGAAATAAAAAAAATCAATATTAAAGGAAAGGTTCTTATTACAACAAAGTCGGGAGTGGTCAAGACTATTTCCCTATCAGAGGCAAAGCAGTATACTCGTAAAGGTTGCCTTCCATGCAGAGATTTCTCAGCCGAACTGGCAGACATATCCACAGGAGGCTTGGGGCTGAGCGACTGGACATTTGCGGTGATACGCACTGAAAAGGGTAAAGAAATTTTTGACAACGCGGAAAAAGCAGGAGTTATCAGAACAAGACCTGTGGAAGAAGAAAAGGCAGCATTGGATTTGTTAGTCAAACTGTCAAAGAGAAAAAGGAAGACGGTCTAAACTGGTGTAGCTTTGACGCCGTCGAATCGGACTGTTGGTGCTGTCAAGTAGTATCCAAACCAAGGTGTTACTTGTTTCACGTCGTTGGCTATGCCACCTAGATTTGTGAGACAGCGTGGAAGGTTGTCATATATGCGCATTGGAAGTATCGGCTTCTTTATCTCTCCGTTTTGAACAAGGAAGGCTCCGCTTCTAGTGGTTGTCGAAAAGTCTCCGCGCTCAGGTTGCAAGGCATACGTGTACCAGATTCTTCCCACAAGTATCCCGCGTTTAGTGTCTTCAATCAACTCATCTTTGCTCTGCATTCCTTTATTAACCACAAAGTTATGAGGTTCGGGAAACGGCATACCAGTGTAAGACCTCCCTGGAAGATTTCCTGTGCGCCTTGCGTTTCCAGTTGAAGCCTCGTTGTCCTTGCTGGCGTAAAATGTGTCGTAGAGCAGGTTTTTGAACACACCCTTCTCAATTAAAGGAAGGCGACTAGTTGGAACGCCTTCATCGTCAAACGACGTGGCTCCCAGATAACCGTCCATTGTAGGGTCATCATAAATCGAAAGACTCTTGTCACTGACAACCTGATTCAATTTCCCTTGGAAACAAGACACCTTGTCTTGATACATCTTTGATATTACTGCACCAGCGAACACATAGGATGTGACCTCTGCCAACGCGAATGGCTCAAGAATCAAGCTGTAATCACCAGCCTCTATTTTTTGGGCGTCCAGAGAATGCACAGCCATGTCGGCGGATTCCTTGCCAACCCCCTCGGGATTAAACCCTTTAAGAGAGCAAGAACCTTGAAATCCCACTCCACTTGAGCGGGAACCTTCTTTTTCTGCCTCTGTTGTTATGGAACCCAAAATTGAGGTTGAGGTTTGAGAAACGTCTACTCCGTGCGTGTTCATGATTTGAACGCTGTCGGTAAAGACGTTTAGGCTGCCGGAGACATCAACAATCTTGCGGCTGAAGCCTTTTGCTTCGTCAAGCATCCGTGTGGCTAGATTGACCGTTTCCTCTGAGTCCATATCAGCGACCTTCCTATCGAAGATGTTGGGCACAGGTTTTACTTTCTTGGGTTTGGGAAGACTCTTCCAGTGTTTGGCTGGTCCTCGAATTTTGGCTATCATGAGAGCGTTTTTGGTTGTTGTCTCCAAGCTTTCTCGTGTCAAATTGTTTGCTATTGCCATGCCTATTGATTTGTCCTTGAAGACACGTATACCAACGCCTATGTCGTGTACTCCCTTGCTCTCTAAGATTTGACCGCCTGTCATGCGCACCGTTATGAGCTGTTTGTCGAGGAAGTAGACTTCGGCTTCGTCTGTTCCTAATCTTTGGGCATATTCCAGAATCTTGTTAAATTCTGTTTTGGACATGGTTATTTCCCTCTTGTTCCGATGACTTGAGCCCTACCTCGAATGTGAGGACCACCGTTTCCCACGTACATTGATTGCATGGGGTCGCCTTTTCCACAGCCAGGTATTGGTCTAAGTATGAAGTCTTTTCCAACAGCATCTATTGACTTGAAAAAGACGGGAGCAACGCCAGCAATGGTTACGTCTCGTAGAAGCTTAGTTAATTCGCCTTTTTCAATCATGTACGCCCACATACAACTGATCTGCCAATTATAACGCCTATTGTCTATGGATGGAACCTTCTCTCCCACGGCATAGATTCCGCGTTTCACGTCTTCAAGCATTTCTTCAAAGGTCCAGTCACCAGGCTTGATGAAAGTATTACTCATTCTAATCAACGGAACGAATTGACTGCTTGTTGCACGCATTCCACCGTTCGGCTCAACTCCGAAAATGGCTGCTGTTTCACGGCTGTGCATGTGACCGACGAGCATCCCATCTTTTATCAGCACTTTCTCCTTAGCGGGAACACCCTCGTCGTCATATTTGTAGTAGCCCAAGCCCCCTTCAATTCGTGGGTCGTCTGAAGCATTGAACAAGTCTGAGCCCACTCTCTGACCTATCATTCCCTTCCACCAAGCCACACCAGCCCAAGCGGCTTCTTTTCCCAAAACTCTGTCGGCTTCGCTTGGGTGCCCAATAATTTCGTGGCTTAGTAGTGAAACGAAGTCTTGGTCCATTATCACGGTCATTTCTTCAGTTGGTGCCGTTGGAGCCTTAACTAGCTCGACTGTTTTTTTGGCGAGTTCTTCAGACAGCTTTATTGGGTCTTTTTTCTCTATGGCTTCAAATCCGCCTGTGCCGCCCTCCAGTAGACCTTGGTCTTCGGTAATTCCAGCCTCGTGTGCCACGGCCCTCAAATACAAATAACATTTCATCATGTCGTGGGTGATTAAGGCGCCTTCAGAGCTGCAGAAGAGCTTTTTCTTGGTGTCTCCGCTTATGGAAACAGCTCCCCGGTGGATTATTTTGCTGACTTTACGCATAGCTGAGTCACAGTCTTTGGCCAGCTGCACTCGCTCTTCCAAGGGAAAGTCATCCATCTTCTTCTTCACTTTGACTACGTCTCTGCCTTGAACCACCTTTACTGGAGCTAGTTTGCATGGTTCTTTCAAGCGTTGAGAAGAGGACACTGCCATTTTGTAGGCTCGTTGAGCCGCATCGAGCAAGCTTTTTTTATCTAACCCTGTGGTGGCGTAGAAACCCCAAGCTCCCTTAGCTAGCACTCTGATTCCTGCTCCAATGGTTGAGTCGGACGTGATGTGTTCCACGTTGCCGTTTTCTAAAAGAAAACTTTCTCCCATTGACTGTTCGATTCGGATGTCGGCGTATTTTGCACCCAGTTTAAGAGCTTTTTCCATAACTGTCTTAGCTAGGTCTTCCATTTCTCCATACACCATAAACTGATTTTGCTTTTGATTCTCATTCTACCCTTATTTGGTTTGCGAGAAAACAACTTCGATGCTCTTTCCTGATAATTGAAAAACAGCTTTCTCAAGTTCTTTTTTCTCCCTTTCGATTTTTTCTAACAGCCTATTGTGCTCACTTTCTAAAGCTTTGACTCTTGAGCTTATAAGCTCGTTTTCTCTCTGCAGTTGCCTAAGTTCTTCTTGAAGCCCAGCTAACTCGTTTTGGAAGGCGGCAACAACGCCAGAGGTTAGCAACTTTTTTTTCTGTAAACGCGCTTCTGTGCAACTTTTGTGCAGAGTGTTCAATGAAGCCTTGTTGAGTACGCCGTCGATTTGCTCTTGAGCCTTTCTCAGGCGAGTGCTCTTCAACTTGAGTTTGCCTTGGGTTATAGCTTCATCTACTTTTCTCAATGTGTTCTTCAGCATTGGATGTCCGTCTTCCTCGGTTGCGAGAGCCTCAAATGGGTCGGTGAGATACTCGCCTAATTTTTTTGCTTCATCCACTGGGATGGCTATGTTTCCGCTTCGAGCCAAGCTTTGAAGTTTGAAGAAGGGTTTCTGCAGATAGCGCAGGCTGTGCTTGACATATTCTCTAAGCTCTCTGATTCTGTCTTCCGTTTTCATGAGTTCAGTCAATTCGGCTCTGCTTTGAACGTTTGTGATTTTTTGCTGAGTTTTCATCAGTTCTTGTTGTAGAGTTTTTTCTCGCTGTTCCATTTGTTGTCTCTGTTTCTGGGTTTCGTTTGCTTGGTTGATTGTGTCTAATAATTTTTCTATTGCGAAGGATGCGTCTTCAACCATCTTGGCTTTCGCATATTTAGTTGTCAAGAAGGTGCGGAGTTCCTGTTGTATGTCAACTAATCTTTTTATTGAGACGTCGAGTCTGCGGCGGTCGAAGATGAAGTAAGGCGTTATGTAGGGGTATGCTTCTGCTCTCTGCTGCACTGCTGCTGTGACCGTTTTCTCTAAGTCGTTGTTTAATGCTTGGAGGCTACCATGATTAACCTGTTCTGGAACCTTGACCGTCTTGATTGTTTCTGAGAGGTTTCGTGCGAATTTGTTAGCGTTTCTGGCAAAGCGATAGGTCTTTGAGTTGTTCTTCTGCATCTCTCTGTCGCTGTTTTCGAAGATTTTTTCGCTGGTCTCTGTGGCATCGTTGAGTCTTTCTTGGATTTCTTTGAGAAGGTTGGTTCCCTTGTTTCTCAGAGGCTCAAGGATGGGTGCAGTTTCTTTGCGTATCCATTCTTTTAGGTTGGTGAGCGTTATTTGTGTGGGCTGAGGCAAGGCTGTTGCACTCATTCTGAGTTTAATGCTAAATGGTTATTTAATCTTGTTTTTGTTTGTGTGTGCGCATGTTTGACCTAGCCCCTCTATTAGGATCCAAATAGAAAGTGATACTGAGTGATGTAGAGACAGAGAGACGGGTAGAGGGGAGTCTAGACCGTCTATTTGGATCCAAATAGGCTGTTGAATTTTGAAAACGGGAAGGGGTGTTTTTGTCTGAATTCATGCTAGAGAATTCCTAATTTTTTTAGTAGTGGTTTAACTCTTTTCTCAGCGTGATATTTTTTAATCTTCTTTTTAAGATATTCTAAGTCTATCTTTTCATTCGTCGCCATGTGTTTTATGTCTTCTATGTCGTGTTTGCCTTGGTCTTTTCCTCTCTGAAGAATCGCCTTGAAGATGATGTTGTCTTCAACTGGTATAACAGGAACAGTCTCGCCTAAGAGCTGCTTCCGTCGTATTCGTTCAATCATTTCATCATCCATAAAGAAGCGACAGCTTCGTTGATTTGTTTTTATTTTCAAGTCTGGCACGATGTCAAAGCCTTCAGTATCCATACCTTTTAATGCAGCTTTTGCTTTGCCCAAATCTTCAAGTCTAACTAAGATGTCAATGTCTGTGACTTTCCTTTTGCTTCCGTAGCAGTAGGCGGCAGCCCCAGCGAAGACAACCCATTGAACCTCAGCTTTCTCAAGCTTCTCCTTCATTGTAGAAAGTTTAGAGCGAAGAGTTACGTCGACTTGCAGTTTGACCCTCCAACTCTACCTAAATACTCCAATTTGCTTAAAAGAAAAATTATGCTATATGTAAGGGCTTGATTCGTTGGCAGAACATATGATTAAGATATTTGGAGTTAAAGGCTTACCAATCATTAAGGCAGGCGACGACCTAGCTAAACTCATCTGCAAGGCGGCAGAAAAGCAGCAGACCCCACTGCAAGACGGCGACATTATAGTTGTTACTCACGTGATTGCGTCGAGGGCTGAGGGCAACACAGTCAACCTAGACACTGTTGTTCCATCAGACTTTGCAAATACGATAGCCAAACAGTTAGACAAAGACCCAGCGTTGGTCGAGGTCATTCTCCGAGAGTCTAAGGGCATCAGGCGCATGGGCGATGGGCATCTCATCACTGAAACCAAGCATGGTTTTGTTTGCGCCAACGCCGGAGTAGACCAATCTAACGTTCCAGGTGAAAGGGTAGTGGCGCCTTTGCCAAAGAACCCTGACCGCACAGCACGAACTATACGCAGGAGAATAAAGGAGTTGACTCGCAAAGACGTGGCTGTCATCATTTCAGACACGCATGGACGTCCACTACGCGAAGGTGAGATAAACATAGCAGTAGGAGTGGCTGGAATCAACCCCGTCCGTGACAGAAGAGGCGAAACAGACCTTTTCGGATACGAGCTAAGAGTGAAACAAACGGCTGTGGCTGACGAATTGGCATCTGCCGCTGAATTGGTCATTGGACAGGCAAAAGAAGGAATACCAGTCGCAATTATAAGAGGTTATCAATATCCAACTTCTGAGAAGGCAAGCGCAAAAATGCTCATAAGAAAAAGAAAAAAAGACCTCTTCATTTAGTTAGGCTGGGACTTTAGTGAGTGATGCATCGCTATTAGATATCATAATGGAAAGGGCTTCTGTCAGGGAGTTTGATAAGGATAGAAAAGTTTCGGAAGAAGTTGCTGAGCAAATCTTGCTTGCAGGAATAAGTGCACCATCTGCTGGAAACATACAGCCCAGAACTTTCTTTATTGTTGAAAATGAAAGGGTTAGAGAACAGTTGTATGAGTTGTGTGAGAATCAAGCCTTCATGAAGGATGCATCTTTATGGATTGTTGTGTGCGCTGATGTTCACCGCCATTTGAAGGCTGCGAAGTTGACAGGTGTCAAGTATGGATATTATGGTATTCTTCCATTCACCTTCAGTGTTTTGGATGCCGCCCTGTCGCTGGAAAACATGGTTATTGCAGCAGAAGCATTAGGCTTGGGCAGCGTGATAATAGGGTCTGTCATAGAGCATCCGGAGCATGTGAAAAGAATATTGAAATTACCGCGCCATTGTTTAGCACTTTCGATTCTATGCGTGGGCTATCCAAAGAAAAAGCCGAGTAGAAGGGAGAAATGGAGCTATGACACCATTGTTTGCAAAAATGAATACAGAGATGTTAACAAAAAAGATGTTTTAAAATACTGGAAACGCTTCATCCTCAGCGACCTTAAACGCTTAGACAAAGAAGCATCGATGGCTATGGTTGAAAAACTTCTAAAAGAAGAAGGGCAAGGAAGCTACGGAACCACATATGCAAACCATTACAAAGAGGAATTCATAAAGAATACAAACAAAAAGCTTACAGAGTTTCTTAGAAGCCAAGGTTTTCTTTAGAAGCAATTAAGCTTTCAAACTCTCTTTAATCCTTTGTGCAACATGTTTGCCAAGGTTTGCTGCCTTTTCCAGGTCTTCTTTTCCAGGTGGTCCACGCACTTCCAAGGTTTCTAAGTTTTCGAAGCCTGACTGCTGCAAGCGTTCTGTTATCATTTTAACTGCTCCTCGTCCCCAGCCGTAAGAGCCGAATACGGCTGCGAGTTTTGTTCGCGGCTTTAAGGCTCGGATGATTTCTGTTGCCATTATTGCTAGTGGATGGGCTCCGTTGAGCACTGTTGGCGCTCCGATGACAATTGCGCTGGCGTCTACCAAGTCTCTCATAACATGGGATATGTCGGCTACCAGCAAATTGTAAGGAACGACTTCAACACCTTCAGCAGAAATCGATTCAACAATGGTTTTCTCTAAGGTTTCAGTTGCGCCCCACATAGTGACATAAACTACAACAGCCTTCTCCAGCAGAGGACCACGAGCCCACTTCTCGTAAGCATCCAAAATTCTTCTCGGATTCCGATAAATCGGACCATGACTCGGCGCAATCATCTTCAAGTCTAAGTTTTTCACCTTGTCAAGCCCTCTCTTTATGGCAACTGGAAACGGCATCATGATTTCTGCGTAATACCTTTTGGCTTCAGGCAATACAATATCGCCAACCTCATCATCGTAGAGTCTACTTTTAGCCAGGTGAGCTCCAAAAAAATCGCACGGAAATAGAACCTTGTCTTCCACGCAATAAGTGAACATAGTCTCTGGCCAGTGGAGCCAAGGCGCATCAATGAACGTCAGCGTCTTGCCGCCCAAGTCCAGCGTGTCACCGTCCTTAACCATTATTGTTCTCTCAGACGGCACTTCATAGAAGACCTTCGCCATGTCCACACCTACCTTGGTCACAACCAGTTTGGCGTTTTTGGCAACAGCCATAACCCTTGGTATGGCACCTGCATGGTCTGGTTCAGCGTGATTCATAACCAAATAATCAATTTTTTCTGGGTCCACAACCTTCCCAATTTTTTGTAGCATCTCGTCTGCAAAGTTGTTCTGAACAGTGTCAATCAGAGCTATCTTTTCCTTTCCAACAACCAAGTAAGCATTGTATGAAGTGCCCATGGGTAATGGAATCAGCGCATCGAATATTCTGCGGTTCCAGTCCTCAACGCCAACCCAATAGATGTCTGGCATCAACTCGTTGACGATCTCAGTAGTGCCCATCTTTTATTTTTCCTCCACTTCTGATGCAACATAATTTTTTATCACGTTCCTCATAGAAATTCTGAGAAACCTATAATTTTTCACAAGCCTTTAAAATACCCTTCGGTTTGGGTGAGCAGTTTCTCTGTGTCGGCTTTTGTGTGCGCTGTGCTCAGGGACCCAGTCTTGGTTGGTAGGAAGAACACTCCGTTCTCAATAAGATGAGTGTGATATTTGACCAATTTTTCTCTGTCAGCCCTTGCCGCAGCGTTTGCGTCTCTAACCTTCTCTTTTGTAAAGTGTGTGTGCCAAAGCGAACTCACACCCGTCACCTGAACAGCCTGTTTCCCACGGTCAAAGACTTCGCCCAGTTGTCGTCGCAGACGCTCACCTCGCCTATTCAACTGATTGAGCACTTTTCCATCTTCCAACATCTTCAGAGTTGTCAAGCCTGCGATCATTGTTATGGGATTGGCGCAGAAGGTTCCGCCGTGAAAAGAAAACTTGGGACGTTCGTAGCGAAGCGCATCCATGCGCTCCATAATCTCCCGTGGTCCTGCCACAGCGCCGATTGGAAAGCCTCCACCCAAGATTTTGCCCAAAACAGTAATGTCAGCCTCAACACCAAATAGTTGCTGAGCTCCACCTGGCGCCAACCTGAAACCCGTGATGACCTCATCGAATATTAGAAGCGTCCCATTGTCGGAGCAGAGTTCCTTCAACTCTTTCAAAAAGTCTTCTTCAGCAGGAATGCAGCCAGCCGCTCCGAGCACAGGTTCTATAACAACTCCAGCCAGCCTTTCTCTTTTTATGGTTTTTCTCACCTCTTCGATGTTGTTGAATGGAAGCACAACCGTGTCTTTTAGCGTTGCCTCTGTCAGCCCGCCAGATTCTGGAACATTAAATGGAGGCTTAACCGCTTTGTGAAGTGCGTCGTAGCCGCCGTGCCATCCGCCCTCAAACTTGGCGATTTTTTCTCTACCCGTATATGTTCGAGCCAACCTGGTTGCGTACATGTTTGCCTCTGTCCCCGAGTTAGTGAAGCGAATCATCTGTACGCCTTGAATCATCTTCACAACCTGCTCGGCTAAGGCTATCTCCAACTCGTGGCACGTGCCGAAGTGTGTTCCCCTGTCGAGTTGTCGCTTAACTTCTCTCATCACCTCAGGCGGACTGTGACCGAAAATCAGTGCGTGGTGACCCATCCAAAAGTCAATGTATTCATTTCTGTCCACGTCGACGAGTTTGCTTCCCCTAGCCCAGTCAGTGTAGAAGGGGTAGGGTTCCATAAAACGCAGAATATACGAAACACCTGCGGGAAGAACACGCTTGGCTCTTTCATAAATCCTCCTAGATTTCTTTGTTCTGGACAAGTATGAGTTCGTCAAAGACGGAAACCTCCTCTTTATTATTTAATGGGTTGAATGTTTAAGCGTGACGCAAAGAATCATTCCTTCAGCGTTGGCTAGAATAAAATTTTTCATTTTACATTCTAGCAAATAATGGAATTGAAGGCACTGAAGGATTGTCTATTCAGTCTGATAGGACCTTTTTTATCTCATCAATTCAGCCTTTGCAGCCTTTTGAAGGCGCCATTTGCCCACTATGTCTTTTTTGTAGAAATGCAGCACGCCGCATCGCTCGCACTTCATTATTTTCATGCTTTTTTTGACGTCCATTTCGTAGAGCTCTAAGGCGTAGCCACAGTTTTGACATTTTCCACCGTGAACCTTAGGTTGCGGACCAAGTAATGAGGTTGGCAGGGGTCTACCCATTTCTGTCATGTCTTCTTCTCCTCTTAAGGAATGTTTTTGATTGTCTGAATGTGTGGTAGAGTTTTAAAACGTTCATAATATCTAGGCATATTCCAGAAGATTATTACGTGCACGATTTTTTCAAATAAATATCATTGTATCTTCATCTTTTCTCTCGCATAACACAAGAGATTGCAATCTTTGTGTAAATGATAAAATGGTTATACACGCTCAACTTCTAAATTTTCTTTAACTAAGTGGATGATAAGTTAAAATAGATATTTCCTGCAAGTCTGTGCTGAGCAAAATGGCTGCTGAAAAGGATGTCATTGCGTCCATACTAAGACTGACGAAGACAGGACCAGTTCAAGAGGAACTCCTTAGAAAGGACGCACGGGTTTCTGTTCAAGTCATGGAGGAAGCGCTAAGAAAACTTTCTAATGGTGGATTCATTCGGCAACATAGAGGCCTTGTTGAGGCTTCGCCTAGCCAACGAGTCGGTCTGGCTGTTCAAGCCATTAGACTCGGCGCAGACTTCGAACGAGTGTGCAAGTTTCTGGAGTGGACAGAATTCGAGAGTATTGCCGCTCGGGCTTTTCAAGTCAACGGGTTTAGGGTGTTGAAGAATTTTCGTTTCAAACACGCTGGAAGACGCTGGGAAGTGGACATACTTGGTTGCAGAGAACCCTTAATCGTCTGTGCTGACTGCAAACACTGGAGACACGGTTGGAGCCGAGCGGCAGTAGTGAAAGCTGTAGAGGCGCAGACTGAGAGAACCCGAGCCTTCGCCGATGCCCTTCCCAATTATTATGCAAAAGCAAGGTTGACAGAGTGGAAGAGCGCCACAATAATCCCACTAATCTTGTCGTTGGTTCCGGGACCATTCAAATTTCACAACAACGTGCCCATCGTGCCTGTTCTGCAGCTTCAAGATTTTATTAATGAACTTCCGCTTGAAGTTGATTCATTGGCTTGTTTTAGGAAAAAACGTGTGAAAATGGAACAGAATTTGACAGATTTTTCTAAATAATGCACAAAAATAACGTTTTAATTTTTGAATTGTTAATTTTTTTGTTAAAAAATCGAAAATTAATTTTGATTTCATTAATCTTTTTTGAGCCGTTTGCGCAACTTTTTTAGAAAACATATAAGTTAACCTAAAAAATCACAGGTTTTCGGCGAATCTGTCGTCTGGGTTGTGTGGAGACAAGTAGATATACTTGCTGTTTTAACTTCAAAATGAGCAACAAGGAAGTGCTGGATATTGCGAGTCATGGTGGTCTATGGAAGGGCCTTCGACAGAAACAACAAACAGTTGTATCAAGCCTGTAAGAAATTGATTGGCAAGCCTGTTTTGGCGCGTATAATGGATCTGTCTGCTTACGTTGGACCTGATGGAAGTCGCTTCTGGCACGGTGACAAGGAATTGGGGCGTATTGACCTTTGTTTTCTCCGTTCTTTTGGTTCAGGTTCGTTTGAGCAGATAACCAAGCGTGTGAGTATGATGGAGCACTTGGAGCTCTCTGGAGCCTTAGTGGTGAATTCTACTCTGGCTTTTCGTAGGGCGAGGGACAAGTATTCAACTATGTATGCTTTGGCTGGGGCTGGATTGCCTGTTCCGCCTACTTATGTTACTGAGATGGCACACTGGGCTTATCGAGTCTGCAAGGGTTTCAGGCAGGTGGTTTACAAGCCTATTATGGGGTCGTTAGGTTTTGGTTCTATGAAGTTTGACAGTGCTGATTTGGCGTTTAACGCCTATGTGGCTTTGGAGAGGTTGGGTCAGCCGTTGTATGTTCAGGAGTATGTGGAGAAGCTTGGGCGTGACATTCGAGCGTTTGTTCTGGGTGAGAGAGTCATCGCATCAATTTATAGAGTTGCAAAACCTTCAGAGTGGAAGACAAATGTGGCGCAGGGAGCACGAGCCAAACCCGTTCAACTGTCTTCTAAGCTGGAGAAGCTAGCTGTTGAGGCGGCTAAGGCGTTGGGTCTCTTGTACGCTGGTGTTGACATTTTGGAAGATGGAAAGAGAGCGGTTGTTTTGGAGGTTAATGGTGCGCCTAGTTGGCAGGGGCTGCAGAAAGAGACGAGAATTGATGTTGCTGAGGAGCTGGTTAGGTTTGTGATTAATTATATGAAGCGTTAGCTAGCGTTTTTGCGGTGTATGTGTGTGCGCATGGTTGACCTAGCCCCTCTATTAGGATCCAAATATGAA
>Ga0315309_1000872_pt1 | contig 18346 bp, 16 predicted proteins | sample TDP4_MG_FD_203080 | JGI IMG/M metagenome (GOLD analysis project Ga0315309, IMG submission 203080) | Freshwater sediment microbial communities from Lake Towuti, South Sulawesi, Indonesia - TDP4 | ecosystem: Environmental > Aquatic > Freshwater > Lake > Sediment | place: Indonesia: South Sulawesi... | reverse complement strand
CTCTTTTACCAAGAGGTCAACATAATCGTCATCATTTCCGTATTTTGGTGCTGCCAAAAGCATCTGCTGTATCTCCAGCCCGGTTGGTGTGGTAGAGATATCCTCAAAGTTTGTCTCCAGGGCGTGCCTAATCTGGGCACCGGTAAGCTTCTTGTCTTCAAACACCAGCTTCTTGATGGCGGCGAGGGAGTTCCCCACGTTAGACATGCCCACGCCTCTTAAAAAAGTGGTATTATAGTGGGCTCCACCCCATTCAATGTCCTTGCCCCTCTGGATGCAATCATCCATCAACGCTGAGGCAAATGGTGTTGGCGTCAGCTCGGCGTAGGCTCTCTCTATGCACAGCAGGGCAATTACTCCCTGCCTATCATAATATTCCAGTTGGTGTTTCACCGCCGCCATCACCTCATCAAATGACTGGAATGTAGACAGGTCTTTATTTTCTGGGTTGGGACATAGTCGAATTCCAGTCCGTGGGTCTCTACCGTTAAATAAGGCTACCTCCAGAACCTTGTGCATATTGTAGCCTGCAGAAGGCCCTTCCCTTCGGGCTTTCCCCGGCTCGGTTGGTGAAACACAACCGTCAATGGCATAGTCATAAGCATCTTCCAGGCTTATGCCCACTCCCATCTGGGACGGAATTATGACCTCATCGCTATACATTGCTGGTTGTCCACCGCGGTGGATATTGATGACCTCACAGCATTTGAGCAGAAAATCATCAGGGCACTCATTCCACCACCGCACTGATACCGAAGGTTGTATAACTTTTTGGTTGGCGGTTGCTTCTAACACTAACCAGGAGAGGTCGTTGATGGCGGACTTGCCATCTATGGTCTGCCCGCCAACGGTTAGTTGCTGGAACATAGGGTAGCCCATAACCACTCGGGTCGCCGCCCAATCCCTTACTTTATTTATCTCGGTGGTCTTAATCCACAGGCACTCCAGCAGCTCCACCACCTCTTCTGGGGTGATTCTCCCCTCATCAATGTCTTTCTGGTAAAAGGGATACATGAACTGGTCAAACCTGCCGTAGCCCATAGAATGTCCGTTAGATTCAATCTGGACAATCAGATGGGCAAACCATAGGGATTGCATTGCTTCATAGAAGGTTCGCGCTGGGTTACCCGGCACCCACTCACAGTGCTCGGCAATCTTTATTAATTCGGCTTTGCGCTTTGGGTCTGGCTCCTTACCAGCCATCCCCTTAGCCAGTACCGCATACCTTTTAGCAAAGCCGATGGCTGCCCTCAGCGCAATAATTACCGCTTCTAGGAATTCTTTCTGTTCCAGAGCCCCAGGCTCCCACAGCTTTAAGTCCTTAATCCTCTCCTCGGCTTCCTTGATTATTCCATACACGCCTTTATTGAGGACCTTGGGGTAATCGGCAATAAAGTGCCCCGAGCCACCCCCCTCCCCCCACACGAAAATCTCAATTGCCTGAACGTCATAGCAAGCCTTATATGTCTCCTCGGGAAGTAGTTTTCGCTTATACTCAGCCATCGTCTTCCCCTCCCACCAATCTGCCAGTTCCCTCAGAATCCTCTCGTCCTCTTGGCTTACCCAGAATGGGTCTCCCGGTCGTTCCTCAAATCTATAGGGCTTCCTGTCCAGTTCCTCTGTAATAAACCGCATATAGAATTCAGGGAACACCGGGGCAGCTCGCACGTCACTGGCTTGGTTACCAACAATAAGCTCGCCGGGACGGATGAATATGCTCATTCCGCCCAGTACCTTTTCCAGAGCCTTTGCCCGTCGTATCACTGTTGGCTGTCCCTCGGTCTCTTTCCACGATTCGGTATATAGCCTAGCCCGTTCGGAGCAGAGTTTGGGAATAACGGCAAGCATGGTGTCCCTTAACTGCCTGGTCCTCTCAGTAATCGGCTGTTTACGCTTGGGGTCGGTGACAAGCTCGGTTTTTATTCGCTCTAAATAGGACTTAGCCATCACTTATCCTCCTTTGGATTATGCCCATCCCGCTTACATTATAGTCAACTTTTATTAGACCCGTCCACATGAGTGCCAATCATCGGCAAGGGGATGCTGCTAACGACACAAAATGAAAAGGTCGTAAGGGTGTCAGTGTGTTATGGGTATGCGAGGTCATTGAGGGTAAGAATTTTCTAGGTCCGGTTCAAGGTGTAAGCAATGCGTTATCTTCGTCAAATTGTCTACCACTGGCTTTTTCAAAGGCGGTTATTAAGTCATTGACAGTAAGCCCGTCTCGCTGTTCCTGATTCAGGTCAACTAAAATTTTACCCTCGTGCATCATAATCAGCCTATTGCCGTAACGCAAAGCAAGCTCCATGTTATGGGTAACCATTACGGTGGTCATCTTTTCCCGCTGGACAATCATCTCAGTTAAATCAAGCACTATTTGAGCCGTCCTGGGGTCTAAATTAGCGGTGTGCTCGTCAAGTAGCAGCAACGCCGGCTTACTTATAGTAGCCATAACCAAAGCTACCGCCTGCCTTTGTCCACTGGAAAGTGTGCCCACCTGGGCATTTAGCCTGTCTTCTAATCCCAGCCCTAGAGGAGCTAAAGCTGAATGGAATAACTCTTGGCGCTGCTTATTGATAGCTACCCTTAGCCCCCTTGGTTGCCCCCGCAGCACAGCCATAGCTAGGTTCTCCTCTATAGTCATCTTGGCGGCGGTGCCTATATGGGGGTCTTGATATACCCGGCCAACATATGCCGCATGCTTATATTCGCTCAAGCCGGTAATATCAGTGCCATTAACGATAACCTTGCCGCCCCTCTCTGGAGGGAAGACACCGGCAATAATATTAAGTAACGTAGTTTTTCCTGCGCCATTGCTACCAATAATGGTAATATAGTCCTCAGCACTGACATCTAGATTGACATTAGCTAAGGCAGTAACTTCATCTATGGTGCCTCTGGAGAAAATCTTAGTTATTCCCCTGAGCTGTAGTAAACTCCTATTTTGGCTCATAAAACATCCACTTTACCATCTTACTGCTGGTGGCATCCACTCATGCCGTAACTTCTTCCGTATAAATGGGACTGCCAGAGCTATAACCACCAGCACTGCGGTAATCAGTTTCAAATCACCTGGAGCCATGCCCAATCTAAGGGCAATGGTTATGAATAGCCGATAGCAAAAAGCACCGCCTATTGCCGTCAGCAGAAGCCTAGCCACCCCCCGGGGGCGAAATAGTGCCTCACCAATTATTACCGAGGCTAACCCCATTACAATCATTCCTATCCCCATACCCACATCAGCAAATCTCTGCCCCTGGGCGACCACAGCACCAGCGAGTCCAACCAGACCATTAGAAATAGCACAACCCATCAATATGTTTTTATCGGTATCCACCCCCAGACCACGCACCATCTGCTCATTATCACCGGTTGCCCTTAACGCCAGACCAATCTCAGTACGCAGGAACCAGTTTAGAATGAAGAAAACAACAACGGCAATGGCTATAGCCACAATGATTGAAACTTTAATATCGCCGGGGCTGAATCTCAAAACTTCGGCGACTTTATGAAAGGTGGTCACTTGGCGAAGGAGTGAAACATTAGCTCCACCCATAATCCTCAGATTTATGGAATATAGCCCCACCATCATAAGGATGCCAGCCAGTAGGGCTGGTAGCCTGAGCTTGGTATTGAGAAAGCCGGTGGTCAAACCAGCGCATAGCCCGGCGCCAATAGCCGCCACCGTTGCCGGGACAGGGTGCACACCATGGACAATAAGCACCGCTGTAGTTGCCCCACCAAGGGTGTAACTCCCATCCACAGTAAGGTCGGGGAAAGCAAGTACCCGTAGCGTAAGGTATACGCCAATGGCAACCAAGCCAAATACCAGCCCCTCATAGAAGGAAAAAGATAACACACTACTGGCTATATCCAGCATCCTTTTTCTCCTATTTAAGACCTGGATAAGTACTTCTTTATCTATTCAATTGATAGCGGTTATTGCTCCCGCAGGTGTCTAGTCTTCTAGTACTATGTCGGCAGCGTCTATTACTGCTTGAGGAATGGTTACCCCCATTCTTGCTGCTGCCGCCGGGTAGACTACGGTTGACACTGCGCTCTTCATCGGGGGAATATTGGCTATATTTTCACCTTTCAGTATCCTAGCCGCGATATATCCCGCCTGCTGACCAATCCAGTAGTAATCGCAGCTACAACCGCCAACCAGACCGGTTTCAACCATGCCCACTGCGGAACCAAAGACTGGCAGCTGGTTCTCCTCACCAACCTGGATTATGGATTCAATTCCCACACCGCCTACGGTATTGCAGGTAGGAATCCATATTGCGTCACACCTGCCTACCAGTGACATCCCGGCAGCGTAAACGTCGGCAGTTGTCGCTGCTGTTGCCTCAACAACGCTAAGCCCATAGTCCGGGGCAACCTCTTTAAGTATCTGTGCCTGCACCTGTGCGTTTACTTCGCCGGGGTTATAGGCAGTGCCCAGCACCTTGACGTCAGGCAGGACTTGCAGAATAAATTCCACCTGAGGCGGCATCTCAAACCAGTCGCTGACCCCGGTTACTGTGGGTGCCGCTTGTTCCCAACTGGGCACTAGACCAGCCGTTACCGGGTCAGTAACCGAGCTGAAGATTATTGGTATAGTTGTGCCCTCAGCAGCAGCCACTGCCGTTTGTGCCATTGGGGTAGTTATGGTGTGGATTAGGTCTGGCTTCAGGGAGACAAAGTAGTCAGCGATTGAAACCGCTACCGTCATATCACCCTCAGCATTTCTTATGATAAACTCAACATTTTCTCCCTCAATAAAGCCCTCCTCAGCCATAGCATCAATGATACCCTGGCGATTGGAGTCTAGGTCAGGGTGGGTAGCTATCTGACTTATGCAAACCTTATACATCTTTTTCCCACCAGGAACACAACCGGTCATGAACGGCAGCGTGGTTAATACTAAAGCTAAGCACAGGCTGCCTAACAATACTAATAAGCCTTTCTTTTTCACTATTAAAAACCTCCTTAAGAATTTTGTTTTGCCAAGATTTCAGGTGAAACCTGCCATCTGCTACCCCCTTTATCGTTAGATTTTAGCGCTTCCTCAAAACCCTTGTTGTAAAACTTCAGCCAATTCCTTTCTGCTCAGGTCGGCTATCCCTAGCTCTTCGAGTGACCTTCCCTCCTTATAATAATCTGTCTGGTTTATCACCGAAGCCAACTTGATTGTAGCATCAATAATCGGAATGTCAATATTAAATTTATGTGCCAATTGTGCTGCCGGGACTAACCCGTAGGGGACATCCTCAGTTATAAACCTGCTTTTCATTGATGAAGGTTCGGTGATATTAGCCACGGTGCCCTCTTTATCAAAGGGAGCCTTAAAGTAGACCGACATGATTGTGCTTTTTAACCAGAATGATTCCTCAGGACATTCAAGTAATTTTATACCAATAGCTTCCCCGACTCTGGCTACCTCTTCATAGACCGCTTTTATCGCCCTGGCTATAGATAGGGTGGTGCCATGCTTATAAAAGTGGAAGTCCTTACCTAGGGTGTCAATCCAGCCGGCGTTTAGAATTGTCCCAACCGGGTGCACGATTGGATTTGGGTTGTTTAGCGAAGTCGCCAGAACGTTCTCGCCGGGAACCACCGGGTAAATAGGCTTTAATTCATTTATGACCCTACCTGTGTCCTTGGCTGGAAAGGCAGCTAGTAGCAGCTTCCAGGCGTCAACGAATATCTTTACTCTGGCTAGAGCTTCTAGCCGGCACCCCCAGGGAAGGGTATGTCCCTCGGCTAGAATAATATCTCTCTTCATCCCCTTTTCTCTTAACATATTAGCCAGTAATAGCGCCGAGTAGTTTCCCGGCCACATAACTATGGTCTGGCCATCCCTCAGGTAAGGCATTATGGAGCTAAAAAAGTGCTTGTGTCCCATGGCTGGAATAACCACCATAATATAATCAACGCCCTTTATTGCCTGCTCGAAATCTGTTGTCACCACCCCCGGCTTTACCACCCTCTCCTCACCCCAGGCATCAATCAGGCATATCTCCTGTCGCTCAAGGGTTGCGCTGAAGCTTCCTTTAAATTCAGGCGCCTCGCACATATTTACCTCGAGCCCTTTTAGCGTTAAGTCAGCCGCCATGGCGTGAGCCCCACTACCCCCACCTAGGACGGCAACTTTTCTAAGCATCTATGCTTCTTCGCCCTCTTTTCACATGCCAGCTGGTATTCTATTTGCCCTCTTGCTACAATATTAAGTAAATATAGCATATCTCATATGAGTAAGTAAATCGTTGTCTATGATTAGGAATCAAAAATGGAGAATATAAGATGGCAAAGCAAGAAAGCCAGCCAGTACTACAAGCTGAATACGATGTAATTATAATTGGAGCGGGGATAGGTGGCTTGACCTGCGGAGCTGCACTAGCTAAAGCTGGCAAGAAGGTATTGGTTTGCGAGCAATATACCCAGCCCGGGGGCTACGTAACCTCTTTCCACAGGAATGGCTTCACCTTTGATGGCGGGCTGCAGTCATTTAGCTCAAATGGTCTGGTGTTCCCTATTTTGAAAGAGCTTGGCTTATATGACAGAGTGCAATTTGTCCGTGCTGACTGCCAGATTATCACCCCAGATATAAAGGTTAGGCTGAATTCCCTGGCTCAAGTAAAGGCGGAATTCAAGAGGGCGTTTCCCAAGGCTGAAACTGAGATTGAGGCATATTTCCAAGAGCTGGACGGATTGTTAGTACCATTTGAGAAGATGTTTAGCGGAGACAAGCCAGCGCTACCTCTGCTTTCTGGCTCGCAAAAGGCAGCAGCTTTGTTCTCTTTCCCCTTTACCAACCTCAGCTTTATCAGGAACCTGATTCGATACCAGAAAACAACCTCTCAGGATTTGATAAATCGGCACCTTATCGATAGTAAACTAAGGTTCATCTTTGCTTCTTTTGGTTATCCCTTAATGAGCGCTATGACTACGGTAGGGATGTGGTACTCATTCATGAATGACTACTGGTATCCCATCGGTGGGATGCAAAACTTTGCCAACCTGTTTGCTGACCTTATCGAGCAGAATGGTGGCACTATAAGCCTAAGAACTCGGGTAGACCAAATCATGGTAGAGAATGGCACGGCTACTGGGGTCAAGTTAGCTGGCGGCAGTGAAGTGCGGTCTGAATTTGTGGTCTCTAACATTGACTGGAAGCAAACCTTTACTAAATTGATAGACAGGCAGTGCCTTGAGGAGGGGTTTGTTACTCAGATAGAGAAAGCCAGGGTATCGGAATCAGCGTTCTGTGTCTATCTGGGAACCGACCTCGATAAACATTGCTTTGGAGGACTGGCGCACCACATCTTTTACTTCCCCGCCTATAGTACGCCCTTCTTGGAAAAGGATACCAACGATCCCAATTTCTTCCGGGATTGTAGCCTTGGGATTAGTCTTCCTTCGCTATCAGATGACTCTCTGGCACCTCAGGGCAAAAGTGTGGTCGTCCTGACAACCTACGCTCCTTATGACTACCTTGGCAAGTGGCAGACCAAGGATGGCGGGCGGACTGAGGCTTATCAAAAACTGAAGCAGAAAGTAGCCGGTCAATTAATAGCCATTGCTGAGGGAGTCATCCCTGACCTATCCCGGCATATCATCGTCCGGGCTATCGCCACCCCGCTGACCTATGAACGCTTCACCCTCAATGGTGAGGGTGCCACCGCCGGGTGGAGCTGGGACCCGAAATGTACTTTTACCAGCAAGTACCAGTCATCCGTCGGCTCGCTGAGAACCTCAATTAGGAACCTCTTCACCTGCGGTCACTGGTGCTTCTCGCCTGGTGGTGTACCTACGGCGATGCTCACCGCCAGAATGGTAGCTGACATAATAAAGAGCACGGGTTAAGGCAACAGTCTAGCCAGGGTTATCTTTCCTCTATAGTTATCCGTGTTATGGTATCGCCCTGCTCAATCTTTCCCAGAACATCCGCTCCCGCTATCAGCTGACCAAACACCGTGTGCTTACCATCAAGGTGAGGCTGTGGGGCATAGGTAATGAAAAACTGGCAGCCGTTGGTATTAGGTCCTGAATTAGCCATTGACAGGGCGCCAGCAACATGGGTGTGCTCGGTGAATTCATCAGCGAAGTAGTAACCAGGGGTACCGGTACCGGTTCCAGTAGGGTCGCCTCCTTGAACTACAAAGTCAGGGACAACCCGGTGGAATGTAGTCCCATCGTAGAATCCGTCACGGGCAAGGAATACAAAATTGTTGACCGTTACCGGGACATCGCTGGCGAATAGCTCCAGCACTAAGTTTCCCTTTTTGGTTTCAATGGTAGCCGTGTATTGCTTACTGGTATCAATTGTCATCGGTGGCGGTGCTGAGTAGGTTTTAGGCTTTGGTGCCGCACCAGCACACGATGCCGAAAGAAGTGCCACCAGAACCAGGATGATACCGACTATTCGGTATAGACGCTTGGTTGACATAATCCACATCTCCTTTCTTATAAATGGCGTTAATATGGAAACTTTAAGTAGCTGAGGCACTTTTGTCAAGTCTTAGTCGTAAATTGAGCCTATCTGTTGACAAGAGGCAATTCATATAGTAGAGTATTTGAAATTGAGGAAGGGGCGAAATCAAAAAATCGGAGAGTGATAATGAAAGGTATAAATAAAATAATTGTGAGCGTTTTGCTCATAGGGCTAATTGCCACGCCAATAGCCGGATGCATGCCAGGACCAAGGAATCTACCCCCGGTAGCCGATTTTACCTATTCGCCGTCTGCTCCCACTACCGCTGATAGTATTGCCTTTACCGATAACTCCACAGATGATGATGGAAATATAGTTTCTTGGGCTTGGAGCTTCGGTGATGGGGACACATCAACAGAACAGAACCCATCCCACTCGTTTGGGAGTCCAGGAAACTACACCGTTACTCTGACGGTTACCGATGATGATGGAGCCACAGACGCCCATACCGTTACCATAACGGTGTCTGCACCACCAGCCGGAATCAGCAAAGATGACGCTATCGCCATATTGGTGAGCAAAATAATAAAGCCCGCCGCGGAGTACAAAAGAATCTCGGCATTCATGCTGTCCGAGCCTCTTCAAAGTGGCGATGTTGTTACCTCAGAAAGTGGTCAAAGTTATCCCATAGGCAAAGAGCCAAGGCTACACGATACTTTTTTCATCTTCATAGATGATGAACCGCTGGCTTTTTTTGCTCATGACACCAGATACGTTTTCATAGATGCGCAAACTGGAAGCTATGACGTCATCAATGAAACCTGGCCACCTGAGATAAACAATATATCTATGTGGGATACCCAAAGATTGGGTAGAGGGCACCTCATTGAGCTCTACTCTGTCTTGGATAGTGCTGTCCCCATTGCTGGTAGTACTAGTACAGCTCCCAAGGGTGATTATGGAGACGCCCCGGATGGGCAGGATGCTTATTACGGAGTCCCGGGTCGCTATCCAACTTTATTTAACACCACCAACAGCCAGTTCGGTCGTCCCGGAGGACATACCCTCAACATCGGCGAAGAGACACTGGGAGTAAACGTGAGTGCTGAGGTGGATGCCAATGACCCCGCTGACCCGGATGGAACACCCAATTTGGTAGACGCTGACAGTGACGAAAGAATTTTTGTCATCGTAGAGGGCACGCAAGCTAAACTGGCGTTTACCGTTACCATCGCCTCGAACGTTCCAGATGTAACCCGATACGCCAACGCACTGATTGATTTTGACCAGAGTGGTAACTGGAGCGCTGGTACCTACGGGACGGAATGGGTTGTGGTTAACTTGGGGATTGATATCAACCCTGGTTCCTCGGAAACAGTAATCACTCCCTGGTTCTCCTGGGGGAACAAGCCCGTGCCTCCCTCGCCGGTGTGGATGAGGTTATTACTTGCCAGGGAGGAAGTGAGCCAGAGTCTATTTGCCAACGTGGGCGGCTGGGATGGAAGTGGACAGTTTGAATATGGCGAAGTTGAGGATTACTTTGCCTTTCTCATGGATAAGCCACCATTACCTGATTTTGTCCGTTGGCCACCGGCACCAAAGCTGCCACCAGGAGGTGACGGGAAAAAGCCACCGCCAGGTGGGGGACAACCGCCAGGTCCGCCAGAGGGTCCTTGTGGCTATGACATAAACTACTATGTCATCATCATAAATGGCGGGGACAGCCGTAATGACCTGGCTAACGGGACACCTATCGTACAAGAGTCTGTTGACACGATGGCAGGTCTTGCTGGTGAGCAAGGTTATCAATCAGCGGGTAATCTTGGTCCCGGCAACAACTCCTTGAGCGACATCGGTCAGGCATTTGACCAGTTGGCAGCAAAAGTGAAGTGCGGTGACTATGTCCTGATTTATATCTGTGGGCACGGCAGGGAGGACGGGGGCATTGCCCTAAAGGACGCCAGTGGAAACACGCAAGAGACAATGAAGCCCACAGACGGAGATGGTAAAGATAATAGTTTAGAGGACTTTTTAAACAAAATCCCTCCATGCAAACCGGACGAGGATTGTGAAACACCTGGAACATGCTGCCATGTTACGGTGATAATAGAATCGTGTTATGCTGGAAACTTTAACGTCCCCGGGGTAACCGGTCGGGGAAGGACAGTAACCGGGACGTCATCTAATACTCCATCATGGGCAACCTATCCCGGAGGCGGTGTCTATACCCAAGGTTTTGATAAAGATTCAAGAGACCCAGCTTCTGATACCAATCAGGACGGCAATGTAGACCCAGCGGAAGCCAATGAATCAGCTAAGGATGCGGTTGATAACAACAACCAGAAGCAAGGGAAGAGCCAGGCACCTTGGAGCAGTAGTCAGGAGTGCGAATGCAAGTGTCCGTGTAAGCCGGGCATAGACGGAGATAAGTGGGTGTGGAGTGATGTATTTAAGACATGGGTGGATGAAATCAATGCCATGCCAGGGCAACCGGTAACGTTTAGACTGGAGATTGAAAACGACGGGGAATGCCGCGATATCGTCGAACCGAAGATGATAGACTTCCTGCCAGGCTGCCTGGACTACGAAGGTGGAGCCACTATCTTTTACAATGGACAGCGTAAGTCTAGACCACCCGATGAGATTAGCCAGAGCGGGATGGGGCTAGAGCTTACTTGGAACCTAGACGAGATAGAATCACTGGCGCCGGGAGACAGCATAGCCATTGAATATGATGCTGTTGCTGTGTATCCGGGTGCAAACGTGAACATACTTCTGGCTAGTGCTCACTGTGCCGTTGATTATAGTGTAGTTGTCTCTGACCAAGACACGGCGACGGTTATGGTGTATCCTCCCCAGCTTCCGCCCGAGGAGGTACTATACGCCTACGTTAAGGTTTACGTCGAGTGCACTTGTGACCCGATGGCGACATGTCTTAGTTGCACCCTCACCATTGACTTTGAGGGGGAGGACCTCACCGGCGGCGATTACCCAGTCACCAATGTGGTCTTAGTAGTAAATGGAGTGGTGTGGCATAATTCAGGAACTATATCTACAGTGCTGTACCAAAATTCTGTCTCGAAACCCGTTGCCTGCGATTCATTCTTTGATGTCTTTGTGGAAGTTACCAACAACATCGGACTCAAGGCTAAAGCCACTAAACCCATTGGTACACCCGCTATGTGTCAAGATTAAGGGTTATCATAAAGAAGCTGGGTAGCTATTATAGCTACCCAGCCTCTTCTCTCATCTCAACCTAAGTGCAATATCAGCCTTACCCTTTTCCTATCCTAAACATCTTAGTCCCGCATACCGGGCACACTCCCTGAGTCGCTGGCTTTTTGTTCTTCATGATTATGGGCCTAGCATTCCTCATTTCCCTCTTGGCACGACACTTTACACAGTAAGCTTGCATTTATCTGACCTCCCCTTTTTTTATATCAAAGATAAACTATTCAATCCCACAATGTCAATAGCTTGACCCAGTAAAATGAAGAAAAATTATTTGACAAATAGAAAAACATAAGCCCATAATACTTTTACGTGATAACCCAACCGGTAAAAGAAGGTGATAAATCTCAGATTGGGCAGGGTTAGCGTGGTGGAGAATATTCTTTAGAACACGTAAGGCGTCACTCCAAGCGGTGGGTAACGCCTTATGCTATTGTAATGGGAAGAAACATTTGATTATTTATAACCATACATCTAAGAAGGAGAAGACCAGTAAGTAGCCAAATGAATTTCTACTATCCCGCTTCCCGACCTTTAGGTGAGTGGAGGATGTTATGGTAACTGAACAGGATAAGACCGTGGAGGCACTTCATATTGCCATCCAGACGGAGATTGATGGCAAGGAATATTATCTGAAAGCTAGCCAGGAAAGTAGTAATGAGCTAGGTAAGAAGCTGCTAAAGTCATTAGCCGCTGAAGAAGACGTTCATCGGCAGAAGTTTGAGGAGATATATAGTGCCCTCCAGAATAAAAGGGCTTGGCCTGAGACCGATTTTCAGCCTGATAGGGGCAAACACCTGAGAACCATATTCGCCAGGGCAATCGAGGAAATAGGTTCTAGGGTGAAGGCTCCGGCTACTGAGCTTGAAGCGGTAAAAACGGCTATGGATATAGAAAACAAGACCTACGATTTCTATAAAGCCCAGAGCAAAAAGGCGACTTATAACGCTGAGAGGGACTTTTATGATACTGTGGCTGCCGAAGAAAGGGAGCACCACCGGGTTCTACTTGACTACTACGAATATCTCAAAGACCCGGCAGGTTGGTTTGTCAAAATGGAACGCCCTTCTCTAAATGGCTGAGAAAAACAAAATTGGGGGGCAAAAATGCTGGAGATTAAGCAACTAACCGTAGCTATAGAAGGCAAGGAAATCTTGCAGGATGTAAATTTGAAAATAGGAGTTGGCGAAACACATGTTCTCTTCGGTCCTAATGGCAGTGGCAAGACCACGCTCCTCATGGCGATAATGGGTTTCCCTAGGTACCAGGTGACCAAGGGCAATGTCATCTTCAAAGGCAAAGATATAACCGGATTACCTCTGGATGAGAGAGCCCGTTTGGGCATTGGTATGTCCTTCCAGCGTCCGCCAGTAGTTCGAGGGGTAAAGACACGCGATATGCTTAGCGCCGCTCTAGGAGAAAAAGGCGATGGTGAAATCATAGACAGCCTAGCCAAGAGAACCAATCTGAGCGAGTTTCTTGATCGGGACATAAATTATGGATTTTCCGGGGGTGAGATAAAGCGCTCCGAGCTAATGCAACTACTAGCTCAAAGACCAGGGTTGGTTTTGCTGGATGAGCCTGAGTCTGGTGTTGACCTAGTAAATATAGCCCTGATAGGCAACCTAATAAATGAGCTACTGGAAAAGGAATGTCCGATGCGGTTTCGGAAGTGCACTGGTCTTATCATCACCCATACCGGTCACATCCTAGACTATGTTAACGCCCACACTGGCTATGTCATGATTGATGGCAGGATAATCTGTAAAGGCGACCCCCGTGAGATGCTAACATCCATTAAAGAAAGGGGCTATGAGGAGTGTGCCAGGTGCATAAGGTGAAATTAGCTAAAACGAATAAAGATAAAGCCGAGCGGGCGGCGGCTAAACCAGCCGCCTATGGTGAAGATATAGATTTAAATAACTACACTAGCTCAACCGAGGAACTCCCTTACCATGCTGACCCATCACAACTTCCGACTCAAGATAAGAGGCAGATGCTGGAGGCAGGAGTTATGCTCGATGATGTCAGCCAGAGAGCTGGGACTTACCTCCAGATGGATAACACCGCGGTTCATAGCTCGGTGAGACAGGAAGGCATAGAGGTGATGGCTACTAGGCAAGCCCTAGAAAAGTATGACTGGCTATCAGATTATTGGTGGAATGCAGTACCTGTAGATACCGACAAATACACGGCTAATGTAGAGCTGGAACAGTATAATGGCTACTTTATCCGGGCTTTGCCCGGATGTAAGACTATTTTCCCGGTTCAGGCATGTCTCTATCTGGCAAAAGCCCGCTTAGCCCAGAATGTGCACAACATCATCATTGCTGAAGAGAACTCAGAACTGCATATAATTACCGGATGCACCACTGCCCACAAAGACGAACCAGGGCTCCACCTAGGCGTGTCTGAATTTTACATAAAGAGAGGAGCCAAGGTTACCTTCACCATGATACATAGCTGGAATCCAGAGATAGCGGTTCGTCCCCGCACTGTAGCCATCGTAGAAGAAAATGGTCTATTTCTTAGTAACTATGTGCTGATGAAACCGGTCCGCTCCCTGCAGATGTATCCTGCTGTCAGATGCGTAGGGGAAAACGCCACTGTCAGGTACAACAGTATCCTAGTCGCCGCCGAGGGGTCATCATTAGATGTTGGCTCCCGAGCCCTCCTCAATGCCAAGGGTACCAGGACAGAAATCGTATCACGGGCGATAACTACCGGAGGTAACATTATTGCCCGTGGTTACATCGAAGGCAATGCCCCCGAGGTCAAGGGGCACCTAGAATGTCGCGGGCTGATTTTGTCGGAAAAGGGGATGATTCATGCCATACCCGAGCTCAGGGGTACACTGGCTGACATTGACCTATCCCATGAAGCTGCGGTGGGCAAGATAGCTGAGGAAGAAGTAGAGTATTTGATGGCACGGGGGCTAACCCGAGCCGAGGCTACGGCTACCATAGTCCGGGGCTTTCTCAAGGTAGATATTGAGGGGCTGCCACTGATGCTCAACGCCGAACTGCAGCGGACAATTGAAGCCAGCGAAAAGGAACTGATGTAGATAGCGTGTAGCAGGAACAAGAGATGAATCTTAAGGCGTTACATAAGCTAAGCTACGGGCTGTATATTATATGCTCAAGAAAGGGAGATAGGCTCAACGGGCAAATCTCTAACACCGTCTTCCAGGTAACTTCTGAGCCGCCTATTATTGCTGTAGCCATCAACAAGAATAACCTAACCCACCAGTTTATCACCCAAAGCAAAGTATTTACCGTCTCCATTCTCTCCCAGGATACACCCCTCTCCTTCATTGGTCGTTTTGGCTTTAAGTCAGGGCGAGACATAGACAAACTTGAAGGTATTAATTATAAGATAGGTGAGACCCAAGCCCCGGTGGTCACCGACCACACCCTCGCCTATCTAGAGGCTAAGGTATTGCAACGAGTAGATGTAAAAACACATACTATTTTTATCGGGGAGCTAGTAGGAGCCGAGATTCTTAAAGAAGGCGAGTCTATGACCTATGCCTACTACCACCAGGTTAAACGGGGCACCACACCCAAGACCGCCCCGGTTTATATTGAAGAGAAAAGGAGGTAGCGCCATAAATGACAAAATACGAATGCACCATTTGTGGCTATGTCTATGACCCAGAACTGGGAGACCCAGATAATGATATTGCCCCGGGGACACCATTTGAAGACTTACCCGATGACTGGGTGTGTCCGGTATGCGGGGCTGCCAAGAGTGATTTTGAAAAAATGGAAGAGTAAAGGGCTAACAATTATTGCCCAAAGACATAAAGAGCATAACTTTACATAAAGTTTTAACTGAAGATGGAGGGAACATGACAGCGAAAAAGCAGGTCTATAAATGCAATGTCTGCGGCAATGTGGTTGAGGTGTTACATGCCGGGAAGGGAGAACTGGTCTGTTGCGGGCAGCCAATGGAGCTACTCCAGGAGAAAACAGCCGATGTTGGCTTAGAAAAGCACGTGCCGGTTATAGAAGCAACTAGGAAAGGAGTAAAAGTCAAGGTTGGCGAGGTTCCCCACCCGATGGAGGAAAAGCACTATATTGAGTGGATTGAGGTAATCACCGACGGTGATAGTTGCCGAAAGTTCCTCAAGCCGGGGGATAAGCCTGAAGCCGAGTTTGAAATCGGGCGACAAAAGGTAGCCGCCAGGGAATATTGCAACATCCACGGCTTGTGGAAATCGGGCTAAAAGGCTATAGTTCTACTGTAAATGAATAGTCAACATAATAAGCATACTTCAGACAGAAATAATTACGGAGGGGAAAATGGACAGAGATAAAATCGTTACTTTACTAAACCAAGACCTTGAGGGTGAGCATGCTGCCATTATTCAATATCTGACCCACGCTTATGCTATGGGCGAGGGTGAGATGGCTTGTGAGATTGAGGCAATTGCCAGAGAGGAAATGCGCCATCTGGACTGGCTGGCTGAGACCATAGTTGAGCTGGGTAGTGTCCCCAGCTTAGAGCGGGGGAAGATGCGTATGGGTGGTGAGTCAGTGGCTGACTGGATGAGAAATGATATGTTACAGGAAGAAGAGGGCATAAACCTGTATCGGGAGCATATTAAGCTTGTTGACAAGCCTAAAATCAAACGATTATTGGAGCGTATCCTGTCTGACGAAGAATCACACCACAGTGATTTCCAGCACTTTGTGGACAAAGCACAGAAGGAGGGGGCTAAGGATGTGCGGGGCAGTCGCCAAGACAGAACGACCCAGATTCTTAACCAAGGCATTGAGCATGAGTATACCGTCATCCTCCAGTATCTACTTCATTCTTACCTGACACCCAATAAGGAAGTTAAGCGGCAAATGGAAGACCAGGCTATCAACGAAATGCAGCATCTGGGCTGGCTTGCCGAGAAGATGGTTGGTAAGGGGGGCAATCCTAGAATCGAGCACACTGAGGTTGACCGGTCAACCAAGACCGCTGATATGCTCCGAGCTGACATCAAAGCTGAGAAGGAGGTGGCTGAGGACTACGACCGGGCGGCTAAAGAGGTTAAGGAGGCAAAGCTTAAACAGCTTCTCCTTCGGATTAGAAACCACGAAATATACCATGCCGACATATTCAGTGACTTGCTAAAGGAAGAGGAACGACAAGGTTAAACAGGCAGGAAGAAAGGCTAAAAAGGATAAGGAGCTACGCAGATCTACCCTAGCTCCTTATCTGTTTTGAACATGAAGCTTCTAACTTACCTAGGTAAAAAGTGGAGCGGGTGATGGGATTCGAACCCACGACGTCTTGCTTGGGAAGCAAGCACTCTGCCACTGAGTTACACCCGCCAAAACCATATCTATTTTAACTCCAAAATCTATAGGTGTAAAGAGGGAGAATGCCGCTAGGCCAAGTCGTTGACAAGCGCCTTTTATTTCTGTTAATTTTACAACGGTGAAAGGAGAAAAATATGCGGAGGCTATCGTAACTTGTTTGGCGTAGCGTTATTGCGACAGGCACCTAGACAGTAAGTTTAATAGGTGCCTTTTAATGGGTGGGATACTCTATAGATGAGGTCGAGTAGTTTAACCAAATTGATAGGCTAGAAGGAGAAAGGAAAAAGCTATGGCAATTGAAAAAGAAAAACTAATAGACATGTATAGGGTGATGGTCCGAATTAGAGTCTTTGAGAACCGGGTTTATAAGGAATTTGCTGCTGGGAACATCCCTGGTTTCGTTCATCTGTACGCTGGCGAGGAGGCAATAGCTGCCGGTGCCTGCGCCAATCTTAGACCTGACGATTATATCACCAGCACCCACCGTGGGCATGGACATCTCATTGCCAAGGGTGGAAAGACAGACCGAATGATGGCTGAGCTATATGGCAAGAAGACTGGCTATAATAAGGGTAAGGGGGGCTCGATGCACATCGCCGAGGTAGATATTGGCATATTGGGTGCTGATGCCATTGTCGGTGCTGGCATACCAATTGCTGGCGGGGCTGCCCTTTCAGCTAAATTAAGAGGGACTGACCAGGTTAGCGTCTGCTTTCTCGGTGATGGCGCATGCAATACTAGCCGATTCCACGAGGGAGTAAACCTGGCTTCAATCTGGAAGCTTCCTGTAGTCTATATCATTGAAAACAATGTATATGCCGAGACTACCCGTGTGAGCTATGCCATGAACATATCTAAAATTGCCGATAGAGCTGCCGCATACGGTATTCCGGGCAAGACGGTTGATGGCAATGATGTGTTAGCGGTATATAGGGTAGTAGGTGAGGCAGTTGCCAGAGCCAGAAAGGGCGAAGGTCCAAGCCTTATAGAGTGTATAACCTGTCGGCACTACGGGCACTATGAGGGAGATACCCAGACCTACCGAACTAAGCAAGAGTTTGAGGAGTGCCATAAGAGGGACCCCATCCCAAGGTTTAGAAAAAAACTGGCTGAAATGGGGGTATTGCCCGATAAAAAAGCCGATAAAATTCATCAGGAGGTGGAGGCGGAAATAGATGAAGCGGTGAAGTTTGCTGAGGAAAGCCCGTTTCCAGCCCCGGAAGAGACCTTGGAGGATGTTTACACTTAAGGAGTAAAAAAATGAAAATGAAGGAAATAACCTTTCAAAAAGCGATAAATGAAGCCATTGACGAGGAAATGGCGAGAGACCCAACCATATTCGTCATCGGTGAGGATATAGGGAAGCATTGGGGAGGCTCTC
>Ga0315309_1000871_pt1 | contig 18348 bp, 20 predicted proteins | sample TDP4_MG_FD_203080 | JGI IMG/M metagenome (GOLD analysis project Ga0315309, IMG submission 203080) | Freshwater sediment microbial communities from Lake Towuti, South Sulawesi, Indonesia - TDP4 | ecosystem: Environmental > Aquatic > Freshwater > Lake > Sediment | place: Indonesia: South Sulawesi... | reverse complement strand
TCTTCAAACGCTCGTGGGCAAGCAAATAGAAGCCCAGAAACGTATTGTGAGCTAACGTCGCCCACGATAGAAGTTTCACCGCCATGTATTCCCCCGCCAAAAACTATTACTGGGGGATAGCCATCCTCACGTGTAGAATAACATTTTACTCCTAACTTTGACAGCGCCTCTAACAGTTCTCCTATCGGTCGTTTTCTCAGCGAGGATCCACCTGTGAGAATAGTGATTCCACTAGGTAAGGAGGCGATCGGGGTTATGAATCGAATAGTTGATCCTGACTCTCTGCAATTAATGACATCGTCCGGGGTCTTGAGATGTGCGCTTCCTTTAACTACAAGCTTGTTCAGTTTTGGTTTTACACTTGCGCCAAAAGCTTCGCAAGCCTCTAATGTAGCAATGGTGTCATCACAAATTAGTGGGTCATAAATTTCAGACGCACCCTCAGATAGAAGTGCGGCGATCAAAGCCCTGTGGGTATAGGCTTTTGATGGCGGTGCCTTAACCCTACCCGCTAACTTGGGGCTCTTGGTTATATACAAGTTGGTCATGATGGTCTCCTCTTAACGAATGCTTTTTGACGGTTTATATGGGTGATAATTATTTCACCGAGGTATGGCTCCCACGCCTTTTTGACGAGGTCGATCTTGTTAAGAGGTACGATCGCGGCTATCGAAGGGCCTTTGCCGCTTAGACCTGCTGCCAAAGCCCCTGCCGGCAATGCGGATAGAACTGGGTCGGTGTTATAACCTAGCGCAGCCGAATATGCTAAGCCGTTTAACGTTAGAGCCGACCAATAGTTCCCGGATAGAGTCTCTCTAAGGGCTATATCAACCAGTGCTGAAACAAGTTTTGTTCTACTGGTGTCAATTTTAGCAGTGTAAGCTTTTTCTTTTGGAACTAAAATTAGAACTGCATGGTTTTCTCTTATCTTGAATCTCTTCAAGATTTTTCGGTTAATATTGTCTGTTACTACCAAATTTCCAAAATAGGAGGCGCACGCATCATCGAAAGCGCCTGTTACAGTTACTTTGGCGGCGAGTGCTGCATTAACCCCTAGATTTATGATTGTTAAGTCGCTTAATTTTTTCCCTAAGGCGGCTAGGGTTGCTAATGCGACGGCGTTTGCCGCTGAACTGCTACTTTTCAGACCCTTTGCTATTGGAATGGTGGAGTTGGTCTCAATGGTTGCTCCGTGTTTTCTTTCTAATTTGAAAAGATTTAGAACGGCTTCCACGGTTTTTTCTATTAGTGTGGTACTCTCTTGCGGGTCGGTTTTGATTACTCCATTGATAACGCCCGGGTTATCCGTTAATTCTACTTTGGCATCTGTCCATAAGTCTACGCTGAGGGCTGCACCGCGTCCTGTAGCGATCGCGTTAACTATAGTGACTGCTCCGAAAGCTCTAGCTTCGCCTACGGCTTTCAAGACGCTGACACCTCAGAAATGCTGAGAGTACGCGTAAGGGTTTTCCACATTACGTCCAATGGGGCATCAAGGTCTGTCCAAATTTTGAATGATTCGGCGCCTTGGTGAACCAGTAGGTGAAGGCCATTCAAAGTTTTAGCATCTTGCGCTTCGGCTTCTTTTAATAGCTTTGTTTTTAGCGGCGAATATACGAGGTCAAACACGGTTACGGCTGCATTTAGTAACTTCTTGTTAATTGGGGTCTCATTTTCGTATGGATGCATACCAACTGAAGTTGCATTGATAATTACATTCGCATCTTTAAGCGTACGCCGTAGAGTTTCGTCATTTAATTGTCCGTAAGTTATAGTTGCGTTGCCTTCGACTTGCAATTCTTCTGCAAGCTTTTGTGCCTTTAATTCTGTGCGATTGAGGATGACAAGTTCTTTGACTTCTGAGGCAAGAGCATAGGAGATAGCCCTTCCAGCTCCGCCAGCGCCTAAGACTACTATTTTTTCCCCCGATAGACTAATTCTACTTTTTTCTAGAGCTTTTAAAGTGCCTACCCCATCGGTATTGTAACCGATCAAGCGTCCATTGAAATTTTTGATAGTGTTTACTGCTCCGATTTTCGCGGCTCTCTTTTCAACCTCGTCTATTAAAGGCAGTATACTTGTCTTGTGAGGCATGGTTACATTGAAACCGTTAATTTCGAGGCTGCGCATTCCATTTATCGCAGATTTCAGTTCAGCCTGTTTTACGTGGAATGCCACATATATGCAATTTAGTTTAAGATATTCAAACGCAGCATTCTGAATAACCGGGCTTAATGAATGTTCCACGGGGTCTCCGATGATCCCGTAGAGCTTGGTCTGTCCATCAATTTTCAATTATGTAACACCCAATATGGCGTGTATTCTTCGCATTTCTTGTATCGTTAATTGACCGGGAGCAGTTTCCCTTCCAAAGTTGATAGAGGCATAAGCAAAACTTCCGCCGTAAATTGGGGAGAGAACGCGTGAACTTCTTCCCAAACTTCCCATTGCAAAGCAAATTGTGGCATGTTTCTTGCTTGACTTAGCTTGAAAATTTAGGCATGTTAAGTTATCCTCAAATCGTTGAGCGGTGGTAACAATTTTGCAGATGTCTGCGTCTGTTTTAAGTTCTCTCTTAAAAATTGAATCTAGTTTTTTTAGGCCCGGGGTTGCAACGAAATCGTGGTGTGATACAATAAGCTTTACTCCAATTGTTTTACATTGGGTTGTAAACCTTCTCAACTGGTTGGATCCTAACTCGATATCCACGTAGGAGGCGCCTGCGTTAGCTGCTTTCAAAAGTAGGGATTTGCGAGTTTCCTCTGAACCAGCATACATTCCACCCTGATCTTTCGGGCGGTTTGTAGCGATCACTGGTAACTTTGTTGCTTTAATTATCTGCTCTAGTTGAGATTGCTCACGCAAATAATCAACTCTTATCTCAAGTAGGTCAGCCCGCTGTTTTTCAGCTTCTTCAATTAGGTTAAGGACTTCCGATGTTTTGCGTCCGGGTATCACCGCGCAGATTTTGGGCGTCATGTTTCAATCACCGACTCCTCCCGAACCAACGTGCCGAAGTGTCTCCCTCCTTCTTCGATGCGAACCAAAACTTCATCACTTGGCTTAAGTTCGCAGACTGATTTAGAACCTGAAGGGGTAACTAGCCTCACGGTTTCAGCGTTTTGGACAACGGTTCTAATCTTGCGCTTTCCGTGCTCAGCTTCCAGTAGTAGCAGCGGTCTCCACTCGATTTTGATTCTTCCAATATTTGTTAGCCTAGTTTTTCCTTCCCGATCTATAATTAGAACCTCATCGCCAGCTTTCAACTCTGAGAGGTATTTCGTCTTGTTGCCAGATGTTAAAACATAAAGCGAGACTGGACCAGCGTTAACTCTGAATGGTCTTGGCGCGACGTGTGGGTTTTCTTCCACCTCGGCTTGAATTAGAAATAGCCCTGACGATTGGCAGCCTATTAACATTCCTTCGCCCGGTTTCATTAGGTCACAGGTATCGATGCAGACGCGCGCTCCTATGTTAAGCTGTTTGGTTTGCACGATTTTAGCGGAAACCAAAGGAATGGCTACAGCCTTGCCTTTTTCTTCTACGCGAGTCTTTGCAGTTTTCAGAACGTTTAACGTTTCATTTACCTCGTGAGAAGAAATGGTTTTCAAGAGCACTCCGTCTACGCCTAATTCAAGGATTTCTAGAGCCAACTTTGCTTCCTTTGCGCCAGAGGTTTCTGCAATCAACTTAACTTTTCCATGTGTTTGAGCAATAATGTTCTCCAATGGAATAATTTTCCAATCAGTGCAAGCAACAAGAATATAGTCAACTGCAGCGGCTACTGCGTTCAGGATTCTTGTAGCATCTTCACGATGTTGAACTGCCACTCTTACGCAAACAGTTTTCCCTAGACGTTTAGCCTCATCAATCGCTTCCTTAGAGATTTTTGTAAATAATTTAATCTCGCCCTTCGTAGGTGACGCTACCTTTTTTGCTCCATGTTGTTTAGCAGCTGCAACATAGTCATCGGTTGTTACCACAACTTGAGCTACATTCAGGGCTAGATTAAGTAAATCTTTGTTTTTATCGTCGAAGTGTGTAGTTTCAAGTTCTATCCAAAGTTCTCTCATGAGGTTCCACCTATTGCTTTCAAAGCTTCTTCCACTGTGGCATTTCTGTGGATAATCATGCCAAGAGCTTTCGCCATGCCTGTTGGGTCCTTGTTCTGAAATACATTCCTACCTATGGAAACCCCTGTCCCTCCGGCTTTAATGGAGTTATAAACCATTTCGAGGACCTCTTGGTCCGTATTAGCTTTGGGTCCCCCTGCAATGATTACAGGAACTGGGCATCCTTTGACTACATTTCTAAACGTTTCGACACTACCTGTGTAGTTAGTCTTCACGATGTCTGCTCCAAGTTCTGCAGCTAGTCTGGCTGCATGCGCTACAGCTTCAGGGTCATGCTCACTTTTGACTGTTGGTCCGCGAGGATACATCATTGCCAATAAAGGTAATCCCACTTCTTTGCATTGATCTGCAACCTGACCTAACTTTTGAAGCATTTCAGGTTCGTGCGCAGCACCCATATTTATGTGCACAGAAACTGCATCAGCTCCGATTCTCAGTGCCTCCACAATCGAACAAACTTGAACCTTCCAATTTGGATCTGGGCCGTATTTTGTGCTTCCAGACAAGTGTACGATCAATCCTGCATTTCTAGTATCAACACGAGAAGCGATGCCCTTATGTAATATTACAGCATCCACTCCACCCCGCAGTAGCTTATTAATTATGTCTTGCATGTCAACTAGACCCGCGATAGGTCCACTGCTTATGCCGTGATCCATTGGCACTATTACGGTTCGACCATCTCTGCGGAAAATTCTCTGCATTCGCTTCTTTTTTCCAGAATTCATTTTCTATTACACCTCCTTACCGCGAACTTTATCCTCCAATGACTTTCTCACAAGATCTATGGCTTTTTTCTCATCATTCCAATCCACTAAAACCAATACACTTGAGGTGATTGTGAAAATTCCAAAAATATTGAGATGATTTGCTCGGAGAGGCTCTGCTATCCTTCCAATTAAACCAGGTTTTTCTTCTAGCCCGACGCCCTTAATCTTAAGAAGTGCCAAGTTCTCTCGGATAGCAATAGCAAAAGTTTCCTTATACTTTAAAATAATCGAATGTAAAGCTTCGATAAGTTGCTTCGGCGATTTCTGAGGCATATAAAGTACAATAGAATTGTAGTTGGAAGATGAGCCGAGTATTGGTTTTGAAAATTGTTTAGCGATACCGGCTATATCTTGAATAATCTCCGGGGTTTCAGAAACGTGTTCGCCCACAATTGTTATCATCATGACTGGTTCATTATGAGCAAGAGAAACATTTAGCTCAGAAGATAGAGATCCAACGATTACGGTCCCTTCGCAATCAAGTTTTCCAGGCTGATGATTTATTACTCGAACGTCAAAGGAGTCATCCTTGTATTTCAAAGCTTTGAAATGGATAAACTTAGTACCTGAATCAGCCAATCCTGCCAACGAATCAACGGTTATTTGATTTATACGTTTAGGTTGATGAACGATTTTCGGGTCACCTGAAAGTATGCCGTCAACATCTGTTACGAGTACGACCTCGTCTGCCTGAATGGCTCTGCCGATAATAAATGCCGTTGTATCGCTTCCTCCTCTACCAAGCGTTGTTATCTGTCCGTTTCTTGTTTTACCAAGAAACCCGGCTACAACTGGAGTAATTCCCTTCCCTAACAAGGGCAATATATGGCGGCGTACACGAGGAAGGCATTCATCAAGTTTTGGCCAAGCATTTGTGAAAGAACTATCTGTTATGATTGGCCAATCTGCATCAGCGGGGTCGAAGCATCTTGTTTCAACACCTTGCGCTTTCAATGCTGCCGCAAAAAGTCTTGCACTAGTTCGTTCACCCATTGATAAGATATCGTCAAGAAGATTTGGAGATACTTTACCCCCAGAAGATTGATTAATTATTCCGATAAGAGCATCAGTTGTTTTGCCCATTGCCGAAACCACTACAACAACCTGGTTTCCTTTTTGAACCGCTTTTGCAACAGCTTTAACGGCTTTTAAGATGCTTTCTCCATCCGCTAAGCTACTACCTCCGAATTTAGCGACGATCCGTTTTGGATTGTTTCTATTCTTTTTTATCATTACCTCTATCCTCCAAACGGGCAGACAGCAAACAGAATTAAACGAGAATTTTATGGTTGCTATCTAGCCCCTCTCAGAAGTAGTCATAATAAAAGAAAAACTCGTAAGCGAAGGAAGCACGTGAGATTGCTGAATCACTCATTTGAGGGGCCTCAGTTAGTGTTATGAATTTTTATCGACCGAATATAAAGGTTTGCGTTTCCAGTTCTGTCAACTTTTCAGGTAGCGAATTTTATATATGGAGTCTTTCTCCATAACCCGTTAACGCTATTCAATTTTGTAAAGGAAGTAATGAAACCATGGTTGAAGCAAGAATTAACCCATTTGATATCGCAGTACAGCAAATAGAGAGTGCTGCAAAAAGGATAAACTTGGATCCAAATATTCTTGAATTTCTTAAAAAACCTAAGAGGGAGTTGATTGTTGCTGTTCCCGTGAAAATGGATGATGGATGTCTAAAAGTTTTTACTGGATATAGAGTTCAGCATTGCGATGCAAAAGGTCCCTATAAGGGAGGAATTCGATACCATCCCGACGTGACCCTGAATGAAGTGAGAGCGCTGGCTGTATGGATGACAATGAAATGTGCCGTTGTGGATATTCCTTATGGAGGTGCTAAGGGAGGCGTTGCATGTAACCCCAAAGAAATGTCTCAAGGTGAACTGGAGAGGCTAACCAGAAGATATACAGCAATGATCTATGACATTATAGGTCCACACAAAGACATACCCGCCCCAGATGTTTACACAAATCCACAGACAATGGCTTGGATTATGGATACTTACAGCCAAATTCGAGGAGTCAGAACTCCCGAGATTGTTACTGGTAAACCAATTAACATTGGCGGCTCTGAAGGACGCGAAACAGCCACGTCCCGCGGGTTGATATTTTGCGTAAGAGAAGCTGCAAGGCATATAGGGCTGAAGTTGAAGGGCTCAACTGCAGCCATTCAGGGATACGGCAATGCTGGATCAAATGTTGCAATCTTCCTTCATGAAATGGGGTGCAAAATTATTGCTGTGAGTGATTCTAAAGGAGGGACATACAACCCCAATGGCATCGACCCGATAAAGATTCTCGAACACAAGAAAAAAACTGGTTCAGTGATCAAATTTGAGGGCTGCAAAAACATAACCAACGAAGAGTTGCTTGAGCTAGAATGTGACATCCTTGTTCCAGCAGCCCTTGAAAACGTAATTACTCGTACAAACGCGGCAAAGATTAAAGCAAAAATTATTGCAGAGGCAGCGAACGGCCCGACAACACCCGAAGTAGGTGAAATACTCTACAAAAAAGGCAAAAAAGGAATACTCGTAATTCCAGACATTTTAGCCAACGCAGGAGGCGTAACTTGTAGCTACTTTGAGTGGACACAAAACCTCAACCGTGAACACTGGTCAAAAGAAGAGGTTGACCACAAACTCGAACAAAAAATGGTTAGAGCCTTTGAAGATGTCCTAAAAGTTTCGCGGGAGTACGGCATTGACATGAGTTCCGCTGCCTACGTTTTAGCAGTTAGCAGAGTTGCAGATGCGATAAAAACGCTTGGGGTATGGCCCTGAACCTCGCCATAGTTCTAATTGAGAAATATTTCTGCAGACTTAAATTAGGTCTAAAAAAGTTAGTGCACCGACAATAATGAAAAAGATTCCTGCAATTCGTTTCACATTTTTCTCAGATATTATTCGCGCTAGTCTTTCACTTAAGTAAATTCCTAGGGCATCTACAATTGCAAAACCGAGCGTTGCCCCAAGTAATGTTGCAAGAGGTGCCTGCATCTTTGCTGCCAATCCGACGATTGCAAATTGTGTCTTATCCCCTACTTCGGCAATCATGATTAAACAAAAAGTTCTAAAGAATATTTTTAATCGTATAAACAACTTCGCTTTACACCTTTCCTCGTAATGTTAGGATACCAAAAATTATGAAAATAATTCCAGCAACTCTTGAAATGAGATCAAGTGGAAGGACAGCCGCTAAAAATGACCCAACTGCCACCTCAATGGCAACCCAAAAAACCGCAGCTGAAACCGCACCTATCAAAACCGTAAAAGCGTCTCTATACCTCGCTGAAAGGGACATAGCCATCAATTGTGTCTTATCTCCAACCTCGGCAAGAGTGACGAAAACCAATGTTATCCAAAATGCCTCGATCCACGAGTCCATATGAATACCCTTTAGAGAATGAACTTAATTGAATCACTGTTAACTTCTAATTAGGACTTTCGCGTAGCATGGCGGAGAAATTTTTTCCTCAAAATTAATATATTAATGTTTTATATTAAATACAACTATTTACATTTATATATTATAATATCGTATAATTTACCTAAATACCTGCTATGGGTTGATCCTTAATGGACGACGAGAAAGCTCGACGCTTTGCTGAATTGTTGGTCCAGAAATTTCTTTACGATAAAGAACGCCCTTGGTATGTCACGTGAACTAAAACGAGCTAATCGTCTTCTTCTCCGCAGTTATTATTTTGTTTCGAAATATAACTGTTTGAATAAGTAGAAATGTGTATTGCACTAAGTAGAGCAGATACGTGTTAAATATTAGGTCAATATTGCTTGAGTTTATTCCCTAGCTTAAGGGAGGTGAGTAACTTGGTTAAGGAAATTAAAGAACTCGAGCAGATGGAGGAAGAACAAAAAATCTTAGGAAAAGGAAAACAAGTAGCTCATTACTATTCTTGCAAAGTCGTCAAAAAGAAAGTGGATGACTACCTTAAGTACATTGACTTCGGCCACTGTAAACTTGATGAAATTATCCCATGGAGAGTAGATGCTGGCGGAGACCTTTACAACTGCCTCAAAGCTAGGATCTACAAAGAGAAAATTTATCCAGCAGTTGTGTCTGCTATGGTTGGAACCGTAACGAAGGCCTGCATCGGTTATTTTGCTACCGACAAAGGAGTTTTTCATGTAAACAAAATAATAACTCCAACAGGCTTAGAAGTTGTTTCAGGAAGCGGCACCATTGGAATACAAGAAGATGGCCTTATGCCCCACATTCACGTTGTAGTCGCGGATCACACAGGCAACGCCTATGGTGGACATCTTTTCTCCGGGACCATAGTAAAAGAATACGTCGAGGGCTTCATAATCAAAGTGAAGGGTGTCAAGTTCGAAAGAATTTGGAAAGACAAAATCAAGGGATATCCGCTCTACTTCATCAAGTAACACTGAGTTCTACCACAGCGAATAAGATTCGCTGAAACTGTCAAACGTTTTCTATGGTTTCTTCTTAGGTCTCGTAGCCAATGCGACAATTGCCACAATCGCCATGAACACTGCGATTCCAAGATAAGCCCACCAATAGCCAGCAAGATATTGTTCAAAACCTGCTGTTGGTCTTGCGGTTGTTTCAGTGACTTTCGACGTAACTGTTATGATATCTCCGCTCGCCGTAATAGTGTCACTAGGGTTTATGTTGACTGTTATATGCATTTTTGGATCAAGATCTTCGATTGCACCGTTGAAGATTATGATATCTCGTTCCAATGTAAAATCTACGTAGTCACTAGCCGAATATCTGCTCCAGTCTTCAAGTTTGCGACCAAAGTTTTCAAAGTTTAAGGCAAGAGTATTTTGCAATTGAATTTTATGTAGGTGATCGCCATGTTCGAATCGGATTTCGTTGCACTTGAAACTACGCCACTTTAGATATACTGTTTTTACATTGCCTGAGACTTTCACAACGCCTTTGATGTCAAATTCAAGTTCAATTCTGAATTTAGTAGTCCCTTTACTTGTTGTCAACGTAAAATTTTCAATGGCTATGGTGTTGTCATCTTGTAGTTTACGAATTTTGCTTTGAATGTTATCTTCTATTAAACTCTTTAAATGGCTCCAATCGTCACTCTTGGCACATTGATAATCTTCGATATCACCTGTTGCCGAACCGCTTTCAGAATAGGTATAAACGAAGTCTTCCATTTTGAAGCGTACTGTATCCGAGGAGACAGTAGTTTTTATTTCGCCAGCATGGACCATTGGTATGACAATTGTCAAACATAACATGAGTAAAATAAAAATGGATGAGAGAGACCTTATCGTGGTCATTTAATACCTCCCCCTCAAGTCTCTACTGTTTCCCTTCATTCTATTCATGTCTTTCGACTATGGCTGGTAAGAGGTCAATCCGAGGTTGACTTAAGAAAACATGGGCATTTTCATTTTTCATTGTTATACTCAATGGAGTTTTGGGAAAAATAGAAAAATATGAACAGTAATTCTGGTTTCAAGAGGTCATGGTTAATTGACATTCAATATGGAGATTATCGCAGTTGGAGAAGAAATACTGAAGGGAAGAATAGTAGACACCAACTCGCCATGGATCGTGGCTCAAGCAACAAGCGCCGGAGCAAACATCACGAGAATAACTTGCGTCGGAGATAATCTAAGCGACATCGAGGCTGTTGTTCGGGATACTATCAAACGTAATGTTGATTTAGTAGTTACAGTAGGAGGACTCGGCCCAACGCCAGATGACAGAACCCTCGAGGGAATCGCTAGGGCTGCTGACAGACGTTTCAAGTTGGATGAGAAAATACTCAGAATTCTAGAGAGGAAATACTCAGAATTCGCTCAGAAAAGAGGGATCAAGTTAACGCCTGAACTGCTAGAGGGCCAAAGAAAAATGGCTTTTCTCGCTGAAGGCTCCGAGTCTATAGAAAACCCGCTTGGCACAGCTCCAGGAATTAAACTGCAAGTCAATAAAACGATGATAATCTCATTGCCCGGAGTTCCAGCCGAAATGAAAGCTATCTTTGAAAGAAGCTTACTTCCTCTAATTCGAAGCAAGACAAGTAAGTGTAGCCTCGTTAAAACCGTTAGAGTAAAAATGTTTGAATCGGAGTTAATTCCAGTGTTGCGGGAGGTAACGAAAGCTTATCCTCAAACCTATTTGAAGTCATACGCGGTTGACCCTACCACCCATAGGCGTGAGATAGGTCTAAAGGTTGACATAGTTGCAGAAGGCGAAACTGAAGAGAAATGCCGAGAAATTCTAGAGGATGCATTTCAGAAACTAAAAGCTTTGGTTGAAGGGCAAGGTAACGAGATTGCGCCTGAGTAATTCTCCGTCATTCGAACATTAATTTCTCAGATGAAACGAGACGGGAGAAATTCACTCCGCTAATGTTTCTTTGCTTTCCCTAGGCCCGCGGGCTCAAGATTAAAGACTATCGTTTTAATTGTCGTCATTTCATCTATGCTATATCCTAGACCCTCACGTCCTATGCCTGACTCCTTGACACCTCCAAATGGGAAGTTTCCTACGCCATGCGCTGGAGCATCATTTATGGTGATTTCTCCATCTTGTAACAGTTTTGCCGCTTTCCATGCATTGTAGAATGAGTTTGTGAAAACTGCGGAGTCCAACCCATATTTTGATTTATTCGCAACTTGTATCGCCTCGTCGAGATCCTTCACTCTGATTACGGTAACTACGGGTCCGAAAGTTTCTTCCCAAGCAATATCTGCTGTAAGCGGAACAAAGTCGAGAATTGTGGGGCTATAATAGAACTTGTTATATGTTCCTCCTTTGAGAAGCTTGGCTCCTTTGTGAATCGCGTCTTGTACTAATCTGTCAACCTTTTTCAGGGCAGCCTCGTTTGTGAGTGGTCCAACTTTTGTGTTTGGATCCCTCGGATCTCCGATTGTCCATTTTTCAACTTCTTCTAACGTTTTCTGCACAAATGCATCCGCTACTTTTTCTTGTACTAATATTCTACTTATTCCATCGCACCTTTGGCCCGAGTTCTTTAGTGCTCCTTCGACACATTTCCTAGCTGCTAAGTCAAGATCCGCATCACCTAACACAATACCGGCTGTCTTCCCTCCGAGCTCAAGGTGGAGCTTTTTTATTCCAGCTATGTTTGCTATTCTTTTGCCCACATCTGTACTGCCAGTAAAGGAGATCATACTAATTTCATTACTTGCTACCAATGCGTCCCCAACCTCTTTTCCTCCCCCTGTAATAACGTTTAAAGTGCCAGAAGGTATTCCTGCTGCTTCTAGAATTCTCGCAAATAGAAGGAGAGTTATCGGGGTGTCGCTTGAAGGTTTCGCGACTACGGCGTTTCCTGAAACCAAAGCTGGGATTATTTTTGCTGAAGCTATGAACAGTGGATAGTTGAATGGCGTTATTGTTAAGACTACACCAATAGGTTCTCTCACTACTAAGGAGAATTTTCCTACGGTATCTTCCACCCAATCTCCGGGGATGTATTCTCCGTAAATTTTTCTAGCTTCTTCCATCGCGAGCTTAAGTCGTTCAGCAGTAGCGTGAACTTCACCTTCAGCACCTTTCAGTGTTTTACCTAGCTCCGTTATGAGCACGTTAACAACTTCATCTTTATGTTGGAGAAGTAATTCTCGTGCTTTTTCAAAAATCAATAATCTTTCTATGGCAGGAATTTCCCTAATTTTTTGCTTATTTTCGTAGGCCGCTCTTACAGCGTTTTTCGAATCTTCGAGTGTAGCTCTTGAAGCTCTTGCAATAATTGAATTATCTATTGGGCTTTCTACGTCGAATGTGGATCCATCTTTTGAAAAAACCCAGTTTCCTTCAATAAATATTTTGAATTTGGGAAGCTCATCTTGATCGGTTTCGTATATTTGACCAAAGAAATCGCTTAAGGTAATTTTCGGTTTTTCGTCATGTTTGGTTATAAAATTCATTCTCTCACCCCATTTAATATAGCCACTCTAATTGACCATTCTTATCTTCTTTAATTAACATTCGACTTAGCTTGAAGTGTTGAGGCTACCGCGTAGTTCCTTCACAGCTTGGACCATGTTTTTGAGTTTTTGAATCGAAATTTCATAAGCCGAGTGAAGACCTATCAAGCCGCCGAATCCGCAATCAGGTTTTATTATTATCTTATCGCCAAAAATATCTAATCCCTTTTTTATTGAACATTTAATTTGGTCTACACTTTCTACATTTGGATTACTTGACGAGACGCATCCGAAAGCAAGGATTTTGTTTCGATCTTCAATTTCCCTTCGAGTGTAAATTTTCAAATTTTGTGGGGTTCCCTGAAACTCATGATCTATAATGTCAGCTTCACTTTCAAGCAGAACTTTCTTAATCAGCGGAGTGACAGCTCCACAAACGTGGACAGCAGAAAAACAATGAATTTTGCCTAAAATGCTGTTTAGAACTTCTACCACAAAATTTTCATTGTATCCAAAGAGTGATCGCCGACCTAACATGATGGCGAAGAATGGTTCATCAACGTTAATTATACTAAATCCAATTCTATCAAATTCCATGCAAGTATCTGCAACAATCCTTGCAAGTGTTGAGACTACTTCTGACTTGGAGGTTCCGCACGTTAAGATATTTTGTCTATCTATGTATCCAGCCAGAGTAAATGGTCCGGTGACGCATGCCTTTGGACCCCTAATTTTGTCAAGTAAATGATTTTCTTTCAAGAAGTTCAGATAGAAAATTGCCCGTTCAACACCGATTGGACGGTCAGGCTTCTTAAGTTCCCCTACTTGGTAAACGCTTCCCTTTTCTACTCGTAAACCGAATCCGCCTTCTGCCAGTGGGATAAGAAATTCTAGGTTCATGTTCATCGGGTGTTCTTCTGTGCCGGGCAACTGGGGGTAACAGGGATAGTCTAAGCCGACAGAAACCTTATCCAAAATTGCTCTTTTCACGTGTTCTCTGCTAAGTTGAAAATCATCATGTAGAGGTAGGCTTCCCACATCTTCAGTTGCTAAAGTGAGGGCAGTTGCATCCTTCGCCATTCCCATCACCGGCATTTACTGGTCATCTATCTTCACGCCTACTAGTTATTTTTATTGAGAAAAGGTACGATAATTATTTCAACAAAGATGATCATTACCAAATCTAGAATCAAATGGGCGCTTTACAGTTAGTTCAATTCGACTGGCTTCCAACGGAATGGGTATAATATGCCTTTGGAATTTGTGGACAAACCAAAACTTCTAGGCGGATTAACGCTGAATATCGTTGTTTTAGGTATTGTGAGCTTTCTAACAGATGTTAGTAGTGAAATGGTTTTTGCATTACTTCCATTCTTTATGGTAAGTGTTCTAGGAATTGGAATGACATTTGTCGGACTAATAGAAGGTGCAGCTGAATCCACAGCCAGTATATTAAAGGTATTTTCGGGTTGGTTTTCAGATAAAATTGGAAAGAGAAAGCCGCTGGTAGCTGTCGGCTACTCTGTATCAACTGTATCAAAGCCTTTTTTCGCGTTTGCCACTTTGCCAGTCCATGTCTTCATCATTAGGATTATGGACAGAGTTGGGAAGGGAATAAGAACTTCGCCAAGGGATGCTTTAGTTGCTGATTCCGTAGATGCAAGAGTTCGTGGCAAAGCCTATGGCCTTCATAGGTCCATGGACACTTTAGGAGCCGTTATCGGTCCTCTACTTGCTTTCTTACTCTTTCCACTGGCATGGTATACAGGCGTATTCCTGCTTTCAGTTGTGCCAGCGGCTGCAGCCGTAATATTACTACTGATTCTAGTAAAGGAAAAGGGACGTGTAAAAAGCGCAGATAATGTACCCTCAGTTAGATTCCAGTTCAAATCGCTAAATCGAGAGTTTAAGATTTTTCTATTTGTTGTTACAATTTTTACTTTAAGCAACTTCAGCTACGCTTTCTTCCTTTTACGAGCTAGAGATTTAGGGATACCCGCGCAGTACGCGCCCTTACTATATCTCATCTTCAACTTGGTTTACGCGCTTTGCGCTTTACCAGTTGGAATGTTAGCTGATGAAATTGGCAAAAAACCAGTGATGGCGTTGGGTTACGTGGCTTTCGGTATAACTTGCCTCGGTTTTGCTTACGCTTCTCAACCTTTACATGCTGTCATTTTGTTTATTGCTTATGGAATTTTCTTCGCAATCACGGATACCGTTCAACGTGCTATCGTTCCGGATCTAGTTACATCTGAGTTTAGGGGAACAGCTTTTGGGATGCTACATACAGCAATAGGGCTTGCAGCATTTCCAGCAAGCTTTATCGCCGGGACTTTGTGGCAATTATTTGGTTCTACTACGCCATTTATGTTAGGAGCCATAATATCCTTCATATCAACTGTTCTGTTTCTAACGTTCATTCCAGAAAAAGGCATTCAAATAGAAAGCGCTAAGAATCGATAAAGTAGCTATCCAGAGGTATAAAATTAAAATCATTAACTAATATGAACTTCAGTCAATTAGGAGATGGCAAATGAAAAAAATGACTGAAGAAAACTTAAAAAATGCCTTTGCTAGTGAAAGCCAAGCCAACATAAAATATCTCATATTCGCCAACAAGGCAGAGAAAGATGGTTTTCCGAATGTGGCTAGAATTTTAAGAGCAGTAGCTTACTCTGAACAACTACATGCTACCAACCATTTTGAACAACTCGGCAAAATCTTGGAATCGTCAAAAAACCTTCAAACCGCTATTGATGGCGAAACCTTCGAGATCAAAGAGATGTATCCCGCGTACAAAACTGTGGCTGAACTTCAATTAGAGAAGGGAGCACAAAGAACACTATACTGGGCGATTGAAGCGGAGAAAATCCATCTTGGGCTGAACAGAAAGGCAAAGCAAGCCGTAGATAGTGGAAAGGACGTCGAGATTGGGGACATATTTGTCTGCGGCCTTTGTGGATATACAATGGAAGCACCAGCGCCAGACAAATGTCCGATCTGTGGATGGTCAAAAGAGAAGTTTAAAAAATTCTAGAAACTTGTAATAAAAAAGAAGGGAGGTAAAAAAGTTTGTCTGTCAAATTGAGCCCGAAAGATCAACTCAAGCCGAAAGGGCTAAAGGGTATATCAGATCAGCAACTTGAATACCATTTTGAAACACACTACAAAGGCTACGTGAGCAAAATCAATGAAATCTGGGAGAAGCTTCTAACGGTTGACAGAAGTAAGGCTAATCAGAACTTCAGTGACTACAGGGCTTTGAAAGTTGAGGAAAGCTTCAACTACATGGGTGTAGTCCTCCATGAACTATATTTTGAAAACATCAAAAATGGAGAAGGCACGCAGCCAAGCTCCAAACTAATGGAGCTCATTGAGAAGAACTTTGGTTCTTTCGATAAATGGAAGGAAGATTTCAAAGCCTGTGGAATCGCTCTGAGGGGGTGGGCAATTCTAGTCTACGATCTTGGCAGTGGGAAATTGATAAACAATGGTCTGGATGCGCACAATTCGTATGGGCTTCTCAACACTATTCCGTTGCTAGTTCTTGACGTTTACGAACACGCATACTACATAGATCAGGGACCCAAGAGGGCGCCGTATATAGATGCTTTCTTCCAAAATGTGAATTGGAACGTGGTCAACAAGAGGCTTGAGAGGGCGCTTAAAGCATAGGGATTTTCGCTCCGATTTTCCTTCACCAGAGTGTGAAAGATAACCCCAATTCAGATCGTGGTGCCATGGTTACAGAAGTCGGAGTGGGAGAAGCACCCTAGTAAAGGATAAGGCTGAGACACAACCCCACATCAGTTTTTTACTCTTCCAAATATTCTGAGTAGGCGTAACCAGTAATGGTCTTCGCCCAACCTTCAGGGTCGGCAACTTCTAATATGAGCGTCCTTCTAGTGCCAGCTTCTTCGTCGTAGGATACGCTGAGGAATTTCTTGTCTTCAATTAAATGTGACACAGCGCTAGAATCCAAGAATTTACCGAGTTCTGCCTTACTAATCACAAGAGACTCTGAAACTTTTTCCATGGGAACAGAAATTTTGACTTTTTCAGATAAAAACACTAATTCGTCCTTGGTTATGGTAAGGGTTCCTTCCACGCTTGAAGGATAGTCGGGGTGACCTCCAACATATTTTGCAGTGTCTGTCTTTTTTATTTCACGTTCTTCGTTTGATGGCATAGTCTCAACCTACGTTTTCAAATTGATATCAGCATCTTTAAGTACTTTTCAAGAAAATACTCCGTTTAAGGTTAAATTTAAATCAAAAATCGTTAAATGTTTTCACTAAACAGAGGTAAAACGGCGGGACGGGGGTGAAAATACGACCAAACACGAGAAAGTTATGGAGATACTTAACAAATCTATCGCTAGAGAAATTGCAGTGGCAATTCAATATATGTGGCAGCATGTATTAGCTGAGGGCATAAGTAGCCCCCCAATAGCTGAAATGTTCAAAGAGGTAGCAGTTCAGGAAATGAAACATGCTGAAAGATTTGCTGAGAGACTTAACTACTTTGATGGCATACCAACCACCAAACCTACCGCAATAAAATTGAGTGGAAAGCTCACGAAGATGCTAGAAGACAATATGGCAGCTGAAGAAGAAGCGATAAAACTATACAAACAAGCTATCAAGTTAGCAATTGAGTTAAATGATCCTGTGACACGACTCCTTTATGAAGAGATATTAGGTGATGAGGAAGATCATTGGGATAAATTCCGTACACTCTTGGAGAAAGCTGCCAAGGTAGACCTGATCTAAACCATTCTTCTTTTTCTAATGTACATCTTTTAAAGGATTATAGAACAGTTAGAGCGTATTCTCATTTTCCCTCTAATTACAAGGGGTCCAACGTGTCAATTGCTGGAATTTTCGATTTCTTTATAAAAAATGTAAATTATAATGAAATATGTTCAGAAGGTGAATCAATGAAGACCACAGAAGAAGAATTGATACGGCTACTTCGAGAGCAAATAAAACTCGAAAGAAAGATGGTAGACTCGATGAATCGAACGACGATGAAATTGAAAAATGCTGTTGTCAAGCAACTGTTAAATGGAATAGCCTTGGATTCTAAAAAGCACCAAGACATTCTGAACGCAATAATTGAATTGCTTCGTGTCGCAACTGCGATGACTGAAGTAGAAAGAGATCAACTAAGCGCAATAATCGGTGAACATATCGAAGTTGAAGAGAGGATGCTAAATAACGTCAAAGTAATCGGCGACAAAACTGATAATGTAAGAGTAAAATTTCTGCTCCAATACATTGCATCGGATGAAAAAAGGCATCATCAAACACTACGAGAAATTATGGATTACATCATAAGCAAGGAAATTATTACCGAAGAGGAATGGTGGGACGCCCTATATCGGGATGCCATTGCGCACGGTGCACCGGGTGGTTAAATTTAATTTCGTGACGATAAACGTTGAAATTTTAAATTTTAAGCGACAACGCTCACATTCATTTTTATATTTTAAAGTAAAATAGCAGTTTTTGTTCACCG
>Ga0315309_1000870_pt1 | contig 18355 bp, 17 predicted proteins | sample TDP4_MG_FD_203080 | JGI IMG/M metagenome (GOLD analysis project Ga0315309, IMG submission 203080) | Freshwater sediment microbial communities from Lake Towuti, South Sulawesi, Indonesia - TDP4 | ecosystem: Environmental > Aquatic > Freshwater > Lake > Sediment | place: Indonesia: South Sulawesi... | reverse complement strand
TCTCTGAGGCAAAGAGGAAGTTTCCTTTGTCAAGGCAATAATAGAGGGGTTTCACGCCCACTCTATCTCTCGCGAGAAACAGCTCACGGGTCTGCTCGTTCCAGATCGCGAACGCGAACATGCCGTTTAGTTTCTCAAGGCATCTCGACCCGAGATCTTCATACAGGTGCAATATGACTTCTGTGTCGGAGTTCGTGTAGAACCTGTGCCGTCCAGCCAGTTCATTCCTCAGCTCTCGATAGTTGAAGATCTCACCATTGTAGACAATCCACAAGTTTGAGTCTTCGTTGTGGATTGGCTGATGCCCCGTCCTCAGGTCGATTACGCTCAGCCTGACCGCGCCAAGGGCGATTCTGTCCCCTCTGAAGTATCCTTCATCGTCAGGGCCCCTGTATCGGATCACATCACACATCTTGCGAACTCTTTCTTCATTGGCAGCGTCCCCAACGATGCCTGCGATACCGCACAAACGCTATCCTCCCGGCTTAACTTCTCTCGATGATAGGACCTCACTTATCAGGTCTACAGTACTTCTGGTCAATCGGGTTAGGTCGTGAGTCAACTTCACGTATCTCCGAGCCTCTGCACCCATAGACCTTGCAAGTTCTGGTGCATTAGCTAATCTTTCGATAGAGAGTTCTACTTCATTCACTGAAGATACAGAGAAGGCCCCTTTGGATTCCCGTAATATGTCCTCAAGATCGGGCAGACCCGGCGCAATCACGGGCCGACCGCAAGACATTGCCTCCAGTATCTTCGTCGGGCATGAGCCTTGCTTTTCAACCAATCTTGTTGGTACCTGAATGGCATCATACACATACATGTCCGCAGCATTGATGTATAGTGGAACGTTGCGATGATCTACAGCTCCCACAAAAAGTACCTTGTTTGAATTTACGCTCTTGGCTTTCACCTTCATCTCTGCAAGAAGGGGGCCTGAGCCTACGACAAGAAACACAACATCCGTTCTTTTCCGTTGTATGGCTTCAGCGATCTGAAAAAGCTGCTCTGATCCTCTCCACCTATCGGAGAAGGTGCCGAGGTACAACACCACCGTTTCTCCTTCTATGCCAAGTGCGCTGCGGATCTCCACTCTCTTGTCTTCAAGGGGCCTAAAGACCGTAGTATCCACGGAGTTGGGAACCACTATTACCCGTCTGGGGTTAGCTTTGTAGTCCCTTATGATAGTCATCCTCATTTTCTTCGTGACTGGCAAAACCATATCTGCGCTTCGAATCGCGATGGTCTCTGCCATGCGCATCAGACCACAGATAAGAGGGGTTAGACTAGGTGCCCGAACCTTGCGAGTTCTTCTGCGAATCTCGGTCTCAAGCGACGGAATGCCATTCATTTCAATGATCATAGCTTTTCCGAAAGCTTTCAGAGGTACTGCAAGAGCTATCAGCAGAGGGTCTCGGGTGTAGATGCAGTCATAATCTTTCCGATGCGCGAATAATGCCACGGTCAATGTCAAAGCGAAGCGCGGACCCGGAGGGGAAAACTGAATAATCTTCATATGCGACTGCATGTCACCGGACGCATAGTTATAAGGCGTGAACAGGATGACCTGTGTCTGTTTCGCAAGCGCCATGATCTTGTCATGTGTATGAAGTTTGTCCCCTGGTCCTAGGGTAGATAGGTCATGTTTGGAGAGTACCGCGATCCTTAATCTTTCCAAGGTGTTGCCGTACGATCTACGATACATGGCGCGAACTTCCGTCTGTCAAGACAAGCTCATATCGCCCGAGGAACCAACATATCAATTGGTGCTTCGAACCATATATGCTCTTGAAGTCAATAAGGCCCGGTTCCACGAAATAGACGAACGCGTAGATGGGGTATGAAGACTTTGCGCCTTCTCCTTGTTGGTCATCTGCCAGAGCATCTCGATCCTCTAGTGAGAGGCCTGGGTGAGCTCTGCGAAGTTGAGACCTTGTCGTGGAAACCGATCTCGATATTCACTAAAGGAAGTTCACTTCTCATAGTCCCGCTGTTGGTGCTGCGGATCATATTCCGGTCAATACTGAGGGGCGTAGACGTTGTATTCGCCCAATATGCGTTTCCCGATGGGTTCTCTTCGACGGTAGCTTCACGGCTACTTGGTGTACCGTCTGCAATACAAGTGATCGGAAGCGACATACTGGTCGCAGCGAAGGGAGCAAAAAGGAGGATCATCGGCTGGGGAGTCTCAAGAGCCTCAGGGATCATATGCGTAAGCCAGGAACTCGAAGCTTCAGTCCTGGAGATGGGGGCGATCAATACGGTTGTGATCCCGTCTCCTCTGGATCTTGCTGATCTGCCCAAGAGTTTGGACGTGAAACGGGTCGAAGGAAGACTGATCACCGTTGCAATGCTGACTAGACTGAAGGGTTTAGATGTCTTGTTGGAGGCACTGCATACAATTCCTCATGTTGAGCTATTGGTTTTAGGGGATGGACCTGAGAGAGTTAACCTTGAAAGGCTAGCCCAGGGCCTTGGACTGGACAATGTCAAGTTTCTCGGCAAGGTTCCACATGAACATGTCTGGAGGCATTTGATCTCTTCTTCGATATTCGTACTTCCCTCGTTAAGCGAGGGCTTACCAAGAGCCTTGCTCGAAGCCATGGCATGCGGATTGTTCATAATAGCCTCAAATGTTGGAGGCATCCGTGATGTAGTGAGAGACGGCTGGAACGGAATCCTAGTTCACCCGAACAACCCAAAGGCGCTTAGAGAAGCCATAGAGAGCGCGATGAGTGACAAAAGGATGATCGAGATTGTAGGCGAGAGGAATAGGCTGAAGGCCGAAGCATTTACCCTCGAAAAGGTGGCCGAGAGGCAATTCAGATTTATCGAGTCGTTACTCGCGAAGAAGCAGAAGGGATAGTCAGGAATGCCAAACGGAGACAAAGTGCTGGTCACTGGCGGCGCGGGTTTCGTAGGCAGCCATCTCGTGGACAAGCTGGTTGAAAGAGGTTTTGCGGTCACAGTCCTCGACAATATGTCTACGGGGGCCCTCGCAAACGTAAGCCAGCACATTGGAAATAGGAACTTTAGACTGGCGAGGGGGGATGTGCGCAACGCTCTGAGAGTACGCGAAGAGACAAAGCATTCAAAGGTAGTTTTCCATCTGGCGGCGATCGCAGATGTCCAGCAATCCGTTCGGTATCCAGTGCATACGAACGAAGTCAATGTGCTTGGAACACTGAACCTTCTGGAAGCCTGCAGGAACAAAGACGTCGATCTGATGGTCTACGCATCGTCGTGCGCCGTCTACGGCGACGCTGGAAGAGAGAAGACATGCGAAGACCATACTCTGGAACCGCTCTCTCCATACGCAGCGTCGAAGCTCGCGGCTGAGAACTACTGCCTCGCCTTTCATCGGACCTACGGGGTGCCAGTCGTCTGTCTAAGGTTCTTCAACATCTATGGGCCTCGGCAAAACCTGGGTCCTTATGCCGGAGTTGTTGCCAGATTCGTACAGAGATTGCTTCGGAACCAACCTCCAATCATCTTCGGCGATGGAAAGCAGTCGCGGGATTTTGTTAATGTCAAGGACGCTCTCAAAGCCTGCCTACTCTCACTTGAGAGAAAGAAGGCTGTCGGCAAAGCTATCAATGTTGGAAGCGGGAGAGCAACCACCATAAGCGATCTTGCCAGACTACTTATCCATTTGACCCACAGAATCCACATAAGACCGATCCACAGGTTAGCCCGTGAAGGCGAAGTGAGACATAGCTTGGCAAGCATAAGTCGCGCTCGACAAGTTCTAGGCTATTGGCCAACAATATCTCTCAAGAAGGGGCTTCAGCAATATCTTGAATGGTCTCGCAAGAGTGCAAGCCAGCCCTAATCACCAAGGGATTGATGGTAGACTAAGATGAAAGTCGTGAACATCGACTGTTGAGGCCGATTTTCGTGGCATACCAACCTTAGCTTGGAGGAGCCAAGGGCATTTGGACCTCGATTACCGTTGGCCCGCTAGCCTGGAGAGCTTCTCTTAGGCTGGGTTCCATTTGATCCAACGATTTCAATGTCACACCTTCGGCGCCAAACGACTCAGCCAGTCGAATGAAGTCAGGGTTCTTGAGATCTACACCAATGTACCTCTGCTTGAAGTGTTCTTCCTGAAAGTGCCTTAAGATTCCGAATCCTCCGTTGTTGTGAAGAACGATTGGCACGCATACCTTGTTCTCCACCGCGGTCATGAGTTCTTGGCATGTGACCATAAAGCCCCCGTCTCCGCATACAGCTATGACCTGTCTGCCTGGAAATGCTATTTTCGACGCTATCGCAGCGGGCAGAGCGTAGCCCATTGCCACGTATCCAGATGGATACAGAAAGGTGCGTGGCTCGTATACCGGGAAAGTCCTCTGCATCCAGTAGGACAGAATTGTTGTGTCTGCTGCAACGATAGCGTCCCGTTTGAGAGCTCTCCTAATACTTGTCACAGTCCCAACCTCTGTTGGATGAGAAGCCTCCAGTTCTCTCCATCCGGAATCTTTGAGTTTTTGCGCCGTTTTCATCCAATCTGATCTGTCGGGTCGAGGCATAGAACGGACTCTGTGGGTGATCTGCTGAAGGACTAATTTGGCGTCCCCTCGGATGCTGACCTTGGCAGGGTAGTTCCTTCCGATCACTTCTGAGTCGATATCGACATGGATCAGGTTCCTAGGAACCTTCAAAGTCCAATGGCTCATCGACATCGATGAGAGCCTAGTGCCGATTGCTAGCATTGCGTCAGCCCTCCGGAATACCTGGTCCACAACCCCGGTCATTCTCGACCGTCCCAGAAACAGAGGATGATCAACGGGAATCGAGCCTGCTCCATTCACTGTGGTCACAACAGGGGCAGAGAGAAGCTCCGCGATCTGGATAAGCTCAGAAGATGCTTCGGCTCTCGTCACACCGCCGCCAGCAAGAATCACAGGGTGGCGAGACTGAGAGAGAAGGTTTGCTGCGGCTTCAACCGATTTGCTGTCCGCTCTAGGCGCCTTCTTAACACGGACCTCTGCCTGACGAAGTCGGAGATTCTCTGCGACTTCGAGAAGGTCTTCAGGTAGCCCGACATAGATAGGTCTAGGCCTACCGCTCTCCAAATCCTCCAAGGCTTGTTGGATCACATTCGGAATTTTCGCGGAGTCGAAGACACAGTTCGCCTCTTTCGTGATAGGTCGTGCGATCGACGTCTGGTCGATCTCGTGAAGTGCCCCTTTCTCCTTTCCAATTAATGCCGACGAAATCTCTCCGGCTAATATAAGGACCGGGATCGAGTCCGAGTAGGCAGCTGCGAGCCCTGTAACTGCATTTGTAAGTCCAGGTCCGGCGGTTGTGAGACAGACGCCTAGCTTCCCGGTAGCGCGGGCGTAGCCATCTGCCATGAAAGCAGCTGACTGTTCATGTCTGACAACGATATGGCGGATCGAACTGTCAAGGAGCGCATCGTAGATATGCAGAATATTGATTCCTGGCATGCCGAAAACGATCTCAACGCCTCTGTCTTCGAGACAACGCACGACAGCCTGGCCGCCTGTTAACCTTGTCACTACCAATCAGCTCTTAATGAGCCATAATCCCTTGTTGAAGAGAGATAAATAGAGCATTAGCTGTGAATCGGGCAGGGCATGGTGGCTTCATTGAGAATATTGGTGCTGGGAGCTGGAATGCAAGGATCTGCCGCCATAAGAGACATGGCCAAATGCGATCAGGTAAGTGAGATTGCTGTTGCTGATGCAGATATCTGCAAGACTCAAGCGATTATCGCCAATTTGAGAAGCCCAAAGGTCAAAGCTGAGCAAGTCGACGCAGAAAATCATAAGGACCTTGTCACGATCATGAAGAAGGGCTTCGACGTAGTTGCATGCCTCCTTCCTGCAAAACTCAACTTCCCTGTTGCTGAGGCGGCTGTAGAGGCCCAGGTTAGTATGGTCGACGTCTCCTATCCAGGAGCGATCGTCAAACTCGACAGGGCAGCAAGACAGGCTGGAGTCGCCATTCTTCCTGGTTGCGGTTTCGATCCAGGCATAGACCTTGTCCTATACGGGTATGGTTGTTCGAGACTGGACAAGGTTTACGAGATCCATTCTTATTGCGGCGGAATCCCGCAGAAACAATTCGCTGAGGAGCCGTTGAGGTACAAGATCTCATGGACTTGGGAAGGCGTCTTAGATTCCTACACGCGAAACGCAAAGATCCTTAGAGACGGCCGAGTAGTTGAGGTCCGTAACATCTTTGAAGAACATGTAAAGACGATGCGATTCCCAGAACCTGTGGGTGAAGCTGAGTGCTTCCTGAACGGGGATGCAACCGTATGTAAGGAGACACTCGGACTGAGGCACGTGGTGGAGATGACGAAGTGGACTGTTCGATGGCCTGGTCACAGCGAACTGTGGAGCAAGCTTGTTAGGATGAAGCTACTGAGCGATGAGCCTCTTAAGATTGCTGACGGGATTTACGTGACTCCTCGCCAGTTCATGGTCAAGCATATGGCGCCCCAGCTACAATATGGGAAAGGTGAGAGGGACCTTGTTGTCCTCAAGGTGGAATTTGTCGGAGAGAGAAAGGGTGAAAGGACAAGACTGGTATTCGATCTTATCGATCTCTTTGATACGACGACTGGAGTCTCGGCCATGGCGCGTACCACGGGTTACACTTGTTCTATTGTATCCCAAATGGTGGGTTCCAAGCGAATATGTGAGAAAGGAGTACTGTCTCCGGAGAAGCACATCCCGTTCCTACAGTTCTTCCAAGAACTTGCCAAGAGAGAAATCCTGATCACCGAGACGAGCACCAAGGAACAGGTTCTGCGCTAGGCCTGGCATTTTGGATGAAAATCCTATGTCGTGAAGCTGACTTAGCCTGGCAGCAATATGTCGTGAGGTTTAGCCTCTTCCACTCCGGCAGCACTCATCACTGCGAACTCTGCTTTCTCCCATAGTTCAGGTATGCTTCTTGCGCCAGCGTATCCCATGGATGCTTTCAATCCGTCGGCAAGCTCTTGCACGACTGTGCTTAGGTCTCCCTTGTATGGGACCCAGCCTTCAACTCCCTCTGCGATCCCCTTGGCTGGCATGCTGTATCGATCCATAGAGTAGCGCTTGGCCATTGCTGAAGGGCTTCCCATTCCTCTGTACTGCTTGTAGTACCTTCCGCCAATGGCCACCAGATTGCCTGGAGCCTCCTTGCAGCGAGCAAAGAGGTTCCCCATCATGACCGCCGAGGCGCCAGCTGCGAGTGCAACTGCGATGTCACCTGGGCTCCTTATGCCTCCATCTGCGATTATAGGAATCTGACTACCATACTCCTTTAGTTTGTCGGCGACCTGTGCTGTGGCAAATAGTGTCGGAGATCCTGCTTTCGCAACTTCTGATGTTGTACATATCGATCCCGATCCGATGCCAACCCTTATCCCCGCGGCATCCTCCAGTCGAGTAAGAACGTCCTCAGCTGCCTTACCCGTTCCGATATTTCCGACCACGACATCAGCCTCTACGTTGTCGAGGATCTGCTTCGTGGATCTGAAAACATTCGCGTTGTGGAAATGAGAAACATCCACAACTATCACGTCAACGTGCTGGCTAAGTCTCTTTGCCCTCTCAAGGTCGAATGGAGAAGTAGCTGCCCCACAGAGCAGCTTTCCCTCTTCATCTCTTGCAGCGTCAGGGAATCTTCCTCTGAGCATTATGTCTTTGAAGGTGATTAACCCTTTCAGGGTACCTCTCCCGTCTACGATAGGCAGCTTCTCTATCCTGTTCGCATGGAGGACTTCTTTTGCCTCTTCAAGAGTCGTGCCTTCTCTAGCCGTGATAATCTTCTTAGTCATTACCTCTTGGACTTTCAGAGTTCGATCGGCAAACCTGACATCCCTTCCAGTGAGGAGTCCCACAAGCCTTCCTTCCTCGATTACGGGTAGACCTGATATCTGATGTTTCTGCATTAAATCGATGGCTTCTCCTATTGTCCGGGTTGGGGTGAGGGTGATCACGTCTCGAATGACCAAGGATTCCGCGCGTTTCACTTGAGCAGCCATCTTCACCTGGTCGTCAACTGAGCAGTTTCTGTGAAGTATTCCTAGGCCTCCAAGTCTGGCGAGTGCAATTGCCATCTCGGCTTCGGTCACGGTATCCATTGGCGAGGAGACGAATGGCAGATTCAGCCTGTGATTCAAAGTCACACGGCTAGTAAGGTCTATCTCTCTGGGTTCAACTTCTACCCAATTGGGGACCAATATGACATCGCGAAACGTTACTGCGAAACTTGCATCTTTCAGCTTCTCACCGAATCTTCGTTCCATGAATCGAGCACCTACTCAAACTCTATGGTTGCAGGCGGCTTCGGAGTCACGTCATAGTATACGCGTGAAACCTCACGGCATTCTTTGAGGATGTCCTGCGAGAGTTCAGTAAGGAGACTCGGATCCAGATCGCTGACATCTGCTGTCATGAAGTCTCTTGTTTGAACAGCTCTTACTGCAGCCACATAAGGTGCCTTCTTCAGAGATCTCGCAGTCTCTACCAACACGTGGCTGATTGACGGCAACCGATTGATGATAACACCTTGCGCCTCAATTAGCTTCTTGATTGAGGGAATCACAAGCTCACTTCCGCTGGCTAGAGATATGGAGAGAATCTTGCCGTACTTTCTGACGCCCGCCAGCATGCCTGTCGCCTTGTTCACGAGGAACCTAGTGTCCAATTTGCACGTGTGAGAACAGAGAAGCTCTTTCAGTTTCATTGCGGCCCCCCTACACTCACCGTCCTTTCGGAATCTTCCATCTAAGATCGCCGCGAAATATTGGTCACAGCCCTTTGAGTCGAGATGTCTTCTGACGATTAGATCGGCCTTCTTCAACGTCTCAAGCTTTCTCTCGTCTACAGCTCCTACTGTTCTCACAGACAGGCCCGGTCCAGGGAAAGGCTGCCTTTGGAACAGTTCTTCGCGAATTCCGATGGCCCTAGCAACTTCCCTTACCTGAAACTTGTACAGGTCCACAAGCGGCTCGAGGATTTTGAAACCATACTTCCTCTCAGGGTCTATTCCAACCTGTGATAGAACATTATGCTGCGTCTTGATGCCTCCGCGCGTCTCTATCCAATCGGGTGCTATGGTTCCTTGTACAAGAAAGCTGCACCGTTTTCTCTTCGCCTCCTCAGACAGAGTTTCGTAGAATGTTGCTCTGAAGATCCTCCGCTTCCTCTCGGCATCGGAGATCCCTCTCATTCGTTTCAGGAATCTCCTTCGAGCGTCTATTACCTCAACATCGAGAGGAACTGGGAGGGATAGCAACGTCCCAACGATGCTCTCAGGTTCATTAGTACGCATAAAACCTGTATCGATGAATACAGAGAAGACGTTTGGTCCGATCGCATTTTGGACAAGAGTTGCTGCAGTGGTGCTGTCGACTCCTCCGGAAACTGCTGCGAGGACTCTCTCGCTTCCTACCTTTTTTCTGAGTTCCTGAGCTTGACACTCAACAAAATTCTTAGCGTTGAACTCAGCCATCCGAAGCCACTTACAACCTACGGCGAGCCCTTAGTCATAAAAGACCTCTCGACACAAACGAAGCAACACACTTACAGCGCAACCGGTCGTCAGTCGATTCCATCGGATCGAGCCTTCGTTCGCCTGCATTGGTGCATTGCGAATGCGCCGAACAATGGAAGAAGAAGAGCGAACCAGAGAGAAGAGAGCAGATCTATGCCAAATACATTGACGTATGCGATAATAAAGAGAAATGAAGCAACTTCGATCGCAACAGAGAGCGGATTAGAAACGTAGTCTTTGAAATCATAAGGAAAGATGGCGATACCTATAGTTCTCTTGTTCAGGGGGTATAGCCAAGGACGGCCCCTTACGTCAGTGGAGTCTGTGAAGAGATGAACCAAGCCGCCGGTCAGGAATGAAGCAGACCAAGCGACATTCATGGTGAGTAAGGCCAGTGCACCGGCAAGAGGCAGCCAGACTGAATGGAATACACCTCCACAGTGGTAGTCCTCGTCCTTGAGTCGAAGGATAGGCAGGAGCGCGTCAAGACTCGAGATAGACGCGCCAACTAACGAGAAGAAGAGATCAACACTTGGAAACAAGGACTTTGCGATGAACATCAACGCCAGATGCGCTACAAGCAAGTGCCTCGCCTCTCAGACTGGGTATACAGATGATCTCTGCCCTTGAATCTTTGACAGCTATGGAATACCTTTTTAAGGCATTGTAGGACTATCTGTCGCCAAGTGGTTGAAGTGATAGGTGAATCTGTTCCAGCTGAACAGAATGATTGACCGAACGGAACGGTACGTCTTCGACCACTATTCTCAGGAGGAGTTCTTGCATTGGCAGTGGAAAGAGGGATAACTGTAAAGAAGAGTGAAGATTTCTCGGAATGGTTCACGCAGGTCATCACGAAAGCGGGACTCTGCGACTATGCTGGAATGAAAGGGTTCATAGTTTTCATGCCCTCTTCGTATGAGATCTGGGAGAACATCAAGCGGTTCTTAGACGATAAGTTGAAGGCTACTGGGCATAAGAACGCCTACTTCCCAGCTTTGATTCCCGAAAGCTACCTCAGGAAGGAGGCTGAACACTTTTCAGGGTTTGTCCCAGAGGTTTTTTGGGTTACCCATACCGGGGACTCTGAGCTTGGCGAAAGATTGGCGATGAGGCCAACCTCGGAGACAATTGTCTGCGACTCGTACTCGCGATGGATAAAGAGTTGGAGAGATCTCCCGGTCCTCATAAATCTCTGGAATTCTGTGTTTAGGGCCGAGATAACGGCGACGAAACCTTTCCTGCGAACATCTGAATTCCTTTGGCAGGAGGGCCACACGGCTCACGCAACAGCTGAAGAAGCCGAAAAGGAAGTCCGTGACATCTTGGAGACATACAGACAGCTCATAGAAGAACAACTGGCGGTTCCGGTACTGTTGGGCACAAAGACTGAGGCAGAGAAATTCGTCGGAGCAAATTACACTTTGACTATGGAGGCGATGATGCCAGACGGCAAGGCCTTACAGATGGGCACATCGCATTTCCTCGGTCAGAACTTCTCCAAGCCTTTCGAGATCAAGTACCTCGGAAAAGACGAAAAAGACCATTACGTCTGGCAGACAAGCTGGGGCGTGACCACCCGAATGATAGGGGCAGTCATCATGGTACACGGCGACGACAGAGGCCTTGTACTTCCTCCCCGAATAGCGCCTATCCAAACAGTCATCGTGCCGATATTCTACAAGAACGAAGATCGAGACAAAGTACTCGGCAAAGCGAAGGAATTAGCTGAGCTTCTGCGAGAGAATGGAATCTCGACGCACTTAGATGACAGGACAGAGTATACCCCCGGTTGGAAATTCAATGAGTGGGAAATGAAAGGCGTTCCAACAAGGATTGAGATAGGCCCCAGAGATATCGCATCAGGCAAAGTAGTCATCTCAAGAAGAGACACAGGACAGAAGCATGAGGTCATGATTGCCAACCTGCCCCAAGAGATCATGAAGATACTGGAGTCCGTTCAAGCCAACCTGTACGCGAAGGCCAAGCAGCAACTAGAGCGGACTATCAAAACCACCGAATCATATGAAGAGTTCAAGCAAATCCTAGAGAACGTAGGCGGGTTCGTGAGAGCCAGTTGGTGCGGCCGACCTGAATGCGAAGCAAAGATCAAGCAGGACACCGGTGCCACTATCAGAACTGTTCCTCTCAAGAGAGAAGAGATCTTCGGCAACTGCATCTTGTGCGGAAAAGATGCAAGAGACGTTGTGTATTTCGCCAGGGCGTACTGAGGGCGCTATTCTACCCTCCGCACGCCTGAAAGAATTATGTTGGCTCTTTCAATAACCTTGCTTCGATCTCGAATGAAACATGGCCCTGACGTTTCCACCTTGATAGAGGCGGCTGCGGCGCCGACACAAGAGGACCATATTGGGTCCTTGGACCGAACATATTCTGTGAGAAAGGCGCCGCTGAATGCGTCTCCTGCGCCGGTGGGGTCAACAACAGTTTCAGGTTTGAAGGCAGGTATGCGAAAAATCCCCCGGTCGTGTAGGAGATCAGACCCATCACTGCTTCTTGTGAGGATACAGACCGATGGTCCAAGACGCTTCAGTCTCCTCAGAGCATCCTTAGAACTGATCCTCCCCACCATCATTCTCAACTCGTCAGAGGATCCCCTTAGGACATCTATTCTTCTTAGAAGCGCCTTATCGAGCCAGGACCTCGCCACCACTTGGCCGCTTCGAGCTACTCTCCTAAGATACCCTTGCGGGTCAAGAGATGTCACCATGGATCGACTCGCAAGTGACTTTGCAGCTGCCTCTGGGATCTCATCTATGACTGGCCCCATGTGTAGACTTCGAATTCGGAGGCCTTGCGGCAGGTCAAACTGGTTGATGTTTTCGCATTTACTAAGCAGCCTTAGCGATCGTCTCTCCCCCCGGTATCTGATTTCGAATTTCGTAGTCGGGGTGCGGCTCACCTTCAGGAGTCTGGTGTCAACTCCCATCTGAACAAGCCATTTCATTCGGCTTCTTCCGAAGTCTGTTCCAACCTTAGATAGGGCATATGTCTTTGCACCCAGTGAGGCTGCTATCAGCGATGCGTGAACTGCCGGTCCACCAGGAATCCAAATGGGTCTCTCTTGCCGGCCTCTTCTAATGCGGTCAAGAGTGATATGGCCTACAGTAACAAAGTCCAACATGCTATTTCACATTGATTTGACGAAACGGTGGCGATTGGCCGATGACTAGGCAGTAGGATGCTAAAAAAGTGTGGGAAATCAAGGCTCCTTTTGGCACAGAAGAAATGTGATCTTTCGTGATCGGGGTGAAGAGTTGGAAGAATATCGCCGATTCCACAGTCGTTCACTTCTTCTGGCTTCGTTTTTGCAGCATATCTATCTTGGGATAAAGCCATAATAGGCGGTCGTTTAGGATTAGACCAAGAAGAAGGTACAGAGATGGGAAAGAAAAGGAAGTCCAGGGGGCGAAGCAAGGGCGGAAAAGGAAGGTCCGAACTGGTCCAGTGCAGCAACTGCGGGATGCAGGTTCCTAGAGACAAAGCAAAGAGATCGACTCACTGGGTCTCATTGGTTGAGCCCACTTTAGCACGCGAACTCAGGGCCAAAGGCACCTACATTGCAAGGCGGCAAGTATTCAAGTACTATTGTGTGTCCTGTGCCGTTCACTTCGGGGTCTCGAAGGTCCGGGCGAGAGAAGAAAGGCGGTTCCCCTACTAGACCCACGCAAAGTGCTTGAAGACTTTTAGAAGGCTCCAAGAGACAGCAATACACATTGGATAAGGTGACCCTCTGAAGCTTATGATCTCAACAGCGACAGATGACTTCGGAGAAGGTCGCTTGCCTAGGTCAACTCCCTATACGCATGATGGACTCTCTGCAGAACAGTGATTGACGCCACGGCGGATATTGCTATGATCCCTGCCTCGATGAAACCAGCTAGAGTCGCGGCGACAAGAATAAGCAATCTCTCAGGCCTCTCTGCAATCCCAACTTTCATGTCGGCTCCTTCGCTCTCCCCCCTAGCCCTCGCGTAGCTTACGAGGATTGAACTCGAGATGGCCCAGAGACCCCAAAAGGTTGAGCATAAGCCTGCGAGAACAATCGCTGAGAGCACAAGCATCTCGCCAACCTTGTCAATCAGGGAATCGCAGAAGCCGCCGAATCTTGTGACTTGGCCATAAAGTCGAGCAATTGCTCCATCTGAAGCATCGAAGAACCCAGAAGAAAGGAGAAGAGCGGCAGCCAGCAACGACAGTGAGCTATTACCTGGTGAAAGATAGTAGCAGGCCGAGGACCCGATGGCAAGAAGCATACCTAAGATGCTTGTAGATGTAGGGCTGAAGCCCAAAGCGTGCAGCTGTCTCGCGTGAAAGTCAAAGAATCTCCTTGATTGTTCCTTTAGTTTGGTGAGCACTAGCTTTCCCTAGACTACGATACCTCAGTATGCCTTTAAACTGCTATGGCATCATATACGAGATTGACTGTACGGCCAGTAGCAGGCTTGATTTCAAGATGGGCAAGATAGACAAGGGAGTCATGTGCAGTGTAGAAGGCTGTACTGAAGCGGCTATACGGTCGATCTCCGCCGAGATGGCTTCGGAGGCGAAACTGAAGACAGTGGAAACAAGAAGAGCCTATCTCTGCAAGAAGCACTACAAGGAGCTGAAGAAACATCTCAGGAAAGACCGCAGACTGCAGAAGTGGCGTTGGAATCCTTAGGCCTAGGTGGCATCAGAGAATTGAGAATGCTTCTGATACATGCGGATCACTTCGAGTATGAAGTGCTTGAAAGAGCGATTGAGGAACCAGAACAGGTCGTTGAATCTGAAAGAAAGGGGATGACAGAGAATGTGCTGGTTTCGTTCTGCACGGTGGAGAAAGCGGACGAGAAGAACCCGGAGAAGGTTGCAAGGAACGCGGCTGGATCAATCCAAGAAGTCGCTGAGTGGGTGAAGGCAAAGAGGATCGTAATCTACCCTTACGCGCATTTATCGAGTAGTTTGGCGTCAAGAGACATAGCCATCGCGATCCTCACGAATATCCAGGCGGAGCTCTTGCATAGCGGATACCAAACCACGAAGAGCCCCTTCGGATGGTACAAGAGCTTCGAGATATCATGCAAGGGGCACCCACTCTCAGAGCTCTCCCGAACCGTCACATCCGAAGAGGAGCGCCCCAAAGAATCTCATGTTGAGGTAGAATACGCCGTGCTCGACATGCAAGGCCGAATCTATGATCCCAAGGTTTACCCTTTCAAACCTGACGAAGGTGACTTCAGGATGCTTGTCGAAAAGGAAGCCTTCAAGACCGGGCTGGTTGGAGGAGAACCGCGATTCCTAGATTATTGCAGGAAGTTCGGGTTCGAATGGGAACCATACTCAGATGTCGGACACATGAGGTATGGCCCTGAAGCGAGCCTCATGTTCGAACTCGTCGCTAACTACTCTTGGACGGTGGCGAAGTCACTAGGCATACCGGTCTTTGAGGTCCGAGGCACGAACATGTTCGACCTTTCAGTCAAACCCGTGAAGGAACATGCGGAGCTTTTTGGAGGCAGACTCTATCAGGTCAACGTAGATGAGAAAAGCTATGTGCTTAGGTACGCGGCCTGCCATCAGCAATTTGCGATGCTCAAGGACTGGGCGATCAGCTACCGGCAGATACCTTTCGGAACGTTCGAGGTAGCCGATAGCTACAGGCTGGAACAGAGTGGAGAGCTCCTGCTTTGTTTCAGAGTCAGGAAACTGCACATGCCAGACCTGCATGTATTCTGCCGAAACGTCGAAGACGCCAAGATCGCCGCGATGAAGCTCCACAGAAAGATCTATGAGGAGATAGGGAAGCTGGGAAGAGACTACGTGTCGATCTACAATACAACCAAGAGCTTCTATGAGCAGAACAAGGATTTCTTCAACGAGCTCGTGGCAGTCGAGGGGAAACCTGTACTCCTCAGTTTTGTTCCTGAAGGAATCTATTATTGGGTCATCAATGTCGAGTACACAATAATCGATGATCTCAGACGACCAAGAGAGATAGCAACATTCCAGATAGATGTCGGGAACGCCAAGAGATTCGGCATAGCTTACACGAACCCTGATGGAAACAAGGAGCATCCGCCAATAATACACAGCGCGCTAATTGGCACAGTCGAACGTTACATCTTCACAGTTCTAGACACGGCGGTTAAGCTTGAGAAGGAGGGAAAGGTTCCATGTCTGCCACTTTGGCTTACGCCAGTACAAGCAAGAATCATTCCTGTAAGTGACGGTTTCATGCAGCACTCACGCGATATAATGTCCAAGATCGAAGTTGCTGGCATTAGAGTAGACCTAGACGATCGACCAGAATCCATCTCGAAACGTGTCAGAGACGCTGAGGTCAGCTGGGTCCCCTATATAGTCGTGATAGGAGAGAGAGAAGTGAAAACGGATCTCCTCAGCGTTAGGAAGAGGGAGACAGGCGAGCAGAAGTCTATGTCTCTTCCTGAACTAGTCGAAGAGATAGCAGAGCGAACAAAGGGGTACCCGCAGACAAACCTAAAGTTGCCTTCGCTCCTGAGCCAAAGACCAGTCTACAAATCTTAGCCCGAACCAGACTCTGACCGTTCTTAGAACTACTCGCAAGTAGTATTTTATACCGAATGCGATTCATCAAGAGAGGACAGGCCATGAGCAAAGATCAGATCTATGGGGCGCTTGTTTTCTTAGTGTCTCTCCTAGCTGCGGTGGGTTATGTCTCCATTTTCGTCGGCGGATATCTTGGTGTAGCTTTTCTGAGGCAACTCCAAGAGTTGGCGATAGCCATTCCAGTGGCATTGGCGGTTCTTGCAGTTCTGGTGATATTGATGTGGATTGGATGGACAATGCTGACAACACCTCCACTAGAAGAGATAGGACCAACTCCAACCCCTTAGAATCTTTCAACAAATAGATGCGGCCAGATTGTAGGCGTATAATATCTAGGAATGATCGGTGATGGAGAAGATTTACGGACAGTTTGACACGAAGGACAGACGAAGAGTGATTCTTCGGGCTCCAATGATGAGTGATCTTGACGATTTCTTGGAGTTCATCAATTCACTTGTTGATGAGGGGGCGGAGATACCGGTTGAGGCCCGGAGGACGCGTGAAGCTGAGGCTGATTGGCTTGGAAAACTACTTGCTGACGTCGAAAAAGGCTTTGCGATCTGTGTTGTGGGGGAGATTGATGGAAAGCTCGTTGCGAACTCGGAGGTTCGCATAGGGACAGGGATAAGGAGGCATGTTGGAGGCTTAGCCATTGCACTTAAGGACGGTTACCGTGATGTTGGTATCGGAACTGAGATGATAGGAGTCCTCATTGAGGAGTCAAGGAAGGTTGGGCTGAAGCTTCTATGCTTAGGCGTGTACGAGTCGAACCTGCGCGCTAGACATGTCTATGAGAAGGTTGGCTTTAGAGAGGTCGGAAGGATGCCCAAGGCCATACGCAAGGGAGACCAGTACCTGGACGAGGTAGTCATGGCTCTGGAGCTGTAATCGCAGATAATAGACCAAATGCGTTCTGTTACTTTGAACATTCTTCAAGATGTAGCTGTCAGCGTTCTCGTGGGCGTTAGAGCCCTACTAGCAACATGAAACTGTGCTGATGAATCCTCTAGAACTGGGAGGAACCAACAGAAGGGCGTTTGAATGCCTCATGGTAGGAGCCCGCTATCACGGTTCGCGGCTCGATCTAGGACGGACACTTCGATTTGGAGCCGGATGCTCTGGGACCTGTTTTCCTCAGCTCAGGGCGTTCCAAAGGTCATTTACTTAATAAGGTCAAGATGTCCAGACAAGTTGACCATTAGAAAAAGGGCAGAGCCGACGTTGAGAAAAGAGATATGTTCCCTCGCCTCTCCTAGATGGCTCGGTAAAGACTGGTGGAGAGAAGGATGATTGATTCTAGATTCTGGATCTCAATAGCGGCCATAACCATCGTCGGAACGGTTGGCAGTGTACTTTTCAAGCATGGTACAAATGCCTTTGGAACCTTGACCTTCGAAAGGTTGCTTCAAGTAGAGCCGTCGAAGATTTCACTTGCCGGAATGGCGCTTCTGTCGGCTGGAGTCCTGATGGCCGTACTTGGAGGCTATATGCTCAAACCAGCTTCAGTGGCCTTCGAGTTCCTGTTCTACCCAGCAGTATTCGTCGCTTTGGTCATGCTCTTTGCTTCCCGCATCCTTATTGGGATACCTCTATCCGTGACAGGACTTGGCCGGCTCAACGCCCTTCTCACGGTATTGTCGATCGTTTCAACAGCGGTAGCCAGCGCACTTGTGTTCAAGGAAACTTTCAGTACGCGAGTGATCATAGGCTTCTTGCTTGGCGGAATATCCATCTTGCTAATCGGAGAAGCCTAGGGCATCTTGAGATTGCCATCTCAAGGTATGATAGACTCAAAAGGAATTGAATTCTAGACCTTTACTGTCATATGAGTTGCTTCCAGCTACGAGCCAGGACAAGGAATGAGAAACCTCAAAGAACTGATGAATCTCTATGAAAGAAGAACGAAGCATTCAGAACAAATTCTAGAGTTCAGCCTCCGAATGAAAAAGTCGCTGATTGGAACAGGCCCTGAAGAGGAAAAGAAGAGAGAAATTCGTTCACTCATGAGCAGAGGCGTACAGAGCGAAAAGGAATACTCCAGACTACTGTCTGGCAAGCAGATTCGAAAGAGCTCGGGGTCTACCTATAGGCCGGCCGCCGACTATTCTAGGTGCTACTTATCAAAGGCGATCTCAAATGTCATGAGCCGCCTGACTAGCAGATACAAGAATGAAGCTGCAAGGAAAGAATTCTTCTCAAAGCTGGCAACAATAAGTGAAGCAATCCATCTGTCTCCTTCCGA